>Ga0209233_1000347_pt1 | contig 44128 bp, 41 predicted proteins | sample AraplaCL_Cvi_mCL_FD_184269 | JGI IMG/M metagenome (GOLD analysis project Ga0209233, IMG submission 184269) | Arabidopsis root microbial communities from the University of North Carolina, USA - plate scrape CL_Cvi_mCL (SPAdes) (version 2) | ecosystem: Host-associated > Plants > Roots > Endosphere...
CTCGACGACCGCCGCCGCATCCTTGGGATCGTTGCTGATGACGTTGACGACGCCCTTGGGAAAGCCGGCGTCGAGCAGGCACTGGCCGATCAGGCGATGGATGCCGGGGCAGGCCTCGGAGGCCTTGAGCACCACGGTATTGCCGCAGGCCAGCGGGGTGGCGATGGCGCGGATGCCCAGGATCACCGGGGCGTTCCACGGCGCGATGCCGAGGACGACGCCGGCCGGCTGGCGGATGCCCATGGCGAGCGAGATCGCCGGGTTGTTGGAGGGGATGACTTCGCCGGCGATCTGCGTGGTCAGGGCGCCCGCCTCGCGCAGCATGCTGGCGGCGAGCATCACGTTGAAGCCCGCCCACGGCGCCGTGCCGCCGGTTTCCTCGATCATCAACCGGGTGAATTCCCCGACCTGGCTCTCGAGCACGTCGGCGGCTTTGGTGAGCAGCGCGCGGCGCTCCCCGGGGCCGGTCCGGCTCCAGCTTTTGAAAGCCGCCGCGGCTGCCTCGACGGCCGCATTAGCGTCAGCGATACCGGCAGCGGCGGCGCGGGTCGCGAGCTTGCCGCTATAGGGATCGTTGCGATCGAAGGTTGCCCCGCTCTGCGCCGACCGCGCCTCGCCATCGATCAGAAACCCGATGTCCATCTCGCTTCTCCCTCAGAATCCCAGGACCTGGGCGTTGACGGCCGCTTCGAGCCCGCCATCCGCCGCTATGTTGCAACCATTGATCCAGCGTGCGCCGTCGGAGCAGAGGAATGCAACGACCGGCGCGATGTCTGACGGATTGCCGGCCCGGCCGACTGCGGCGATATCGGCATCGACGCGGCTGTCGCCGAAGACCTGCCGGAACTGGCCGAGGATGGGTGTCTCGACCGGCCCGGGGCTCACCGTGACGACGCGGATACCGTTTGCCTTGAAGCGCGCCTCGTGCGCGGCGAGCTGGGTCCAGAGCAGCAGCAGTTCCTTGCTCAGCGGATAAGCTTCGGCCTCGGCGATGGCGTGCTCGGCGAGGATGGCGGCGACATCGGGGAAGCCCGCGATGCCGACCATGGAGCGCGCGCGGTTGAGATTGGCGCGCCAGCCATAGCCGGCGATCGAGGCGACGTTCACCACCGCGCCGCCGGTGCGGATGCGTGGGGCGGCGGCCTCGCTCAAGGCCCTGAGGCCGTAGAAATTGACCGCCACCGCCGGGACCGCGCCGCTGGCACTCGACAGGCCGGCGACGTTGCACAGCGCGTCGAACCGCGCCGGCAGGCGGGAGGCGACCCGTTCGACGCCCGTGGTGCTCGACAGGTCGCCCTGGATGAAGCCGCCGAGCGGCACCCGGCCCTCCCTGATGTCGACGCCGATGACTTCGGCGCCGAACTGCGCACAGAGTTCTGCCGTGCGCGCCCCGATGCCGGAGGATGAGCCGGTGACGACGATGGTCTTGCCGAGCAGCATCATTTGAGCAGTTCCGAAGACTTGAGGTCGAGCCGGTAGCCGACGGGCAGCAGCCTGAGGCCGGTGCGGCGCTCGATGGCGCCCCAGATGCCGCGCGGCAACAGCAGGGCGAAGATCAGCGCCGTGCCGCCGAGGCCGACGAGATACCAGACGCCGGTGGCGCCGAACCAGGTTTCGATGAGGAAGAACAGCACGGCGCCGAAGATCGCGCCCTCGAAGGTGCCGATCCCCCCCACCAGCACCATGAAGATCATGTAGGCGGTCCACTGCACCGAAAAGAAGGCACGCGGCTGGAAGGTCAGCGCGGTGGCGAGCCACAGCGCCCCGGCGAGCCCGACGCCGAAGGCAGCGAGGACGAAGATCAGCCGCTTGGTCGACGGCACGTCGACCCCCACCGAGGCCGCCGCCTCCTCGTTGTCGCGGATGGCCTGGATGGCGGCGCCCATCCGGCTGCGCAGCAGCAGGAACAGCCCGCCGAGCGAGCCCGTCATCGCCGCCAGCGCCAGCCAGTAGATGACGTTGCGCCGCAGCGCCGGGTCGAACGCATTGAGCGCCAGCAGCGACGTGCCGGTTTCGCCGCGCACCAGCGGGTCGAGATTGACCAAAAGGTGCGCCAGTTCCGCCGCCACCCACATGCCGATGGCGAATTCACCGCCCCTGAGGCGCAGCATCGGCAGGCTCAACGGCAGCGCGATGGCGGCCACGATCACACCCGAAAGCAGCATGGCGGCGAAGGGATTTACGCCCCAGTCGGCGAGCTTGACCGTGCAGTAGGCGCCGAGCCCGAAGAACAGCTGCTGGCCGACGCTGACGAGACCGGCATAGCCGGCGAGGGCGTTCCACATGGCCGCGAGGATCACGTAGACGAAGAGGATGGTCAGGCGATCCATGGCGCCTGCCCCGAGGCCCAACGGCGCCAGCACCGCGACGACGAGCAGCAGCAGCACGACGGCGACGGTGGCGCGCGAAGCGGAGGTCCAGCGCTGGATGCGAAAACCGGTCTGGGCGTTCATGTGCGCCTCCGCAGCAGCGGCGTGACGCCGCCGGCGAGCCAGATGCGAACGAACAGCACGACGAGGAAGACGCCATGCCCGGCGATGAGAAAGCCCAGCGGGGAAACCTTGGCGCCAAGCGTCTGTGCCAGCGCCAGGACGATGCCGCCCAGCAGCGTTCCCCAGACCGAGCCTGCCCCGCCGATGACCGCCGCCTCGAAGGCAAACAGCAGCTGCGAGCCACCCGCATAGGCATCGAAGGTCGCGCGCATGCCGAGCGCCGCGCCGGCGAGGCCGACCGTCGCCAGCGCGATCGCCGAGGCGATGGCGGTGGCGAGCCGGGCGTCGATGCCGACGAGGCCTGCCGTATCGGGGTCCTCTGACGTGGCGCGGATGGCGCGCCCGTAGGCGGTAAAGCTCAAGAACAGCTGCAAGCCGCCAAGCACCAGGACGGCGACGGCGAAGGTGCCCACGGCGAGGACGCCGACATAGATGTTTCCCGGCAGGGCGATCGAACTATAGCTCAGCGTACCGATGGCGTTGGCGAGCGAGCGGGTATTGGCGCCGAACGCCTCGAACAGCAGATTGTCGATGACGATGGATAGCCCGAACGTCGCCAGGATCGGCACCAGCGGCCCGGCGCGCAGCGCCCGGTCGAGCACGAAGCGCTGCAGCAGGAAGCCGAGGGCCGCCATCGCCGGCAGCACGACGAGCAGACCGAGGAAGGGCGAGATGCCGAAATTCTGCGCCAGCACCAGCAGCGCATAGGCCGCGAGCACGGCAAGGCTGCCATGGGCGAGGTTGATGATGCGCATGACGGAGAACATGAAGCTCAGGCCGGCGGCGATCAGCGCGTAGTAGCCGCCGAGCAGCACGCCCTGGACGAGGGTGTTGATCATGCCGGCACCCTGTCGCCAACGCCGAAATAAGCCTCGGTCACCTTTTCGCGGGAGAGCGAGGAGGTGGCGCCCTCGAGCACGATCCGCCCTTCGAGCATGCAGATGGCGCGATCGGCGACCTGCATGACGCGGCCGAGGTCCTGCTCGACGAGAACGATCGTGGTGCCCGAGCGCATCAACTGCTGCAGCGAACCGTAGAGCCGGTCGACCGCGATGGGCGACAGGCCGAGCGAGACTTCATCGAGCAGCAGCACGGCGGGGTTGCTCATCAGCGCCCGGCCGATGGCCGCCGCCTGCTGCTCGCCGCCCGAGAGCGTGCCGGCGCGCGCCTGGCGCCGTGCCGCAAGGTTGGGAAAGGCCTCGATGACCTTGTCGACCGTCCAGGGTCCGGGGCGGCCGGCCATGCGGCCGAGCAGCAGATTTTCCTCGACGGTCATCTGGGCGAACAGCCGGCGGCCCTCCGGCACCAGCGCCACGCCCATGCCGACGCGCCGGTGTGCGGCGACCTGCGTGATGTCGCGCCCGTCGAGCAGGATGTTGCCGGCGCTCGGCCGGTGCGCGCCGGCGATGGCGCGCAGCAGCGTGGTCTTGCCGGCGCCGTTGGCCCCGACCAGCGCCACCACTTCGCCGTCGGCGACCTCGAAGCTCACGTCCCGCGCCGCCTGCAGCAGGCCGTGGTGCAGATCGAGATGGCGCACCGCGATCGTGCTCATGCCGGCGTCCCCCCGAGATAGGCCGCGACGACTTCGCTATCGTTGAGCACGGCATCGGGCGTGCCGTCGGCGATGATGCGGCCGGCATCCATGCACACCAGCCGCTCGGCGACCTGCAGCAGCACGTGGACGATGTGCTCGATCCAGACGATCGAGATGCCGCGCCGCCGCAGTTCTCGGATGGAATCGACCAGTTCGCTCGCCTCGGCATTGGTGAGCCCGCCACCGATCTCGTCGAGCAGCAGCAGCACCGGCCGTGTCGCCAGCGCCCGGGCCAGTTCGAGGCGCTTGCGGGCCAGGAGGCCGAGCGTTTCGGCCGGGCGATTGGCGACGTCGAGCATGCCGCACTGGGTCAGGGAATCGGTCGCGATATCGTAGGCGTCGCCCCCCTGGCGGGTGCCGGCCTGGCTGGCGGCGACATAGACGTTTTCGAACACGGTCATGCCGGTGAAAGGTCGCGGGATCTGGTGCGTGCGGACGAGGCCCCGGCGGCAGCGCGCCGGCGCCCCGAACCGCGTCACGTCATCGTCGCCGAAGCGGATGCTGCCGGCGTTGGGCAGTTGCGCCCCCGAGAGCACCGAGAGCAGCGTGGTCTTGCCGGCCCCGTTGGGGCCGACAATGCCTAGCGCTTCGCCCTTGCCGATGCGGAGGCTGACCCCGTCGAGCACCACGAGCGCGCCGAAGCGCTTGTGGAGCCCGCTGGCGACCAGGATATCGGGCGCTGGCTGCATGACGCTGCTCCGGGCCTGCCCTTGCCGTCAGCCGTTATAGGGCAGCAGCTTGGCGGCGATCGGCACGTTCGGATCGGTCGCGTTGTCGACGATCACCAGGTCGAACGGGTATTTGCTCCCCGCCTTGGCCTTGACCCACTGGGCCCCGATGATGGGCGCCTCCGAGACATTGGGCACCGGGCCGGAGGTGAAATCGACCTTACCCACCATCGTGGTGGTCTTGAGGGTCGACAGCGCTTTGGCGACCGATGCCTTGTCGTTCGGCGTGCCCGAAGCGGCCAACGCAGCAAAGCCGCCGTCGAGCAGCGCCATACTGGCGCCGAGCTGCTGCTGGCGCTGCTTGTTGGCGGTGGTCTCGTAGCCGCTCGCCAGTTCCTCCCCCGAGACGCCCGTCAGCGAGGACTTGTAGGGGAAGGTCCAGTGCCAGTAGGCGGCGGTCGCGAGCTTGTCGCCGAGGTCGCCCACCGCCTCGATATCGCCCGGGAACAACCCGGTCTTGGCGATCTGGGCGATCTTGATCTGCTGCGTCAGGCCCTGCTGGGCCGCCTGGTGCCAGAAGGCGGCGAAATCGGGCGGGATCGGGAAGGTGTTGAACATCTCGACCCCCTCGTCCTTGAACTTCTGGATCTGCGCTGTGTAATCGGTGGTGCCGTCCTCGTAGGGGCCGGGATCGACGATGCTGTAGCCGCCCTTTTCGAGCAGCGGCGCCAGGGCGGCCCGGATGGCATTGCCGTCGGCGTCGTTGGGATACATGACGCCGATCTTCTTGTTGCTCGGCACCTGTCCCCACATGCTGAGATAGGTCTTGGCGAAGGTGCCGGTGCCGAAGCTGAAGTGGTAGGTCCACTTGAAGGGCGACGGCTGGCCCGGCTTGGCGCCGCGGCCGAAATAGAACGCCTCCCACGGCACGATGGTCGACAGGCACGGCACGCCGGCCGCCTCGCAGGCGTCGGCCACCGGGTTCACCACTTCGGGGGTCGAGGTGGTGAGCATCATGTCGATGCCCTGGTTGTTGATCAGGTCCTTGGCCAGCTGGCCGGCGCGGGCCGGGTCGGACTGGGTGTCCTGGTCGATGATGGTGACGGCGAAGGTCTTGTCGCCGGCCTTGAAGCCGCCCGCCAGCGCCTTGCGGGCCAGGTCGAGCACGTAACCGTCGCCCTCGCCGAAGCCGCCGAGCGGGCCGGTGCGCGGGCTGATGAAGCCAATTTTCAGGGTATCGGCGGCCTGCGCGGCATTGGTGCCGGCGCCGAGCGCCAGGGCCCCGGCTGCCGCAGCGGACGAGGCGAGAAAGCTCCGGCGCGTCACGCCGGACCGGTTGTTGTCGGTCATGTCTATCCTCCCTTGCGGCCCTCCCGCCGCAGCATCGACAATCGAGCACTGTTTGGTGTTGGTAAAATGAGAATTTGTGTCATATCGATAACCCAGGAGTTATCGGATGACCCATCTGCCGGTTAAGTTCAGGCACCTGCGCACTCTGATCGAAGTGGCGCGGCAACGCAGCGTCGGCAAGGCGGCCGAGGTGCTCAATGTGAGCCAGCCGGCGGTCACCAAGACGCTGCGCGAACTCGAGAACGCGATCGGTGCGCCGCTGGTCGAGCGGGACGGGCGCGGCATCCGCATCACCCAGTTCGGCGAGGTGTTCCTGCAGCATGCGGGGGCGAGCCTTGCCGCCATCCAGCGCGGCATCGACAGCGTCGCCCGGGTGCGGGCCAATTCCGGGCCGCCGCTCCGCGTCGGGGCGCTGCCGACGGTGTCCGCCCGCATCATGCCGGGCGCGATCGAGAAATTCCTGGCGCTCGGCACGGGCAGCCCGGTCAAGGTGGTGTCGGGCGAAAACATGGTGCTGCTCGAGCAGTTGCGGGCCGATCAGCTCGACCTGGTGGTCGGCCGGCTCGCGGCGCCCGAACTGATGACGGGCCTCGACTTCAGCCACCTTTACGCCGAGCCGGTGGTGTTCGCGGTGCGGCGCGGGCACCCGCTGCTAAGCGGCGAAGGCTTCGACTTCGCCCGCATCCGCGCCTTCACGGTGCTGATGCCGACGCAGGGGTCGGTGATCCGGCCGTTCGTCGAGCGGTTCCTCATCGCGCACGGCATCGGTGACCTGCCGGTCGAGATCGAGACGGTGTCCGATTCCTTCGGCCGGGCCATGATCCGCAAGTCGGACGCCATCTGGGTGATTTCGGAGGGCGTGGTCGCGCCGGATGTCGAAACCGGCGAGACGGCGCTACTCCCGATCGACGTCAGCGAGACCCGCGGCGCCGTGGGCCTCACCGTCCGCGCCGAGGCGCCCGACATGCCGGCCGGTGCGCTGCTCGCCCGGTGCCTGCTCGAAACGGTACGCGAGCTCGGGCTCTAAGGCATCTCACGTTTCGCCAAAATCGAAACGTGAGATGCAGGTCTTTGTGTGATCGCGTCAGCGGGTCAGTACGAGGTGGGTGGCGAGCTCCGTCGAAACCACCTCGGTGACCCGATAGCCGAGGCTCGGCAGGTCGATGCCGGCAAACAGCGATTCGCCGCGGCCGAGGAGGACCGGCGACTGCGCCAAGTGCAGCTCGTCGATCGCACCGGCGAGCAGGTACTGGCGGACCGTCGAAACGCCGCCGCCGATCTTCACGTCGAGATCGCCGGCGGCGGCGCGGGCCTGCGCCAGCGCCGATTCGATGCCGTCGGTGACGAAGTAGAAGGTCGTGCTGCCCTCCATCACGATGGGCTCGCGGGCGTGATGGGTGAGGATGAAGGTCGGCGCGTGATAGGGCGGATTGTCGCCCCACCAGCCCTTCCACTCCGGCCCGCCCCAATTGTCGCCGGCCGGCCCGAACATGTTGCGGCCGAGGATGAAGGCGCCGAAACCTTCTGCCGAAGCGCGGGCGAAGCGATCGTCGGTGCCGCCCTCCTGCCCGAGCATCGCCCGGAAGGTCCGCGTCGGGTAGAACCAGCGATGCAGGTCCCTGCCGCCCTGTCCCATCGGATGTTCGAGGCTCTGCCCGGCACCCGCTCCGTAGCCGTCGACGGACACCGCAAAACCTCTTACGCGCACCTTGCCCATTCGGGTCCCCCGCAAACTTCTGACCGGCACCTGCCTGCCCTTCGCTAGCACGACGGACGAGCAAAGCGAGAATCGACATGATTTTCGTCAACCGGGCCTCTGCACGACAAAGGCGGGTTCCTACAAGCCGCGATGCCGGCTGGCGGCGCAGGATGGAGGCACCACCGCAAAAGGAGACGAGCGATGAACGAGATTGCCACCAGCAGCCAGAGCGACGCCGCGCAGATCGAACGCGCCAATGCCAGCGGCAAGCGACCGGTCGTGTTCATCCATGGATTGTGGCTGCTGCCCAACAGCTGGGAACGCTGGGCCGGCCTGTTCGAAGAAGCTGGCCTCGTGGCGCTGACGCCGGGCTGGCCGAAGGACCCGGAGACCGTTGCGGCGGCCAACGCCGATCCGTTGGCGATGGCCAACCAGACCATCCGGCAGGTTGCCGACCACTACGCCGCGATCATCGGGCAGCTGTCGATGCCGCCGGTCATCGTTGGCCATTCCTTCGGCGGCCTGCTGGCCCAGATTCTCGCCGGACGGGGGCTGGCGCACGCCAGCGTCGCGATCGATCCCGCGCCGTTCCGCGGCGTGCTGCCGCTGCCGTTTTCCGCCCTCAAATCGGCCTCGCCGGTGCTCTCCAACCCGGCCAACCGGCACAAGGCGGTGCCGCTGACCTTCGAGCAGTTTCGCTACGCCTTCGCCAATGCGGTGAGCGAGCAGGAAGCCCGGGAGCTCTACGATACCTATGCGGTGCCTGCCCCGGGCGCGCCGCTGTTCCAGGCGGCAGTGGCAAACTTCAACCCGTGGAGCGAGGACCAGGTCGACGTCCGCAATCCGAGCCGGGGCCCGCTGCTGATCATTTCGGGCCAGCTCGACCACACGGTGCCGCATGCCGTAGCGCATGCCGCCTACGCCGCCTACCACCACAACCCGGGCGTCACCGAGTTCATCGAGATGCCCGGGCGCGGGCATGCGCTGACCATCGATCATGGCTGGCGCGAGGTCGCGACGACCGCCCTCGGCTTCATCCGCCCGTTCCTCTGAAGGAAGCCGTCGGGACGGCCGTGGCCCCGCGGCCGCCCCGCCCGAAGCGCGCTGCCTCGTGTCCCGAGCGGCCAAAGGAGATGGACCATGACCCCCGTGCCGATCGATCGGGACGAAACGCAGCGCAACATGGCGGCGACGCGCCGCTGGTTCACCGAGGGATGGCTCGGACGCGTGCCGGCGGACAAACTTTTCGACCCGCAATTTTCGACCAACGGCACGGTGGTGGGCACGGCCGGACCCGCGGCGAACATCGCGGCGCGGCTCGCCGGCTTTCCGGACCTCGGCACCGAGGTGATGACGCTGTTCGGGAATGGCGACACCGTCACCATCCAGGTTCGCTGGCAGGGCACCCACACGGGGCCCTATGGCGGGGTTGCCGCGAGCGGCCGGAAGGTCGATGTCCGCGTCATCTCGATCTGGCGCTTCGCCGCCGGCAAGGTGGTCGAGAACTGGACGCTGCAGGACCAGTTTACGCTGTTGCAGCAGATCGGCTACCTGCCGCCCGAACTGACCGCCGCGCAGGTGCGGCTGGGTGGCGGGCATAAGTGAATGCGTCAGTCGCCCTGCCACGCAGCGAGGGCGGCGCCGATCAGGCATGCCGTGGTGCCGAACTCGGCGGGAACGATCTCGACGGCCTTGCTGAGGCCGAGCGCCTCGCGGCGGGCGGCGTCCCGGGCCCTGGGCAGCAGCAGATCCTGTAGCGCGAGGACGCCGCCGCCCACGACGACGATGTCGGCGTCGATGACATTGTTGGCGCTGCCGATGACGGCGCCCAGCACGTCGGCAGCCTCGGCAATCACCGCGGTGGCGACGAGGTCGCCGGATCGGGCGAGCGCGGCGATGTCGCGGAGGCCGGCCGAGCGGCCGGTCCGGGCGCGGTATTCCGCCTCCATCGCCGTGCCGCTGGCGTAGGCCTCGAGATGGTCGGTGCCGCCGCATGGGCAAGGTCGGCCCCGGCGCACCGGCGACAGATGGTGGCCGACGCTGCCGGCGATGCCGTAGGCGCCGCGCTCGACACGGCCATTGCGCACAATCGCCCCGCCGACCCCGGTACCGAGCGCGAGGACGAGCGCCGAAGCATGGCCCTTTGCCGCCCCGAGCACCGCTTCGCAAAGCCCGACGGCCTGCACGTCGTTGAGGACCGTGACCGGCATATCGAGCGCTTCCGCCAGCCGATCCTGCAGCATCGTGCCAGCCCAGCCGGTGAGATGGTTCGTGGCCGAGGTGATCTCGCCATGCTTGCCGACGACGCCGGCGGTACCGACGCCGCACCGGCTGACGGGGCCGTGCTCGCCCTGCAGCCTTTGGCAGAGGCCGACCACGGCGGCGATGATCGCCGCGGGTCCCTCGCGCGCCGGGGTGGCAACCTGCTCGCTCGCCGCAGTGGTGCCATCCGCCGCCACCAGCCCGGCGAGGATCTTGGTGCCGCCGATGTCGACGGCGAGGACCCGTTCGGTCACTTGAGGGCGCCTGTGGCAATGCCGCCGATGAAGTAGCGCTGGAACAGCAGGAAGATCAGCAAGGCCGGCAGCGTAAACATGACGCAGGCCGCCATCAGCGGGCCCCATTGCACGCCGTGCTGGCCGAGGAACGAATAGAGGCCAACCGACAGCGTGTAGCTGTCTTCGTCGTTCAGGTAGATCAGCGGATAGAGGAAATCCGTCCAGGCCCAGACGAACTGGAACACCGCCGAGGTGATGAGGGCCGGCCGCGCAATGGGCAGGACCACCGACCAGTAGATGCGGAATTCGGAGGCGCCATCGACCTTGGCCGCCTCGATCAACTCGTCGGGGACCGACAGCAGGAACTGGCGGATGAGGAAGATGAAAAAGGGCGTGCCGAGGAAGGCCGGGACGATCAGCGGCAGTATGGTGCCGGTGAGGCCCACCCTGTTCCACATCATGTAGATGGGGATCAGTGTCACCTGGGGGGGCAGCATCATGGTGGCCAGCACCATGATGAAGAGCAGGTTGCGCCCGCGCCAGCGAAGCTTTGAGAGCGAATAGGCGATGAGCGGCGAGACCAGCACCGTGCCCAGCACGCTGAGGCCGGAAATGACGATGGTGTTGAGGAGGAAGCGCCAGAACGGGATCTCGACCAGCGCCGCAAAGAAATGCTCGAGCGTCCAGGTATGCGGCAGCAGTTGCGGCGGCGCGGTGAAGATCTCGTTCGAGGCCTTGAAGGCCGTCATCAGCATGACGACGAAGGGGAAGACGAACACCGCCGCGAGCAGCACCACGAGGGCATAGCGGTAGACGGTCATCAGCCAGCCGAAGCGGCCACCGACCGGCACGCGAACGCGGGCAACGGCCTGGGTGACGTCAACGGTTGTCATAGAACACCCACTTCTTGGCCGACCACAGGATCAGCAGCGTGATTGCCAGCGTCACCAGCAGCAGCACCCAGGCCATCGCCGACGCGTACCCCATCTTGAGGAAGGTGAAGCCGTTCTGGAACAAGTAGATCGAGTAGCTCAGCATGGAGTCGCCCGGTCCGGTCGCGGTCTGCGTGCCGAGGCCGGGGTCCTTCGACAGCACGAAGGGCTGAGTGAAGACCTGGAGGAAGGCGATCAGCAGCACGATCACCTGGAACAGGGTGACCGGCGAGATCATCGGCCAGGTGATGTGGAGGAAACGGCGGAACGGCCCGGCGCCGTCGAGCTCGGCCGCCTCGTAGAGTTCCGGCGGCACGTTCTTTAAAGCCGCGAGGTAGATCAGCATGGTGCCGCCCACCGTCCAGAGCATCAGCACGATGACCGAGATGCCGCCCCAGCCGGCATCGAGCAGCCAGTTCGGCTGCGGGATATGGAACCAGCTCAGGATCTCGTTGACGAAGCCGTACTGCGCATTGAGCAGCCAGCGCCAGAGGAAGCCGGCGGCGACGGCGGGCATGATCGAGGGCAGATAGACCAGGGCGCGCCAGATCGGCTCGCCCCTCAGTTTCTGGTTCAGGATGTGAGCGCCGGCGATGGAAATGGCGATATCGACCGGCACGCCGACAAAGGTGAAGAACAGCGTGTTGTAGAGGCTCTTCCAGAACTTGGCGTCGTGCAGCATGCGCTCGTAGTTGGCGAGGCCGACCCAGCGCGGGGCCTTGAACAGGCTGAAATCGGTGAAGCTGTAATAGCCCGAAGCGAGGATCGGCCAGGCATAAAGCACCAGGAAGCCGATGATGAAGGGTGAGGCGAAGGCCAGGCCCTTCAACAGGGCCCGGCCGGTCGGTTCGCGGTATTTCGCCGTCTTCTCAGCCACTTCGGCTTACTGCTGATAGGAGCCGGTGCGGTCGGCAACGGCCTGCAGCGCGGCTTGCGGCGTCGCGCTGCCCTGCAGCACCGAGTCGAAGGCGGAGGCGAGGTCGGCGTTGTATTCCGACATGTAGAGGGCCGGCGGCAGGCCGTGCGTGTTGGGGTTCTTCAGCGCGTCGAGCCATACCTTGAAGTTCGGCAGGTCGTTGTAGGTGGCGCTGTCGATCAGCGACAGGCGGCCCGGCAGGTTGGCCAGCACATGGCTGAACTTTTCCATCGCCGGCGGGCTGATCATGTATTGCAGGAACTGCGCTGCCTCGGCCTTGTGCTGGGTGTTGGCTGGGATGAAGAGCGTCGACACGTCGACCCAGGTCGAGCCGAGCAGGTTCGGGGTTTCGCCCGGCACCGGCACCACGCCCCAGTCCATCTTGGCCGCGGTGTTGAACTTGGAACGCCACTCGCCGTCGAACACCATGGCGATCTTGCCCTGCGCGAACGAGTCCTGGTCCGACATATAGGGGCCGAAACCCGCGACGAACTTGTTATAGGCCGCCGGGGTGACGGGCGCCACGACGTTGTCGTAGTAGAACTGCACGCCCTTGACGAAGCCGGGGTCGGTCGGGGTCGGCTTGCCGTCACGGTTCCAGTCGCCGCCGAAGGCATAGCCGAGCGTCTTGAGGCCGGCCGACACGTCGGTAAGGCCGAGGCCGAGCTGGGTGACGTTGCCCGAGGCATCGACCTTGGTCAGCTTCTTGATCGCCGCCGCCAGCTCATCCATCGTCGTCGGGGGCTTCACGCCGGCTTCGTCGAGCAGCTTCTTGTTGTAGATCAGCTGGAAATTGTGGGTCGCGATCGGCACCGAGTAGAGGTGTCCATCGACGATCAGCTGCTTCATCACGCTGCCCGGGAAGTCCGAGGTATCGAGCTTGAACTCGTCCAGCGGCAGCAGCACGCCCTGGTTGGACCACGAGGCGATGTTGGAGGCGAAATTGTCCGAGATGTCGAAGGCGCCCTTGCCGCTCGACATCGAGGCCAGCTGCTTGGTCATGTCCGGGCTCGAGACGCCCTTGACCACGATCTTGTCCTGGCTGGCGTTGAAGTCGGAAATGAGCTGCTCGAGCGCCGCACCCTCCGCGCCACCCCACAGATACGAGAAGGTGATCTCGGTCTTGTCCTGCGCGTAAGCGCCAAGCGATCCACCCAACATCACCACCGCGCCCAGCGCGGCGGCCATGGCGCCGTGCGCCACCCGACCCAGAGCTCTCCGCTCCATCTGCAATCTCCCTTGGCTCACTGCCGCTAATGGTGTAGCCCAATTTTTTAATCAACGTCAACACAGGCCTTCCCAGGCTGCCGGATTGCCTAGATTTGCTCCACGCTGCACAAATTGGAGTATACCACATATTGCACTGAGAACGCCGCCTGTGGTTTAGTGTGCGCCAGAACGAGGGACCCCGATTCATGACTGAAACGACCGGTAGCGGCCGCGCGGCCGGCAAGGGCGCCCAGTTGCGGACCTATCTGCTCGGGCTGATCGACGACCAGTTGAAGCCGCACGACCAATTGCCGACCGAGCGGGAACTCGCCGAGAGCTTCGGGGTGACGCGGCTGACCGTGCGGCGGGCCCTCGACCAGCTCGGCTACGAGGGCCGGGTCTATCGCACGCAGGGTGCCGGCACCTTCGTTTCCGAGCCGCGCATCGCCAAGTCGGTGGAGCTGACCTCGTTCACGCAGGACATGCGGGCGCGGGGGCTGGTGCCCGGATCACTCGACACCAAGGTCGAGGAGATCGCCGCCGGCGCCGATATCGGCGCGCGGCTGGCGCTCAGTCCGCGCGACCACGTGGTGCACATTTCGCGCGTCCGAACGGCAGACGGCGAACCGATGTGCATCGAGCACACCTACATTCCCGCCAAGCTCGCGCCGGGGCTGGCCGAGCATGTCCTCGAAGGCTCGCTCTACCAGCTGCTGACCGAGACCTATCACCTCAAGATCGAGAAGGCGGAGCAGTCGATCCATGCGACGGTGCTCGATCCGTCATTGGCCAAGCTATTGAACGTGCCGGAGTTTTCGCCGGCCTTCAAGGTGCTGCGGGTGGCGTACGACGCTCGGAACCAGCGCATCGAATATGCCGAGAGCGTCTATCGCGCCGACCGCTACTCCTACGATTTCGTGATTTATCGCGCTGCCCGGGGCCAGGCCAATTGACGGCGAAGCTTCCCCTTTCGATCGCCTTCCTGCCGCTCGACGAGCGCCCGGTGAATGTCGGCCTGCCGGCGGGCATCGCCGCCATTGCCGGAGCGCGGCTGGTGCTGCCGCCGGCGGCATTGCTGCCGGCGCTGCGGCAGGCGGGCGATGCCGACGCCCTCGGCATGTGGCTCGAGGCCAAAGCGGCATCGACCGACGCGGTGATCGCATCGCTCGACATGCTTTGCTATGGCGGGCTGATCGCGTCCCGGACGACGGCGGATACGACCCTTGCGGCGCTCGCCCGGCTCGATGTGCTGCGAAGGCTGCATGCCGCGTTTCCCGCCCTGCCGCTGTGCGCGGTGTCGCTGGTGATGCGTGCCTCCAACTCCTACAACCCCCAGGAAGAACCGGACTACTGGGCGCAGCACGGCATGGAACTGCACCGGCTCGGCGCCCTGCACCATCGTGACCTGCTGGAAACGGTCGGTGCGGGCACGGTCGCCGGCAATGCGGCGGAACTGGCTTCTTTGCGCGAGGCGTTGCCCGCTCCGGTGCTGGCCGATTTCGAGCGTCGACGGCTGCGCAACCACCACGTGAACCTCGAGGCGATCGCGCTCGCTTCGGAAGGGGTGGTCGATCCGCTGCTGATCACCGCCGACGATACGGCAGAGCATTCGGCCGGCTCGGTGGAGCAGGCGTGGTTGCGGCAATGGAGCAATTTGCTGCCGATCGCCGGCGAGGTGCTGATGTATCCGGGCGCCGACGAGGTGGCGGCAGTGCTGGTGGCGCGGCAACTGGGGCATCGCTACGGCATAACGCCCGCCTTCACCATCGAATGCGCCGATCCCGCGGGGATGGCGCGCGTCGCCAAATACGAGAACAGTCCGATGAGCGAAGCGGTGGAGCGGCAGGTCCGGGCCAGCGGTTCGGTGATTACCGACGATCCGGCAGCCATGGCGCTGGTGGTGCATGCGCCCGATCCGAAGCGGCGCGATCATTGTGGCATGGTGATCAGCCAGACCGACGCGACGAGACACGACCACGACGGCTCCGGTTTCGATGCTGCCGACGCCCTCGAAGCGCAAAAGACCGCCGAACTGGTCGTGCGCCTGCTCGGCGAAGGCCGGGCGGTAGCGCTCGCCGATTTGCGGTATGCGAACGGCGCCGATCCGCTGCTGGTGCAGGAGCTGGCCGACCGGGGCGTGCTGATGTCGCTCGTCGCCTATGGCGGCTGGAACACAGCCGGCAACGCGCTCGGCTCGGTGGTCGCGGCCGCCGCGGCGATCCAGATCGGCGACGCGGCAGGGACGCTCGACCGCGCCGCGGCCAAGCGGATGCTGCTGCACCGGCTGGTCGAGGACTATGCCTACCAGGCGGTGGCGCGGCGGCCCTACAATGCCGGCGTCTACAGCTTTCCCGACCGCGCCGAAGAGCAGGCGGTCGAAGCGGCGCTGGCTTCGGGCCTCACCCTCATGCTGCGGCAGCTTGCGGGCAGCGATGGCCTCAGCGTCACGGATGTCAGGTTTCCGTGGCATCGCAGTTTCGAAATCGACTTTACCATCTCCGGTGATCTGACGTGACCAGCCCGCTGATAAGCCGCCTCGACAGGCGGCTGATCGTTTCCTCACAGGCGATGGATCCGAGGAGCCCGCTCAAGCGGCCCGACATTCTGGCGCTGCTGGCCGAGGCGGCAGAGCTTGGCGGCGCCGGCGGATTCCGCGTCGACGGGGCGACGGTGGTGACGTTGTTGCGGCCGAAGACCCTGCTGCCGATCATCGGCATCGCCAAGGATCATCGGCTGGGGTTCGACAACTACATCACGACGACGGTGGCGGATGTCGCGGCCCTGGCAGCTTGTGGAGCCGACATCATCGCCATCCAAGCGACCGAAGGGACCCGCCCGGCTGAAAGTTTCGCCGAGCTGGCGGCAGCAGCGCATGGGGCGGGCAAGCTGGTGATGGCCGATATCGCTACCGTCGCCGAAGCCGAAGCCGCCGTTCGGGACGGCGCGGACATCGTGGCGACCACCATGGTCGGCCACACCAAGCAGACCCAGGGATACGCCCGCCCGCCCCTCGCCCTCGTGGCGCGATTGGTGCAAGACCTCGACGTCCCGGTTATCGTCGAAGGCGGCATCTGGACGCCCGAGCACGTCGCCGCCTCATTCGCTGCGGGCGCCCTGGCGGTAGTTTGCGGCTCCGCGATCACCGCTCCCGACCTGATCACGCAACGCCTCGTCGCGGCAATTCCCCGATAGCATCGATCTTCGGCGGGCGCGGCGGGCGGACCCCTGCCCCACGGGTCACGCCGCCGGTTCGAGCTTTGCCGCCCGTTCGGTCGCGACATAGACCAGATCGTGAAGGTACATGCCCACCGCCATCCCTCGGTCATAGCTGGCCCAGTGGCGGGGCAGGATCTCAACGCTGCGGCCGCCGCGGCGGCGGAGCCTGACGAGACCCGCCGCCTCGGCGGCGACCAGCACTTCCCGCACATGGGTGCGCGACACGCCCATCCGCTCGCCAATGTCCGCGTAAGGCACGGCGGCGTAGGGATATTCGGGCGCTGCCATGGCCGCCCGGAGCAGCGCCGCCTGCAGCACGGCGCCGGCTGCGTGGTTGAAGAACAGCATGGTGTCCGGCAACGACAGCAGGAGCGAGGCGCCAAGCGGCAGGAAGGCCATGCTCAGCCGCCGGTAGAGGGCGTGAAACACTGCGTCGTGTTGGAGCGCCAGCCGATAATCGTGCGCCGGATAGAGCACCTCGAGGGGCGCGATATGGGCGGCGAGCCAGTCGCGGTCGTGCTGCCTGAGCCGCTCGGTCGGCTTCAGCAGCCGCACACGCCGGTCCCGCTCCGCCACCCGCCGCTCCATGAAGCCGGCCGAGCACAGCCGCGCGATCAGGCCATCGATATGCCGATCGCTGGCGAGGCCGAACAAGGCCATTTCCTGCTTCAGGCGGGCCGTCGTCAGCCAGGTTTCGCGCTGCTCCGGATCGGCGCCGGCGTCGAGCATGGCCGCAACGTGGTAGACGAGGAACCGACCGGACTCGATCAGCAGCCGGACGATGTACGGATCGCCGTCATAGAGCGCCAGGAACCGCTCGAGATGGACTGCGCGCGCCTCCGCCATGCGCGGATGGGCGGCAATGTCCTCCAAGGCGAGGCGCGGCGGCCCGCCGGCCAGCCGTTCGATATCGGTTTGCTCCATCCCCGCCCCCGGATCGAACCAGCCGCGCCGCCAGACTATGGGCGCGGCACGATAGGCGCAATGTTTTCCAACCGTTGCGCCGCCCGATGTCTATCGTGCGCTCGAAATGTTGCTGCCGGGGCCGCGATCGTCGCGAGGCGCGCAGCAATGCAAGGGGGAAAGGACCGATGCGTATGATGATGCAAACCCGTATCGACGCGCTCAAGGGTACGGAAGTGCTGCAGTCCGGCAGCTTCCAGCAGGCCGTGCAGGGGTTCGTCGAGACGTTCAAGCCGGAGGCGACCTATTTCGTGCCCGACGATGGGGTGCGCAGCTGCATCTTCGTCTTCGATATGCAAGGCTCGCATCAGTTGCCGATCGCGTCGGAGCCGTTCTTTGCGCTCGGGTGCGAGGTCACCGTGCGGCCGTGCATGACGGTCGAAGATTTGCAGGCGGGCCTCGGCGCGTCGGGCCTTTGACACGGATAGACCGGGGAAATTGGTGGCGACTTTCGCAGACTCTGCTGTACCCGCGGCGCCGACGGCTCCGTTGCGCGTGCTGATGACGTACTGGAACGGCGGCGGCAACGTGCCGCCGCAGCGCGCCCTGGCGAGGCAATTGCGGCGCCAGGGCCACGATGTGCACGTACTGACCCACGACAGTGTTGCCGCTGGTGTCATCGCCGATGGCTGCACCTTTCATGCCCTGCCCACGGCCGCGCAATGGGATTCGGCGGCGCCTTGCGGCCCGGACGACGAAGGCGCGTTCATCGCTCTGCACGTCTCCGGTGCGACGGCCTTCCCCGCCGATTTCCTTGCCCTGCACGAGAGGCTCCGCCCCGACGTCTGTGTGATCGACGCCATGCTGATCACCACGCTCGATATGGCGATCGGGCGATCGCTACGCTGTGTCGCCCTCAACCATCTCGCCTGGAGCCCGGAGGGACGCGCCCAGGGCTTCATGAGCTCGATCGCGGCCGGCCTGCCGGCGCGCGGCGGCAATTCGAGCTTCATGGGTCTGCTAGAGGCGGTGCCGCTAACGCTCTCGACCAGCTATGCGGAGTTCGGCGCCGGCTCCGCCGCCCCGCATATTGAGTTCGTCGGGCCGATCCGGGAGCCCGAGGCCGGCGAGCCGTTGCCGCGCCGGCTTCCCGACCGGCCGTTTGTGCTGGTGAGCCTCTCCACCAATTTCCAGCAGCAGCACGGCACCTTGCGCAACATCTGCGAGGCGCTGGCGCCGTTGCCGCTCGAAGTTTTGGTGACGACGGGCCGCAGCCTCGCCCCGGAGCAACTCGATGTCTCCGGTGGCATCGAGGCGCGGGCCTTTGTCCCGCACGATCGCGTCCTGCCCCAGGCGGACCTGCTCATCACCCATGCCGGGCTCGGTACCCTGATGTATGGCGCCGGGGCTGGCGTGCCGAGCCTCTGCCTTCCCAACGGCCGCGACCAGGATGATAATGCGGACCGCGTGACTGAACTAGGCCTCGCCCGGGCGTTGCCGCAGGACGCCGCGCCCGCCGAAATCGCCGCGGCGGCGATGAGCATGCTGGGTGACGGAGCGTTGCGGGCGCGTTGCAAGCTCTTCGCCTCGCGCATCGCCCGCTTCGGCGACCTTGCGCGAGCCGCCGCACTGGTGGAAGCCTGCGCCACCGTGGCCTGAACCGCGACAGGAGTGCATCGATGTCGTCACCGCCGACCATCCAGTTCAACGACGGAACCGCCTACGAACGCTTCATGTCGCCGTGGAGCAGGTCGGCGGGGACGCAGTTCCTCGATTGGCTTGCCCTGGGCCAGGGCCTCGCCTGGGCCGATGTCGGATGCGGCAACGGCGCGTTCACGGAATTGCTGCTGGCGCTGGCCTCGCCCAGTTCAGTGAGTGCGATCGATCCATCCGAAGCGCAGATTGCCGTGGCGCGGCAGAAGCTATCGGCCCGGCAGGTCGCGCTTTCGGTCGGCGATGCCATGGCACTGCCTTACGCCGATGCCGGGTTCGACGCGGCGGTGATGGCGCTGGTGCTGTTCTTCGTGCCCGACCCGAAACGGGGCGTCGCCGAGATGCTGCGCGTGACCAAGCCGGGCGGCATGATCGCGTCCTATACCTGGGACATCCTGCGCGGTGGCGCGCCACCGCAGCCCGTTTGGGACGTGCTGGGGGAGCTGGGCAAGACGGTGGTGCGGCCGCCCAGCTCGCAGGTGTCGGGCTTCGAGGCGCTCAAGGCCCTGTGGGCCGAACTCGGGCTTCTCGATATCGAGACGCGCGAGCTGGTGGTGGAGCGCACCTTCGCCGACTTCGACGACTACTGGGTCTCGATGGTCGTCAGCAACCCGAGCAGCATCCCAGAGCAACTGACCGAAGCCGAGACCGCGGAGATGAAGCGCCGCTTGCAGGCCCGGCTTCCCTCCAGCGCCAGCGGCGCGATCACCTTCCACGCCTGGGCCACCGCCATCAAGGGCCGCAAAGCCCGAGGGTAACCGCCGACAATCATGCGGCTATGACCGGCCGAAGGCAGGCCGCAGGAGCGCTTGGGCTCCAAAATCGCGGGGTGGTGGGCTGGAGCGGGTGAAGGGAATCGAACCCTCGTCGTAAGCTTGGGAAGCTTCTGCTCTACCATTGAGCTACACCCGCGACGGTTTTCTTGTGCTGGAAATGGGCCGGTGCGTCAAGGGCGGGGCGCAGCGCCGGGTTAGGCGGGCGTTAAGGGCCGCTGGCCGATCCTTGCGGGACCGATCAGCCAAGCAGGACCAAACGCCCCATGGACGGGTCGACCACAGGGGTAGCCGCCCTCGCCGAGCCGGGGGAAGCGGCAGCCGACACGGCCCGGCAACGGCCGCAGGGTCTGGCGCTGGCGGCGCTGGTGGCCGCCGTTTCGGTCGCGGCGGCCATCCTGCAACTGCGCGGACCGCCCAACGGCGACGTCGCCTGGCTGATGGTGGTGGGCGAGCGGATGCTCGACGGGCAGCGGCTTTATGCCGACATCAACGAGCTCAATCCGCCGATGTGCGCCCTGCTTTATCTGCCCTGGGTGTGGCTGGGCCGGCTGCTCGGCGTGCCGGCCGAGCCGCTCGTGATCGCCGCGACCATCGGGCTCGCCGGCGCGGCGCTCGGGCTCGCGTGGCGGATCGCCCGCGTAGCCGGGTTTCGGCTCGAGCGGGCGAGCTTCTGGTTCATCGGCGCCCTGGTGCTGATGGTGATGCCGGGCAGCAGCTTTGCCGAACGCGAGCACTTTGCCCTCATTGGCACCCTGCCGATGCTGGCCGCGAGCGCCGTGCGCGCCGTGCGCGGCAATGGCGGCAAGCCCGGCCGGTGGGAAGCGATAGCGGCAGGCATGGGCGGCGGGCTCGCAATGGCGATCAAGCCGCACTTCGCCCTGGCGCTGCTGCTGCCCGCGCTCGGCGTCGCCTGGCGCCGGCGCAGCGTCGCGCCGCTGCTGTCTACCGAGAACTTCGTCGCGGGTGGAATAGTGGCGGGCTTTTGGAGCCTCTCGGCGTGGCTGTTCCCGGCCTTCTTCACCAGCATGCTGCCGCTGGCGGAGCTGGTCTATGCGGGCGATCGGCTCGGCTGGCTGCTGCTCGTCTTCGGGCGCCCGACCTGGCCGTTCTGGGGCGTGCTGGCGGTAACGCTGATCCTCTACCGGCGGCAGCTCGACGATCCCTGGTTCGCTACGCTGCTGCTCGGCGCGCTCGGCTTCTTCCTGGCCTACCTGGCGCAGGGGAAGGGCTTTACCTACCAGCTGCTGCCCGCCGAAGCGGTGGCGACGCTGGCGCTGCTGCTGGCTTTTGCAACCGGGAACGCCGCATCTGGATGGCGTGGGGCGATCCCGGGTCTCGTCGCCGTCCTCGTCGTAGCGCTGCCGGTGCTTGCCGGCGCGGCACCGCCGCAGCAGCGCGAGGACCTGGCGGCCTTGCTGCGGCCTTACGGCCAGGGGCTGCGACTCCTCAACCTCACGCCCGAGCTCGAAACCGCCAGCCCCCTCGAACGAATGATCGGCGCGCGGCTGGTGAGCTCGGGGCCGTTCCCCTGGATGGCGCTCGGCGCGATCCGCCTGGAGCGGGCCGATCCGCCGCCCGACCGGCTGCCGGCGCTGCGGGCGATCGAGCAGCGCGAGCGGGAGCTGCTGCTCGCCGACCTCGTTCGGGAAGCGCCCGACATCATCCTCACCGGCGGCGACGGGTTCGACTGGCTGGGCTGGGCAAAGGCCGATCCGGCGATCGCAGCGCAGTTGGCCGGCTACGACGTGCTTGGGGTAGTGGGCACCGGCAGCGAAGCGGTGACCGTGCTGAGGCGGAGCGGGCTGCAGCCTGCGGTTCAGCCCGGATAGGGCCGGAAGTGCTTGGAAAGCTTTAGCGTCTGCGCCTGGTAGTTGGAGCCGAGGCCGCTGCCATAGAGCCGGTCGGGCCGCTCGGCCATGCGTTCGTAGAGCAGCCGGCCGATGGTCTGGCCGTGGCCGAGCAGGAACGGCACTTCGCGGCTCCGGACTTCAAGCACCGCGCGGCTGCCGGTGCCACCCGCGGCAGAGTGGCCGAAGCCGGGATCGAAGAACCCGGCATAGTGGACGCGGAATTCGCCGACCAGGGGATCGAACGGCACCATTTCGGCGGCGTAATCGGGCGGCACGTGCACCGATTCACGGGAAACGAGGATGTAGAACTCGTCCGGATCGAGGATCAGCTCGCTGCGGCCACGGCGCAGCAGGGGGTCCCAGAAGTCGAGCACATCGAGGGCCGCCTTGCGGTCGACATCGACCACCGCGGTGTAGCGCTTGGAGCGGAAGCCGACGAGGCCATCGCGTCCGTCGCCGGCGAGGTCGATCGACAGCGGTACGCCTTCGCCGACTTCGAGGTTCTCGTCGTAGACCAGCGTCTCGGCGCGATGCAGGGCCTGGTGGGCTTCCGCCGAAAGCCGCGGATTGCCGACGCGGAAACGCATCTGGCTGAGCCGGGAGCCGGTGCGGACCAAAACCGGGAAGGTGCGCGGACTCACCTCGAGATAGAGCGGACCGCGATAGCCGGCGGGGACGGTGTCGAAGCCGCGCGCCCCGTCGGCGATGACGCGGGTGAAGATGTCGAGCCGGCCGGTCGAACTCTTGGGGTTGGCGGCCGCCGCGACGGCTTCGGGCAGATCGAGGCTCTCGAGCAGCGGCACGATGTAGACGCAACCGCGCTCCAGCACGGCGCCCTCGACCAGGCCGAACTCGTGCAGCTTGAGCTGGGCGACCCGCTCGGCGACAGTCTGGCCGGGCCCCGGCAGGAAGCTCGACCGCACGCGATACGCCACCTCTCCCAGCCGGAGGTCGAGGCTCGCCGGCTGCACCTGGTCGAGATCGAACGGCCGCCCGGTCGCGATCGCGCCCTCGACCGCGAGCTTTTCGATCAGCCGCGCCGAAAAAATCCCTGCCGGCCATGTGATCGCGTGCGCCATCGGATTGCCGTAGCAAGGAACGGCAGGCCGCGCGATAGGGTAGCGGGTTCGAATGGACAACAAATCCACGGGACTGCTGCGAGCGGGCCTGCCGCCGTCGCTTGCAAAGGCAGGGCGGCGGCCGGTCAGCCATTTGCGCGACGCGCTCGACAGGCGCGGCCGCAACGGTCCAGGCGTTTTCGAGGTGTGCAGAAGGGGAGATTTCTGCCCGAGGTCCGCTTTGGCCCCCCTGAGGCGAGCCTCCAAACGCAATCAGTGCGTCGAGCTCGTGCAACTAGATTTGCCGCCCGCGATCCCCGCGCACTGCATCCGCCAGCGGGTTGAGCGCTTCCAGCTCCGCCTGCGTCAGCACAATCCGCGCCCCTCCCACGTTCTCCTCGACCCGCGCAGGCTTGCGCGTCCCCGGGATCGGTACAACCGCAGTGCCGAAGACGCCTGCCTGGTAGTGCAGCCACGCCAGCGCGATCTGCGCCGCACTCGCACCGCGCTTCGCGGCCAGGTCGCGCACTGCCGCGATGAGCCGATCGTTCGCCGCCTGGTTCTCGGCGCTGAACCACGGCATCGCGGCTCGCGCGTCGTCCGCCCCGATGGTCGCCGCGCCCTGTCCTCCGGTCAGTTGCCCCCGCCCCAGCGGTGAATAGGGGACGATCCCGACCCCCAACGCCGCGGCTGCCGGCGCGATCTCGTCCTCGATCTCGCGCGAAAACAGCGACCACTCCGTCTCAAGCGCGCTCACCGGATGGATCGCGTGTGCCTCGCGCAGTTCTGCCGCCGACACTTCCGACAGACCGATGAAGCGTGCCTTGCCCGCCGACACGAGTTCCGCCATCACGCCGATCGACTCGCCGAGCGGCACGGCCGGGTCGCGACGGTGCATGTAGAGTAGATCGATCGTCTCGATTCCCAGCCGCCGCAGCGACCCCTCCACCGTCTCGCGGATATAGGATGGCCGGTTGTCGACCACCGACTTGCCGTCCCGTCGCGCAATGCCGAACTTCGTCGCCAACACCACGCGGTCGCGATGGCCGCGCACGAACGGCGCGATGAATTCTTCGTTCCGCCCTTGCCCATAGCTGGCCGATGTATCGTAAAGCGTTACGCCGAGTTCGAGCGCGCGATCGAGCGTCGCGCGCGCCTCTGCCTCGTCGGTGGCCCCGTAATAGCCGGTGGCCATCGCCATCGTGCCCAGCCCCTGAAGTCCGACGACCGGCCCGATGCGGCCGAGTTTGACGCTGGGAAGGGTGATCTCCGACTGGCTCATTGGGGGCTCCTCAATCAGGTTGCGATCACCCCACCTAGTCGCATCGCCGCGCCCGCGTTACCTCGATTCTCTCTATCCCTTGCCCGATTCTCTCTCCGCCGCCGAAATCGGCATCGCCCTCGAGCCGCGCACGTGCTAGGATCAATCACGAAATCCCATCCTGGCTGCCCCATGTCCGAGACCCGTAAGGCCATAGCCCGGGCTGAAATCGAAACCGTCATTGCCCGATATGCTTCGGCCGAAGGCAGCAACGCAACGCCGGTCCCGGGACTGCGGGTCTCGCGCCTCACTGCGCCCATGGCGCCTAGAATGTTCTTTTACGAACCGAGCCTCTGCGTCTGCATTCGCGGCCGCAAGCGCATGCTCGTCGGCGATACCGAGTGGACGCAGGGCCCGGACGATTTCCTGCTCTATGCCGCCGGCATGCCCAGCATCGTTACGATCGACCAGGCTAGTCCCAGCGCACCCTACATTGCCTTGCTGCTCGCCTTCGATCTCGAGCTTGCCCGCGACATGCTGGCCGAGATCGAGCTCAGCGGCATACCTCGCGAGCCCTCGAGCGCCGGCGTAATGCTCGACCGCATCGGCGCCGATCTGCTGGATGCCATCGCCCGCCTCGTCGCGCTCATCGAGCGGCCCGCTGACATCGCCATCATGGCCAAGCTGCTGCAGCGCGAGATCGTCTATCGCCTGCTCACCGGTCCGCGCGGCGGCCAGCTGCGCAAGATCATCGCGGCCGGCTCGCCCGGCCATCGCATCGCCCGCGCCCTCGACTGGCTGCGCGACCACTATGCTGAGCCGCTCAGCATCGACCGGCTCGCCGGCCTTGCCGGCATGGGAGTGTCCACCTTCCACCGCCACTTCCAGCGCACCACGCTGGTCAGCCCCCTGCAATACCAGAAGCAGCTCCGCCTCGTGGCTGCCCGCCGGCTGATGCTCACCGACCAGGTCGACGCCGGGTCCGCCGCCTTCCAAGTCGGTTACGAAAGCCCCACCCAGTTCAGCCGCGAATACCACCGCCTCTTTGGCCGTCCCCCCGCGAGGGACGTTGCCGCCATCAGGCGCGAGAGCAAGGACCAAGAGGCGATCTAGCGCTGAACCGGACCGCAGCCGGCCCGCACTGCGTGCCAGAAGCCGACATCACCCTAAACACGGACGCCGGCTGCCGGGTCTGCCTGTCAGAGGAACGGCAGGGGCTCGACATGGGTTTCGGCGGTGCGCGCGTAGTAGAGCACGCGCTTGCCCGGAACGGAGACGATGTAGCCGGCGCAGCCGCGGCGGCGGACGTTGTCGCTGAAGGCCGTGTAGGAATAATCGGCGGGGTTGCTCTGGGCCCACTTGATCTGGTCGACGAGCCCGGCCTCATCGAACGCCTCCGCAACTGGAGTTCCCGCAGGATGGGGATTGTCGAGGACCAGGCCCTCGCCGTCCGGCAGGAAATAGGTGGTTGTGTTCCGGCGGTAGTCCACCGCGTAGCCGTCGAAGCCGTTCTCGACCAGCGTCTTGACGATTGCGGGAAAGCTCATCGTGCCTTCGGCGGCGCCGGCCAGGCAGCTTTGGGCAATAGTGGTCTGCTGCGCGTTCATAGCGTTTTATTCTCCATACTTGTGGTGTTTCGGCCGACCTAGTCGGTCGGGGTGGTCGTCAAGTCGTGCTGCACGGCAATTTTGTGCAGAATGTCCCGCAGCTGCCGTTGCTCGGTCTCCGACAGGCTGCCGAAGAATTCGGCGTCGTTGCTATCTGCCAAGGCGGCGAGGCGCGGCACGAGCGTTCTCGCCATGGGCGTCAGGGAAAGCGTGTGCGCCCTTCCGTCCTGCGCATTGGCCTGCCTCTTGATATGGCCCTTCTGCAACAGCCGATCGGCAAGCTTGGAGATGGCGCCTTTCGTCATCCCCATGCGGTCCGCCAGAAGCGACGGCGCGATGTCCTCTCCCTCGTAGAGCACGCGCAGGAAGACCCATTCGGCTACCGTCACACCTTCGGCTTCGACCTTGCGGGCGAAGCTCTGCGACACCGCGTTCGACACCGTCCGCAGCCAATAGCCGAGATGGGTTTGGAGATCCGAGACCAGTTCCGCATCTGCCATATCGCCCTCATTGGTTGACAAGGAAACTACCGCCATTTGATTTCCTTGTCAACTACCAGAATTGTGCGCGCCCTGAGAGCAAGCCTGGGCGCCCCCTCCCCTGGCGGCCGCTTCCGGCGCCTGAAGCACCCGCTCGGTCGCTGCACAATTCGTCACTTCCGCACCGGGGCCCCCTGCCCCGATACCCATCGGGCGCAGGAGTTCGGGGCGCTGCGATTGCCCCGCAATCGGCCCCGTTGACGCGGCCCGGCTGCGGGTCTAGACACCGTTTTGTGGCCGGCAGCGGCCACAAGTGGTGATTTGGCCGGTCGCTTGCAGCCACTTTAAACAACTCGCTAAAGGATCCGACGGAGCTGGCCACTCGAGCCGGCTCTTTTTGTTTTGGATGATCGACATGTCCCGCGAAAACAACCCCCTCGCCAATCCCGCTCGCCTGTCTGCCGCCACCCGCCTCGTCCACGGCGGCACCGAGCGCAGCCAGCACGGGGAAACCTCCGAAGCGCTGTTCCTCAACTCGGGCTACATCTACGAGACGTCGGAGGAAGCCGAGACCCGGTTCAAGAACAACGGGCCGGGCTACATCTATTCGCGTTTTTCCAACCCGACGGTCGAAATGTTCCAGCAGCGCATGGCCCTGCTCGAGGGCGCCGAGGAAGCGCGCGCCGTGGCCAGCGGCATGGCGGCGGTTACTACCGCGACGATGGCGCAGGTGAAGGCGGGGGACCACGCGGTGGCCTCGCGCGCGCTGTTCGGCGGCTGTCGCTTCGTTATCGAGGAGTTTCTGCCGCGCTGGGGCGTCAGTTCGACGCTGGTCGACGGGCGCGATCCGGCCAATTTCGAAAAAGCCATGCGGCCGAACACCAGGATCGTCTTCATCGAGACGCCGACCAATCCGACGCTGGAACTGGTCGACATCGCGGCCGTGGCGAAAATTGCCCACGCCCACGGCGCGCTGCTGATCGTCGACAACGTCTTTGCCACGGCGCTGTGGCAGAAGCCGCTCGAACTGGGCGCCGACCTCGTCACCTATTCGGCCACCAAGCACATCGACGGCCAGGGGCGGACGCTGGGCGGAGTGATCCTGGGGCGGAAGGAGCTGGTGGCCGGCGACATCCACAAGTTCATCCGCCAGACCGGGCCGTCGATCAGCCCGTTCAACGCCTGGGTGCTGCTCAAGAGCCTCGAGACCCTGCCGCTCCGGGTGCGGCAGATGACCGACAGCGCCGCCAAGATCGCCGACTTCCTCGCCGGCCACCCCAAGGTGAGCAAGGTGATGTATCCCCACCATCCGAGCCATCCGCAATACGAACTCGGCAAGCGGCAGATGGCGGCCGGGTCGACGCTGGTGGCATTCGAGGTGAAAGGCGGCAAGGAGCAGGCGTTCGCGGTCGGCGACAACCTCGCGGTCATCCTCACCTCGAACAACCTCGGCGATGCCAAGTCGATCATCGCGCACCCGGCGACGACGACGCACCAGCGCTTCGACGAGGCAACGCGGGCCGAAATGGGCATCACGCAGAACCTGCTGCGGCTGTCGGTCGGGCTCGAGGATGCCGACGACCTGATCGCCGACCTCGCCTACGGGCTCGACCAGCTCTAGGCAGAACTGGCGCCGCCGCCCAGCTCTCGCAAAGAGGCGGGGCGCCGGACCTGCGGCGGCGCCCTGTCGGGCGCCGGCGGCGCTCATCTGCCAGTGCCGGCCGTCAATCGCACGCTGGCGTGCTGCCAGTCGGAAAACCGCTCCGTCGGCAGGTGGTAGGGCTGGCAGAACTCGACCGCCCGCACCGCGGCCTTGGCGACGCCGGCATTGGCGAGGCCGTTGGCGATGGGGGTGCCGACGACGTGGCCATCACGGCTGAGTTCGACATGCACCACGACGCTGCCGACGGCGCCGGACGGCGGGTTCCAGCAGCGCGCGACGGCGGCACCGAGCAGTTGCGCGATGTCGGCGGGCGCGGCGGCCGCTGCCGAGGGCACCATGACGGCGACCAAGAAGAGCGGAACGAAACGGCGCAGCATGACCGGCCTCCCCGATAGTTTCCCTATAATTTAGCCCCAGGCCTGGCCGGGGACAAATGGTTAACCATTCCTGCACGAACCCGGCGCGGGCGCGAGCCGCCGCGCCTAGGATTTGCCTTCTGCAGCCGAAACCAAAACGACCCTCAAGGGTTGATCCGGCGCAGAAGGAGGGGAAAATCATGAGCAAAGACCTGAGCGAGTCGATCATCGACCTCGAATTGGAGCAGCGCGGCAGCGAAGACGCGGCCGAGCTCGAACAGCGCTACGACCTGCCGGCGGACGTTGCCCGCCGCATCGTCGAAATGTCCCGGTCGATCGACCAGGCCCACGCCATCGCGCAACTGATGCGCTAGCGGCGGGCCCGTCCCGCAGCTTATGCTGGGATCGGCCACCCGTCTCGGGGTGGCCGATGTTCAGCGAGCGGAGCGGGCCTTGGGGCGTATCCTTACCGAAAAAGACGTCGAACCCGCGGTCAAGGGCGGCTCGGTTTATGCAGCGGGCGGTGGCGGCTGGGCCGATCACGGCCGCATGCTCGGCTATGCCGCGACCTCGATCGGCAAGCCGGAACTGGTCTCGGTCGATGAGCTCGCGCCCGAGGCATGGGTTGCCACAGCCGCAGCGATCGGCGCGCCCGCCTCGACCACCGCCTGGGAGATGCAGGGGCGTGACTACATCAAGGCCGTCGCGCTGCTGCAGGAGGCGCTGGGCGAAAGCCTTGCCGGGCTCATCATCGGGCAGAACGGCAAATCCTCGACGCTCAACGCCTGGCTGCCGTCCGCCGTGCTCGGCACCAAGGTGGTGGATGCGGTGGGCGACATGCGCGCCCACCCCACCGGCGACATGGGCTCGATCGGCATGGCCGGCAGTGCCGAGCCGATGATCCAGACCGCCGTCGGCGGCAATCGCGAGGAAAACCGCTACATCGAACTGGTGGTGCGCGGCGCGACGGCAAAGGTCTCGCCAATCCTGCGCACCGCGGCCGACATGTCGGGCGGCTTCATCGCCTCGTGCCGCAACCCGCTGCGCGCCAGCTACGTGGCCAAGAACGCGGCACTCGGCGGCATTTCGCTCGCCATCGGGCTCGGCGAGGCCATCATCGCGGCGGAAAGGAAGGGCGGCTCGGCGGTGATCGATGCCATCGTCAAGACGACGGGCGGCTCGATCCTCGCCCGAGGCACGGTGACGAAGAAGGACCTCGTCTACACCAGGGAAGCCTTCGACATCGGCACGTTCGTGCTCGGCGAGGGCGACAAGGCGATCACCATCCACACCATGAACGAATACATGGCGATCGACGATGCCGGCGGCGCGCGGCTCGCGACCTTCCCCGATATCATCTCGACCCTCGACGCCGCCGGCACGCCGCTTTCCGCGGGGCAATTGCGCGAGGGCATGTACATCTTCGTGCTGCACGTGCCGAAGACGAAGATTCCGCTCGCGAGTTCGGTGACCGATGCGGCGGTCTACCCACCGGTGGAGAAGGCGCTGGGCATCGAGCTGGCGAGATATGCGCTGGATATGGGCAAGCCGAAGGGGAAGAAAGACAAGGGGCGGAACTAGGATTCCCCGCCGGCGCCGATCAGGTAGCCTCAAACATCCCCTCCCCCACTTGCTGCACCAATCGCCCCGGCGCCGCAGGGGCCCCGGGGAGGCGGCAGAGCAGGACGGCGCCGGCGGGGCTCGACCCCAACGGTGGTCCGTAAAAATTGGCAGGGCCTCGCCCCGCCGGCGCGACCGGGCCTTTCCACCTCGCTCCGGCGGACCGCGGGGACCTCCCCGGTACCGCAGCTTCACGTCGCCTGGGCCACGTGACGCCTCTGGCGGCTCTCGCCCCCAAAAAAGAGGGGCATCCGGCCGGCCGGAACTTCGGCAAGGAGGGCGCGACCCCCTCCGCCCGATCCTGCACCCGCAAACCGTTCGCTCGCGATTTCGTCCAGCGCGGGGGCAGTGAGGTGGAGGTTAAGCGCGGGCCGGCGAGCGGGGATTGTTTGTTTCGGCCGACGAGTTCACCGCAAGGGAGGGTGGCGCAAGCGTGCGCGGCGCTCCGCCGCCTCTCGTTGCGAAGCCCGCCCCTCGCCGCCGTCATGGCCGGGCTTGACCCGGCCACGCACCCAACCGCACCGCGACCGCGGCGCGGCCGGAGTGGGTGCGGAGGGGCTAGGCAATGGTCGTGTGCGGCCGGAAAATCTGCGCTCGTGGCGGCCCCCTCCCCAACCCTCCCCACAGAGGGGGAGGGTGCCGGCGGAGTTTGTGGCACGGCCTTGCTTCGTGCACAGACGAACACCCTCCCCCTCTGTGGGGAGGGTTGGGGAGGGGGTGGCTGCGAGTTCATCGTCAGGGCTCGTCCGCTTTCGGTTGTTGCGCATGGTTCGACAAGCTCACCAAGAGGTGGTGGGTGTGGAGGGTCAGAGCAGCGCCCCCCTCGTAGCACTCATGGTGAGCTTGTCGAACCACGAGGGCGGGCGCTGCCGCGGCACTACCCTAGAGCTTGAAGCATCGTTGTCCCGTCGCGCCACGATGCGCTAGAACCCTTGCATGTCCCAGCCCATCCCTCGCCACCCGAATTTCCCCGTCCCCTACGGTACCCAGCTGCGCGCCAAAGGCTGGCGCCAGGAGGGCATTTTGCGCCTGCTGGAAAATGTCCTGTCGGTGGGCGAGGACCCCGACAACCTCGTGATCTACGCCGCGCTCGGCAAGGCGGCGCGCAACTGGGCGAGCCATGACGCGATCGTCAAGGCGCTCAAGAGCATGGGCGAGGACGAGACGCTGGTGATCCAGTCAGGCAAGCCGATCGGCGTGCTCAAGACGCACGACAGGGCGCCGCTCGTCATCTTGGCCAATTGCAACATTGTCGGGCAATGGGCCAAGGCGGAGGTCTTCTACGACCTGCAGAAGAAGGGATTGATCGTCTGGGGCGGCCTCACGGCCGGCGCCTGGCAGTATATCGGCAGCCAGGGGGTCATCCAGGGCACGTATGAAATCTTCATGCGCATCGCCGAGCAGCGCTTCTCCGGCAGCCTCGCCGGCCGCTTCATCCTGACGGCCGGCCTCGGCGGCATGGGGGGCGCGCAGCCGCTGGCGGGGCGGATGGCAGGGGCAGCGATCCTCTGCGTCGACGTCGATCCCGAGCGGGCGGCCAAACGCCAGGCGATCGGCTACCTCGAGGCGGTGGCGCCAGACCTCGATACGGCGCTCGCGATGATCGCGGCGGCGGTGAAGGAGAAGCGCGCGACCTCGATCGGCCTCGTCGGCAATGCCGCCGAAACCTACCCCGAGATTTTCCGGCGCGGCGTCATCCCGGACATCGTCACCGACCAGACCTCGGCGCACGACCTCGTCTATGGCTATGTGCCAAAAGGCTTTTCGCTGGAGGAAGTGCGCGGGCTGCGGCAGACCGATCCCGACCGCCTGATGGCGGCATCGCGCGCCTCGATCGTCGAGCACGTCAACGCGATGCTCGATTTCCAGCAGGCCGGCGCCGAAGTGTTCGACAACGGCAACCTGATCCGCACCCAGGCCAAACAGGGCGGCGTGCAGAACGCCTTCGACATCAAGATATTCACCGAGGCCTATCTGCGGCCGCTGTTCTCGCGCGCCATCGGCCCGTTCCGCTGGATGGCGCTGTCGGGCGAAAGCGCCGACATCGAAAAGATCGACGACCTGGTGCTGCGGCTGTTTCCCGACAACCGGATCGTCACCAACTGGATCGGCCTCGCCCGCCAGCACGTGCCGTTCGAGGGGCTGCCGGCGCGCATCGCCTGGCTCGGCCATGGCGAGCGGACCCGGCTGGCGCTCGCCGTCAACGAACTGGTCCGCTCGGGCGAGCTGATGGCGCCGATCGCGTTCAGCCGCGACCACCTCGATGCCGGCGCCATGGCGCACCCCAACATCATGACCGAGAACATGCAGGACGGCTCGGACGCCATCGCCGACTGGCCGCTGCTCGACGCCATGCTGCTCGCATCTTCGATGGCCGATCTCGTGGTCATCCATTCGGGCGGCGGCGGCTATGCCGGCTACATGACCTCGGCGGGCGTGACGCTGATCGCCGACGGCACCGACGCCGGCGCGGAGCGGCTGTCGCACGCGCTGACCAACGACACCTCCCTCGGCGTGATGCGGTATGCCGACGCGGGATATGCCGAGGCAATCGACGAGGCGGAAAAGAAGCAGGTGCCGTGGCTGGGGTTGTAGCGGGGGCTGCCCCTCACCCTGGCCCTCTCCCCAGAGGGGCCAGGGGACGCAGGAACCGTGAGCCTGAGGAAACCCTCGCCCCTCTGGGGAGAGGGTGGCCGGCAGGCCGGTGAGGGGTCGCCACCTCCCCGACTGGCCGCGCCTGTGCTACCCCTCGGCGCAAATCGAAATCGGAGGATTTTCATGGCCCTGCATCCGGACCGCCTGCTGCCGATCGAACCCGAGGCGCGGGCAATCGCGCGCGAACTCTATGCCGGGGTGAAGGACTTGCCGATCGTGTCGCCGCACGGCCACACCGAGCCGCGTTGGTACGCCGAGAACGAGGCGTTTCCCGACCCCGTGTCGCTGTTCGTCCGGCCGGACCACTACATCTTCCGCATGCTCTATTCGCAGGGCATTTCGCTCGAAGCGCTCGGGGTGCCGGACCGGCAGGGGGTGGTGCACAACACCGACAACCGCGCCATCTGGCGCCTGTTCGCCGAGCACTGGTACCTGTTCCGCGCCACGCCCTCGCGGTTCTGGTTCGAGCATTCGCTGGAGACGCTGTTCGGCGTCAGCGAGCGGCTCGGGCCGGACAATGCCGACGCCATCTACGATACCATTGCGGCGGCGCTCGAAACCCCGGCGTTCCGGCCCCGGGCCCTCTACGAACGGTTCAATATCGAGGCGATCTCGACCACAGACGGGGCGCTCGACCCCCTGCCCTGGCACGACCAGATCAAGGCTTCGGGCTGGAAGGGCCGGGTGCTGCCCGCCTACCGGCCGGACGCCGTGATCGATCCCGAGCGCGACGCAGCGAGCTTTCCCGAGCGACTGGCCCAGCTCTGCGACCTCGCCGGAACGCCGGTGAGCTGGGCCGGCTACCTCGAGGCGCATCGCATCCGGCGGGCCTATTTCATCGCGCGCGGTGCGACCTCGACCGACCACGGCCATCCCACCGCGCGAACCGCCGACCTGCCGCGCGACGAGGCCGCCGCCCTGTTCGACCGCGTCCTCGGCGGCAACGGGACGTCCGCCGACGCGGAACTGTTCCGGGCCCAGATGCTGACCGAAATGGCGCGCATGAGCCTCGACGACGGGCTGGTGATGCAAATCCACCCCGGCTCGTTCCGCAGCCACAGCCCGGGCCTCTTTGCCGCCTACGGGCCGGACAAGGGCGCCGACATACCGACCGCCACCGACTATGTGCGGGCGCTGAAGCCGCTGCTCGACGCGGTCGGCACCGATCCGCGGCTGACGCTGATCCTCTTCACGCTCGACGAGACGGCCTATTCGCGCGAACTGGCCCCGCTCGCCGGCGTCTACCCGGCGCTGCGGCTCGGGCCCGCCTGGTGGTTCTTCGACAGCCCCGAGGGCATGCGCCGCTTCCGCGAAACGACGACCGAAACCGCGGGGTTCTACAACACGGTCGGCTTCAACGACGACACGCGGGCCTTCCTGTCGATCCCCGCCCGCCACGATATGAGCCGGCGGGTGGATTGCGGCTATCTCGCGCGGCTGGTGGCGGACCACCGGCTGGAGTTGGAGGAAGCGCACGAAGTGGCGCGGGACCTGGCGTATAACCTGGTGAAGCAGGCGTATCGGATCTGAGGCCCACGGCCCCTCCGGCGAGATTGTGGTCCCGCCATTGGCGCTGAGCTAAGGGCACCCCTCACCCTGGCCCTCTCCCCAGAGGGGCGAGGGGACGATGGGACCGCTAGGCTTGGGGAACCCTCGCCCCGCTGGGGAGGGTGGCGCGAAGCGCCGGGTGAGGGGCCTGCCCGCGTCTAGGCGATCAGCCCATCTAGGGGCTTCACCCCGATCGAGTCCGGGAACACCTTGGCGGTGAGCGCCGGCTCCGTCACGCCGAGGTGGTCGCGCAGCACGCCCTTGAGGATGGCGCGGACGTCGGTGGTGGGGGCGAGGTCGCGCTGCTGGTAGAGCTGGGCGGGTTTCAGGCCCGGCCAGTCCGCCACCACCCGGCCGCCCTTGATGGCGCCGCCCAGAAGGAACGCCGTGGTCGCCGTGCCGTGGTCGGTGCCGTCATTGCCGTTGGTCGCGGCGGTACGGCCGAACTCGGTCAGAACGACGATCGCCGTATCCTTCCAGACCGGCTGCAGCCCGTCGGCCAAGGCCGAGAACGCCCCGTCGAGGGCGGCCAGGAGGCCGGACAGCCGGCCGGTCTCGGCGCCCTCGTTGGTGTGCGTATCCCAGCCATCGTAGGAGAGGACGGCAATGCGCGGGCCGTCCTCTTGCAGCAGGAGCTTTGCAGATCCCGCCGCAACCTGTTTGAACGAAGCAGCGAGGCCGCCCGCTCGTTTCATGGGGTCCTGGCCGTCACCGGCCAGCATATCGGTGGTCACGCCGGCCTTGAGCACCGCCCCCATGGCGGGGTCGCGGTGGTCGTACAGCGCCAGCAGCCGGGTGAGCGTGTCGCTGCCGGCCGGCTTGAAGTCGGGCGGCGTCCAGGTGAGCGTCGGCGCCTCGCCGCGGAGGATCAGCGGCACGGTGGGCGTTGCGGCGAGGCCGCTGATGGGGCGCACGCCATCGCCCTTTGGCATGATGGCGGCGAGCCGGTTCATCCAGCCGGTCTCGCTGAGCTTGGGGCCGACCATGCCGCTTTCGAGCACGTCCTGGCCGTCGAAATGCGAGCGGTCGCGGTAGGCGGTGGCGGCTGCGTGGACGATCAGCGCTTCGCCCTTCTTGTATAGCGCGTAGAGCCCGGGCATCGCCTCGTTGAGGCCGAAGAAGCCATCGAGGGCCTGGGTCTGGCCGTAGGCGCCGGTGCCGATGGCGAGATCGCGCCGCAGCGCCGGATAATCAGGGTCGCCGACCGGCGGCACGACCGCGAGGCCATCCATGGCGCCGCGCAGGATGACGGTGAGGAAGCGCGGGTCGCGGCTCTGTCCGGCGAAGGCGAATTTGGGCATGACGGCCCAGGCGGTGAGGGCGCCGGCTCCGGCGAGGAAGGTGCGGCGGGAGGTGCAGAGCATGGCGTCGGTGACGTAGGGCTTGTCCATTTTCATCTCCGCTGGAATTCGGGGCTCATCAGCAGCAAAGCGACGGCCTGGTTCGGGCTTTCGGCCCGCTCGACGGCGGTTCGGGTGTCGTCCGACAGCCCGCTGCCGAACAGGTCGGCGGCGAGCTGGCGGGGGTCGGGAAGTCCCTTGGCCTGCGCCGCCATCAGTTCGGCGGTGTCGACGCGGGTGGTCATCGCGTCGGGCGCGAGCCAGGTTGCCGTATCGTCCTTGAAGCCCTGCGGCGATGGCGGATTCCATAAGGGTTGGCCGAGATCGGCAAGGGTGCGGTTGACGAAGTTGGCCGGCGCCGCCAGCGCCAGGGCCCGGAACGAGGCCCAGATGAATTCCTGCGGCAGGCGGAGCTTTTCGACCGGGGCGGACCACGCCTCCGGCGAGTTGACGAGGGCGACCGTCACCGCCTTGAGGTCGCCGCCGGTCTTGCTGAAAGTCGTCGCCAGGCGCTGCACCAGCGCCGGCGGGGGATCGTCGGCGACGAAATAGCGGGCGAGCTTCAGGGCGATGTGCTGGGCGGTCGCCTTGCTGGCCGAAAGATCAGCGATCACCGCCAGCCCCTGCTCCACGCCCTGCTGGGGGTAGACCTTGCCCATCACGGTCTGCGGGCCCGGCTCGTGTGCATACTTGCGGAAGATGAAGCGGCCATAGTTTTCGGGGTCGTTCTCGGCTCGCCCGAAGGTCCAGCCGGTGAGCACCTTGGCAAAGCTCGTGACGTCCGCCTGGGTGTAGCCGGCATCGACCCCGACGGTATGGAGCTCCATCAGTTCGCGGGCGTGATTTTCGTTGAGGCCTTTCTGCGTCTTGAGGCCCTGCGGCGAGTTCGGCCCGATCGACGTGGCATTGTTGAGCGACATCAGCATCGCCGGGTGCTGCGTCGCTGCCAGCGCCATGTCGCCGAACTTCCCCAGTACGTAGGGGCGGATGGCTTCGCGCTCGAAGGCGCCGGCGAGGCCGCGGACGATCTCGTCGGCGGCGGCCTGGACGGCAAAATGATTGGCCCAGAACGCGACAAGCCGCTCGCCGAGACCGATCGGCGCCGCCAGCACGCGGTCGACGCGGGCGGCGATCTCGGCGTTCATCAGTTCCTGCGGGCTCGAGACGCCCGGCACATTGATCTTGCCGTTCTTGTCGACGGTGGCGCGCGGGATGGGCCCCGCCATGCCGTCGGTGATGGCCGTCTTGCCGGCGGCCGCGATGTTGGCGTCCTCCTTGGCCAGCTTGCGGGCCATCTGGTACTGCCGCACCTGGGTGAAGGCATCGGCGGTGCTGGGCAGCGCCGCGTCCGAGACGAAGAGCGAGGTCGGATCGGACAGTTCGGCGATCAGCGCCGCCTTTGGATCGGCGCCGATCTGGGCCAGGTCACCGGGTCGCGTGCCCAGACCGAAGCGCGAAAATGCAATAAGGGGATCGTCTACAGCCATAGCCACCTCCGCATTGGCCACATGGGCCGAGGCAATGTTGCGGGCGTCGACGCTCACCCCGCATGTGCAAAGCTAGCGGCGGGGAAGCGGCAGAACCGTGGCGGGGGCGTTACAACTCGGCAAGGAAGCCCGCGCTCGCTTGCGACGGACCGTCGCAGTGCGCGGGCTCTTGAGCGGGGATTGCTCCCGCGGGGTAGCGAGCATCGAGGCAAAAAAAGGAAGGCGCCCTCCGGGAGAGGAGGGCGCCTTGTGGCCGGATCGCAGCCCTGGAGGTCACCAGGCTTGCTATTCGGCCATAGCGTGGGCGCGTTCGAGCGCCAATTCTTCCTGCGTCTTCTTCGGCGCGACGGCGCCCTTCTTGGGCTTGTTGCCGCGCAGCAGCAGGATGACGGGGGCAGCGGCGATCGACAGCCACATCATCAACACGAAGTCGTCGAGATAGCTGAGGATGGCGCCCTGCTGCTGGACGTACTGATCGATCAGGTCGAGATATTCCTTGTTGCCGCTCAGCAGGATCGGCAGCTGGTTCATCACCGCCCAGGAGGTCGAGGTCAGCCGCTGGCCGATCTCGACGTGGTTGACGCCGATCATGTGCGACAGCACCGCGGTCACCACCGAGATGCCGACGCCCTGCCCCATGTTACGCACCAGGGCGAACATCGAGGTGGCGTCCGCCCGGAAGGTCGGCGCGATGGTGGCGAAGGCCAGCGTCGACAGGGGCACGAAGATGAAGCCCATGCCGAAGCCCTGGATCACGCCGGTATAGATCACCGGCCAGAAATCCATCTGCAGGTTGAAGCCGGTCATCAGGTAGAGCGAATAGCCCATCAGCGCGACGCCGAAGAGCATCATGAGACGCGCGTCGACCTTGCCGCTCAGGCGCCCCACGATCATCATCGCGACGAGAGTACCCGCGCCGCGGGGTGCCATGATGATCGACGAGAAGATGACGGGATAGCCCATCAGGTTCTGCAGCAGCGGCGGCAGCAAAGCGAGGCCCGAGAACAGCGCGATACCGACCACGAACATGATCAGCGACGCCATCGCGAAGTTCAGGTCCTTGAAGATGCGGATGTCGATAAACGGGGTCTTGGCCGTCAGCGAGTGGACCACGAACACCCAGAAGCCGCTGATCATGACCGACAGCTCGATCCAGGTCTCGGCCGAGTTGAACCAGTCGTTGTCGGCGCCCCGGTCGAGCAGCAGCTGCAGCCCGCCGACGCCGAGCGCCAGCATGCCGAAGCCGAAGAAGTCGAAGCGCCGGAGCTTGATGCCGGTTTCGGGCATGTAGAGCGCCAGCATGGCAACGGTTGCCGCGCCGACCGGCAGGTTGATCAGGAACACCCAGCGCCAGTCGAAGCTTTCCGTCAGCCAGCCACCCAGCGTCGGCCCGATGATCGGCGCCACCATGATGCCCATGCCGTAGATGGCCATGGCCTGGCCCAGCCGTTCCTTGGGATTGATGTTGAGGATCACGGTCTGCGCGAGCGGGGCAATCATGGCGCCGCACAGGCCCTGCAGCAGGCGGAACAGCACCATCTCGTCGAGGCTGGTGGCAATGCCGCAGAGGGCGGAGGCGACGGTGAAGCCGATGACGGAGAGAATGAACAGCCGCTTCTGGCCGATACGGTCGCTCATCCAGCCGGTGAGCGGGGTCGCGATGGCGGCGGCGACGATATAGGAGGTGAGAACCCAGGTGATCTCGTTCTGCGCGGCCCCCAGCGAGGCGGCCATGTGCGGCAGGGCGACGTTGGCGATCGTGGTGTCGAGCACCTGCATGATCGTGCCCAGCATGAGCGCGACGGTGAGCAGGTTCTTGTGCTTGACCACTACGGTGGGGGCGGAAAAGTGTTGCGGTGCCTTGGCCATTGCCGGCCTCCAAACCAAAAGGAGCGCGGGCGCGGCTCAGCGGCCGCGCCCAGAGGAAGGGCTCAGTGCCCCTGGAGCTTGTCGAGGGTGCTCCGGCCGGTATCGACGGTAACGGCGGCGCTCATGCCCGAACGCAGCGGCTGGTCCGGGTTGGGGGTGATCGAGACCACCACCGGCACGCGCTGCACCACCTTCACCCAGTTGCCGGTGGCGTTCTGCGGCGGGATCAGCGAGAACATCGCGCCGGTCGCGGCCTGGACGCTCTCGACCTTGCCCGGGAGCTTGGTGCCGTAGGCGTCGACCACCACGGAGACCGGCTGACCGACCTTGATCTCGGCCAGCTGCGTCTCCTTGAAGTTGGCCTCGATCCAGGTGTTGCCCGTCTCGACGAGGCTGACGATGCTGGTGCCGGCGCCGACGAACTGGCCGACGTTGAAGCTCGGGATCTGGCTCACGACGCCATCGGCCGGGGCCACGACCGAGGTCTTGGAGAGATTGAGCTTGGCCGTGGCGACGCCCGACTCGGCCGTCTTGATGGCCGACTGCGCGGTCTTGGCGGCGGCCTGTGCCGCGGCGACGCCGGCGAGCGCCGCCTTGACCGTCGGATGGTCATCGGTTGCGATGTCGGGATTGCCGTCGAGCGCGGCGATGGCGCCCTGCACCGACTGCTGGTCGAGATCGACCGACTGCTGGGCAGTCTGCACCGCGAGCGCGCCCTGGTCGACGGTCGTCTGGGTGGCGACCCCCTTGTTGGCGAGGTCGGTGTTACGGCCCTGGGTGCGCTGCTGGATGGTCAGCGTCGCCTGGTCGGTTTCGAGCTTGGTCTTGGCCGTCGTATAGGCGACACGCAGCTGCGCTACGTTGAGCCGTGCCGTGGCGACCGCCGTGTTGGCCTGGTCGACGCCGGAATTGGCTTGCTCGGCGGCGGTATTGGCCTGGTCGAGCGCCGCATTGGCCTGGTCGAGGGCGATCTGGAACGGCGCCGGATCGATCTTGAACAGCACGTCGCCCTTCTTGACCTCCTGGTTTTCCTGCGCCGAAATTTCGATGACGCGGCCGGAGACGTCGGGCGAGATCGAAACGATCGGCTGCGTCACATAGGCGTTGTCGGTGTCCTCGTAGCGCCCGCCGGTCAGCCAGAAATAGCCGCCGCCGACCACCAGCACGAGCGGCACGCCGAACATCAGCACGTAGCGCAGCGGGCTCCGCCCCTTCTTGGGCTCGACAGCGGCGGCGGCCGGCGCCGCCGGGGCAGGCGCCGGGATCGGGCCGGGGCCAGGCTGCGACGGCTTGGGCGCCTCCGACGTGGTCTGCTGCAATTGCACGATTTCTGCCTCCCCCTTGGCGGGGGGCGTCACACGAGCGTTCATACCAATTCTTCCCTACCTGGAGCGCGATGCCTCGAAAGGTTCTCGCTCATCTGATTCAAAACTCTTATCGCGGTGGCCTTGTCGGCCTCGCTGATCCCGTCGAAGGCGGTCAAATAGACCTGGTCGGCCAGCGACTTCATCTGCGTGACGAGGGCGCGCGCCTTATCGGTGATGAGGACGATCTTGGCCCGGCTGTCGTCCGGGTCGGCGGCACGCTCGACCAGCCCCTTGGCCTCGAGACGCTCCACCACGCCGCTGATCGTCATCGGGTCGGTTTCGCACAGCCCCGCCAGCGCCACCTGCTGGATGCCGTCGCCGAGCGACAGCTGCGCGATGACCCGCCACTGCGGCATCGTCAGGTCGTGGCTCTGGGCTTCGGCATCGAAATGGCGGCGCAGCTGGCGCGCCAGATCGTGGACCAAGTAGCCGAACTGCTTGCGCTTGTCGCGCATGGCTTCCTCTGACCATTTCGTATGTGTCTTTATCATAGGCCCACATATGATATGTGCCTTTATTATTGCAAGCCTGATTATTGCGACGCTAGCTGGGCGCGGTTTCGAGGGTTAATGGGGAATGAAGTTGCCTTCCCGCGGCTTGGCGCATAATCAATATGGCATAAGCGCTTAGCCGGATAATCGAGGGCCGGCGACTTGCATTGGCGGCAGGGCTGATGCGGCAAAAATGACGGACCTGCGTCGGCCCTTGGGGAGGGGACAATGACAGAGGACGGCTGGGGCACGTTGCTGCCGCCACTGCTGCGCGCGGCAGGAATCGATCCCGGTGCAGGCTTCGACGTGGTGCCGCTGACCGGCGGGGTTTCGTCCGACATCGTGCGCATCGATCTCGCCGACGGCCGGGCATTCTGCGCCAAGCGCGCGCTGGCCAAGCTCAAGGTGAAGAGTGACTGGCAGGCGCCGCTCGAGCGCAATCACTACGAGATCGCCTGGCTGCGGCGCGCCGGCGAGATCGTTCCGGGGGCGGCGCCGCGCGTTTTGGGCGAGGATCGCGAACACGGGGTCGCGCTGCTCGAATTCCTGCCACCCCAGGACTACGCCCTGTGGAAAGCCGAACTGCTGGCGGGGCGGGCCGATCCCGGGACAGCGGCGGCGGTCGCTGATGCGTTGGGCCGGATCCATGCGGCAACGCTCGGCGATGCCGAAACGGGCCGGGCGTTCGCCACCGACGCGCTGTTCGACGCGCTGCGGCTCGATCCCTATTTGCGGACGCTGGCGAGCCGGCAGCCGGGGCTCGCGACCCCGATCCTCGCCGTCCTCGCCGAAACCGCCGCGACTCGGGTCGCCCTGGTGCACGGGGACGTCAGCCCCAAGAACATCCTCGTGTCGCGCCAGGACGGCCACCCGGTGCTGCTCGATGCCGAGTGCGCCTGGTTCGGCGATCCGGCGTTCGACGCCGCTTTCTGCCTCAACCATTTGCTGCTCAAGGCGGTGCACGTGCCCGAAATCCGGCTCGCGCTGCTCGAACAGGCGGGCGGTTTCCGCGACATCTGGCTGTCGCACTTTCCGGCACACCTGCGGCCGGAGGTCGAACGGCGCACCGCCCGGCTGCTCAGTTGCCTGCTGCTGGCGAGGGTCGATGGCAAATCGCCGGTCGAGTACCTTTCGGCCGGCGAACAGCAGACCGTCAGGGACATCGCCATGCCGCTGATCGCCGATCCCGTCAACAGCGTCGGCGCCATCCTCGCGCGCACCGGCGCGCATCTCGCGGAAGCCCAGCCATGAGCAAAGCCACCATCGCCTCGGTCCGCGCCCGGCAGGTGTGGGACTCGCGCGGGCGGCCCACCGTCGAGGCGGAAGTGCTGCTCGAAGGCGGGGCGCGGGGCCGGGCCATCGCGCCATCGGGCGCCTCGACCGGCCGCCGTGAGGCACTCGATTTGCGCGACGGCGGCGAGCGGCTCGGCGGCTACGGCGTGAACAAGGCGATCGCCGGCGTCAACCAGCGCGTCGCCCCAACCCTGCGCGGCCTCGACGCCACCGACCAGGCCGGCGTCGACAGTGCGCTGCTGGCGCTCGACGGCACGCCGCAAAAGACCTCGCTCGGCGGCAACGCCATCGTTGCGGTGTCGTCGGCGGTGGCGTGGGCCGCCGCCGCCGCCCAAAGCGTGCCGCTCTGGATGCACCTGCGCCGCCTGGCGGGGCTGCCGACCGAAATCGAGCACGTGCCGCTGCCGATGATCCAGATTTTCGGCGGCGGCCGGCATGCCGGCAACCGCATCGACATCCAGGACTACCTGGTGCTGGCAACCGGGGCGACGAGCTTTGCCGAAGCCTGCGAGTGGACGGCGGAAGTCTACCGCGCCGCCGCGGCCGCCATGGTGCGGCGCGGCCGGCTCAACGGCGTGGCCGACGAAGGCGGGGTGTGGCCGGATTTTTCCGCCAACGAGGAAGGGCTCGACTACCTGACGCAGGCGATCGAGGCCGCCGGCTTCCATCCCGGCCGCGATATCGGCATCGCCCTCGATGTGGCGGCGAGCGAGTTCGCCGAGGGGGCGCACTACCATTTGTCGCTCGAAGACCGGCAGCTGACCTCGGGCGAACTCATCGGGCTGGTCGAAAAGTGGGCGCAAATCTACCCGATCGTGTCGCTCGAGGACCCGGTGGGCGAGGACGACGATGCCGGGATGGTGGAGGTCACCAAGCGGCTCGGACGCGAGCTGCAGATCATCGGCGACGACTACCTGACGACGAATGCCGCGCTCGTCGCCGACGCCGGGGCGCGGGGCGCCTGCAATACGGTGCTGCTCAAATCCAACCAGTGCGGCACCTTGACCGAACTGATCGAAGCCTCGGCCGCCGCCCGCCTCCTCGGGTGGAACACGGTGATGTCGGGCAGGTCGGGTGAGAGCGAAGACGTGACCCTCAGCCACCTCGCGGTCGGCCTGATGGCCGACCAGATCAAGGTCGGCTCGATGACCCGTTCGGAGCGGACCGCCAAGTGGAACGAGGTGATCCGCATCGAGGAAGGTTTTGCCCCCGGCGCGCTGTGGAATTTTCGGGTGCCGACGGCGGGGTAGTGCGTCAGGCCGCTTCGGCGGGGGCGACGTCGTCCTGAAAGTCCTCGGCGCGGTCCGACAGCAGATCGTAGAACTTGGCGAGGCGCGGGTCGATCGAAGCGCAGAGTTCGTGGCAACGAGCGATGGCGGTGGTGATGGCATCGGTGCCGAGGGCAGCGATGGCGACGGTGTGGGCCTGCTGCAGGGCAAGGAAGGCCGGGGCTTTCGCGAGTTCGGCGTCGCCGACGAGGATATGGATCGGCTCGCGCGCCGTCTTGCCCTTGAGGCGGAGCGAGCCGGCTTCGAGGCAGGCGAGATCGGCAGCCTCGACCCGCGTCTGCTCGACGATGACGATGTCATAGCCCACCGTCTTGCAGGCGCCCTCGACACGGCTCGCCACGTTCACCGTGTCGCCGAGGCACGAATAATCGAAGCGCGTTTCGAGGCCCATATTGCCGACCAGCGCCGGGCCGGTCGACATGCCGATGCCGATCTGCAGCTCCGCCGGATGCTTGCCGGCGGCCTTCCGGCCGAAGGCATCGGTGGTGTTGAGGTCGGTGAGGCGCCGCCGCATGCCGAGGGCGGCGACGCAGGCGCGCCGCGCATGGCCGGGCACGTCGACGGGGGCGTTCCAGAACGCCATCAGGGCGTCGCCGATGAACTTGTCGATGGTGCCGAACTGCTCCATCACCTCGGCCCCCAGCGCGCCGAACAACGTATTGAGCATGTTGAGCAGCTCTTCCGGCGTGAGACTCTCGCTGATTGTGGTGAAGTTGCGCACGTCGACGAACATGACGGTCAGATCGCGCGTCTCGCCGCCGAGCTTCAGGCTTTCCCCCGACCGTTCGATCTGCGTCAGCAATTCGGGCGCCACGTAATTGCCGAAGGCGCGGCGGATCTGCCGCCGGTCGGCATCGGTCAGCGCGAAGCGCATGAAGACGGTGGCCGAATAGACGATGAAGGCGCCGAAGGTGGTGAAGGTGGGATCG
>Ga0209233_1000348_pt1 | contig 43832 bp, 45 predicted proteins | sample AraplaCL_Cvi_mCL_FD_184269 | JGI IMG/M metagenome (GOLD analysis project Ga0209233, IMG submission 184269) | Arabidopsis root microbial communities from the University of North Carolina, USA - plate scrape CL_Cvi_mCL (SPAdes) (version 2) | ecosystem: Host-associated > Plants > Roots > Endosphere...
CCCGTCGAAAATGCCGGAGGCATCGACCGGCTTCATGCTCTCGTACATCTTGACCACCGAGGCGAACTGCTCGTCCTGCATCGCCTTCTTCTGGTTGGTAAGCGCCGCGATCTGCGCCTGCAGGGCTTTGAGCTCGTCGGCCTGCACATTCATCTGCTTTTCGGCTGCCGAAATCGTGGCTTCGCGGAGGTTGAGATCGGACTCCCGCTTGTCGAGTTCGGCCCGACGATCGGCGAGGCGCTGCTTCAGCACGCCCTCGGTGAGCGACTGGCCGTCGGCGGACGCCATCGGGACCGGGTGACCGTTGGCATCGACTTGCATCGGGATAGCGTCGGGCGGCAGCGGCTTGCAAGGCGCGGCCGCACCGGGAGCAGCAGCCGCGGCAGGGGCAGCCGTTGCCGCGGGGGCCGGCGTGCCGGGCGCGCAGTAGCCGGTACCGTCCGTGGTCGAGGCGGCGGCAGCTGCAGCGCCCTGTACGCCACCTGCAGGCGGCGCCTCGGCGGCAGCCGGCGCAACCGATGCCGTCTGGGTGGGGGCCGGCGTCGGCACACCGGTAGCGGCGGTGGCGGCAGCCGAGTTCGCCGTCGTGGTCGCCAGCGACTCGGCCGTACTCGCCGCGGCTGGCGCCGCTGCGTTTGCCGCGCTCGTGTTGGCCGCCGTCTGAGTTACCGCGACATTGTGTCCAGCGGCGGCCTTGGGCGCTGCGGGAGGCGCGAGCGTCGGCGCCGTGTCGGTGAGCGTGGGGCTGTTGTCGGTCAGTGTCACGTCCGCCGCCGGCGCGGCCGCCGATCCGTCGGCCGGCGCCGCGGTGGAACCTGATGCGCTGCCCGTTGCCTCGGAGGCGGCACTCACCGGCGTCGTGCCGCTGAAGACATAGCCCCCGCTGGTCACGATCCCGAGGCCCTTGAATGCCAAAAGCGCCACGCTCGCGAAAATGACGACCGGCAGCAGCCGGGGCGACCGCAGGCGCGGCGGCGACTTGACGAGTTGAAGGAGGTTCACGCTGCCTCGCTGCGCATTCTGTCGCGCGCCGCCAGTTGCGCCAGCGCGGACTGGAGCTTCGTGGGCGCGATCTCGATCTCGGGCTCTTCCTCGTCCTGCACCGGTCGCGGCTGCTGCGCCGCCGTGGTAATGCGGATGATCTTCTGGATCACCTCGTGGCCCGCCGCGACGTGGTTGGCCAGTTGCACGCCGAACCGCTCGGCCTCCTCGAGCCGCGAGGTCAGCGACAGGTCGGTTTCGACCGCCGTGGTCTTGAGTTCCTTCACCGCCGCGTTGGCGAGATCGGTGGCGGTCACGAGGTCGGTGATCATCTTGCGCATCGCGTCGCGGTCCGCGTGCAGGCGCTTCAGCCGCTGGTTGAGCACCACGCTGTAGCCGATCGAAACGGCCAGGAGCACCGACACGGAGCTTTCGACGACGACGCCGAACGGAAGTCCGAACATCACTTTACCTCGGTTCTTTGATCTAGGGCCTCGAACGCCGCCATGGTCACGCGGGGCGGGTTCAGTTTGCTGGTCACGCGGACCGACACATGCTTGCCGATATGTCCCATGATGCCTTCGGTGAGTTCGATATCGCCGCACCGGAGCTTGATCGGATCGGAGGGCGAGCGATCGAAGAGCACGGTATCGCCCGGCTTCATCGACATCAGCCGCGACAAGGGCAGCGCCACTTCGTGCATCACCGCCTCGATGCTGACGTCCGCGGCGTAGATTTCGGTCGCCAGATGCCCTTCCCAGATCGGGTCGCGGCCGAACTTTTCGCCCATGTACATCTGGAGCAACTGCTCCCGGATGGGCTCGATCGTGGCGTAGGGCAGCAGGATTTCGATCTTGCCGCCGCGCTCGTCCATCTCGATGCGGAGTTCGATCAGGATCGCGGCGTTGGCCGGACGCGAGATCGCCGCAAAGCGCGGATTGGTCTCCATGCGCTCGATCTTGAAGTTGATCGGCGTCACCGGTTCGAACGCCTTGTGCGTGTCGTCGAGGATGACCTCGATCATGCGCCGCGCCAGCGTCATCTCGATGGTGGTGTAGGGCCGACCCTCGACGCGCACCGTGCCGCCGGTGCGCCGGCCGCCGAGCAGCACGTCGATCATCGAATAGATGAGACTCGAGTCGACCGTCAGCAGGCCGAAATTGTCCCACTCCTCCGCCTTGATCACCGACAGGATGGCCGGCAGCGGGATGGAGTTCAGGTAGTCCCCGAACCGCACCGAGGAAATCGATTCTAACGACACTTCCACATTGTCGGAGGTGAAATTTCGCAGCGAAGTGGTGGCCAGGCGCACCAGCCGGTCGAACACGATCTCGAGCATCGGCAGACGCTCGTAGGAGACGAGCGCCGAGTTGATCAGCGCCTGTACGCCCGTCAGCTCCACGCTGGCGCCCGCATTCGGGTCGAAACCCAGCAGGGAGTCGATTTCGTCCTGGTTGAGCACGCGGTCGGCGTTGTCGCCGCCCTCGCCCTTGTTCTCGGCGGCGAGCATCGCCTCCCATTCGGAGGGCAGCGCGTCGTCGCCGGTCGCAGCGGACTGCGAGGTGCCGTTGAGGGGCGTCGTATCGTCGAGGCCCCACTCGGCGCTGAGCTTGTCGGGTTCCGGATCCGCCATGGTATCGCCTACTGAACCAGGATTTCTTTGAACAGGATGGCCTGCACCTGCGCCGGCGCCACCGCGATGTTGACGCGCCTCAGCAGTTCTTCCTTGAGCCGGTAGATGCCGGCAGACCCCTGCAGGTCGCTCGGGCGCAGCTCACGCAGATAGACCTGGAAGGCGTCGATCACCTTGGCGATGCGCGGCTGGATCTGCGTCATGGTCGCCTGGTCGGCCACTTCGAGCGCCACGGTCACCTTCATGAAGGACTGGGTCTGGCCACCGGTGTTGAGGTTGACCGTCAGCTCGGGCAAATTGAAGATGAAGCTGTCAGGCACGGCAGCAGCACCCGATGCGGAGGCAGTATTTGCCGCGTCCTTCGACTTGCCGATCCCGACGACGAAGTAAAGCACGCCACCGATCAGCAACACGGCAATCAATGCCGCCCCGATGATGATGAAAAGGCGCTTCCTGCCGCCTTTTGCCGGGGCCGCGCCCTCGGCTCCTTCGGTTTCGACTTCAGCCGCCATGATCAGTAAAGCCCCGTCCGGCCGGGAGATTCCGGTCGCAGGTTTGAGCTAACGGCCGGATGGTTAACACTTCGTTACGAACGCCCTTCCGGCGGCATTTATTGCCGGGTCAAATTTGCCCACAGCATCGTCAATCACTCGTTTACGATCGCTTATAAATCCACAACCCATTGAAATTGCTGACGTTCCAAATCTGGCATGGTTTCTGCAACGTTGACGGCAAGCCATCGGCGTGGGGACGCTCGGTGTGCCGAAATAGAACGGGGACTACGAGCCATGGAAAATGCGCAGCTTGTGAGCCTGTCGCGGCAGATTGCTTTGCAGCGTCAGATGGATGTGGTGGCCAACAACGTGGCCAACCTGAACACGACCGGCTTCAAGGCGGAAAACCTGCTGTTCGAGCAGTACGACATGCCCGGCGCGGCCGACAACGAGTTCCAGGGCACGCAGTCGGTGGCCTACACGCAGGACTGGGCGACCATTCACGACATGACCAACGGGGCGCTGCAACAGACCGGCAACCCGCTGGATGTCGGCCTCTCCGGGCCCGGCTTCCTCAGCGTTCAGACCTCGGCCGGCACCCGCTACACCCGCTCCGGTTCGCTGGCGATCAATGCCGCCGGCACGCTGGTCGACCTCGGCGGCAACCCCGTGCTGAGCAGCGAGGGATCGCAGATCAAGTTCGATTCGACCGACACCGACATCTCGATCGCCAAGGACGGGACCATCTCGTCCTCGCAGGGCCTCAAGGGCAAGCTCGGCGTCTTCGAGTTTGCCGACACCAAGCAGATGAAGCGCGAAGGCAACAACCTCTGGTCCGGCAGCAACGCCGTGCCGGCGACCGCCACCGACGTGGTGCAGGGCTCGATCGAGCGCTCCAACGTCTCCGGCGTCACCGAAATGGCCAACCTCATCCGGGTGCAGCGCGCCTACGAGCAGTTGGCCTCGATCATGTCCCGCCAGGACGACCTCAGAACCACCGCCGTGCAGAAGCTCGGCTCGCAGGCTGCGTGACGATGTCCGCTACCTCCCAATCAGACGTCCGCAGGAAGGTTTGACCAATGCAGGCTCTCTACATCGCATCCACCGGCATGGCGGCCCAGGAGCAGAACGTCAACGTCATCTCCAACAACATCGCCAACATGCGGACCACTGGCTACAAGCGCCAGCGGGCCGAGTTCCAGGACCTGCTCTACCAGGAGTATCGCCGCGCTGGCACGACGACGTCCGACAGCGGCACGCAGGTGCCCGTGGGCATCGAGGTCGGCTCAGGCGTGCGCATCGCCGCCACCCCCCGCGTGATGAGCCAGGGCAGCGTGGTGGCGAGCGACAAGGAACTCGACATGGCGGTCCAGGGCGAGGGCTACTTCATGATCACCCTGCCCGACGGCCGCACTGCCTATACCCGCGACGGCTCGTTCGAACGCGATGCGACCGGCAAGCTCACCACCGTCGACGGCTACGAAGTACAGCCGGGGATCACCATTCCCAACAATGCCAATTCGGTCACGGTCAGCCCCGACGGCATTGTCTCGGCGGTGATCGGCACCGCCAGTACGCCGACCCAGCTTGGCCAGCTGCAACTGGCCCGCTTCGTCAATAAGGGCGGCCTCGAATCGATCGGCAACAACATGTTCACCGAGACCGCGGCGTCGGGCTCGGCCCAGGTGGGCGTCCCCAATGCCGACGGCACCGGCAACATCATGCAATCCTACCTCGAAGAGGCAAACGTCAACGCGGTGACCGAGATCGCCGACCTGATCGCCGCGCAGCGCGCCTACGAAATGAACGCCCGCGTCGTCACCGGCGCCGACGAGATGCTCCAGACCACCAGCCAGATGAAGTGAGGTGAGCGCGATGAGAACCATGCTCCGGGCCTCGTTGCTGTCGTTCCACCTCGGCCTCCTCATGGCCGGCACGGCGATGGCGAGCCCTGTCCTCAAGGCCGAGGTCGACGTCACAGCCCAGGTCGTCACCGTCGGCGACATGTTCGACGATCCGGGCGCCAATGCCGCCCAGCCGATGTTCCTCGCCCCCGCCCCCGGCACCTCGGGCCTGGTCTCGATCGCCGATATCCGGCTCGCCGCCGTCAAGGCCGGCGTGCTGGTCTTCGACGACCGCAGCGCGACCGGTGTCCGCGTGTCGCGACTCGCCACCAGCATCGATGGCGGGCAGCTCGAAAAGCTGCTCGGCGCCGAGCTGAAGAAACGCGGCTTCGTCACCGACGGCGTCGAAGTGGCCGCCGCTTACGACAAGCCCATCGGCACCCTGGTTGCCGCCGCGGTCCCCGACCCGGTGCAACTGGCGGACCTAACCTATGCTGCCGATTCCGGGCTGTTCGCGGCGCGGTTCCAGGTCGCGGGGGTCGACCAGCCGCTGCAGGTCACCGGCACTATCACCATGATGGTCGAGGCCCCCCAGCTCGCATCGACCCTTGCCGCCGGCACGATCCTTTCGGCAGGCGACATCGTCATGCGGCCGATGCCGCTGCAGCTGGTGCAGAACGCCAACGTCGCCACCCTCGACCAGCTGGTCGGCAAGCAGCTGCAGCGCCAGAGCCGCGCTGGCATGGTGCTCAAGGTCAGCGACGTCGACAATCCCCAGCTCATCGCGCGCAGCGACGTGGTGACAGTCTATCTCCACTCCGGTCCCCTGACGCTGACTGTAAAGGGCACGGCCCTCAACGCCGCCAGCCTCGGCGAGCCGGTCCAGGTAATGAATGCCATGTCCAAGAAGATCATCCGCGGCATCGCCCGCGCCGACGGCGCGGTCGAAGTCTCGGTCGGGCCGACCGATGTCGCTGGGCTCTAGGACAGTGGCCATGAACTATCCGTTGCGAACCACACTAAGCCGCAGCAAGCGCACGCCCGGCCACCGTGCGACGCAGGCAATCGAGACCATCCGGAGCGATCGATGACGACTTTCAAACTCACCGCCGCGGTTGCCACCGTTGCCCTGCTGGGCGGCTGCTCGACCCTGGACCGGCTCGAAAATGTCGGCGAGGCGCCGCAGCTGAGCGCCATCCAGAATCCGACGTCGCAGCCCGACTACCGCCCGGTCAGCATGCCGATGCCGCAGCCGGAGCAGGCCTACTACCAGCCCAACTCGCTTTTCTCCAACGAGGCCAAGGGCTTCTTCAAGGACCAGCGGGCGCACAAGATCGGCGACATCCTGCTGGTGCAGGTAACGATTGCCGACAAGGCGCAGATCGCCAACACCACCGCAAGTTCGCGCACATCGTCCAACGCCGCCGGCGCCGGGGGTCTGCTGGGCTCGCTGTTCAACCAGGTAGCCCCCGCGGTCGACTCGACCAAGGCCATCGACCTTACGTCGAGCCTCGCCAATAACGGCACCGGCTCGGTCAACCGGTCCGAAACCGTCGACACGCAGGTGGCGGCCGTCGTCACCCAGGTGCTTTCGAACGGCAACCTCGTCATCGAAGGCCGGCAGGAGGTCAGGATCAACTTCGAGATCCGCGACCTGATCATCGCCGGCGTCGTGCGGCCCGAAGACATCGCCTCGGACAACACCATTCCGTCGTCCAAGATCGCCGAGGCCCGGATTTCCTACGGCGGCCGGGGCCAGATCAGCGACGTGCAGCAACCGCGCTACGGACAGCAGGTCATGGACGCCATCCTGCCGTTCTAGGCACGGCCAATTCTGCCAGCATAACCTCGCCGTCGGCCGGCCCTGCCAGGGCCGGCGGGGGCAGGACATCGCCGAGTTTCCCACCGCGCATTCCCCATTCGGCGCGGTCTGGGCCGAGGGGCGCGGCAATCCCCCATTGGCCGCGCCCTTCTCTTTTTGCCACAGTGAAGCGACCCGGTCGGTGGGCCCGGCACATCAGGCACCGATCGCCACCCTTTCGCGCGCTCGACCTATTCGCTACTCCCTATGCGCCAATCGCTTCTTCGGAGCCTCCCATGTCCTTCGCCAAGCTCGATACCCTCGGCCGCAAGCTCGAAGCCATCGAGCATGCCATTTCGATCCTCAGCGCCGACGAGGCGACGAACATGCCGTCCGGCGGCGGCGAGAAGCGCGCCGAGTCGGTATCGACGCTCGCTGGCATGTACCACGCGCAGATCACGGCACCGGAAGTGGGCGACTGGCTGTCGGCGGCCGAAGGCGAAAGCCTCGATGGCGACCAGCGGCTGGCGGTCACCGGGTTTCGTCGCGAATACACCAACCGCACTTGCCTGCCGGCGGACTTCGTCGAGCGGCAGGTGGAAACGCGCATGCGCTGCGAGCAACTCTGGCGCGAGCTGCGGGCGAAGAACGACTGGGCAGGATTTGCCCCCGCCCTCGGGGGCGTCGTCGCGCTGGTTCGCGAGGAGGCGCAACTGCGCTCCGCCGCCCTCGGGCTCGCGCCCTACGATGCGCTGATGGAGCAGTTCGACCCCGGCAACCGGGCCGCCGACATCAGCCCTGTGTTCGACGAGCTGAAGGCGTTCCTCAAAGGGTTCGTGCCGGAGGCGCTGGAGCGCCAGGCGCGCCGCTTCGAACAACGGCCGCTGAAGCCGTTGCAGGGGCCCTACGCCATCAACCGCCAGCGGGCGCTCGGCGTCGACATGATGAAGGCCATCGGCTTCGACTTCGACCACGGCCGGCTCGATGTCTCCCATCACCCGTTCTGCGGCGGCGTGCCGACCGATGTGCGCATGACCACCCGCTATGTCACCACCGACTTCCTGTCATCCCTGATGGGTATTCTGCACGAGACCGGACACGCGCTCTACGAACAGAACCTGCCCAAGCAATGGAGCCACTGGCCGCTCGGCAAGGCGCGCGGCATGGGCGTGCACGAGAGCCAGAGCCTGTTCGTCGAAAAGCAGGTGGCACGTTCGGCCGAATTCTGGGAGTGGGCGGCGCCAGCCGTCCGCGACCATCTCGGCGCCGAACCCTTCGACAACTGGACTCTCGAAGATATCCTCGCGCACGTCCACCTGGTCGAGCGCGGCCTCATCCGCGTCGATGCCGACGAAGTCACCTATCCGCTGCACGTCATCCTGCGCTACGAGCTCGAACAGGCGCTGGTGCTCGGCCAACTCGAGGTCCGCGACCTGCCCGAGGCGTGGGACGAAAAGATGCGCGACTATCTGGGCCTGTCGACGCTCGACAATCCCAAGGACGGTCCGATGCAGGATGTCCATTGGCCATCGGGTGCGCTGGGGTATTTCCCTTCCTACACGCTCGGCGCCATGATGGCGGCCCAGCAGTGGGCTGCCCTCGAAAAGGCCGTGCCCGACGCTCGTGACCAGATGCGCCGCGGCCAGTTCGAGGCGATCAATGGCTGGCGCCGCGACAATATCTGGTCACAGGCCTCGCGTTATTCGACGCCGGAGCTGATGCGCCGCGCCACCGGCGAGCCGCTCAACGCCACGTACTTCATCGCCCATCTCGAACAGCGCTACGGGGAGTGAGGAGCGAGGCTCGCTGCAATAGCGCTCGCCATGAGGCTGATCGACATGCGGATCGTCATCACCGGGAACGGCGGATCAGGGAAGAGCTGGCTTGGCGAGCAGATCGCAAGCCGGCTGTCACTGCCACTTGTCAGGCTCGACGACGTCTATTGGGCAGGTGCCTACGGCGCCACCGGGCGCGACAAGCCAACCGTCTTCCACGAGGTGGAAGAGCAGTCACGCGGCGAGCGGTGGGTCATCGAGGGCGTTTATGGCTGGCTGCTGCCGGCGGCCTTGCCGCGCGCCACGCACTTCGCCTTCATCGATCTGCCGGTCGAGGATTGCCTTGCCAACCTGCGAGCCCGCGGCAACCAGGGCGGTGGCGACGCCGGCTCGTTTCAAGCCATGCTCGATTGGGTCGCCGAATACCCCACGAGGACCAATGTCTATTCACGACTGGTCCATCGCCAGCTTTGGGAGGCGTTCGACGGCACCAAGGTCAGATTGGAGACCCGCGATGCCGTGACAAGATACGCGCTTGCCCTCGATATTTTGGAGACTTAGTTCGAGAACAGCACCCGCCCCTTCTCTCCCCGCATGAGCAGGTGCGCCGCGCCTGTCCCTACGTCTATATGAGAGACCCGCGCCAGAGGCTTAGCATTGAGCGACCAACCCCATCCGCCCTCGCCTTCCCGACTGGTGCTTCGTGCCGTCCTGTCGGTGCTGCTGATCCTCTGGACGCTGGTTTGGGAACTGCTCGATCTGCTGCTGGGGCCGCTGGTGCGAGCCCTGTCGGGTCTGCGCATCTTCGAGGCGCTCGGCGCGCTGCTCGGCAGCCTGCCGCCCTATGTGGCGCTATTGCTGTTTGCGGTGCCGTTCATCGTCATCGAGCCGGTCAAGGTGTTTTCGCTCTACTGGTTCGGCATCGGCCATTTCATCCAGGGCGGCGCACTCTACGTTCTGGCCCACTTGGCCAGCATTCTGATCGTCGAACGGCTCTACCACGCGATGCATGCCCCGCTGATGCGCATAGGCTGGTTCAAGCGGCTGATGACATGGCTCGACGGCCTGCGGCGCGTCGCGATCGACTGGGCCAAATCGACCGCTATCTGGCAGGCCGCGGCCAAGCTCGCGACGGATGTCCGCAAGGCGGCTCGGAGCCTCCTGCGAGCGCGAGGCTAGCTCACGCCTCCCCTACCAGCGCTTCAACCGCCTTAGCGACGCGTCGCGCCCGCGTCTCGGCTGTCTTTGCGCCCTCGATGGCTAGAACGTGCTGTTGCTTGTGGCTGAAGGACAGCGCCTCGAACCGCGCCCTTGCCTTTGGACTTTCCGCCAGTGCCGCCGCCAAATCCGCCGGCACTTCGATCTCCCGCGGCGCCGCATCGAGCGTCAACTCGAGTTCCACTTCGTCGCCGGCGGCAACGCCGGCCGCGGCGCGGCGTTCAGCGCTGACCGGCAACATGAATTTGCCGCCCATCGAACCGATTGAGCTGCGGTAGGTGAAGCCGTTGATCGTCGCGTTGACCGCGGACTTCTTGCCGCCGCCCAGCGCTTCGATCACCTCCGGGGCGATCTCAATGCCGGTCGTCTTGCCCCCCGTCGCCAGCAGTGTCGCCCTAAGCTTCATCTTTTCCCCCCGCCAAGCGTTTGTCACCACAGGCTAAATTCGAGCTCGCTGAGGCGCCAGACGGATGTCAACGAAAAATCCGCTTCGCCGCTGTCGATTTGGCGCGATCCGGTTCGTCGTGTCATCAATGGGGACATAAATCCCCGATCTGGACCCATCATAGGAGTAGACGATGCGTTTCCTCGTGATCCGCAAGGCCGACACCCAGACCGAAGCCGAGGACATTCCGACGCCTGAATTGTTCAAGCAGATGGGCGACTACATGCAGGAAATGGCGGCCGCCGGCGTGCTGGTGAGCGGCGAAGGGCTGCAGCCCAGCCGCAAGGGGGCGCGCCTGAAGTTCCACGGCGGCCGCCCCGAAATCATCGACGGCCCCTTCGCCGAGACCAAGGAACTCGTCGCCGGCTTCTCAATTATCGAGGTTGCCTCGAAAGAGGAAGCCATCGCCTGGTGCAAGAAATGGCCACCGCTCGACGGCAATGGCGAGGTGGCGCTCGAAATCCGCCAGATCTACGAGGCCGACGATTTCGGCGAGGCATTCACCCCCGAAGAGCGTGAGCGGGAAGAGCGCATGCGGGCGGAACTCGCGGCCCGCGCTAAACAGAACTGATCCCGTCATTCCATCCAAGCTTTAGGAGCATCCCCATGCGTTACTTCATGTCCATCGTTCCGTCGCGCGACTACGAAGCCGGCAAGCCCGTCCCGCCGCAACTGATGGAGGCAATGGGTCCGTTCATCGAGCAGACCATCGCTTCTGGCATGCTGATTTCGACCGCCGGCCTCAAGCGCAGCGACACGGCGGTGCAGCTCACCACCAACGAAGGCCGGGTGATGATCGTCGACGGCCCGTACAGCGAGGCCAAGGAGGTCATTGGCGGCTATGCCGTCATCGAAGCGGCGAGCAAAGGGGACGCGATCAAGATGGCGTCCGACTTCGTCATGTTGCACGTCGACAACGGCATGCCCGACATCCGGGTCGAAATCCGCGAGATCGACGGCGGCTTCAACTACTAGCCGCCTGCGCGCAGGGAGGCCGGTCGAGATGCGATTCTTTCTCAGCGTCATGGGTGACGAGAACTACGAAGCCGGCAAGCTGCCGCCGGCCAAGGCCATGGAGGAAATGGCGGTGTTTCTCGACCGGGCGATGGCCGCGAGCGTCATCACCTCCGCCGCCGGCCTCCTCCCCACTTCTACAGGTGCCCGTCTCCGGGCCCGCAACGGCGAGATCGCCATCCTCGACGGTCCGTTCAGCGAGGCCAAGGAGGTGATCGGCGGCTACGCCTTCATCGAAGCAACGTCGCGGGAGGAAGCCATCCGCATCGCCCGCGAGTTCATCGAGACGCATTTCCGCGGCGGCATCATGGATGTCGACGTTGAACTGCGCCAGGTCGGTGGCGGACCAAAGATCGACTGAGACCGATGCAACTGCCGGAGGAAACGAAATGCGCTTCATGATCATCGTCAAGGCTACAGCGGACAGCGAGGCGGGCGTCATGCCCGCCCCGGAACTGATCGCGGGCATGGGCCGCTACAACGAGGCCCTGATCGCGGCCGGCGTGCTGCTGGCTGCCGACGGGCTCCATTCGAGCGCCAACGGCGCCCGCGTGAAGCTCGAAAACGGCCGGCTAGCGGTCACCGACGGGCCCTTTGCCGAGACCAGGGAACTGATCGCCGGCTACTGGCTGATCGACGTCAAGTCGCGGGACGAAGCCCTCGAGTGGGTGAAGCGGATCCCGTTCGAAGAGGGCCAGGAGATCGAACTGCGCAAGGTCTTCGAGGCATCCGATTTCCCCGCCGACACCGTCACTGACGCACACCTCGCTGCGGAGCAGACTTGGCGAGACGCCAACCAGAAACCGATCGGCAGCTAATTCGTGACCGCCCGCGGCGCGGCCCGGCGCTTGCCCTCAAGGCCGGCGACTGCTTTTCTGCGGCACCATGAACGATCCGGATATTCACCGCACCGTCGAAGCCACGTTTCGCATCGAGGCGCCGCGGTTGATCGCTGGTCTGACGAGGCTGGTGCGCGACGTCGGTCTCGCCGAGGAACTGTCGCAGGATGCGCTGCTGGTCGCCCTCGACCACTGGCCGCGCAGCGGCGTGCCCCGCAACCCCGGCGCCTGGCTGATGACGACGGCCAAGCGCCGGGCGCTCGACTATTTCCGGCACAACAAGATGGCCGCGCGCAAGCTCGATGCCCTGGCCTACGACATCGAAACCGACAGTGAGGGCCTGGACCCCGACGCGGCGCTGGACGATGAATATGGCGACGACCTGCTGAGCCTCATCTTCACCTCCTGCCACCCGGCCCTGTCGATGGATGCCCGGGCCGCCCTGACGCTGCGCCTGATCGGCGGCTTGACGACCGACGAGATCGCCCGCGCCTTCCTCGTCCCCGAACCGACCATCGCGCAGCGGATCGTGCGGGCGAAACGGACCCTCGCCGAGTCCGGCCTGCCATTCGAAGTGCCCCGGGGCGCCGACCGCGAAGAACGGCTCGCCTCCGTCCTCGAGGTGCTCTACCTCGTCTTCAACGAAGGGTACGCCGCCACCGCCGGCGAAAGCTGGCTGCGCCGCGAGCTGTGCGACGAGGCTCTCCGGCTGGGCCGTGTTCTGGCCGGGCTCGCGCCCGAAGAGCCCGAGGTTCATGGCCTCGTTGCGCTGATGGAGATCCAGGCCTCCCGCCTGTCAGCGAGGCTCGGCCCAGATGGCGAACCTATCCTGCTGCTCGACCAGGACCGATCGCGCTGGGACCAGCTGCTGATCCGCCGCGGCCTCGCCGCACTCGGACGGGCCATCGGCACAGCCAAGCCCGCGGGTCCCTATACGCTGCAGGCAGCGATCGCGGCATGTCACGCCCGGGCCGTCCGCCCCGACGCGACGGACTGGACCGAGATCGCCGGGCTTTACGCCATGCTGGCGACGCTGAACCCATCGCCGGTGGTGGAACTCAACCGCGCGGTGGCCGTCGGCATGGCACAGGGACCTGCCGCGGCGCTCCCGCTGGTTGACGCGCTGGAAGCGGTGCCGGCAATGAAGTCCTACCACCTGCTCCCCAGCGTGCGCGGCGACTTGCTGTTCAAGCTCGGGCGCCTCGACGACGCCCGTGCCGAATTCATCCGTGCCGCCGGCATGACGCGCAACGCGCGCGAAAAGGCACTGCTCGAGGCGCGGGCCAACGCGTGCCTTGCGGCCTGACCATCGGCCCAGGGAGGCGCTGGAGGAAGTTGTGATGCGCGCCTTCCTCGATTTCGAGGCGTCTTCGCTGGCAAAGCAGAGCTACCCGATCGAGGTCGCGTGGGTGTTCGAGGACGGCTGCTCCGAAAGCCACCTGATCCGTCCGCTTCCCGCCTGGACCGACTGGGATGTCCGCGCCGAAGCCATCCATGGCATCGCGAGGGCAACCCTCGAGGCTGACGGTGAGCCGGTCGACGCGGTAGCCCGGCGCCTGCTCGATGCGCTCGGCGGGCATGTCGTTTACGCGAGTTCGCCTTCATGGGACGGCAAGTGGCTCAGCGTCTTGCTACGCGCCGGCGGCCTGCCCCGCCATGCCTTGCGGCTGCGCGACACCGACGATGCACAGCATGAATCGGCTCTCGAAGTGATTGGGGCAAGCCTCAGTGCCGACGAGGCAAACTCTGCCGCCATCAAGCTTGCCGCGGACGTTCGCGCCGAACAAGCCGATGCTCCCATCGCCCACCGCGCGCTCGCCGACGCGGAGCACGAGCGGCAGATCTGGCTCGCGGTGTGCGAGCGCGCCCGATGGATGGCCGGCCGACAGGCTTGAGCTGGGGGCCCGCTTCGTGCCTCAATGCACGGACCTTATTTGGAGCACGATCGTGAGCGTCGGCGCCCTGCAGCAAAAGCCGTCGATCGCGCCCCTGTCGGCCGGGCATCGCGGCGCGATGATCGGCGCGGCAACCATCGGCGAGGCGTGGATCGCCGTGGCCGAACTCATCCTTCGTGCCGGCACGCCGAGCGACTGGGAGGGCCTGCCGCTCACCGAAATCGAACTCGTGACGCTCGATGTGACCTCACCGGATCCGGACGATGCCCTCATCGCCCGGCACGCGAGCCCGGATTGGCTCGCCTGGATGCGGGCCAATTTCACCGAGCGGGAGCGCGTCGCGGCACTTGGCAATGCCCGCAGCTATGCGAGCCGCATCTTCGACTATGGCGGCGCCGGCCGGGATCAGCTCGATTGGGTGGTGAACAAGCTCGGCCGCGACCCGGTGACGAGCAACGTCACCGTCACGACGCTCGAGCCGTTGAGCGACACGAGCTACATCCCGTGCGTCAGCCTGCTCGATTTCTGGCTGAGGCCCGGCGGCCTCGACCTCGTGGTCTATTGCCACAGCATCGATTTCGGCAAGAAGGGCTTCGCCAACCTGGTCCAGCTGGCGGAATTGCAGCGCCACGTCGCCGACCGGCTGGCGATATCGACCGGGCGGCTGACGATGATCGTCAAATCGGCCCACATCTACGAGACCGAACTGGCTGCGATGGGCGATGTCGTCGGCGCCGTCCGTGCTGGCGGCACCTGAGCGCTATTCGTCGCGATAGACCTTTTCGCGGCGCTCGTGCATCTCCTGGGCCTCGAGGCTCAGGGTAGCGATCGGCCGGGCATCGAGACGCGCCACCCCGATCGGGTCGCCCGTCTCCTCGCAATAGCCGTACGAGCCATCCTCGATTCGCTTCAGCGCCGCGTCGATCTTGGAAATCAGCTTGCGCTGCCTGTCGCGGGTGCGCAGTTCAAGCGCCCGGTCGCTCTCCGACGAGGCCCGGTCGGCCATGTCAGGGTGGTTCTGGCTTTCTTCCTGGAGGTTGTCGAGCGTCTCGCGGCTTTCCCGCAGAATCTCGTCCTTCCAGTTTTCGAGCTTGGCCCGAAAGTACTCCCGCTGCCGCGGGTTCATGAACGGTTCGTCTTCGGTCGGCCGATAGTCCATAGTGGCGACTGGAGCTTGCATAGAGGACCTAACTCCGGAAGGCTAACGACTGCGGCCCTTATAAAGGCGGTCCCTGTCACGGGCAAGCAGGTAAAAGGCGGTTGATTTACGTGCGTCGTAGCGCGATTTCCGAGCCGTCGCCGGGCCTCTGCGCCCTGCTAGCGGCCGAATTTCGCAAGCTCGACCCGCACCCGCAGCTCGATATCGTCGATCACCGCGTCTAGCCCCGGCTCGCTCTGTTCGCGCGCCTGCCCCAGCAGCATCAGCAGACGTGCCAGCCGCTCGCCGCTTAGCTGGCCCGCCAGCAAATCGCTGCGAATGTCATCGAGCGCCTCGAGCAGTGAGCGGGCGCGCCGCACCTGCTTGCGCTTGGCGAAGCGAGGATCTTCGACGGCCTGCAACGCCAGCAGCACATCAATGCCGGTCGTCGGGCCGAGGGCGGTCATCGGCGCCGGGCCGGTTTCTGACGGCGGCTCGTCCGGCAGAGCAAACGCAGTTCCCCCCATGCGGGAGGCGCTGGCGCGATAGGCGTTCGCCTGCAATCTCGAAGAACCGTCGATGCGCAAAGGCAGACTCGTGTCCGAACCGTTTCTGAACACCGGCAAAATCGGCCCCCACTGGTTAACAGCCGCTTAATTCGACAGGCAGGATTTGCCGACCATCCGACGAACACGTCCGCCGAGATCGCCCTGCCGATGAGAAACTCCGTTGTTTTGCAATGTGTTAACAAGACGCCACATTGAAGCAAATGAGTTGGCACGGTTTTCGCAAGTTGCAACTCGACGGCGTCCATGGGGATGGGCGTCAGCAAGCCGGACGGGGAATCGATGCTGCTTCATTTGAAACTCAGGGTGCTGCTGACCGGGCTGATGGCCGTGCTGGTCAGCCTCGCCCCCATGGCCGATGCCTACGCGGCCAGCGCCCGCATCAAGGACATCGCCAATATCGAGGGCATTCGCGACAACCAGCTCGTCGGCTACGGCCTTGTCGTCGGTCTCAACGGCACGGGCGATGGGCTGAGCAATTCGCCCTTCACCAAACAGAGCCTGCAGGCGATGCTGGAGCGGCTGGGCGTCAACACGGTGGGCCAGACCATGAAGACCGGCAACGTGGCGGCCGTCATGGTAACGGCGAACCTTGCCCCCTTCTCTACCCAGGGCACCAGGCTCGATGTGGACGTGGCCTCGCTCGGCGACGCCTCCAGCCTGCAGGGCGGCACCCTGCTGGTGACGCCGCTGCTCGGCGCCGACGGCGAAGTCTACGCCATCGCCCAGGGCCCCATCGCCATCAACGGGTTCAAGGCGCAGGGCGACGCGGCCACCATCATCTCGGGCGTTCCGACGACCGGCCGCATCGCTTCCGGCGGCCTGATCGAACGCGAGATCGATTTCAAGCTTGGCTCGCAGCGCTCACTGCGCCTCGCCTTGCGCAATCCCGACCTGACGACGGCTCGCCGGGTTGCGATGTCGATCAACGACTTCATCGGCAAACCTACAGCAACACCTGAGGACCCGGCGACCGTTCGCGTCACTCTGCCCCCCGGCTTCAACGGCAACATCGTCGACCTGCTGACCGACATTGAGCAATTGGTGGTCGACACCGACCTGCCGGCCAGGATCGTCATCGACCAGAACTCGGGCATCATCGTCATGGGCAAAGATGTCCGTGTTTCGACGGTGGCCGTGGCCCAGTCGAACCTGACGGTGACCATTTCCGAGAACCCCCAGGTCAGCCAGCCGGCGCCGCTCAGCCAGGGGCAGACCACGGTGGTGCCCAGAACCACCATCAACGTGAACCAGAAAAACTCGGATCTCGCGCTGATACCGGAATCGGTGACGCTGCAGCAACTCGTCGACGGTCTCAACGCGCTCGGCATCAATCCCCGCGACCTCATCGCCATCCTGCAGGCCATCAAGGCCACAGGCGCCCTGCAAGCCGAAATCCAGGTGCTCTGATGTTTGCTCCCATCACCCAGATGCCAATCGCCCAATTACCAACCGTTGCTCTCATGAAGCAGGCCAAGGAACTCGAGGGTGTGTTCATCAACACCTTGACCAGCCAGATGTTCTCTTCCGTCAAGACGGACGGAACGTTCGGCGGCGGCTTCGGCGAGCAGACCTGGCGCGGCATGCAATCCGAGCAGATCGCCGACCAGATCGCCCAATCCGGCGGCATCGGTCTCGCCAGCCAGATCGCCCAGAACCTGATGGACGCCCAGCAGGCCGCTCAGAGCCCGGTCGTCCCTCCCAAAGGAGCCTATAAATGACCGCTGCCGAACGCATTGCCGCCCTCGACGAGCTCGATCCAGCCGACCTTTGCGGTCGCGCCGAACATGTGCTCGCCCAGCTGGTCGAGATCATGAATGCGGAAACGACGCTGCTGCGCAGCCACCGCTACCAGGAAGCGGGGGAACTGACGGCCGAAAAGACGCAGCTGGCCCAGGACTATGTGAGCTATGCCCGCGCCATCCAGCGTCGCCTGCCGCACCTCAAGGAACAGGTGCCGGCCGAGATCGAGCGCCTGCAGCTTGGTCACGAAAGCCTCGCCACGCAGATGGCGGAAAGCCTGAGGGTCCTCGCCACGGCGCGCAACGTAACGGAATCGATACTGGCCGACGTCTCGCTGAGCCTGAGCGTGCCGAACCGCACCCGAACCTACAATTCTGAAGGCGTGCTCAACGACCAGTTGAAGAACGGCGTCCGCGGCATCGCGATCAATCGCGCCCTGTAGCCCGGGGGCTCGTGTCGCCTCCTCCGGCGCGGGGCCCTTCTTCGCGCCGGACGTTCCAATACAACGCAAAGTGTAAAACCGATTCAATTTACCCCGCGTTATGTAAAATGCGTGAGAATGCTCTAACGCGCTGGTAACTGACAGCTGCGCTTGTTCACTTCGTTAGGCCGTACCTCCAGCAGGACGAGCGCCCAAATGAGTGATAACATTGTTGTATTGCCCGTTGGGGGCAGTGGCGTGGCGGCGATCGGCGAACATTTGCCGCATCCCGAACGCGAGGGGCGTCACCACAACGACGACCATCCGGCGGAGGACCATCCGCGCCGCGACGAGCCCAAGCGCGGCAAGTCGCGCCAGCCCCCGCCCCCACCGGTCGACGATCCAGGCGTGCCGGCCGAAACCCTGTTCACGGCCACGCTTATCAGCACGCAAATGGGCCGCCTGCCCCCCTCGCCGAGCGAGTTGCGCCTGCGCACCGGCGGAACGTGGACTCCGCCCGACTCGCAGTTCCACCTCAAGGACAAGCTGATCTAGCCCGCCCCGGGTCAGCGCCCACCGCCGCAACAAATTGTTAACCAGACAAAATCTTCTTGGTTTCCCGTGAGTTAACGGGCGGCAGCTAAATGCTCTGTTTCAAACGACGCGGCCGGCATTAACCATTCTTTATGCCCTCTTCGCCATAGTCCGTGATGCCTCAGGAAGAGGCGTCACAACACTACCCCAGAAGAGGAATTCTTATGTCTGGTATCGTTCTCTCGTCGTCGGTGCGACAGAACCTGCTGTCGCTCCAGTCGACTGCCGATCTGCTTGCGCAGACGCAGAACCGCCTTGCGACCGGCAACAAGGTCAACTCGGCTCTCGACAATCCCACCAACTACTTCACGTCGCAGTCGCTCAACAACCGCGCCTCCGACATCTCCAACCTGCTCGACGGCGTCAGCAACGGCGTGCAGGTGCTGCAGGCGGCGAATACCGGCATCACCTCTCTGCAGAAGCTCATCGACAGCGCCAAGTCGGTTGCCAACCAGGCCCTCCAGGCCACGTCCGGCTACTCGACCAAGTCGCAGGTCGTCTCGACGACGATCAGCGGCGCCACCGCTTCGAACCTGCTCGGCACCGCCAGCTACAGCGACGTCGCTGCCACGGCTGGTTCGGCCGTGCAGAACAACACCACCGGCGCCGCCTACAACAACAGCGTCTCGGGCACGCAGGTGTTCGATGACAGCGTCCCGGGCACCTTCGATGGCTCGACCCTCGGCGCCACCACCACGACTGCCGCGACGATCACTGGCGCAAGCGACGTCTCGGGCGCCCTGAACGCTCAGTTCCTCAACGGCCAGAGCTTCAGCATCACCGCGGGCGGCTCCACCAAGACCTTCCACTTTGATGGTTCGGGTACTCCGCCGGCCGACACGTCCACCGACTTCTACCTCGACGTCTCGACCGCCACTGCAACTGGCACCGACCTCAAGAACGCGATCAATACGGCATTTGGCGCCAGCCTTACCGCAGCAGTCGATGGCACGACCGGCAAGCTGAGCCTGACGGCCGGCGATCTGACGAGTTCCATCACCGTCAATCCGGGCACGACCTCGGGCCTGGGCTTTGTGGGCGCCAGCGTCACCGCTGCGCCGACGACCACTGCAAGCAATCTCGATGCTACCTTCACCGGTAACGTCGACCTGAGCGGTGCGAACTCCCTGCAGACGGCTGGTACTGATGGTCACACCTTCAGCATCACGGTCGGCTCGACGACCAAGACCTTCGAGTTCGACAACAACGCTGCCGTCACCAGCGGCAACGTTGCCGTCAACATCGCCGCCGGCAAGACTGGCACGGACCTCGCCAACACCATCAACACGGCGTTTGGCTCCACCGTCGCCAGCATCGACGGCACGACGGGCTTCCTGAAGCTGTCGTCGGCTACCTCGACCATTTCGACCACGGCCAGCACGGGCGGTGTCGCGGTTGGTCTGGCTGCCGGCACGAACGCCTACACGACCGAAAACACTCTGCTGAGCGGCCTCACCAGCAACACTGCGGGCTCGATCAGCGGCGTCACTGCCGGTGACTCGTTCACGGTCAACGGCAAGACGGTCTCGTTCGTTTCGAGCGGCACGACCAGCGTCAACGCCCTGACCGGCGGCGTCATCAACTCCGCCACGGGCACGGTTGCCGACTTCGTCAACGCTATCAACACCATCACCGGTGGTAGCGTCGCCTCGGTCGTCAACGGCAAGATTCACCTCGATGCCACCCAGGCTCCGACGGGGATCAATGTCAGCCTCGCCAACGGCACGGGCACCCCGCTCGCCGCCTTTGGTCTTGGCACCGGCGTTGCGGTTGCCAACACCGGCGCAGCGACCAGCTCGACCGGCATCACGGCGACCAGCTTGCTGAGCGATGCCGGCGCAGGCATCACGGCTGGCCCGACCACGTCCGGCCTCCATACCGCGATCGCCAGCACTGATACGCTGACTGTCAACGGCACCGTCATCAACTTCGACGGCACCTCGGGCGGCACGACCAAGGACAACTCGGGCTACCATATCGACCTGTCGGTCGCCTCGGTCGGCGATCTGCTGAACACCATCGACAAGATCACCGGCACCTTCGGTACGGCGAACGCGTCGACGGTCTCGGGTGGCAAGATCAACCTGAGCACCGGTGCTCAGAACCTGGTCATCTCGGACAGCTCGGGCACCAGCCAGACGGTTCTGGGCAAGCTGGGCCTCGGCGGCCTCGGCACGGTCAACGCGACGACCGGCGCCGAAACCATCGCGGCAAACTCGCTCAACGCCTCCCCGGTCACCGGCGCTACCCTGCTCAGCCAGGCCGCTGGCCCGACGTCGAACGGCCTCCAGACTGCCTTCACGATCGGCGACACGCTGTCGGTCAACGGCAAGTCGATCACCTTCTCGTCCTCGGCGGCGACGTCGACCGACTCGACGGGCGGCGTGATCAACCTGGCGACCGGCTCGGTTCAGGACGTGCTCGACGCCATCGACAAGGTCACCGGGACGTTCGGCACTGCCAACGCCTCGACGATCACCGGCGGCGCCATCACTCTCCACACCGGCACGACGTCTGATCTGACGACCAGCGGTTCGGCACTGGCCAAACTCGGCCTCTCTGCCTCCAGCACGACCACGACCCGTCAGGCCAACAGCACGCTGAGCGGCCTCGAGCTGAAGATCGCCTCGACCGACGGCGGCACCGCTTCCGACATCACGTTCGGCACCGGCGCCAACCAGGTCAACACGCTCGACGAACTGAACACGGCCCTGGCGGCGAACAATCTCTCCGCCTCGCTCGACACGACTGGCAAGCTGACCATCACCACCACCAACGATCACAACGCCGCGACCATCGGCGCGATCAGCGGCTCGGCGGTGACCCAGGCCGGTTCGCCCTTCGCCTCCGCCACGGTTGCCGGCCCGGTTGCCGACACCAACTCGCAGAATACCCGCGCCAACCTGGTTTCGCAGTACAACAACATCATCGCTCAGATCCAGACGACCGCCCAGGACTCGTCCTACAACGGTGTCAACCTGCTGAACGGTGACCAGCTGAAGCTGGTGTTCAACGAAACCGGCAAGTCCACCCTGAACATCCAGGGCGTGACCGACGATCCGACGGGCCTCGGCCTTTCGAACCTGGCATCTGGCACGGACTTCCTCGACAACTCGAGCACCAACAAGGTCCTCGATACGTTGAACACGGCGTCGAGCACGCTGCGTTCGCAGGCTTCGACCCTGGGTTCGAACCTCTCGATCGTGCAGATCCGTCAGGACTTCTCGAAGAACCTGATCAACGTGCTGCAGACCGGCGCTTCGAGCCTGACCCTGGCCGACACGAACGAAGAAGCGGCGAACAGCCAGGCGCTGTCCACTCGCCAGTCGATCGCCGTGTCCGCTCTGGCTCTGGCCAATACCTCGCAGCAGAGCGTGCTGCGTCTGCTGCAGTAGTCGCGGCAGAGACTATCGACTTCTGGAAAAGGCGGGCTTCGGCCCGCCTTTTTCTTTGTCGCGCCGGATTAGCGTTTCCGTTGCTGGCAAGAACGCCCTAGCGTCGGCACGCGCCGCGAATCGAAGTGCCGCGCATGCAAGGAGGCAGCAACCATGTCGCTCAAGGTCGAACTGAAGCCGGGGGAACGCCTCGTCATCGGGAGCTGCGTCATCACCAACTCGGATCAGCGCACGCGGCTGACCATCGACGGCAAGTTACCGATCCTTAGGGAGAAGGACATCCTCCGGCCGGAACAGGCGGATTCCACCGCCAAACTCATTTACCTGGCAGTACAGCTCATGTATCTTGAGGGTAGCTTTCAGGCCTCTCGCACAGAATATTTTTCTCTTGTTAATGCGATGGCGCTGACTTTGCCGAAATCCATTCCAATTCTTGACGAAATCAACAACGAGATATTAACCAACAACCTGTATAAAGCATTGAAGGCTTCCAAGAAGCTTATCCAGTTGGAAAAAGAGCACTCTGAAAATGCAGAACCAAGCGGTACAGGCGTATCAGCAGTCGGCACGGCAGACGGTCCCGCCGCGTGACTTGGAAGCAAACCTGCTCTCCTCCGCGGCAGCGCACTTCCAGCGCATCCGCAACGACTGGGATTTGCTCGCCTCCGAGCTCCCCACCGCTCTGAAGTTCAACCGCAAGCTCTGGACCGTCTTCATCACCTCGGTCGTCGACGCCGAGTCCACCCTGCCCCAGGAAGTGCGCCAGAACATCGCCAATCTCGGCGTATTCGTGCTGTCGCAGACTGCCGAATTGCAGGTCGCGCCCGTGCCGGAAAAGCTCGACATCCTCATCAAGATCAACCGCGATCTCGCGGCCGGCTTGCGCGGTTCGGCCGGCGACTGAGCCGGCCCCCTCCAACGGGACTTGCTGCCAGGGGCGCCGATCGGCGCCCTTCGTCATTTCTGGGAGGCAGAGGGGCGGACACACGAGACAATCCCGCCGGTAGCGCCAGTGAGGCGGACAGACGAAACTCTGCCGAAAGATCGGTGACTAGCCTTGCGTGGCGTAGGCGCGCTTGAGGGTCGTACTGCCGGTGGCCGGGTCCGTAACGACGGTGCTCATGACGGCCGTGCCGGAACTCGCCAGAACGAACTTGGAGTCGCCGATCCGGAAGGCGCTGTCCTTGATCAGCACCTGCCCGAACTGGGTGGTCGAGCCGCTCTGGTACTTCACCTTGGCCTTGTAGCCGTCGACGTTCGAAATCTGCACACTGAAGGCTGTGCCGTCGCCGTACTTGCCCGTCCAGCTGCCCTGATAGGCTTTGGGGTCGACCGCGACGTATTTGGTCTTCGAAAAAGTGACGTTTGAGCCCACCGTCAGATAGTTCGACGCCAGAATGCTCATGAAGTCGGCCATCGACCCTACCCTTCCAGCAGTCAGCCCACGCAGTATTGCGCGGGCCGGTTAACGAGCGATTGTACCGAGCGGTGCACCCGCCGGCCTATTTGAGGTAGTTGGCGAGCTGCAACTGGCTGATGATCGACGTCGCCGAGTAGCTCGCCGACAGCCGGGTCTGGATCTCGAGCAGCGCGGAGGTGACCTCGCTGGGATCGGCGGATTCGGCGTCGGAAAGAATGCCCTGCATCTGCGCCGAATACGCCGTGTGGCGGTCGCTGATGTTCTTCAGCGTGGTTTGCGCCAGCCCCAAGTCGACCGTGATGCCGGCGATCGAGCCCGGGGTGCTGTCGTTGAGGGCCGACAGGTTGGTTTCCTGGCCGTTGGCAACCGCGTCGAACTTGGCCCGGCTGATGGCCGACGTCGCGTCATCGGTGGTGGGATAGGTCTGGATGGACTGGACGGCCAGGCTCCGAACCAGCTGCGTGTAGCCGAATTCGTCGGCCTCCGACCCATAGCTGACGTTGGTTGCGTCATCGACCTTGGTCGTGACGCTGTTGCGGGCGGCGCCGTTGCTGTCCTGCCCGGTGTACCACTGCACCGTGTCGGAAGCCGTCTGCGCCGCGCTCTCGTAGCCGGTGGCGTTGTAGTAGGAACTGGTCGCCGTATCGATAGCGACGCGCTGTACGCCCTGCCCCTGTCCGTTGAAGAAGTTGACCGAGGCGGCATAGTTCGAGGCAACCGCCAGCGTGGTCTGCCCTTCGGTCTGGAGTCGCGACTGGAGCGCAGCCTGGAGGTTCGTCGCCGTGTCCGAGGTCGTCGCCCCGATCTGGAATTCGCCCGGATTGGCGGGCGTGCCGGCAACCGCCTTCAGGGTGATGTTGTCGGTGGTGCCGTCGGGGAGCTTGAGGCCCACCGTGAGGTTGTCGCCAACCGCGGGCTGGGTCGCGACCTGCACCGACATCGATGCCGGCGACCCGGTCGGCTGCGTCAGCGTGAAGGCGGTACTGGCCGAGCTCACCGACGCCAGCTTGAAGCCGAACGGGTGGGCGCCATCCTCGGCGACGGTGGTGGTGTCGCCGGTGGTGGAGAGCGTGAGGCGGCCGAGGCCGTCGGCCCCCTGGTCGGCCTGCAGGCGCTGCGCAGCTACCGTCTTGAAGCCCGCCAGCGTGCCGCTGCCGTTCATCATGACGTCATAGGTCGCCAGCGGGGCATGATCGGTCGAACCGCCGCCGAACAGGTAGTGGCCGTTGAGGTCGGTGTTGAGGTTGTTGATGACCTGGTCGAGTTGCTGCTGGGCAACGCCGGGGGCGCTCGCAAGGTTGAGGTTGTTGGTGCCGTAAACGCCTGCGGTCGAGGCCGTGCGGGAGGCGGAGTTGACGCTCGTCAGCGAGGTCAGCACCTGGTTCATCGTATCGACGCGCAGGTTCACGGTCTTGATGTTCTGGTCGTAGCCGCTCAGTCGGCTCACCGTTGCGCGCACGGTCAGGTCGGTGAAGCGCGCTGTGCCCATGTCGGCCAGGTTGTTCGCCTTGAGGCCAGTGGCGAGCTGGGTCTGCAGGTCGTTGAACTGCTGCTGCAGATTGTTGACGCCGGTCCAGCTGGCGGGCAGCGGGTACATCGAATTGTTGATGTTCATGATCGGACTCCTGAACTAGCGGGCTACGGAGCGCCCATGGCCTGCATCAGTGAATTGAGAAGTGCCTGCGCCGTCGAAATGACGCGGGCGTTGGCGGAGTAGGCGGACTGGAGCTCGACCAACCGGGCCATTTCGTCGTTGACGTTGACGCCGTACTCGTCGGTCATGCGCTGGCTGATCACGCTCATCGCATCGGTATGCGCCGAAGTGTCGCTCTTGGCCGAGGCCGCGATGCTGCCCTGGAAATCGAGGGTCTGCGAGATCAGGTTGCTGACCGTACCGCTGAGCTGGCCGCCGATCCCCGCATTCTTCCCCGGCGGGTCGGTGAAGCTTAGGGAGTTGAGCTGGTTGTAGAGATAGTTCGGACGGGCGACATCGCCGATCGGGGTCGTCGTGGTGTCCTGCACCAGTTTGGTGTTGTCGTTGAGGATCGCGGTGTTGACGGTGATCCGCCCGGCGAACCCCAGCTTCTGGGTCGTGCCATCGAGGCTGTTGGTGAAGGCGGCATTGTTGCCGTCGACGAACAGGTTGAGCCCGAGCCCCGAGTTCTGCACGCTGGTGCTGGTCGTCTCGGTCTGGAGGTTGGCGACCGCCGTATTGGTCGTGCCGTCGTTGAGCACCGTCAGCGTCGATCCGGTACCCGAAATCTGGAGGTTGGAGCCGAGCGCGGTCTGCAGCGCCGAAGCGACGCCTGCGGCGCCGCCGGCAAAGCTGACCCCGATGGTACGGACGCCGCCGGTGGTATAGTCGAGCGGCAGCTTGCTGGTGTCGTCGACGCGAACCACCTGCACCGTCTTGGAGACGCCGCCGACCGAGTAGTTGAGGTCGATGCTGTTGCCGGACTGGACATTGCTCAGATCGACCGACAGGCCCGTCGCCGCGCCCGAAGACGCTGCGGTGCCGCTCGTGACGTTGGTCGAAAACGCCTGCGCCAGGCCCGCGGCAACCGAGTCGAGCTGCGACTGCGACTGCACCAGCGTGTTGTCGCGCAGGTTGAGCAGCCCCTTGATCTCCCCCGACTGCAGCACGTTCTGCTTCACCAGGTCGAGCGTCAGGCCGTTCGGGCTCGTCAGGGTGAGCGTTCCGACCCCGTTCTGCGCATCGTCGGTGCTGAACTGCTGAGTCGCCGAAACGTTGGAGTTCGGTGTGAAGCTGAAGACCGACGCCTTGCCGTCGAGCAGGCCGACGCCGGAGCGCGTCGACAGCGCCACGCTACCGTCGTTCCTGTAGGTGACGTTGACGTCGACGAGGCCGGCGACCTGCGCCACGAGGCGATCGCGCTGATCTTCGAGCGTCGACTTGGACGCGCCGTCCGTGCTGAAATCGCCCAGCTTGTCATTGATCTTCTGCAGCGACGACAGCGCCTGGTTGAGGGTGTTCACATCGCTCGTGATCTGCCCGTTCGCCTGCTGCCGCAGCCCCTGCACGATGCCGGTGAGTTGGTTGAGGCCCGCGGTCAGGGTCTGCGCCTGGCTGACCACCGTCGCCCGCACCGAGTAATCGTCGGGACTGGCCGTCAGCGCACTCAGCGAACTCTGGAAATTGTTGAACAGCGTGTCGAGAGAATTACTGCCCCCGGGCGTGCCTAAATAGGTCTGCAGCTGATTGAGGTAGGTCGACTGCACGCTCGACATCGAGGAGTCGGACGTCTCGTTGGTGTAGTAGTTCTGCAGGCTCTGGTCGAACGCGCGCGAGACGTTCGAGGCAACCGCGTAGTTGCCGCTGGTCCCAGTCCGGTCAAGGATCGCCACCGACTGCTTGTGGTAGCCCGGAGCACCCGAATTGGCGACGTTGCGGGATAGCACATCGAGGCTGCTCTGGGTGACGCTCAGGCCGGAGAGCGCATTGCTAAGCGTGGTACCGAGACCCATGACGTGTACTCCCTTCTAGAGTAACGCGCGGAACAGCTCCGGAAGCCGATCCGCGCCCTGCTAGCCGATACAGCCCGGCCGGCCTCGCATTCTGAGAGGCCCGCATCGGGGGTGACGGGAAGGGGCGCCCGGCGGCGCCCTCTCCCTTAGCGGATCATGTTGAGCGCTTGCTGCAGCATGTCGTTGGCGGAGGTGACGATCTTGGCACCCGCGGCATAGGCCTGCTGGGTTACGATCAGCTGGCTGAATTCGGTCGAGATGTCGGTATTCGATCCTTCGAGCGAACTGCCGGCGATCGTGGGGTTGGTGTTGAACGTAGGGCTGCCGGACGCCGAGGTCTCCTCGAACGCGCCGCCGTCGAGGCGCTTCAGCGAATCGGCGGCATTGAAGTTGGCGAGCACCACCTGCGCCACCCGGATCTGCTGGCCGTTGCTGTAGGAGGCCACCACGCGACCCGAGTCATCGACTGCCACCGAGGTGAACTTGCCTGCCGGGTAGCCGTCCTGGGTGAGCGTCGTGACCGAGGCACTGCCATTCGCGTCGGCGAACTGCGTCACCCCGCCCGTACCGTGCTGCAGCACGATATTGCCGAGGGACACGCCGTTGACGGTGAGGTTGTTGATCGTGGTTGAAGTGACTGCCGGGCTCAGCGCCCCGGACGAGTTGAACTTGTAGTCGGTGCCGACATTGACCCACTGGGGCGTCGAGCCCGTCGCGGTGCTGTTGGTCATATAATAGAGGTTCCAGGTGTCGGTCCCGCCATTAGTGGTGCTGTCGGTCTTGGCCCAGCGGAACTGCACGTTCACCGGCTGACCGGTGCTGGCATAAAGGGTGATGGCGCCACCCGAGATCGACTCGTTGAGAAAGTTGGTGTTCTGAGCCCCAGTCACGGTGTTTACCGGACCGGTCGGCGCCGGACCTGTCGGATCGTAGGCCTGCGAAGCCAGTCCCAGACCTGTCGTTTGGTCGGTGATCGTCATGCTGTCGGTCAGGTTGCTGCCGAGCGTGACGGCGACCTTGCCACCGCTAAGGCCGACGGTCGCCGAGGTCGCACCCGTGCCGCCATTGGCGCGCAGGCTGGTCTGGATCGCCGCCAGCGCGGTCGAAATATCGACACCGGAAGCGACGTCGATGCCCTGGTTGGCGCCGGCATAGGCCCCGGCGCCGCTGTCGTAGAAATCGAACGTGGTCGGCGTGCCGTTGATGCTGACAGTCAGCGAGTCGCCCGGCGCCATCACCGTGCTCGCCGCGTTGGTACCCGTCAGCGTCGTCGTGCCGGTAGCGGTGGCCGGGGTGGTGATCGTCGTCGGCAGGAAGTCCGACTTGTTCAGCAGTTCGCTGTTGGGCACAGTCGAGGAATAGGATGCATCCTGCGGCACCTGCGGCAGGTTCAGCTGATAGTCGACCTGGCTCGTCGCCAGCGCAGGCAGCAGGTTGTTGGAAATCTTGATCGCCGCAGGAACCGTGCCCGAGACGTTACCAGTGGTCTGGTCGATCGGCAGGCCCTCGAGGTAATAGCCCGCCCCGTTGACCAGATAACCTTCCTTGTCGATGTCGAAGTCGCCGCGCCGGGTGTAGAGGTCGCCACCCGCGAACACCGCCTTGCCGTCGACCTCCGAGGTCTTCTGCTGGACGATGAAGAAGCCCTGCCCGGTGATCGCCATGTTGGTCGGCACGTCCGACGTGCTCACAGAACCGGCCACCGTGTTTGTCGCCCGCGAGTCGGCCACCACCGCGCCGGCGTTCTGCTTCAGCGGCGTCCCGTCGGGCACCATGTCGATGAAGGACGTCTCGATGCGCTTGTAGCCGACGGTCTGCGAGTTCGCGATGTTGCCCGAGATGTTCTCGAGCGCGAAGGACTGGGCCTGAAGCCCGGTTACTGCGGTAGAGAGAGCGCCGTAGATGCCCATGTATTGACCCCAGAAGGTGACGACGTAGCGATACGCCTGGTTGCCGTTGGCGATGCAAGCGCAGTGCCAATCCGGAACACATTGTAATCGCTTGGTAATTTTCGTCTGGCTCTGGGACAGAGCGGTTTCGACCCGGCAAGTTTCGCCGGCAGGCAGGCAGAGATTGCCGTTGCGCCGGCCCGCTTGTGCCGGTGCCGCAGTTCGTCTACACGGCAAATCCGTTACCGGGTCGCCGTGGCGGCCCTCTCGGGGGCGCGGGCATGCTGTTTGAACGGCCGGAAGACTTCATTCAGGCGGAACGTCATGCAGTGACGGTCTTCGGCATGGCCGGCGTCGGCAAAACGCGGCTGGCGACCCTGCTGCGGAAGAGCCACTGGTTCCACTATTCGGTCGATTACCGCATCGGCACGCGGCACATGGGCGAGTACATCGTCGACAACTTCAAGACCGAGGCGATGAAGGTCCCCTTCCTGCGCGACCTGCTGCGCTCGGACTCGATCAAGATCGACTCCAACATCACCTTCGCCAACCTCGAGCCTCTCTCGACCTATCTGGGGCGGCCGGGGAACCCCGAGAAGGGCGGCTTGGCGCTGGCCGAATACCAGCGCCGGCAAAGCCAGCATGGCGCGGGCGAAGTCCAGGCCCTGCTCGAAGTGCCGCGCTTCATCCAGCGCGCCCACGACCTATACGATTACGACGATTTCATCGCCGATACCGGCGGATCGCTCATCGAGGTGATCGATCCCGACAATGCCGACGATCCGGTGGTCAAGACACTGACGCAAAGCACGGCGCTGCTCTATATAAGGGGCACGGAACGCGACGCCGCCGAACTGGTGCGACGCTTCAAGGAAAGCCCCAAGCCGATGTACTACCAGCCGCCGTTCCTCGCCGCAAAGTGGGCCGAATACAAGGCTCTGAAGGGGATCAGCGACGACACCGAGGTCGATCCAGACGGCTTCGGCGCCTGGGGCTTCGAGGCGCTGCTCGAGGACCGCGTGCCGCGGTACCAGAAGCTGGCGGACAATTTCGGCTATACGGTCGATGCGGCCGACCTCGCGACCGTGCGAGACGGCGACGAATTCCTCGACCTTATGGCCGGCGCCATTCGCCGCCGCAACCGAATGTGACGCGCCCTCCTGGCTAGAGGTCTATTCCGCTCGCGCCTCGCCACGAGGGCTGAAGTTTACTGGAGCCTGCCGCCGGTGCGTTGATCCCAGCGTCCGAGGGCAGGTTGCGACGAGCGCGTCGCCAAACCCCAGATCCGGTGTGATCATGCCTATTCGCATTCCCGACAACCTGCCCGCCCGCAAGACCCTCGAAGACGAGGGCGTGGTGGTGATGGATTCCACCCGCGCCGCGCGGCAGGACATCCGCCCGCTGCAGATCGGTCTCCTCAACCTGATGCCCAACAAGGAGCGGACCGAGACCCAGTTCAGCCGCCTCATCGGCGCGACGCCGCTGCAGGTCGACCTGACCCTGGTCCGGATCACCGACCATCAGTCGAAACATACCTCCGAGGATTACCTCAAGACCTTCTACAAGACCTGGGAGGAGGTCCGCCGGCATAAGTTCGATGGCTTCATCGTCACCGGCGCGCCGGTCGCCCACCTGCCGTTCGAGGAGGTGCGCTACTGGCCCGAAATGGTCGACATCATGAACTGGACCCAGACCAACGTGCACCACACGATGTTCGTCTGCTGGGGCGCCCAGGCAGCACTGCACCATTTCCACGGCGCGCGGCGCTACCGCATGCCGCAAAAGGCCTTCGGCGTCTTCCGGCACCAGGTGCTCAACCCGCGCTCGCACTGGGTGCGCGGCTTTTCCGACAGTCCGATGGTGCCGGTGAGCCGCTACAACGACATCGACCGCGATAGCCTGGAGTCCGGGCTCGAAATCCTTATCGACAATGCCGAGATCGGCGTCTGCCTCATCGACGATCCGGCGCATCGCGCGGTGCATATGCTCAACCACCTCGAATACGACAACAGATCGCTGGCCGACGAGTACGAGCGGGACCGCAAGGCGGGCCTCGAGACCGCCCCACCGCTCAACCTCTTCGCCAACGGCGACACCACGGTGGAGCCCGAGAACCGCTGGCGCAGCCACGCCCACCTGCTGTTCCAGAACTGGATCAACGAGATCTACCAGACCACCTCCTACGACATGGCCAACATCGGCCGGAGCTGATGGCGACAGGAAGTCTGGACCACATCGCTGGTCCAGACTTTCCTCGAGGCTCAGTGCCCGCCGACGCCTTGTAACCGGCCGGCGAAGCCCTACGTCTTCCCCGACTTGAGGGGATTGCATTGCCGCAGCCGCCGACCAGCTTTACCGATGAGGTCGGCATCGCGCTCGCCAACCTCGCGGACACCGCGACCGGTGCCTTCACGCCTACGTTGCGGCTGGGGGTTACCGGGCTGAGCCGGGCGGGGAAGACCATCTTCATCACCGCGCTCGTGCACGCACTGCTGACCGGCGGCCGCCTGCCGGGCTTTGCCCCGATGGCCGAAGGACGGTTCATCGGCGCCCAGCTGGCCGAGTACCCCGACGCTTCCATTCCCCGCTTCGCCTATGAGCAGCATCTGGCGGCCCTGACCGGCAGCCCACCGAGCTGGCCGGAATCGACCCGCCGCATTTCGCAGCTGCGGCTGGTGCTCCGATACCAGAGCCGAAGCTGGCTGTCGGGGCTGCGCGGTCCCTCCACTCTCAATCTCGACATCGTCGACTATCCGGGCGAATGGCTGCTCGACCTGCCGCTGCTCTCGCTGAGCTTTGCCGAGTGGAGTGCCGAAGCCCTGGAACGGGCTCGCCGCCCGGGCGTCGCCGCCGAAGCATCGCCTTTCCTCGCCGCGCTGGCCGCAGCCGACACCGCCGCAGCGGGCACCGACGCCGTGGCCGAGTCGCTCGCGGCAGCCTTTACGGTCTACCTCAGGCAAAGCCGCCTCGACCGGCGCGCCCTGTCTACCCTGCCGCCAGGCCGCTTCCTGCTCCCAGGCGATCTGGAGGGCTCGCCCGCCCTGACCTTTGCGCCGCTGCCGCCGCCCACCGGTGCGGTTCGCTCGTCGAGCCTCTATGCGATGCTGGAGCGCCGCTATGAGGCCTACAAGGACGTCGTCGTCCGCCCGTTCTTCCGCGACCATTTCGCCCGGCTCGACCGGCAGGTCGTGCTCGTCGACACCCTGCGGGCGCTCAATGCCGGCCCGGAAGCCGTGCACGATCTCGAAACCGCCCTGACCCAGGTGCTCGGCGCCTTCCGGCAGGGAGAGAACAGTCCCCTCTCGCGGCTCTTCACGCGCCGCATCGATCGGATCCTGTTCGCCGCGACCAAGGCGGACCACCTGCATTCGAGTTCCCACGATCGGCTCGAGGCCATTCTCAACCGCCTCGTCGCCCACGCCTCGCGGCGCGCCCGCTTTGCCGGCGCCGAAACTCGCTCGCTGGCGCTGGCAGCCGTGCGCGCCACGCGCGAAGGGACCGTCGAGGAGAAAGGGCAGCCGCACGGCGTCATCATCGGCACGCCCTCGCCGGGAGAACGCCTCGGCGGCACGAAATATGACGGTCGCGGCGAAATCGCTCTATTCCCCGGTGACTTACCCGACGATCCGGAATCGGTTTTCGAACCGGGAAAGCCGGTCAATCTGAGCTTCCTGCGCTTCGAGCCGCCACAAAAGCTGGCGCACGACGCGGTCGGAAGCACGGTCCTGCCGCAGATACGCTTCGACCTGGCGCTCGATTTCCTCATCGGAGACTGGCTGAAATGACCGAGCCCTTCGCCCGGCCGCTGCCCGAAAGCGAGGCGCCCGCCGCCCCTTCGCGCGAGCCGCAGGCGTTCTACCCCGCTTCGGTCGAAATCATCGAGGCCGAACCCGACTTCGCACCGACGCCGGCCGATGCACCCGCCATCCCGCTGCCCCGCATGGGCTGGCTCGGCCGCATCGGCTGGGCCAGCGCGGGGTTGCTGACCTCGCTCGGTCTGGGCCTGATGGCCGATCGGCTGATCAGCGACCTCTTCGCGCGCTATCAATGGCTCGGCTGGGCGGGGGTCGCCCTGCTTGCGGCGTTCTGTGTAGCGGTGTTGGCGCTGGTGATCCGCGAGTTCTGGGCGGTGCGCCGCCTGACGACGCTCGATCGCCTGAAGCGACGCGCGGCGGAAGTGCTGGTCAGCGACCGGCGCGAACCTGGAAAGGCCGTCCAACAAGAACTGGCCCGCCTCTATGCCAGCCGGGCCGACCTCGCGGGGGCGCGCACCAGGCTCGCCGAGCACGCCGACGACATCTTCGACGGCAGCGAAATCATCCGCTACGCCGAGCGGACGCTGATGGCGCCGCTCGACGCCAAGTCCCGTACCCTCACGGCCGCGTCGGCCCGTCGTGTGGCACTGGTCACGGCGGTCTCGCCTCGCGCCCTCATCGATGTCGGCTTCGTCATCTTCGAAAGCGTGCGGCTCGCTGGCGCCATAGCCGCGCTTTACGGCGCCCGGCCGGGGTTCTTCGGCTTCTGGCGACTGACCGGCGCCGTCCTCTCCCATCTGGCGGTAACCGGTGGCCTCGTGCTGACCGATGGCATCGTCGAGCAACTGGTCGGCCAGGGACTGGCGGCGCGCCTCTCGCAGCGACTCGGCGAAGGCGTGGTCAACGGCTTGATGACCGTGCGCGTCGGCATCGCGGCGGCGCGAGTCGTGCGCCCCCTGCCCTACGAGGTCGAGCCCGCGCCGCAGGTCAGGGACTTCCTGCCCGAACTACTGAACATCATGAAGGCCGAAAAAGGCGCTTGAGGCGACCGCCCGCGTACCCCTCACCAGCCCATCACAACTCATTGATCTCAAATACTTAGAGGAACCAGACGCCCCCTTTGCCGTTATCTCGACAGCTACCTTGCCAACACGTTACCGAAAGTTTCAAAAGCTGAATAGCTTGTAACTTGTTAGCTTGTAACGGCAAGTTTAGGGTCGTTGATACGGAGCCAGCTAAAGATGTCACTGGCTTCGGCTGGAATTGTGATGACAGTTGTGCAGGGCAGTCATACTTATGCCATGCCAGGGAGAACTGTGACCCGTTTTGACCAGTTTCCTTGACTCTTCATCAAAGGACGAAAAAATGCGCAAGATTTCTTTGGTTGCCGGTCTCGTGGCCATGACGATTGGCCTGGGTGGTGTTTCCGCGGCTAGCTCGGCTTTTGCAGCCACCTGCCTCAATCCCGCCGCCGGTACGATTGACCTGACCCACAACCCGATGGTTCCGGGCGCCGGCTGGGGCTACGACAAGGATGCCGTGGACGCCGAGCTTGCCAAGGGCAACCGCTGCGACCTGCAGCAGCAGTCGCAGCCGATTTCCGGCAGCCAGCTCAGCGACTATCAGCCGGGCGGCCAGGTGAATAACCAGGCCCACAACGTCTCGACCGACAACAACTAAGTCGCTGGTCGAATTGTCAGTCGGAGGCCGGAACGCGCGTCGTTCTGGCCTCTTGAATTTGGGCGGTCAAACGCGCGCCGGCGCCTGCCTGAACGCGCCGAGCAGAAACAGCAGCGCCCCGGCCACCACCACCGCTGCCAGTACAGCGAGAGTGGCCACATCGGCGAGCGTCGGCTTTATCACCATGTCGGCGATGACCACGAACATCACCACGTAGTCGAATTTGGCGGCCTCGAGCAGCCGGCGCCCCAGCGGATAGGCGTCGCTCGGGCGACCCGCCGCTTCGAGCTGATGGATTTTTTCCGCCGTCGGGCCGAGCACCAGCGCGCCGGTGGCGAAAGCCGCCGCGGCGCCCACCAGGCCAAGGATGACCCAGAACTGGGTGAACAGCCCACCGACGATTGCGGCAGCGACGCCGAACGCCAGGGTCAGCAGCGACGCCGGCATGAACCAGCGATTGGCCATGTAGGCAACGCTTTGCACCACGCGCAGCATTTCGGCGTCGTCCTGGCGCGAAGCGGCAAGCGCGCCGAGCACTGTCATGCAGAGTCCCCCGCCGACCCAGCAGACAGCAGCGAACACGTGCAGGAATTTAAAAACGAGATAGAGGTCCATTGTCGATCCAACTAGCAGCCCCCCCGCTTTGGAGGCGTGCCGCTTAGGGTCGATGGCCTGAACCGGCTATGAATGAGGCAGTGCTAAGCCGCCTCGGCATCCTTGGCTGCAGAGGGCGCGAGCGTCAGTTCCAGGCCGTCGAGCGCGTCGGAAAGCAGGATTTGGCACGACAGGCGGGAATTGTCCTGCCGATCGGGCGCGGTATAGAGCAGATCTTCCTCGTCGTGCGACACCGGCGGGAGGCGGCCGAGCCAGGCTTCGGCGACGTAGACATGGCAGGTCGCGCACGAACAGGCGCCGCCGCACTCTGCCTTGATGTCTAGGCCCCAGTCGCGGATCACTTCCATTGCGCGCCAGCCGTCGAGCCCTTCGAGCTCGTGCACGGCGCCCTGCTGGTCGGTGACGACGATCTTCACCCGGCCACTCCGAGCTTGCGCTGCAGCTTGGTCGATGAGGTCGTGTACTGGAACACGACGCGCTCGCCGGGGGAAGCGATGTGCTTGGCGGCCTGCGCCATCAGGGCGGCCTCATGGAAGCCCGATAGGATCAGCTTCAGCTTGCCCGGATAGTGGTTGATGTCGCCGATGGCGAAAATGCCCGGCACCGAGGATTGGAACTTTTCGGTGTCGACGGCGATGAGGTTGTCGTTGAGGTCGAGACCCCAGTCGGCCACCGGCCCGAGCTTCATCGTGAGCCCGAAGAACGGTAGCAGCCGGGTCGCCGGGATGCTGAGATCGCCGGCATCGGTCGCGAGGTGCACCTGGGAAATCTGGCCGTTCTCCCCTTCCAGCCGGCCGATCTGGCCGAGCAGGAAGTTGATCTTTCCCGCCGCCACGAGTTCCTTCATCCGGTTGACCGAAGCGGGCGCCGCCTTGAAGGCATCGCGGCGGTGCACCAACGTCAGCGACCGCGCGATCGGCTGCAGGTTGAGTGTCCAATCGAGCGCCGAGTCACCGCCGCCGACGATCACAACGTCCTGGCCGCGAAAGTCCTCCATACGGCGCACGGAATAGAACACCGACGTGTTTTCGAACGCCTCGATGCCCTCGACGGGCGGCCGCTTCGGCTGGAACGAGCCGCCGCCTGCCGCCACCACGACCACCTTGCTGCGCAGCACCTCGCCGCCATCCGTGGTGATCCGGAAATCCCCCTCAGGCAGGCGTTCGAGTTGGGTGACCATGCGGTTGAAGTGCATCGCCGGCGAGAAGGGGGCGATTTGCTGCATCAGATTGTCGACGAGCCCTTGCCCGGTCACCACAGGAAAGCCCGGGATGTCGTAGATCGGCTTTTCCGGGTACAGTTCGGCGCATTGGCCGCCGGGCCGGTCGAGAATGTCGATCAGATGGCATTTGAGATCGAGCAGCCCGAGTTCGAAGACGGCGAACAGCCCCACCGGACCGGCTCCGACGATCACCACATCGGTTTGAATTTCTTCGGACATCTGCTTCTCGACGTTATGGGGCGGCGGCGCCTGTGGCCTCGCCCTCGTGCTTCGACAGGCTCACCATGAGGGCTCGGAGAGCGACGTCACGGGGAAGACCTTGTCCTGAGCTTGTCGAAGGACGAGGTCCGCGGCATCGAGCCGCCTAGGCGCTTTCAGTTTCCTTGCCGGCCCGGCGCAGGAAGGGCCGCGTCCCGAGGGGCACCTCGGTGGTGCCAACCGGCTGGTAGAACAACGCCACCTCGGGCAGATGTCCCTCTTCCAGCGCCTTGCGGGTCGGACCGTGCGTCACGACGAACGCCGAGATGCCGCACCGACGCATCAGCGGAATCTGATCCTGCAATACATCGCCCACCGCCCGGACTTCGCCCCGATAGCCCAACCGTTCGGTCAGCAGGCGCGCGCTCGAGTAGCCGCGGCCATCGGTGAAGGCCGGGAACTGAATGGCGATCGAGGCGAACCGGGCCAGGTCGGCCGCCACCGATTCGATATTGTCGGCCGGCGCTACCAGCAGCCCAAGCGGGTGAGGGTTGGCCAGGACCGCATCGCGGTTGGCGAGAAACACCGACAGGGGAATGTGCGTGTAGCGCGCCGTCGCCGGCTCATACGCCTCCGCCCAGGGCGAGAACGGATCGGCGATGAAAGCGCCGTTCTTCCACAGATTGTGCTCGACGTTGGCCATCGGGCGGGCAATCGCTCCGTTGAAATCGAAATGGATGCCGCATTCCTTCTTGTCGAGCCCGCGCCAGCGGCCGGCCCGGGCATCTTCGCCCTCTGCTACAGCCGATGTGCACGGGGCGCAACCGATCGATTTGAAGCCCCGGCCATAAAGCGGATGCTCGGGCAGATCGTGCGCCTGGCGATAGGCGACGACATCGGCGTCCGACCAGTAGGCCAGCGGATTGACCTTGATGCGGTCGTCGCTCGTCAGCTCGAAATGCGGCAGCACGCCGCGTTCCTTCGTCTGGTAGCGCTTCCGCCCGGTGATCCAGCCACCATACTGCTCCAGCATCGGTTCGAGCGGCTCGGTCTTGCGGATGTGGCAGCAGGAATCCGGGTCGGTTTCCCACAGATCGCCGTGCGGATCGAACTGCTCGATGTCGGCGGCATCCGGATGCAGCGAGATGACGTTGGTAAGGCCCAGCCGGCGCTTCAGCATCTCCACATAGTCCAGCGTCTCGGGAAAATGCTTGCCGGTCTCGAGGAAATAGATCGGCAGGTCCGGATTGATCTCGCTGACCATGTGCAGCAGTACCGCCGAGTCCGCCCCGAACGAGGAGACGATCGCAACGTCTCCCGGCAACAGATCGGTCAGCGCCTGCTTCAGCACACCCTGCGCGTCCATCTCGGCGAACATGCCGTTGAGGGCCATGATCCCCAGCGTCCGGAGCTTGTCCGGACGGTGGAGGCTATGCAGCATCTCAAGCGTTGCCATAGAGCGCCTCCTTGAACGGCGCCTCGCCCAGCCGGCGGAAGGCGGCAATGAACGGCTCATCCGGGCTCTCGCGACGCGCGATATAGGTGTCGACGAGGCGCTCGACGGCCGCTGGCACATCCTCTGCCTCGAAGCCGTGGCCCAAGATCCGGCCAACCGAGGCATTCTCCGTGGCGTCCCCACCGACGGTGATCTGGTAAAGCTCGCCGCCCTTCTTCTCGACACCCAGGATGCCGATGTGGCCCACGTGATGGTGGCCGCAGGCGTTGATGCAGCCGGAAATCTTGATCTTGAGATCGCCGATTTCCTTGCGGCGCTCGGGCGCCGAGAATTTCCGCGACAGATCCTCGGCGATTGGGATGGAACGGGCAGTCGCCAGCGCGCAAAAGTCCATGCCCGGGCAGCAGATGATATCGGTGATGTCCCCGACATTGCCTTCCGCGAGGCCTGCCGCCACGAGACCGTCATAGACGGCACGCAGCTCGGCGATCCGGACGTGCGGCAGCACCAGGTTCTGCTCGTGGGTGACGCGCAGTTCGTCGAACGAATGGCGCTCCGCAAGTTCCGCGACCGCCTCCATCTGCTCGGTGGTCGCATCGCCCGGGGGACCGCCGACGGGCTTCAGCGAGACCGTCACACTGGCATAGCCGGGAACGCGATGCGGATTGAGGTTGTTCTCGAGCCACCGGCCATAGAACGGATCGAGGATCTTCTCCCGCGCGATATCGATCCCCGTCGCCGGCAGGTCGGCGAACGCCGGATCGGCAAAATAGGCCGAGATGCGATCCAGTTCGGCCTGCGGCAACGTCAACACCCCGCCCCGCACGGCCGCGAACTCTTCCTCAACCTGTGCCTTGAGGGTTTCGAGACCCTCCTCGTGCACCAGGATCTTGATGCGCGCCTTGTACTTGTTGTCGCGCCGGCCATAGCGGTTATAGACGCGCAGAATGCTCTCGAGATAGGCGAGCAGGTGCTCGTTAGGCACGAAGGCGTTGATCAGCTTGGCGATCATCGGCGTCCGCCCCAGCCCGCCGCCGACCCAGACTTCCCAGCCGATTTCGCCGCTGCCGTTCTGCGCCGCTCTGAGGCCAATATCGTGGAACTTGATGGCAGCGCGGTCGTGCGGCGCACCTGTTACCGCGATCTTGAACTTGCGCGGCAGGTAGGAGAACTCGGGGTGGAGGCTCGACCACTGGCGGACGATCTCGGCGATCGGCCGTGGATCGATGATCTCGTCAGCCGCGGCGCCTGCGAACTGGTCGACGGTAACGTTACGGATGCAATTGCCCGACGTCTGGATCGCGTGCATCTCGACCGACGCGAGATCGGCGAGGATATCGGGAATGTCGCGCAGCTTCGGCCAGTTGAACTGGATGTTGGTGCGCGTGGTGAAGTGGCCATAACCGCGATCGTACTTCCGGGCAATATGCGCCAGCATGCGCAACTGCCGCGAGCCCAGCGTCCCGTATGGCACCGCAACGCGCAGCATATAGGCGTGCAATTGCAGGTAGAGGCCGTTCATCAGCCGCAGGGGCCGGAACTGGTCCTCGTTCATCTCACCGGTCAGCCGCCGGCCCACCTGATCACGAAACTGCGCCACGCGCCCATTCACGAACGCGGTGTCGAACTCGTCATATCGATACATGGCCGTCCCTATCCAGATGCTGCCGGTCGAGGACCGGGGCCGTCGAGCCGAGCGAGCGGATGCGCTCCCGAAGCCGCTCGGGAACGATCCGGCCGTCGACGACAGCCACTTTTTCGATCTCGAGGCTTAAAATCCTCAGGGTCGCCTTCGTTAGCGCGATCGCCTCGTCGCGCGCCGCAGCTTCGTTGGGCCCGAACAGCCGCGCCGCCTGCAGGCTTTCCACCCACTCGCCGCTCGGCGCGAGATAGACCGTGGCTCCCGAAAGGAGCTCGTTACCCGTGAGAATATCCATCAAGCCACCTTGAACTGCGACGCTGCCAGGTCCGCCGCATCGTCCCAGTCGCCGGCCCGCACGGCCTCGCCCACCAGGATAACCGCCGGTCCGTCGGCAAATTCCACTTCGCCCGTCGCCAGCCCCCCGACGGTGCCGCGATAGGCCTGCCGGTCGCGCCGGCCCGCATTGACGACGATCCCGACCGGCACCGCACCTGCGAGGCCGTGCGCCATCAGGCGGCCGGCGACATCCGCGGCAATCGACTTGCCCATGTAGAGCGCCAGTGTCAGCCCCGCGCCGGCGAGTGCCGCCCAATGAGCGAGTTCGTCGTCATCGGCCCCGTGCGCCGTCGCCAGGATCACACCCGACGATACCTTGCGCAGCGTCACCGGCGTCGCCGTGTCGGCTGCGGCGGCGAGGGCCGCGGAAACGCCGGGAACGATGGTGTAGGCGATCCCGGCCTTGCGAAGCGCCTCGAGTTCCTCTCCGGCGCGGCCGAAGACCATCGGATCGCCGCTCTTCAGCCGCGCCACCCGCTTGCCCTCGCCGGCCAGCCGTACGATCAGCGTGTTGATCTGTGCCTGGCTAAAGGAATGATGCCCCTTGGCCTTGCCCACCGAAATGCGCTGCGCATCGCGCCGCCCCATCTCGACGACGGCGTCGGGCACCAGCTGGTCATGGACGATCACGTCCGCTTCCTGTAGCAGGCGCTGCGCCCGCAGCGTCAGCAAGTCCTCTGCTCCCGGCCCTGCGCCGATCAGGTGTACGATGCCGGTGCGCTCGTCGCCCGCCACGTGGGCCGCCAGCAGCGCCTCGGCCTCGATCTCGCTGCCGATCCGCTCGGCGGTCGCCAGCGCCTCGAAATACCGCCGCCGCGCCGCACCGTCGGGCAGGAGGCGCATCGCACCTTCCCGCATCGCACCCATCAGGCGCGCCGCAAGCCCCATGTCGGGCGCCAGCATCGCCTCGATGCGCGCCCTGACCAGCCGTGCCAGCACGGGTGCCTTGCCCTCTGTCGCGATCGCCACCGTCAGCGGCGCCCGATCGACGATCGAAGGAGTGTAGAAGTCGCATTGCTCAGGGACGTCGACAACGTTGACCGGAATGCCGCGTGCCCGGGCCGCCGCGGCGGCCACCTCGCCGTCCGGACCATGGTCTGCCACGAACAGAAGCGCGGCGTTGTCTAGGTCGGCCGGCTCGAAGGCGCGCTCCACGAGCGTTGCGCCGAGGCCGGAGAAGCCCGCCTCGATGTGCTCCGCGATAATCACTACTGAAGCAGTCGTCTTAAGCGCCAACCGGGCTTTGTTGAGGGCTTCTTCTCCACCGCCGACTACGACGATGCGCTTGCCCTCTACCTTGTAGCTCAACGGGAATGTGTTGAGATCACCCATTAACGACCTGTCGCCACGCTGGGCGGAACCTAGCGGATTTCAGCACTCGTTCGCAAGGCATTGAAATACAATAGCTTTCATATTCCCCTCGGAACTGGCTAAGTAGAATGCCGCGGTCCCCGCCGAGCCCTTGCCCGGCAAAAGAATCCGGGCTGCCGGTCGCAGCGGAAATTTTAACTTCGGCCGGGCCTCAGCCCTGCCGGGTCGGCACCCTGACGACCAGCCCGTCGATCTCGTCCCTGACCTTGATCTGGCAGGAAAGCCGGCTGTTCGCCTTCACCTCGAACGCGAAGTCGAGCATGTCCTCTTCCATCGGCGACGGGCCGCCGACCACCTCTGTCCACTCCTCGTCGATGTAGACGTGGCAGGTTGCGCAGGAGCAGGCGCCGCCGCACTCCGCGACGATGCCGGGCACGCCGTTGAGGATCGCCGTTTCCATCACGGTCGAGCCGCGCTCGCCCTCGGCTTCGATGCGCTCGCCATTGGGCTCGATATAGGTGATCTTTGTCATGCCGTGCTCGGAATGGGGCGGCAAACCGCCGGGGACACGGGCGCATATAGCGGTGGCCGACAGGCCCCGCAAGTTGGCAATATGCAGCAGCTCCGGGCTGCCTGACCTGCCGTCGAAACGGCTGGATTGGGCCGCTAGTCCGCCTCGGCCTGGCCGATCCGGTCGGCGATGAAGGCAGTCAGTTCCTCGACCGAGACCCTGAGGTCTTCGATCATTTCGGCATCGATCGGCGCACCGGCGCGAATTTCACGCTGCATGATGTGGGCCCGCTCGGCCAGCGACCAGGCCCCGACCCCGATCGAGGCGCCCTTGAGCGTGTTGAGGTGGTGCAGCTTGTCTGGCGCCGAATCGGCCTTTTCGAGTTCCGCGAAATGCCGGCTGGTCGCCTCGCTGAAGGTGCGCAGGATCTCGAGTTCCAGTCCCGGATCGCCCAGCGCCTGCTTGGCCAGGTGCATCATGTCGATCGGCCGGGCCGGCAGGCGGCGTGCGCCCGACGTGGCAAGGTATCCCGTTCCGGCGTTCGGCGACATTGACATCCCTCCTCAACCGCCCTCCGCGGCTGGGAAAAACATTACCGGTTCTGCATAAACCCCGCTTTACGCCAGACCGCGCAATTTCCCACCCGCCCGGAAGGGAACATAAACCATGTGCCCGCACACGCCAGTAACACTTGTCGCTCTATGTCTCTGCCAGCCCTCGAAAAATCCGCGAGCGGCGGACGGGGGCTCCACCAGCCGCATTTGAGGCGCATTGTCGCCGGAATGCTGGTTAAGGTCGTGGAAGAACGGGTGATTTGGCTTGGCCGGAGCGTTAACCTTTGCTTAAGAAAGCCCACCGTTTGGCTCAAATTGAATATATAAATGAGTCGATATCAGCGCGTGGCGGCGGGGGTTCGGGGCGATATCGAGCATTTGCATCGAATTGTTCCCAGTTGGATGCGGGGCCGGCAACGGTCCAATTCCACAATGACCTTCGTACTCCGCCCGTACGCCAACTGCCGACGCGAGAGTTGTAAAGAGTATGGCAAAAAAACCCATTAGCGCCTCCAACGATCCCGCCGCGCTGGCGTTTTCTGCTGTCGAGGATGCCCTCAAGGACTCGGTCTTCAACCTCGACGATGACGGCGAGAGCCGCGCACCGCACCCCACCCTGCGGGAAAACCGCGAGCGGAGCGAGCGGCTGCGCACCACTGACAAGATCGCCGCCCAGACCGGTTCGGTCGCCAACGACGACCGGTTCGGCGCGAGCCGCCTGCTATACGGCCTCCAGGGCAAGTCATCGCCGCAGCCGACCTACATCGCCATTGGCCTCTCGATCGCCTGGGCCGCCGCGGTCGTAGTGGCCGAAGTGCTGCGCATCCGCGCCGTGCAGGACGGGACGCCGCTATTCGCCAACTCGCTTGAACTGGTGGGCTTCCTCGCCATCCTCGTGCTGCCGATCGCCTCGTTCTTTGCCATCGCCACGTTGATCCGCCGCTCCCAGGAACTGCGGCTCGCCGCGACCTCGATCACCCAGGCGGCGGTGCGGCTGGCCGAGCCTGAAACCACTGCTTCGGAAAAGGTCGCCTCCGTCGGGCAGGCCGTCCGCCGCGAAGTCAACGCCCTGGGCGACGGCCTCGAACGCGCCCTGTCGCGCGCCGGCGAACTCGAGGTGATGATCCACAACGAAGTCACCGCGCTCGAACGCACCTATTCCGAGAACGAGTCGCGGATGCGCGCCCTAATCCAGGAACTGGCGAGCCAGCGCGACAGCGTCATCACCAATACCGACCGCGTGCGCGAGGCTATCACCGAGAGCCACACCGGCCTCGTCTTCGATCTCGACATGATCAGCCAGCGCATCGCCGGCACCATCGTCGAAAGCGGCGGCAACCTCACCCGCGCCCTCGAAACGGCCGGCAACACGCTGACCAATACCTTTGGCGAGCGCACCGATTCCTTCGTGCAGCTGGTCGACAACCGCACGCAGGAACTGCTGACCTCGCTGGACGAAAGCGCCAACCGCCTGAACCTGACGCTCGAGGACCGTGGCGCCAGCCTGTCGCAGGCCTTCGAGGGCCGTACCTACGAGTTGAGCTCGGTGATCGAGGGTCGCATGAACGCCCTCGTCGATGCCTTCGACTCGCGTTCGAGCGGCCTGACCGAAGCCATCGACACCCGCACCTCCTCACTGGCCAAGCTCCTCGCCGAAGGCGGCACCACCCTGCTCGACCAGTTGCGCGACCGTGGCCATGAAGTCTCGGGCGCCCTCGACCTGACCGCCGCCCGCATCGCCAACGACCTCGGCCAGCGCGCCAAGGACGCGGAGACCCTGTTCGGCTCGCTGACCCAGCAGCTCGACGAGAGCGTTGCCGTCAACGTCAACGCCATGGAGAGCCGGCTGCACTCGGCCCTGATCGAGATCACCGGCAATTTCGAGGAAGCCACCGAGCGCGCCCGCACCACACTGTCTGGCGCCGGCTCGGATTCCCTGTCCAATTTCGACAGCAAGATCG
>Ga0209233_1000351_pt1 | contig 43296 bp, 39 predicted proteins | sample AraplaCL_Cvi_mCL_FD_184269 | JGI IMG/M metagenome (GOLD analysis project Ga0209233, IMG submission 184269) | Arabidopsis root microbial communities from the University of North Carolina, USA - plate scrape CL_Cvi_mCL (SPAdes) (version 2) | ecosystem: Host-associated > Plants > Roots > Endosphere...
TCTGCTACCGCTTCAACCGTCGCTTTGATCTGGCCGCATTGATACCTCGGCTCATTGTCGCTGCGGCCAGGACGCCGCCCCTGAGCTATCGCCTCGCAACGTTGGATGCGTGATATGGGGAATCAGGAATACTGTAAGCCGCAGTGCCATCTTGCTGGGGATGCCGGACCAGGCAGTAGCGCGCTGTTCCCAATGCGTGATTACCGGGACGACGACATACGTCGCGCCAAACTTTTCTGCCGCTGCAAACGCTTCGTCAGTCGTCGATGCTTTCTCAGCTGTGTGGACGATCGGCGCAAACTGAGAAAACGCCGCTGCTACGACTTGCGCCACCGTTTGTCCCGACCCGGGATAGTTGGTTGTCTCGTATTGGCCATCGGTCGGCACAACAACGTACACGCCGGCTTGTTTGCTAAGAGTGTTGGTGTTCTGCGTGCCAGAAAGGCTGCGGACTTGTGCAGCCGAAGTGCACCCGGCCAAAAGTGCGACTATAAGAAGCCATGTCTTTCGCATATGAAGATCCCCCAGGTGGGCTGTCACCCAGGGAATAGAACATGTCCGAGTGCTAGCCGGTCTTGCGATAATGGATCAAGCGCTAGCCCCCGTCCACCATAGAATATTCACTGCGGCCACTCTTCTTTTCCACGCGCACTAGCTTTTCCGCCGTCAGCCACTCCACCGCGTTGGCAAAGTTTCGGCTACGCGTGTTTGTAGCCTGCCTCAGCTCGGCACCTTGAAGTGACTCGCCAAGGGGCACGAGATCGAAGTACGCCGCGCGCCAGGCGTCGAGGCTGCAACTTTCTGTGCCTTCCCAGTCGACAGGCCTGGTGCTGGAGGATTCAAGGGCCAGGCGCAGAGCATCCCGAGCATTGGTGCGGTGAGGTGTCCACGTGCGCTTCGTCTTGCTCTGTCGGTCGTATACGCGTGTAGCGTCAGTGACAACGAGAGAGGTATGCCGCTCGCCGTCTTCTAGACTGCAACCGAGGTCCACCGACGTAAGCTGAAACACCCATGCCACACCGTCCGCGCCGTCCTTCATCTTGCTTGCGCGGACCATGCGCGTGTTGGCCGTCTTGTCGTAGGTGACGGCGAGTTCTGCGTCCGCGGCGCCAAGCAACGACGAATGCCCGCGCGCACCGCGACTTGCATCTTTGCCACTGTGATGGACAAGCACGCATAGACAGCCGAAAGCGCGAGTAAGCATGCCGGCGCACGCGATTGCCGCCCCCATGTCGGTCGAGCTGTTCTCGTCGGAGCCAGGAAGTGCGCGCGCTAACGTATCGATGGCAATGATGTCTGGCTCGATACCTAGGAGGTGCAGCTCCGTAATGAACTGTTTGGTATTCGCGGGCGTTGCGAGGCTCAGGGGTTGATGCTGGATCACGTGCAACTGCTGCAGATCGTCCGGTGTCAGTGAGTAATGACGAAGATAGGCCGCGATACGCGAATTGACTTGCGCCTCTAGCCCCACGTAAACGGCTACGCCTTTCTTCGTACGCTGCGCGCCCCAGGATTCGCCGCGCGCGATTGATGCCAGCATGTCAAGCACAAGGAAGCTCTTACCGCTGCCCGGCTCACCGAAGATCACAGCCAGACCAGAGGACGGCAACAAGTCGCGGATAAGCCACGCCGGTGGCGGCGCCGATACAAGATCAGCGATGGACGTTGGCTTGTAGTGGAGTTCCACCTCGGGCTTGTCTTCCTGAGCCCCCTCTAACATCCATTCCGGCGCATCCGCCATCGGGCCAGGCGCAATGACCAGCGCAGGGTCGATCAAGCAATTCGCACAAACGAGCAATGCCTCGCCGAGCAGGCCAGATTTAACGCGCAGCCGTTTTGACCTATAAATAAGATAGCCGTGCGTCTGGTTAAAGATTTCCCAGGTACGCGGGAGCATTCCTTTAGCTTTTACCTCGCGATATTCGGGCAGCGCCGCAGCAATCACCTCGCCCTCATCTGTGAACGTTGTCACCCTGCGATACGCCACGACGGCTAAATGCTCATCTTCGCCAAAACGCGCCGTGGAGATACCCCGCAACTTACCCTCCGCCGCCCACTGCCGGATCACTTCGGGGTCGCGTGTAGTCGCTTTCAAGTCGGTGTCGGTGCCCGCGTAAAAACCTTGGGCGACCAACGCCAGCGTCTTCTCGAGTAGCTCGCTCGCGGCTGCCTCGTGTGGGCTCGTGGTGTCAGTCATTCGCCATCCTTGCCAAAGGCGAACACGACACCGTAGAGGACTGCCTTCGGGCCAATCTTCTGCCACGAACCAGGTTCAGCAGCAGCGAAGCGAACCTCATCGCAGGCGTAGCTAGAAACCTGCACGACGCGGCTCAATACTTTCGCAGCTTCGCCACAGTTGACCTGCGTAAGGATCGTTCGGCGCTTTCCCGCCTCGGCCAGATCATCAGCGACGCCATTCGCTTCGCTGAGCAGGTTCTCAATGCGGCTTACGACCGCCAGCAGGTTTTCTTGGGAGAGCAATAACCGATCGCTGCCAAGCTCAGCCGCGCTGAGGAATATCACCAGAGTGTGTGGACACTGCGACGTCGGGTCGATAGTGATACGAAAGTGGCGATGCCCCGGCGTATGTTCGGGTGCATCGACCCCGGCCTCAAGATCATAGGGCGATAGCAATCCGACATCGACACCGTCCGGTATGTCGTGCTCAATGCATAGGTTGACCAGCTCGGCCACCTGTCGACATCCGAGGTCAGTCAGTACGATGTCATCGCCGTCTCTATCCAACAGCGGAGCGGGCGCGTTCATTGCGCACCGCCATGGACAGCGGCGCGAGCGTCAAAGCGAGATTTTAGCCACGCATCCACCTCTGCCTCGCTCCAGATCGAGCGGCGCGGGCCGGCTTTGGCAGGGGCAGGAAAGCCACGTTTAATTGCTGCATAAATAGCAGACTTACGTAAGCCGACCTTTGTGCATACTTCGGGTAATGTGAGAGTTTTCATGCTGGGGTCCTAGAAAAAATCAGAAGGGACACCGCGCAATGGCTGCAAAACAGAGAGGGATACGGGGCCACTGACGTCGGCGTAAATCCGGCTTGAGTCGGGTTTGACGGTTTGACGGTCAGGTGGGAGAGCGCCGCGGATGCCTCCGGGCAGGGCCCCTTTTACGTCGCTGGTCGACGGAACGAGAGTCGTTCGGCTAGGGCGTGCGCCCGTGGCTTACAGCTTTGAATTTTACAGTCACGATGCGACAGCGTCCACACTAGTGCGCCACCTTCCGTTCATGTGCGCGGGATAAATGACGGGAAATCAATTGCTCATACTGTCGCTAACCCAAGTGGCGCAACGCGTGCACTTGTTCAGCATTGCGCTGGGTCGCAATCACTTATGCGCGGCGGTGCAGAATCGCGCCCAGTCGTTCATAAGATGCACGCGCTTTTCCTTCATGGTTCCGCGGCGGTAGGCGGCTTCGACCTTGTCTCCCACGACGTGCGCGAGCGCCATCTCTGCCACTTCGTTGGCGTAGTTCGTCTGTTCGGCTGCCCAGTCGCGGAAAGTGCTGCGGAAGCCGTGCGCAGTGAGGTCCGTCCGGCCCATTCGTTTCAGAAGCGCCAGCATCGCCATGTTGCTTAGCGGTTCGGTTGGCCGACGCCCGGCGAACACGTAGTCCCCGGTCCTGATCTTCTGCTGTGCCTTGACGATCGCGAGCGCCCGTGGCGACAAAGGCACTTCGTGGGGACGCCCTGCCTTCATCCGCTCGCCGGGAACCGTCCAGGTTTTGCCCTCGAAGTCGAACTCATCCCATCTCGCACCGATGACTTCCCCGCTTCGAGCCGCAGTAAGAATCAGGAATTCCAGTGCACGGGCGGCGATGCCTTCTTGAGCATGCAGTTTGTCCATGAACCCGCTTATCTGCGCATAGGGCAGCGCCGCGTGATGTTCGACCTTCTTTACCTTGGAACGCTTGGGCAGCAACTTATCCAGATGGCCGCGCCAACGCGCAGGGTTCTCGCCGGTCCGATAGCCGCGAACCGTCGCCCAGTCGAGCACTGATTCAATTCGGCCGCGTACACGGCTGGCCGTCTCGGTCTTGGCCTTCCAGATCGGTTCCAGCGCGCGCATGACGAGCGCCGTGTCCACGGCCTGCACCGGCAGTGCGCCGAAGGTCGGGGACGCGTAGACCGACAGCGTGCTGGACCACTGGTCTCCGTGCTTGGCATTGCGCCAGCCAGCCTTATGCGCGTCGATGTACGCGGCGGCACACTGGTCGAAGGTCAGCGCTCGGGCCGCGTCCAGGCGCTTTTGCTGGCGCTCTGCTTGGCGGTCCTCAATCGGGTCTCTACCCTCCGCCAGCAGTTGCCGGCAACGCCGTGCGCGCTCGCGAGCTTCCTTGAGGGAGAACGTATGGAGAGCCCCGAGCCCCATTTCGCGTGGCCGGTTCGCCAATTGGTAGCGAAACACCCAGGATTTGGTTAGAGAGGGAGATATTTGAAGGTAGAGGCCGCCGCCATCGCTCAAATAGCCAGGCGTGGAGGCGTTGCGGACCCTCAAGTCCGAGAGCTTATTGATCGGTCGCGGCATCGGTTAACCCAAGATTCTACCCATGATATTGAGCCGGATTTTGCCGCCCGTCAATGGACATCACCTTAGCCATGCACCCAGGAAATGGCGCTGTTATGCGATTTCCAGGACTGGCGCGCACCGCAAAGAACGCTAGTTAGATCGACACCCTCTCCGCCACCCATAAAAAAGCGCCCCTTGCGGGCGTTTTTTTATGGGTGGCGGAGAGGGTGGCCCGATGAGAACTCAGCGGTTCGACAAATTTGTCAGGAACAAATTTGGACAGCCGCAGGCTGGCCCTGGAGCGCGAAGCGCGGAAGGGTTCGGTCCATGGATGGACCGAACAATCCCACCCTCTCCGCCAAAATCAAGGCCTTGCAGCGATGCAAGGTCTTTGACTTTTTGGCCTACCGAAAATCCAACCTAAAATTCGGACGCCAGATCGGCACCTACAAATGAAAAATGCCCGCCAGGGGTATTTTTTATTTCCAAGCTGCATCTGCCACGCGATCGAGCGGGACCGCCAGCCGGTGCTTTCGAGGCAGGTAATGCTGGCTCGGGTCCAGCGACAACGCCACATAGCGCGAGCGGCCGACGATTTCCTGCCGCGGGAAGAAGCCGAGATAGCGCGAGTCCATGCTGTTGTCGCGATTGTCGCCCAGCAACAGGTAGTGGCCGGGCGGAACGATGACCGGGCCAAAATCGCGCGCCTCGCTGGGACGATAAAGCGACAGCCGGATGAGGTGCGCCGTATCGTCCACGCGTTCGACTTCGTAGCGGGCGGGGTCGCGCAGATCGTCGTGGATGCCCGTCACCGTGGCAGGGGCGTAACGGGCGGCGACGCCGTTCACAAAGAGCACGTTGCCGCGCATGGCTATCTCGTCACCGGGAAGGCCGATCACGCGCTTGACCAATCGCTCGCCTGCGGCGTGCGAATCGAGCACCACGATGTCGCCTCGCCGTGGATCGGCCAAATGAACGAGCGACAGGTGGGTGAAGGGCACGCGGATGTCGTAGGCCGCCTTGTCCACCACGATGCGGTCGCCGATCTGGATGGTCGGCTGCATGGAGCCGGTGGGAACGTCGCTCCAGTCGGCCAGGGCGCTGCGGAACATCAGCATGCCGAGCAGGAAAACGAAGGTCCCTTTGTTCTGCGAGAGGAAAGACATCAGGCGGCGCATGGCGTATCCCCGTAGCGGCTACTGCTGGAAATGGACCGCGCGGCGCGCGGCTAGTTTCTCGTTTCCAAAAAAAGAACGGGGCGATGTCGCCATCGCCCCGTTGCCTGCTTGCGCTTAGGCTGCTGCTTTCTTTTTCGCCAGCCGCAGCCAGGTATCGACCACGGTATCCGGATTGAGCGAGACCGATTCGATGCCCTGGTCCATCAACCATTCGGCCAGGTCCGGATGATCGGACGGCCCCTGGCCGCAGATGCCGATGTACTTGCCGCGTGCCCGCGCGGTCTTGATCGCCATCGCCAGTAGCTTCTTCACGGCCGGGTCGCGCTCGTCGAACAGATGCGCGACCACGCTGGAGTCGCGATCCAGGCCAAGGGTGAGCTGGGTGAGGTCGTTGGAGCCGATCGAGAAGCCGTCGAAGATATCGAGGAACTCATCGGCCAGCAGCGCGTTCGACGGCAGCTCGCACATCATGATGACCTTGAGGTCATGCTCGCCTTGCTTGAGGCCGTTCCTGGCCAGCACGTCGATCACTTTGCGGCCTTCGTCGAGCGTGCGCACGAACGGAATCATCACCCACACATTGGTGAGCCCCATCACTTCGCGCACATGCTTGACGGCTTTGCACTCCAGGCCGAACGATTCGGCGAAGCCAGCGTCGACATAACGGCTGGCGCCGCGGTAGCCGATCATCGGGTTTTCTTCATGTGGCTCGTAGCGCTGGCCGCCCAGCAGGTTGGCGTATTCGTTGGATTTGAAATCCGACAGGCGCACGATCACAGGCTTCGGATACACGGAGGCTGCAATGGTGGCGATGCCTTCGGCCAGGCGATCGACGTAGAAGCTCACCGGATCCTTGTAGCCGGCAATGCGCGCATCGATCTTCGCTTTGGTTTCCGCATCCTGCCTGCCGTATTCGAGCAAGGCTTTCGGATGCACGCCGATGTGGCTGGCGATGATCATTTCCAGGCGCGCCAGGCCGATGCCCGCGTTGGGCAGCATGCCGAAGTCGAACGCGCGCTCAGGGTTGGCCACGTTCATCATGATCTTGAGCGGAGCTTCCGGCATGGCGCCGAGATCGGCCGTGACGCGGTCGAACTTCAGCTGGCCCTCGTAGATCATGCCGGTATCGCCTTCGGCGCAGGAGACGGTCACGTCATGGCCGTCGGGAATCGTATCCAGTGCGTGGCCGGTGCCGACCACGGCGGGCACGCCCAGTTCGCGCGCGATGATCGCGGCGTGGCAGGTGCGGCCGCCGCGGTTGGTGACGATCGCCGAAGCGCGCTTCATAACCGGCTCCCAATCCGGGTCGGTCATGTCGGCGACCAGCACGTCGCCCTGCTGCACTTTGTTCATGTCGGCGAGCGAGCGGATCACGCGCGCCTTGCCACTGCCGATCTTCTGGCCGATGGCACGGCCTTCGGCCAGCACCTTGCCTTTTTCGTTGAGATGGAAGCGCTCCAATTGCGTGGCATGTGCACGCGATTTCACGGTTTCCGGGCGCGCCTGCACGATGTAAAGCTTGCCGGTGTTGCCGTCCTTCGCCCATTCGATGTCCATTGGGCGCTGGTAGTGCTGTTCGATCACCAGCGCTTGCTTGGCCAGTTCCTGCACGTCGTCGTCGGTGATGCAGAAACGATTGCGATCGGCGATCGGCGTTTCTTCAATGCGTACGCGCTCGCCCGGCTTGTTCGAGTAAACCATGCGCTGCTGTTTGGCGCCGAGGCTGCGACGTAGTACAGCCGGCTTGCCCGCCTTCAGCGTGGGCTTGAAGACGTAGAACTCATCCGGATTGACCGCGCCTTGCACCACCATTTCGCCCAGCCCGTAGCTGCCGGTAACGAACACCACCTCGCGGAAGCCCGATTCGGTGTCGAGCGTGAACAGCACACCCGAGGCGCCCACATCCGAGCGCACCATCAGTTGCACGCCCGCGGAGAGGAACACGTCTTCGTGCTTGAAACCCTGGTGCACGCGGTAGGCGATGGCGCGGTCGTTGTACAGCGAGGCGAAGACTTCCTTCACCTTGTGCAGTACGTCGTCGATGCCGACCACATTGAGGAAGGTTTCCTGCTGGCCGGCGAAGGAGGCATCCGGAAGGTCTTCGGCGGTGGCGGAGGAACGCACGGCCACGGCGATGTTGTCGGCGCCGGCGTCCTTGCACAGCTTGGCATAGGCATCGCGAATGGCTTGCTCAAGTTCGGCGGGCAGGGCGGTATCGACAATCCAGCCGCGGATTTCCTTGCCCCCGGCGACCAGCGCGTCCACGTCGTCGACGTCCAGCGAGGTCAGCCGCTCGGCGATCCGCTTGGACAGGCCGCTTTTTTCGAGGTACTGCTGGAACGCCTGGGCCGTGGTGGCGAACCCGCCGGGCACCGAGACCCCCAGTTGGGCCAGGTTGCCGATCATTTCGCCGAGCGACGCATTCTTGCCGCCCACTTTGCCAAGGTCGCTCATGCGCAGTTGGTCGAGCCAAAGCACCAGATCGTTCAAGGGGATCTCCTCAAGAGCTTTAATGAAAAAAGCAAGCAGCCATACCGGGCGAAACCGGTCGCATAAGACTGGTATTGTCCGCTTTCGATGGTGCGCGGCACAAGAAGACCATTGCGATCGCGCGGCGCGCCACCTGCATACCAGTTAGATAAAAGTCAAACAAAGACAGGACTTCGCGCTTGGGTTAAGGTGCCCGTCAAGGAACCATTCTGCCCACGGAAAACGTATGCAACGCACGGTTTTTTTCATCTCCGATTCCACTGGTATTACGGCCGAGACGATCGGAAACAGCATTCTTGCCCAGTTTGAGGGCGTGCAATTCGAAAAACACCGCTTGCCCTTCATCGACGATCCTCACAAGGCAGAGAATGCCGCGCTACGCATCAAGACCCGGTATGCACAAAGCGGGCGGCGGCCGATCGTGGTCAACACCATGGCGGACCCCGCGCTGTGCGAGATCGTGGCAACCAGCGGTGCTTTGATGCTGGATGTGTTCGCGCCGTTCATCGGTCCCTTGGAGGATGAGCTGGGTACGCGCCATTCGGGTGCCGTGAACCGTTCGCATGGCCTGGTGGATTTCGCCAAATACGAGGCGCGCATCAACGCCACCAACTACGCCTTGAGCCATGACGACGGCATGGCGGTGGACTATGCCCAGGCCGACCTGATCCTGATTGGCGTGTCGCGCTCGGGCAAAACGCCCACGTGCCTGTACATGGCCTTGCATTATGGAGTCTGCGCCGCCAACTACCCCCTGACCGAGGAAGATCTGGATAAGCTCGACCTCCCCGCCCGCCTGCGTACCAACAAGCACCGCCTGTTCGGCCTCACCATCGAAGCTCAGCGTCTGGCGCAAATTCGCGAAGAGCGGCGCCCGGGCAGCCGGTATGCCACGCTGAAGCAGTGCCGCTGGGAGCTGGAGCAGGCCGAGCGGCTGATGCGCCAGGCGGGTATTCCTTATCTGAACACCACGCACGTTTCGATCGAGGAGATTGCGAGCAAAATCCTCGATCAGTTCGGCATCGAAAAAACCATGTATTGATGGAGACCTCCCCAGCCCTATGAGTGCCGTACTCGACCGCCGCGCCGCCTTGCTGCCAGGACGCTTTGAGTTCCTGATGGGGCTCTATGCCGAGAACTACCATCGGCTCACGCGTCTGTTCGCGCCGCAACAACTGGAGCTGGGCGATTACATCTCGGATGTCGACGACGGGCTGCCCGTGCACATGGTGCTGCAGGAGCGCCATCCGTACACCCTGGAGCTTGAACTCACCTATGGTTTCGTCGATGCGCAGACCGGGCGCCGCACCCCGTCGGCGCAGTTGCGCATGTACAGCGATGCGCACGTCGCCGAAGCCTTGCATTGCCATCCCGGCCGCCATTTGTGGCAGGTGCTGGGGCCGTTTCCGCCGGCCCACTCGGTGTTCCAGCATCGCTTGCAGATGAACAGCTTTCTCACCCGCTGGCTCGAATATCTGGCCGAGCAGGGGCATTCGGCGGGAACGCTGGAACGCGTCAGCAAGTAAGGAGGGTGGCCGTTTTTCGCAGGCAACAAAAAACCCGCAAGATGCGGGCTTCTTGGAAGTGGCGGAGCGGACGGGACTCGAACCCGCGACCTCCGGCGTGACAGGCCAGCATTCTAACCGACTGAACTACCGCTCCACGTTTTACTGCCTTCCAGCGCACTCGAACACACTAAGTCCTTTTCCACTTCAGCTCGGTGGCCATGCCTGGCTGCCGGTTTGAAGTGGCGTCCCCACGGGGATTCGAACCCCGGTCGCCACCGTGAAAGGGTGATGTCCTAGGCCTCTAGACGATGGGGACGTATGTGTTGGTGGAGCCAGGCGGGATCGAACCGCCGACCTCCTGCATGCCATGCAGGCGCTCTCCCAGCTGAGCTATGGCCCCGCCGCTGGAAGCCAGAAAGAATAGGGTGGGTTCCGAATTCCGTCAAGCGCTTTTTAGGAAAAAGTTCAGGCCAAGTGAATCGCTCTGTCGGACATGGCGGCGTGAGGCGCACACGCGGCATCAGGTTAAGCTGTGCTTGAAACGTACTCATGAGCGCGGCATGCACGATATCGGTTTCATTCGCGACCTTGCACTGGTGATGCTCGTGGCCGGCGCCACCACGATTCTGTTTCAGCGGCTGCGCTTGCCGGTGCTTCCGGGTTACATCCTCGCCGGCATCGTGATTGGTCCGCACACGCCGGGCGTACTGGTGGCCGATCCGCGCGCCATTGCCGACATTTCCAATCTCGGCGTGGTGCTGCTGATGTTCACACTGGGGCTTGAGTTCAGCGTGCGCAAGCTGCGCCAGGTGGGCGGAACCGTCCTGCTGGTCACCGTGGTCGAAGTGGGCTTCATGCTGTGGCTGGGTTATCAGCTGGGCCTGCTGTTCGGCTGGGGTGGGCGCAACGCCTTGTTCCTGGGCGCCATCGTGGCGCTGTCGTCTACCATGGTGGCCATGCGCGCGCTGGAGGAGACCGGTTTGCGTCAATGGCCGTTCGCACGCCTGGTGATCGGCATGCTGGTGGCCGAGGACATGCTCACCATCGTGCTGCTCACCTTGCTCACGGCGATCGCCATCAGCGGCACGGTCGAGACGGGAACGGCGTTCACGGTGGTCGGGCATCTGGGTTTGTTCGTGGTGGCCGGCATGATCGTGGGGCTGCTGCTGGTGCCCCGCCTGGTGGATTACGTCGCGCACTTCGATCGCGACGAAACGCTGCTGGTGAGCGTGCTCGGCATCTGTTTTGGCACCAGTCTGCTGGCCGCATGGTTGGGCTTCAGTGTGGCGCTCGGTGCGTTCCTGGCGGGCGCCGTAGTGGCCGAATCGCGCAGCGCCGCGCACGTCGTGCACCTGGTCGAGCCGCTGCGCGATATGTTCGCCGCGCTGTTTTTCGTGGCGATCGGTTTGAAGATCGATCCATCCTTGCTGGTGCATTACGCCTTGCCTGCCATCGCCATTGCGGTGACGGTGATGCTTGGCAAGAGCGCGGTATGCAGTGCGGGCATGTTTTTAATTGGGCATGATCTGCGCACCTCGCTGCGCGCCGGGCTTTGCATGGCCCAGATCGGCGAGTTCTCGTTCGTGATTGCCACGCTCGGGCTTACGTTGCATGCGGTGGATAGTTTCATTTACCCGACCGCCGTGGCGGCAGCCCTGATCTGCATGCTGGCCTCGCCGTATCTGCTGCGCTCAGCCGATGTCCTGATGAAAGCAGGCAAGCACCTGGTGCCTCGGCCGCTGCGGCTGGTGATTACCAGCTACAGCGGATGGCTGGAAAACCTGCGGCCCGTCGACGAGAACGCCGTCGTGGCACGCATGTTTCGCCGGCTGCTTTGGCACATCGCCATCAATATCGCACTGGTCGTTACGCTGTTCGTGATCGGGGCATACGTGAATGCCCATAACGCGGCCTGGTTCGAGCGCTGGGGACTTGGCCTGGAAATGCGGCACTCGGTGATCTGGGCGTGCGCGCTATTTTTGTCGTTGCCGTTGTTGATTGCGGTCTATCGCAAAGCTGAAGCCCTGGGAATGTTGCTGGCGGAGCTGGGCATACGCGAGCGTTTTGCCGGCGCCTATACACAGGCCATTCGCCAGGTTCTTGCGAAAGTCATTCCGTTGGCCACGTTGCTGGTGCTGGCCTTGCTGGTGGGTGTCTTGGGTTCAACGATTTTGCCCCCGCGTGGTGTGGCGCTTTCCCTGGTTGCCGTGTGCGTGATTTTCGCCGTCATTCTCTGGCGCGGTCTGGTCAAAGTGCATGCGAGGCTGCAGGCGGCGCTGCGGGAAACGCTGGAAAAGCCTTCATCTTCTCCTAACGAGCCGAGCTGAATGTGGGCTTGCGCACAGTTGCCGCCCTGAACTTTCCAAAGGATGGGCGGTCAACCACGAATCGTCGTTGCCAAGACCGGACTGGACACAGCACAATGCGTGGCCAGCCTCCATTGGGGGAGGTCCGGCGCGGCACGCCGGCATATCCATTACTAGGGAGTTCCAAATGAAGCATTTTCTGCGACCCACGCTGACGGCGGCCGCGCTGGCCGTTGCGCTGGGCATGACCGCCGCTGGCGCGCAGGCCCAGACGTCCAGCACCGCAGCTACCGGTACCGTCGACAAGGCCAAAGCCAGCGAAATCATGGGTTACCAGCTGGCCGGCCAGATTCCTGGGCCGATGCGCGAGCTGGTTGATCCTGCAGCCGTGGGTCGTGCGGTGACTGCCGCGCTGAGCGGACAGAAACCCAGCATGTCCGAAGCGGATGCCTCCACCGTGTGGAAGGCTTTCATCGCGCAGGCGGAAGCCAAGGGCAAGCAGGAATTCGACGCCATGGCGGCCAAGAACAAGGCTGAAGGCGATGCCTTCCTCGCCAAGAACAAGAGCGCTGCTGGTGTGAAGGCCACTGCCTCGGGCCTGCAGTACCAGGTGATCACCCAGGGCACGGGTGCGCGCCCGGGTCCGAACGACACGGTCAAGGTGAACTACAAGGGCACCTTCATCAACGGCGAAGTGTTCGACAGCTCCGAGAAGAACAATCCTCCGGGCCCGACCTCGATTCCGTTGGCTCGCGTGATCCCGGGCTTCCGCGAAGGCCTGCAGCTGATGCAGGTGGGTGGCCACTACAAGCTCTTCATTCCGCCGAACCTTGCCTACGGTGCGGAACCGCGCGGCGGCATGCCGCCGAACGAAACCCTGATCTTCGACGTGACCTTGGTGAGTACCGGCCCGACGCCGGCCAGCGCTCCGCAGGAAGGTAGCGAAGGCGGCAAGTAATCGCCTAGGTTGCAAACGCGATGTAAACGAACGGGGTGCGATGATTCGCACCCCGTTCGTTTTGTTGCAGGCCATGCGCACATGCTGCGTGCCAGCGCGTGTTGCGTCATTTCAAGCAAGCGCCTGTGCGATCCGACCGCTGTTAGAATCCTCGATCCCAACAAGGCGTTGACCCCACACGATGAAAGTCACCATTTTTGGTACCGGCTACGTAGGTCTGGTTACCGGAGCCTGCCTGGCAGAGATGGGTAACCATGTCGTTTGTGTCGATATCGATGAGAACAAGGTCGCACGCCTCGAGCGCGGCGAAATACCGATCTTCGAACCAGGGCTTGAGCCGATCGTGCGGCGCAATCACGCCAACGGGCAACTCCAGTTCACCACCGATGCGGCGATTGCCGTTGCGCATGCGCGGATCATCTTCATCGCCGTCGGCACGCCGCCGGATGAAGACGGCAGCGCCGACCTGCAATACGTATTGGGTGTCGCCAGGTCGATCGGACTGCATCTGGATGACTACGCGGTCATCGTCAACAAGTCCACGGTGCCGGTGGGTACGGCCGATCGCGTGCGCGAAGCGGTCGCGGCCGAACTTGCGGTGCGTGGCGTCTCCGTCGATTTCGACGTGGCCTCCAATCCTGAATTCCTGAAGGAAGGCGATGCGGTTGAAGACTGCCTGCGCCCTGACCGCATCGTGATCGGCAGTTCGAGCGAGCGCGCCGTTGGCTTGCTGCGCAAGCTGTATGCGCCGTTCAATCGCAGCCATGACCGTACCGTGGTCATGGATGTACGTTCGGCCGAACTCACCAAATACGCGGCCAACGCCATGTTGGCCACCAAGATCAGTTTCATGAACGAGATCGCCAACATTGCCGAGCGCGTCGGCGCCGACATCGAGTTGGTGCGGCAGGGCATCGGTTCGGATCCGCGCATCGGTTATCACTTTATCTATCCTGGCGCGGGCTACGGCGGTTCGTGTTTTCCAAAAGATGTGCAGGCGCTGGAACGCACCGCACGCACGGTGGGATACAACGCGCGCTTGCTCGAGGCCGTCGAAGCGGTCAATCACGACCAGAAGGTCAAGCTGTTCGACTTCATCCAGCGTCATTTCCACGGCAGCGTGCGCGGCAGAACGATCGCCCTGTGGGGCTTGGCGTTCAAGCCCAATACCGACGACATGCGCGAAGCGTCCAGCCGCCGGCTGATGGAAGCCTTGTGGGATGCCGGCGCCAAGGTGCGGGCATTCGACCCGGAGGCGCGCGGCGAGACTCACCGCCTGTATGGCGAGCGCAGCGATCTGGTGTTGTGCGATAACGCGTACCAGGCGTTGGACGGTGCCGACGCCCTGGCGATCGTCACCGAATGGAAGGCGTTCCGCAGCCCCGATTTTGCCCGCATCCGCGCGATGCTGAAGGAGCCGGTGATCTTCGACGGCCGCAACATGTACGAACCGGTGGTAGTGGAAGAAGCCGGTGTGGCGTACTACGGCATCGGCCGCGGACGCAGCATAGCGAACCCGGAAGTGTCATGAGCCAGACCGAACAGCGCCTTACGGAACTGGAAGTCCGGCTCGCTTTTATCGATGATGCGGTCCAGGCACTGGTGACTGCGGACGCCGAGCAATCCCTGCGCATTGCGACACTGGAGCGATTGGTTCGCCATCTGCGCAGCGAGCTGGAAACGGTGCGCCTTGGACAACCGCACGATCCGCACAGCGAACCGCCGCCGCCCCACTACTGATAGAACGTAATACCGGATTTCGATCATGGCCGATTCATTGCGAGATCAGCTCCTCAAGAGCGGCATCGTCAAGCAGTTCAAGGACGAGAAGCGACAGCAACCCCCTGCACCGAAGAAGCCGCAGGCTTCGCCGGCGAAAGGCAAGCCGCCGCATCCGCCCAAGCCGGCGCGAAAAAAAGAGGATGAGATCAACCTGGCCAAGGCTTACGCCATCCGCGCGCAGACCGAGGCCGAAGAGCGCAAGCGCGCCGAACAGGAGGCGGCCGAACAGGCTCGCCTGAAGCGTGAGCGCAAGGCGAAGCTGCAAAAACTGCTCGAAGGCCAGGGCTTGAACAAGCCTGACGCGGATCAGGTGCGCCATTTCGAATACGGCGGCAAGATTCGCCGGGTCTATGTCGATGCCAATCAGCTAGCCGACCTTAATGCCGGCAAGCTGGGTGTCGTGCAGAACGCGGGCCGCTATCTGCTGGTGACGCAGGCGGTGGCCGAACAAGTGCGTGAGATCGATTCGCACCTCGTAGCCTTGTTGGTGGACCCGGCCATCGCCGGCGTGGACGAGGACGGCGTCCCGGATGATTTGATGTGGTGAGCTTCGAGCTTGGCGCACGAACGCCAAGCTCGAACTTACGCATGCCTTAGCTGGCGACGGCCACTTCAGGCTCCGCCTGCAACGTCAGCGCCGGGTGATCCCATCCGTTCTTTGGCATGAAGCGCTCGCCATAACGCTTGGCCAGCGTTTCCAGTTTCTGACGGATCTTCTCCGCGCCTTCGTCCCGCACATATTGGATCGGACCGCCGCGGAACGGTGCAAAGCCCGTGCCGAAAATCACGCCCGCATCGAGCAGGTCGGCATCGTCCACCACGCCATCGCCCAGGCAGGCAACTGCCTCGTTGATCATGGCGAGAATCATGCGGTCGCGCAGGTCCGGTGGCGGTGTGTAGTCGGGATCGACTTGTGGCTTCTGTGGCTTGCCTTCCTGCCAGGTATACAGGCCCTGGCCGTCCTTCTTGCCGCGTTTGCCGGTTTCGAGTTTTTCCTCCAATCCTGGTGGAACTTCCAAACCCAGGAAGGGCGCCAGCTCCTTGCCAACGGAAGCGCATACATCCAGGCCCACGGTATCGGCCAACTCGATGGGACCCATCGGCATGCCAAAGGCTTTGGCTTCCTTGTCCAGTACCGGCCCCGGTACGCCTTCGTTATGCAGGCGAAGTGCTTCCAGCAGATAGGGCATCAGGATGCGATTCACCAGAAAGCCCGGGGTTCCCTTCACCGCCACCGGCAATTTACCCAGCGCCTTGCAGAACGCCATCGCGCGCTTTTCGATGGCCGGATCAAGCCGGTCATGGCGCACCACTTCCACCAGCGGCATCTGTGCTACCGGGTTGAAGAAATGCAGGCCCAGAAAGCGCTGCGGTGCTTGCAGGCCTTTGCGCAGTTCGTCCAGCGGAATCGATGAGGTATTGGTGGCGAGAATGCCGTTGTGCTCGTTCAACTGCGGTTCGACCGTGGCGTAAAGCGCTTCCTTCGCTGCAGGATTTTCGAAGATGGCTTCGATCACGAGATCCGCCTGCGCCACGCCGGCGCCCTCCACGTCGGCGCGTAGACGTTTGCGCGTTTCTTCCACTTTTTCCGGCGTTTTAAGCTTCTTCTCGTACAGCGCATAAGCGCGGTCCAAGGCAGGCTGGATGAACGTCATCTCGCGATCCTGCAAGCTCACCTCGAAGCCTTTGAATGCCGACCATGCGGCGATATCGCCCCCCATCACGCCTGCGCCGACCACGTGTACGCGACGGATGCCGGCATCGATGCCACCACCTTGGCCTTTCAGCCGTTCCTGCAGGAAGAAGATGCGAATCAGGTTGCGTGCGGTAGGGGTTTCCGCCAGCTTCGCCACCGAGCGTGCTTCCAGTTTCAGGCGCTGCTGGATATTGCTGCCGCCGCGCTTCCACACATCGATCAAGGCGAACGGGGCAGGGTAGTGTTCCTTGCGCACCTTGGCGGCCGTCTGCTTGACCACCATCGGCGCGAGGATCTGGCGCGCGAGCCAGGTATTGGTGATCCACGCGGTGGCCCGTTGCGCAAACGGACGGGCATGGGGATGGCGCAGCAGGGCACGCGCTTCGGCCATCAATTCCTCGGGGCGAGCCAGCCGGTCGACCACGCCCAGGCTCTTGGCCTTGCGTGCGGACAGGGCCTTGCCGGTCAGCATCACGGGCAGCGCTTCGGGCGCACCGATCAGGCGCGGCAGGCGAGCCGAACCGCCCCAGCCGGGGTGGATGCCCAGCATCACCTCCGGCAATCCGATCCGCGTTTTCTCGTCATCGGCGGCGATGCGCAGGCGGCAGGCCAGGATCAGTTCGGTACCCCCGCCCATGCAGGCGCCGTGCACGGCCGCCACCGTGGGACAGGGCAGGCGCGCCAGCGCCTCGAACACGCGCTGGCCGTTCTCGATGTTCTCCAGCACCGTGCCTTGCCGGGCGTATTGGACGAATTCCTTGATGTCGGCGCCCACCGCGAACCCGTTCGCCTTGGCCGAATGGATGATCACTCCCGCGGGTTTTTCGATCGCCAGCCGTTCCACGATTTGCCCCAGCTCATCCAGCACCTCGCGGGAAATCGCGTTGACGCCGCTATGGGCGCGGTCCAGGGTAAGGGCAACGATGCCGCTATCGTCCAGGCTCGTTTTCCAGTGATTGAAGCGCAATCCTTCGAACATGGGGCGTGGGAAGATGGCCGGGAGACCTTCACCATACCGTCCCGCCGCGATGATTGCGAGACGTACCATGCGGGCGGGTATTGGGGGCATCGCGGCGGGTATGCCGCATGGATCACGCCCCGGCGCTCCGGCTATTGCGCTTCGCGTACGACTGCGTAACGTACGAGATGCGATCACTTCCCTTTGGGCGGTATGACTTCTCTGATGGCCCCCGCGCCGCTAGCCGGTAGCGATATCTATGAGCGCATTCTTACGGCGCCCGGCGGGCTGATCGTGCTCGAGCATATCGAAAGCAAGGCGCTGATCGAGCAATTCCGGGCGCTCGCCCGCCTCAACGGGCAGTCGGTCTATCTGTGGACGCCGGACCTCGGCATGGAGAATTTGCGCGAGGCGCATGCGGTCATCCCTGGCTCCCAGCGCCTGGGCAATGCTTTGCGCTATATCCAGCAAAGCATCCATTTCGGGGTTTACCTGCTTTGCCCGTTCCCCCTGCCGTTGGCACCGACCGAAAGCAGTTTGCTGCGCCAATTGGCGCGCGCACCGGCCGGACACGTTCGTCGGGTAGTACTGCTGGATGCACCACAAACGCTGGTGTCCAGCATCGATGACGTCGCCGTGCGCCTGGGGAGCGCCGCGGACGTGGTCCAGCGGCCACGGCTGCGGGATGGACGGTGGCTGCTGTGAACGTGCCGATTTTCAAGGCCGGCATCCTGCTGGTGGCCTCCCAGCGCGAGCTGCGTCGAGAGCTGTTCGATGCGCTCGATCGCGAGGGGCATCCCACCATTCATTCTGCGCGCGATACCACCCACGCAGCCATCCTGCTGGAAGGGCGCGAGCCGCTGGCCTTGATCGTGGTGGTATTCGACGGCGATGGCCGCGCCAGCGGCACGCTATGCGAGCAATTGCGTTTGCTGCCGCCGTGCGCGAGTGCGCCGATCATTGCGGTATTGGTGGACGACGCAACAATCAAGCCCACGCAACTGCCATCGGAGGTTGGTGGCTGGCTGTATGCGTCGCAGATCGGCACCGAGTTGGTTGCCCGCTGGCAGCAATTGCTCAGCGGCAAGCCCATACGCAGCGCGGAGCCGGTCGCCAGCACGCCGGTGCCGTCCTTTGCGTTGCCTTCCGCCACGGCCGACTACCGCTTCGTTTTCGAAGACGGTGAAAGTGATTGGCTGATCGTCGACCCTGCCACGGAACGTTTGGTCGAGGCCAATCCTGCGTATATCAGGCATAGCGGATTGGCCAACAGCCTGCTGGCCAGCATACCGCTCGCGGAAGTTCTGATCTTCGAAACAGTAAGCCTGGACAAGGCGCTGTTCGACGCGGATCGCCGCTGGCTGGCGTGCCGGCGCAAATCGATACGCGGCCATGAAGTCGGCGAAGCCAGCGTGCGCCGCATCCGGCATAACGGAAGGGAAATGGTTGCGCTGGTGTTCCGCAGCGCCAGCGCCAGCGTGCGCCCAGCGGCGGCCTTGGCAGTGCTCGCCCGCTTGTTTGCCGTGGGGCACGACGATGCGAGCCTGCCTGAAACCGCGCGGCTGTTGCTGGACGAAATGGATCTCGATTACCTGGCCGTGTGGTCCGCCCGTCCCGAAGAAAGCAGCGTACCGGTGCAGATCGTGCAGCGCTGGCGCGGCGAGGAGCAGGTCTGGCCAGGACCGCAACTGCAAAGCTCGCTGCGCCTGGTGCTCAGCGGCCGCACGCTGATGCATCCGCAGGATGCACGACGGCTGGCGGAGGTGGATCCCTTGATCAGCCTGCTGGGCTTGCGCGGGTTCGTCGGCTTGCCGTTGCTCGACGAGCGGCGCAGCGTGCTGGGCGCCTTGTTGGCGGGCAGCCGTTATCCCTTCAGCGAACCGAGCATCGTGGAGCCGGTGCTGCATTGCGCGGCGGCGCATTTCGCACACATGCTCGAATTGCGCCGCACGCGCGAACAGGGGCGCGCGGAAGGCTTGCTGGATGCGCTCACCGGCTTGCCCAATCGCCTGCTGTTCAATGACCGGCTCGATACCATCATTCGCGAAGCGAACCGCACCGGCGAAACGTTTGCCGTGTTGTTCGTGGACCTGGATCGCTTCAAGTTCATCAACGACACACTCGGCCATGCGGTAGGCGACCAGGTGCTGGTGGCCGTGACGCAACGGCTGCGCAGCAGCGTACGCGCCTCCGATACGGTGGCGCGCTACGCAGGCGACGAATTCATCATCGTGCTGCGGCATATCGTGAAGACCGATGACGTATTGCGCGTGGCAGACAAAATCGTGCAGCTGATGGAAGCGCCGCTGCATCTGGAAGACGGTCCGGAGCTGCAGGTCACCGCTTCCATCGGCATCAGTTTCTTTCCGGAAGACGCGCTCGATGCCGAAACCCTGCTCAAGCATGCGGACGAGGCGATGTACGCAGCCAAGAGCCTGGGCCGCAACAACTATCGCGTCTACGACGTAAGCCCCGCGCAGGAACAGCAAAATGCGGCATTGAAGGCGAGGTTGCGCCATGCCGAAGGCAACGGCGAACTGCGCGTGTTCTACCAGCCGCAGATCAACGCGGAAACCGAAGATATCGTCGGCATGGAAGCGCTGTTGCGCTGGGAGCATCCGGAGCTGGGCAACATCGGTCCCGGCTTCTTCATTCCGCTGGCGGAAGAAACCGGGCTGATCGTATCGATCGGCGAATGGGTGCTCCGTTCCGCCTGTAAACAAGCCAAGGCCTGGGACGACCGCTTCGGCCTGCGCCTGCGGCTGGGCGTGAATCTGTCGGCTGTCCAGCTGATGCAGCCCGACCTTTCCGAGGTGGTGGCCTCCGTGCTGGAAGAGAGCGGCCTCGACCCGGGCCTGCTTGAACTGGAGGTCACCGAAAGCATCAGTATCAAGGCCGCGCCCAACCTGATGGAGAACATGCAGAAGCTGCACAAGCTGGGTTGCCATATCGCCATCGACGACTTCGGCACGGGCGCCGCCTCCCTGGACTACCTGCGCAAGCTTCCTGCCGACCGCATCAAGATCGACCAGAGTTTCGTGCGCAACATCGGCGTCGACCCGGATGACGAAGCCATCGTTCGCGCCACCATCGAAATGGCCCATCGCCTGAAGCGCGGCGTGGTGGCCGAAGGCGTGGAGATCGAACAGCACCTGCAATTCCTGCGCGCCAACCATTGCGATGAACTGCAAGGCTACCTGTTCTGCCGGCCGCTGCCGCACACCAGCTTCGAGCGCCTGCTGGGCGAGCGCGAACGCTTGTTGTCCGGACAGGCTCTTGCAGCGATCCCCGCCTAGCAACCTGCTTGAGTCACGCCAGGGCGCCCCTACCTTAGAATGATGAGGGGGACCGTCTTCGCATCGCTGAACTTGCGAGCGTGAAACCGGTCAGAGCAGCTCACCCATCCGACGGGAACATCGCTCGCATGGTCCAGTGACGAAGGAGATGGCCCGGATGGGCGACAACGAACTCGATAGTGCGCTGGTAGAGCGTGTACAAAACGGCGACAAACGTGCTTTCGACCTCCTGGTGCGCAAATATCAGAACAAGGTCATCGGCCTCATTTCCCGCTACGTGCACAATGCGGCCGAAAGCGAGGATGTGGCCCAGGAGGCCTTCATCCGGGCATGGCGGGCGATCGGTTCGTTCCGCGGCGAGAGTGCTTTCTATACTTGGATGTACAAAATTGCCGTAAACACGGCCAAGAACCACCTGGTGGCGATGGGGCGGCGGCCTCCTGCCGATGACATCGCCATCGAGGATGCCGTATTCGTGCCCGGTGCCGACCGCATGCAGGAAGGGGCCACCCCCGAGCGCGAGTTAATGCGCCAGGAAATTGAACAAACAGTGTTTGCCACTGTCCAAGCTTTGCCCGAGGAGCTACGGACGGCCATCACCTTACGTGAGGTGGACGGCCTCAGTTACGAAGAGATCGCCGAGGCCATGGGCTGCCCAATCGGGACGGTGCGTTCGCGCATCTTCCGGGCACGCGAGGCGATCGATGAAAAACTGCGGCCACTGCTTTCAGACCGCGAGGATCGAATGTCATGAGTGAAGCCAACATGGAAAACCTTTCGGCCGCCATGGACGGTGAATTGTCCAGAGAAGAGTTGCGCTTCTTGTTGCGCCGGCTCGATCACGACGCTGCGCTGGTGCAGACGTGGGGGCGCTATCACGTCGCCGGCGAAAGCCTGCGCCGTCAATTGCCAGGCGTGGCCAGTGCAGCCTTTGCTTCCCGCGTGATGGCGGCGATCGAAGGCGAACACGCCGCCGCCAAGTCGCCGAAACGGGAGTGGTTGCGGCTGTCTCTCGGCGGTGCGATCGCGGCCGGCGTTGCCGTTGCCGCGCTGATGGTATCGCAGCCCACGGCGCCGGATTCCGAGCATCCCAGCCGCGTGGCGGCCAATGGCAATGGTTCGGCCTCGCCGGGCGTGCGCGCGGGCGCGTCGCTCGCCGCGGCCAATGCGGTGGCGGCAACGCCCGCCAGCAACGACGTGCTGGCTACGGTGCCGCCGTCGTTGAGCCCGTATTCGGCCTCCGAGTTGAGCCAGCGCGCTTCCGTGACGCTGGGTGATCCTTCGGATAACCCGCTGTTCCAGCGTTACCGCGGCCACACGTATTCCATGCAAGGCTATCGGACGCTGAATAATCCGGATGGTAGCTATCTGCTGCTGATCGATACGCCGCAGGCGCGGCCTGCTGCGGCGCAGGGCGCTCGCTAAGCAATACCCGGAAGCGGCGGGGGTCCCCCCGCTTCGCGGTCGGCACGCCGCCGCTTTCCCGCTTTCATCATAGTTCCCCTCTCTCGCCCACTGGCGAGTCCGGAGCGTGAGAAGGGGTGCCTGAAACCTGAGGAGGAATCATGAGTCATCCCCGTCTCGTCAGTAGCCGTCTGCTCTGCGGTCTGCTGGGTTGTGCCCTGGGTGTGGGCATTGTTGCGGCCGGTCCCATGGTGTGGGCGCAAACCGCTCCCGCGGTTGCCGGCTTGCCCGATTTCACCGGCATCGTGCAGAAGAATGCGCCCGCGGTGGTGCATGTGGAGGCCAAGTACACCGGCCGCCGCCCCAAGAGTGCGGGCGGTATGCCGCTGCAAGGCATCGATCCGGGCCAGGCGGAAATCTTCCGCCGCTTCTTCGGCATGCCGATCCTGCCTTCGCCCGAGGAGCAGGCCCACACTTCGCTGGGTTCCGGTTTCATCATTTCCAGCGATGGCTACATCCTCACCAATAACCACGTGGTCGATCACGCCGACGTCGTGACGGTGCGCCTGCAGGATCGCCGCACCCTGACCGCCAAGGTGATCGGCACCGATCCGACGTACGACATCGCCTTGCTGAAGGTCGACGCGGGCGGCTCCCTGCCCACCGTAACCATCGGCGATTCGCGTCTGCTCAAGCCTGGCCAGTGGGTGCTGGCGATTGGCTCGCCATTCGGCTTCGACTACACCGTGACGCAAGGCATCGTGAGCGCCGTGGGCCGCAACCTGGGTGCAGGAGATCAGCCCAGCACTTCCTTCATCCAGACCGATGTGCCGATCAACCGCGGCAATTCCGGTGGCCCGCTGTTCAATCTGCAGGGGCAGGTCGTTGGCATCAATTCGCAAATCTATTCCGACACCGGGGGCTATCAAGGCATTGCGTTCTCGATCCCGATCGATCTGGCGATGAATGCGGTAGACCAGCTCAAGACCAAGGGCTACGTCACACGCGGCATGCTGGGCGTGGAGATCAAGCCGGTCGACGGTGACATGGTGAAGGCGCTGAAGCTCGATAGCGCCAAGGGCGCGATCGTGGTCAGCGTGTCGCCGGACAGCGCGGCACAGAAGGCGGGGCTGCAATCGGGCGACATCATTGTTGCGTACAACGGCCACGACATCCTGCAAGGCGCGGATCTGCCGCCGATGGTGGCCATGACCAAACCAGGCACCGCCGTGCCGATCACGATCCTGCGCGACGGCAAGCAAAAAACCATCGATGCCACCATCGGCACCATGCCGCGCGACAAGAATGCCCTTTCCGCCCTGGCCAATGCAGCGCCGAGCAGCGGCGCCAGTGCATTGGGCTTGAGCGTGGAGAACGTGGATGCTTCCACGCGCAGCCAGCTCGGCCTGAAGCCGGGTGAGGGCGTGGCGGTGGCGAACGTCACCGGTCCGGTCGCTGCCCAGGCTGGCTTGCAGCCCGGCGACGTGATCCTGATGGTGAACCAGAAGAAAGTCGGTAGCGTGGAGGCCTTCCGCGAGGCCACGACAGGCGTGAAGCCGGGTGACACCGTTCTGCTGCTGGTGCGGCGAGGGGATGCGAACAACTTCATCGCGCTGACCGTTCCCAGCGGCAAGGACGAATAAACCGCTGCAGAAGGCCCGCTCGCAAGGCGGGCCTTTTTTCATCCGAGCCCGCGCCGGAGCCGTCCCAGGCGATCATGGGCCTGCGTTCGCAATCCATGCGATAATGAACGGCTAATATCGCCATTCCGGTGATAGCCTGCCTCCGCATCGCGCGAGGCGGTGAGGCTGACAGCGTGCCCATGGAACTGATCCGCAATTTCTCCATCATCGCCCATATCGATCACGGCAAGTCGACGCTTGCCGACCGCATCATCCAGATCTGCGGCGGCTTGGCCGAGCGCGAGATGGAGGCTCAGGTGCTGGACAGCAATCCCATCGAGCGCGAGCGTGGCATCACCATCAAGGCGCAATCCGTGTCGTTGCCGTACAAGGCACGGGACGGCAAGACCTACCAGCTCAACTTCATCGATACGCCCGGTCACGTCGACTTTTCTTACGAGGTAAGCCGCTCGCTCGCCGCCTGCGAGGGGGCGCTGCTGGTGGTGGACGCGGCCCAAGGGGTGGAAGCCCAGTCGGTCGCCAACTGCTACACGGCCGTCGAACAGGGGCTGGAAGTCGTGCCCGTGCTCAACAAGATCGACCTGCCCACGGCCGACCCGGAAAAAGTGAAGGGCGAGATCGAGGCCGTAATCGGCATCGATGCCACCGACGCGGTGGCGGTCAGCGCCAAGACCGGCCAGAACGTACTCGAAGTATTGGAGGCGATCGTTGCGCGCATCCCGCCGCCGAAGCCGCGCGACACCGACCGCCTGCAGGCATTGATCATCGATTCCTGGTTCGACAACTACCTGGGCGTGGTGTCGCTGGTGCGCGTCATGCAGGGCGAGATCAAGCCCGGCGACAAACTGCTGGTGATGTCCACTGGCCGCGCGCACGAAGTGAGCGAAGTGGGCGTGTTCACACCCAAGCGCAAGAAGCTGGAAAAACTAGGCGCTGGCGAAGTGGGCTGGATCACCGCCTCCATCAAGGACGTGCACGGTGCACCGGTCGGCGATACGTTGACCCTCGCCGGCAAGCCCGCGCCGCATCCGCTGCCTGGCTTCCAGACCATGCAGCCGCGCGTGTTTGCCGGCCTGTTCCCGGTATCGGCTGACGATTACCCCGCATTGCGCGAAGCGCTCGACAAGCTGCGCCTCAACGATGCCGCGCTGTTCTTCGAGCCGGAAAGCTCCGAGGCGATGGGCTTCGGTTTCCGCTGCGGCTTCCTCGGCATGCTGCACATGGAAATCGTGCAGGAGCGCCTGGAGCGCGAATACGATCTCAACCTGATCACTACCGCGCCGACGGTGGTGTATGAGGTGCTCAAGAGCGACGGTTCCCTGCTCAAGCTCGACAATCCCGCGCATCTGCCGCCTTCCACGCAGATCGAGGAAATCCGCGAGCCGATCATCGTCGCGAACATCCTCACGCCGCCCGATTACATCGGCAACATCATCACGCTGTGCGAAGAAAAGCGCGGCGTACAGCGTTCCATCCAGTACCTCGCCACGCAGGTGCAGATCAGTTACGAGCTGCCGCTGGCCGAGGTGGTGCTGGATTTCTTCGACAAGCTCAAGTCGGTATCGCGCGGCTACGCCTCCATGGATTACCACCTGGAGCGCTTCGATGCCGGCCCGTTCGTGCGCGTCGACGTGCTTATCAATGGCGATCGCGTGGACGCGCTCAGCCTGATCGTGCATCGCAGCCAGGCCGATCGCCGCGGCCGCGACCTGGTCGAGCGCATGAAGGACCTGATCCCCCGCCAGCAGTTCGACGTGGCGATCCAGGCCGCCGTCGGTGCGCAGATCATTGCGCGCTCCACCGTGAAGGCGCTGCGCAAGAACGTGCTGGCCAAGTGCTACGGCGGCGACGTCAGCCGTAAAAAGAAGCTGCTGGAGAAGCAGAAAGAAGGCAAGAAACGCATGAAGCAGGTCGGTCGGGTCGAGATTCCGCAGGAAGCCTTCCTCGCCGTGCTTAAAGTGGACAAATAGCGGAGCCAACGCATGGATTTTGATTTTTCGGCCATTCTGCTCGCCCTCACCGTATTGTTCGGTGTGGTGTGGGGCCTCGATCGCTTGCTCTTTTATCGCAAGCGCCAAGCACGCTTTGCGGCGGCAGGTGAGGAATATCGCGATCCGGCCGCCGTGGACTGGGCTCGCTCGCTGTTCCCGGTGATCTTCGTGGTGCTGCTGCTGCGCTCCTTCGTGGCCGAGCCGTTCCGCATTCCGTCCGGCTCGATGATGCCCACGCTGGATGTGGGCGATTTCATCCTGGTCAACAAATTCGCCTATGGCCTGCGCCTGCCGGCTTTCAACAACAAAGTCGTCAGCATCGGCGAACCCAAGCGCGGTGACGTGGTGGTGTTCCGCTTTCCTGGCTACATCTGCCAGGACGACAGCGGCAAGACCGTGCGCAGCGGCGACATCACCTGTGCCGATCCGCATGCATCCGTGCCCAGCCAGAACTGGATCAAGCGCGTGATCGGCCTGCCGGGCGACACGCTCGAGGTGCACGACAGCCAGATCATGATCAACGGCAAGCCGGTGGTGGATACCGAAATCGGCCCGTTCAAGGGCAATCCGGCGCGTCCCGAAGACAACGAGCTGCTGTATTACAGCGCCACCGTCTGGAGCGAACAGCTGGGGCCGGTCAACCACCTTATCGCGCGCATGCCTGCGCGCGGTCCCACGCCGCCGATCCCCAACGCGCGCGTGCCGTCCGTGGTGCCGCCGAACTGCTACATCGTGATGGGCGACGACCGTGAGAACAGCGAGGACAGCCGCTGGTGGGGCTGCCTGCCGGAAGAGAACCTGGTCGGCAAGGCCTTCATGATCTGGTTCAGCTGGAAGGGTTGGGGTACCGGCGCCGTGGATTTCCACCGCATCGGCACGATCATCCACTGATGGCGCTCCGGCGCTCGCCGAACCGTGAACATGTCGCTGGCGATGCTTGCCTGGACCGGGCAAAGTAGCGCCCATGGTTTTTTGTTCGGAACAGGGGCCGCGCCAGCGGCATAGCGAGGGGACTATGAAATCGAAACAGAAGGGCATCACGCTCATCGGCTTTATCGTTGTGCTGGCCGTAGCCGGCTTTTTCGCCTACATGGCCATGAAGCTGGTGCCCGCCTACACCGAATACGCGGGCGTGGTGAAAGCCATGAACCAGATTGCCAGCGAAGGCGTCGATGGCAAGTCCCTGGACCAGGTCCGGCGCGACCTGATGTTCAAGCTGGGCTTTCAATACGTGGACGATGCCACCATCCATCCCCGCGACATCACCTTCGGCCAAGGGGCGGGCGGCAACGAACTGCGCGTCAGCTACGACAAGCAAATACCGTTCATGTACAACATCGATTTCTTGATCCATTTCAGCAAGAGCGTGCCCGTGGCGGGCAATGTCGCTCCACCGCAATAACAGTGGAATTGCCTTACCACTTTCGCGATCCGTCGCTTGCCGCGCTCGCCCTGACACACCGCAGCGCCGGCAAACCCAATAACGAGCGCATGGAATTTCTCGGCGACGCCCTGCTCGGGGCGATCATCGCCGAGATGCTTTACGAGACCCATCCCAAGGCAGCCGAGGGCGACATGTCGCGCCTGCGCGCGCAGCTGGTCAATGGGCAGGCTCTGGCGGTGGTGGCGCGTGAGCTCGAACTGGGCGACCAGCTGAAACTGGGTTCCGGCGAGCTCAAGAGTGGCGGCTACCGGCGCGATTCCATCCTCGCCGACGCTTTCGAGGCCTTGGTCGCGGCCATCTATCTCGATGGCGGTTTCGATGCGTGCCGCACCACCGTGCGCACCCTGTTCGCCGAGCGGGTATCGGCGCTGCCCCATGCCTCCAAAGACGCCAAGACCCGGCTGCAGGAGTGGCTGCAGGCGCATGGCTGGCCGCTGCCGCAGTACGAGCTGGTGGCTACCGAAGGGGAGGAGCATGCGCGCATCTTCGAAGTCCATTGCATCATTGCCCAGCCCATGGCCGTAACCGAACCGGGCCGAGGCAGCAGCCGCCGGCTTGCCGAGCAGGACGCCGCGGAAATGGTGCTGAACCGCCTGGTTGGCGAGCATGAAGAGCAATGAGCGGCTTTTGGGCTGAACGCGTTCCTCGCCATCCCTTTTTTCATCACCTTCAAGCCGCGCTGCTGGCGTCAGCAAGCCTGCGGCGTCATGCTTCTTTCCGCCTACCCGAGTAATCTCGCACCATGAACGACCAACCCGACGACATCGCCGAAAACGAGCTGCCGCACCCTGATTTCCGCTGCGGTTTCGTGGCGCTGGCCGGTCGGCCCAACGTCGGCAAATCGACCTTGCTCAATGCCCTGATCGGTTTTCGCCTGTCGATCGTCAGCCCGCGTCCGCAGACTACCCGCCATCGCATCCTCGGCATTGCCACCAACGATGCCGGGCAGATTCTCTACGTGGATACACCCGGCCTGCATCGCGGCGCCAAGCGGGCGATGAACCGCAGTCTCAACCGCGCCGTGCATTCCGCCCTGAGCGAAGTGGAACTGGTCGTGCAAGTGATCGAGGCCGGCCGCTGGACCGATGAAGACGAAGCGCTCTACGAAGTATTGGCCGAACAAAGCATTCCGCGCCTGCTCGCCATCAACAAAGTCGATCTCAGCAAGGACAAGGCAACCCTGCTGCCGTTCGTGGCGGAGCTGACCGCCAAGCACGACTTTGCCGCCGTGCATTACATCAGCGCCCTCAAGCAAAAGGGCCTGGACACGCTCACGCAGGATATCCTTACGCGCTTGCCGGTGCGCGCGCCCATGTTCGGCGAAGATGAAATTACCGATCGCAGCGAACGCTTTCTCGCAGCGGAAATGGTGCGCGAGCAACTGATGCTGCGTCTCAATCAGGAATTGCCATACGCCACCACCGTCGAGATCGAGCAATTCAGCGATCGGGACGACGGCATTGCGGAAATCCACGCCGTCATCTGGGTGGAGCGCGACGGCCAGAAAGCCATCGTCATCGGGCAGGGCGGGGAACAGCTCAAGGCCATCGGTAGCGCCGCTCGCCGGCACATGGAGCGCGCGTTTGGCCGCAAGGTATTCCTGCGCCTGTGGGTGAAGGTGCGCGAAGGCTGGGCGGATGACGAAGCCATGCTCAAGCAGTTTGGGTATACCGATTAGGCAAGGTTCGGAAACGTAGCCTGGGCGCGCGCGGCCCGATCTTGAGCCTTCCACCCCAGCCCATGCCGCGTAGCGGATTCGATCATGCTCATCGAACAACAGCCCGCCTATGTCCTGCATTCGCGCCCTTATCGCGAAACTTCGCTGTTGATCGAATGCCTGACGCGTGACCATGGCCGTCTCGGCGTGGTCGCGCGGGGCGTGCGCAGCCAGCGCGGCCGTCTGCAACGCGCCCAACTGGAGCCGTTCCAGCAGCTGGTGCTCGACCTGCATATGCGCGGTGAACTGGCGAGCTTGCGCGGCGCCGAATCCATCGGCACGCCGCTGCACTTCAGCGGCGATGCAAGCCTCGCCGGCTTGTATCTCAACGAACTGGTCGTGCGTTTGACCGAGCGGCAGGATCCGCATCCGCAGCTCTTCGACGCCTATGCGCAGACGCTTGCGCGCCTTGCGCAGGGCGAGGCCCTGGCCTGGCACCTGCGCCGCTTCGAACGCGACCTGCTTGCTGCACTTGGTTACGCCATGCAGATGGATATCGAAGCGGACACGGGAGAACCTTTGCAGCCCGATGCACTGTATGCCTACCAGGCCGAACACGGCGCCGTGCGCTGCCACCCCAACGATCCGCACGCCGTCCGCGGCAGCCATCTGCTGGCCTTGCATGACGACCGCATGCCCGATGCGCAAGGCCTGCATGCGCTGCGCGGCATGATGCGCGAACTGATCCGCTTTCACCTGGGCGGCGTCGAACTGCGTGCGTGGCGCGTGCTGCGCAGCGCGCTTACACGGCGATGACCACGTCGGATTGTACGAACCGAAATGCCAGCCGCGCGGCTTACGCGATCGGCAGCACGTCGATGGTCTCCTGCATCGAGCGCCGAAACTCCACCAGCGGCAGCATCGCCCCCCGATGATCCAGCTTCAGATGCTGCTGCAACGACACGATATGTTCGGATAACGAGGTGGCGCCGCAGAATCCGCACGACGAACGCAGCTTGTGCAGGCGCGCTTCAAGCCCTTTCGGGTCCAGCGCCAGCTCGTCCAGCTCCTGGTCGATGGCCAGCAGTTCCTGCCGCAACAATCCACGCAAGGCCTGCACCACCGATGGCGTGCCGCTGGTGTGCAGCGCCTGGCCATCGTCCAGCACCGGCACGGTGCGCAAGCCCACGGCGGCCAGCGCCAGGATGCCGCGCAAATCGGCCAAGGTGCACGGCTTGTGCAGCACGGCATGGAAACCTGTTGCCAGCAACGACTGCTGCGCCTGGATGTCCAGCTCCGCGCTGCTGGCCACCGCAGGGCGGCAGCCGGAATTTGCTTCCGGATCGTTGCGCAACCGGCTCAGGATTTCGACCGCGCCGGCACCAGGCATGCGGCAGTCCAGCACCAGCAGATCGAAGGTCTCGTTGCGCGCCAGCGCCAGTGCCTCGTTGCCGTTCGCGGCGAACACCACGCGCGCGCCGAACTGGCGAAACGCGTCGCCGAGAAAGCAACGCGTCGGTGCGTCGTCATCGGCGACTAGCAGATAGGGTTCGGCGGCGGAAGTCGGGTACGGCATAGTCCTGTGTCCGTATCGTTCAGCTTAGGGATGCTCTGATTAATTCAGCATAGGCCGCAACGGTTCTGTGTGTTCGCAGAGCACTGGCTGTCTGTTGAGGCGATGGACCGAAGCTATGCGGGCACACAGGGCCGCTGCGGCCTGCGATGGATTAAATCAGAGCATCCTTAGTTTGGCAGAATGCCCTCTCATGTTTTCACTTCGCCGCCCGCTTGCCATCTGTGCGCTCTGGACCCTGCTGTGGGCTGCACCCAGCTGGGCCAGCACGGTCGTGGTCGCCAAGCGGATCGACGTACCGGGCGTAAGCTTGCAAGAGGTACGTGCGCAGCTCGCCCCCGGCGCAACACCCGACACCGTACAGATCAGCCTGCGTGCCGGCAAGGCCGAGATACCCGCGTTCGGCTGGCGCCGGGTCGGGATTGTGATCGACGGCAACCTGCACCGCGACGTGCAGATGCGCTGGATGTTCGATGGCACGGTGCAACTCAGCGGAGCGCCCGGCGGCGCGCTCGGCGATGCCGCGCTCCACCTGATCGTGGATGCGTCCGCCAACACGCTGGAGATCAACGCCAGCCAGGGCGCGGCCAGCATCGGCACGGCATTCCCGCTGGACCAGCCCACGCATGCGCAGATCAACCTGCGCAACCTGCCGGCAGCCTGGCTGCAGGGCCTGCTCGCCACCGTCTGGCCGGCGCGCATCGGCGGCGGCAAGCTGGACGCGGATCTCGCGCTCGACCTGCGCGAGCAAGGGTTCCAGTCGTCCGGCGACGTCAGCTTCGCCGACCTCAAATACGCCACGCCGGCCGGCACGGTTGCCGGCCAGGGCCTGGACGGGCATGCGCGTTTCGAGCTGGACGCCAGCGCGCGACCCGCGCAGCTGAACGTGAACGGCGGCATCCATGGCGGCGAGCTGCAATTGGGCTCCGTGTTGGCCAAGCTGCCCGCCCACGACGTGATGCTGGATCTTGCCGTCAGCAGCGAACACGGCGGCCTGGCCATCAGCCGCCTGCGCATGGACGATGCCGACGCGCTGCAACTGGATGGCGCGCTGGCGATCGATGCCAAGGGCAATCTGCAGAAGCTCAAGCTGGGGCGCTTCCAGGCGCGTTTCCCGGCTGCCTACGAGCGTTATGGGGAGTCGTGGCTGGACAGCCTGATCGCGCCGCATCTGCAACTGGCCGGTCAACTCGATGGTTATGTCGACTACGCCGGCGAGAGCCTGCGCAGCTTCGGTTTCCACACCGAAGCGCTGGACGCCGCCGACGGCGGCGGCCTTTGGCAGGCGAACGGCCTGCACGGTGACCTGGACTGGTCCGCGCAGGGCGAGAAAACCGCCAGCACGCTGGCATGGAACCAACTGGCGCTGCGCCAGTTCACCACCGGCCCGGTGCAGTCGCGCTGGCGCAGCCGCGATGGCAGCTTGAGCCTGCAGACGCCGGTGGAGCTGGCCATCTGGAAAGGGCACGTCCGGCTGACCCGTTTCGACTGGCGCCCCGCCGCGGCGAAAACCGAGCGCATCGATTTGGCTGCCAACATCGCCGGCGTGGACATGGCCGCCGTCAGCCAGGCGCTGGGATGGACGCCGTTTGCCGGCACGCTCGGTGGCGACATTGCCGCCGTGCGCTGGGCCGGCGACCGCTACGCGCTGGACGGCCAATGGACCATCCAGGCCTTCGGCGGAACGGCCCAGGTCGATCATCTCGCCGTGCAGCACCCGCTAAGCACCAGCCCCGGCCTGAGCGCGAACGTTGCCCTGCACCAGATCGATCTTGCCCCCCTGGCCGATGCCTTCAACTTCGGCGCCATGACCGGCAAATTGGATGGCGCCATCACCGGCCTGCAACTGGCCGGCGGCAGCCCGGTGGCATTCCAGGCCTCGCTGCTGGCGCCAGACGGCGGCCGCATCAGCCTGCGTGCGGCCAACAATCTTTCCGTCATCACCGGCGGCACGCCGGCCAGCGGCCTGCAAAGCGCGATGATGCGGCTGTTCAAGACCGCCAGCTACAAGCGGATGGGCTTGAACGTCGCCTTGCAGAACGGCGTTTGCACGCTCAGCGGGCTGGATAGCGAGGCCGGCGGTTATTCCATCGTCGAAGGCAGCGGCCTGCCGTACATGCACGTTACCGGCACGCAGAACCGCATCGAATGGCCGCTGCTGGTCAAGCGCCTCAAGACGGCCACCCAAGGGGCCGTCGCCGAGCGCTAGCCGCGCCGGTATCATGACCGGCTAGCCGGGCTGGCGAGGCCCATGTTCTCCCTTCTTGATCTGGTCCGGGTCTTGCGCGATCCGGCAGCCGAGTTTTTCCAAGCACGCCGATGAACGAGTTCGAAGTCTCCATTACCGATCTGAGCCACGACGGCCGGGGCGTGGCCCGCATCGAAGGCAAAACGGTGTTCGTCAGCGGCGCCTTGCTGGGCGAGCGGGTGCGCCTGCGCATCCGCAAGCGCCACCGCCATTTCGACGAAGCGGACACGCTGGAGATCCTCACCCGTTCGCCGCATCGCGTGGAACCGCGTTGCCGCCATTTCGGGCAATGCGGCGGATGCTCGCTGCAGCACCTGGATGCCGCGGCGCAGATCGAAGCCAAGCAGCGTGTGCTGGTGGACAACTTCGCGCGCATCGGCAAAGTGGCGCCCGACGCCTGGCTGCCGCCGCTCACCGACGAAGCCTGGGGCTATCGCCGCAAGGGACGCCTGTCGGTGCGCGCAGTGGCCAAGAAAGGTCGCGTGCTGGTGGGCTTTCGCGAGGAAAGCAATCCCCGCTTCGTGGCCGACATCGTCCATTGCGACGTCGTGCACCCGGCGCTCGGCCCCAAGATCGGCCTGCTCGGCGAACTGGTCGGCAGCATGGATGCCGCCGCGGACATTCCGCAGATCGAATTTGCCGCCGGTGACGACACGCTTGCCCTGGTGTTCCGTCACCTGCAGCCGCTGAGCGACAGCGATCGCGCAAAGCTGGTCGCCTTCGCGCAAGCACACGGGTTTGCCATCTACCTGCAACCTGGCGGCGTCAGCAGCGTGCATCCGCTATGGCCGGAGCATCCGCGCCTGGCGTTTCGCATTCCCGCCGGCGAGGGCGTGCAGGATGTGGAACTGGAGTTCCAGCCCCTCGATTTCGTGCAGGTCAATGCCGGCATGAATCGCCGCATGATGCAGCGCACGCTGGAGCTGCTCGATCCGCAGCCGCACGATCACGTGCTGGACCTGTTCTGCGGCCTGGGCAATTTCACTTTGCCCTTGGCGCGCCGCGTGGCCGAGGTCGTCGGGGTGGAAGGCGAACACGGCCTGGTCGCACGCGCCGCCGACAATGCTGCGCGTAATGGCCTGAATAACGCGCGCTTCCACGTTGCCAACCTGTTCGAAGACCAGCGTGGCACCGATTGGGCACGCAAGCGCTGGGACAAACTGTTGCTCGATCCGCCCCGCGCCGGCGCGGACAAGGTGCTGGAATACCTGCCGCACAAAGAGACCGGCCGCATTGTGTATGTCTCATGTCACCCCGCATCGCTGGCGCGCGACGCCGGCATTCTGGTGAACCAGCATGGTTTCCGTTTGAAGTCGGCCGGCGTGATGGACATGTTTCCGCATACCGCGCACGTGGAGTCCATCGCGCTGTTCGAACGCAGGTAAACTTCCGCGATGGGTATCGAGATCGAACGCAAATTCCTGCTTGCCAACGACGATTGGCGCAAAGCCATCAGCACCAGCAAGCACATCGCGCAGGGTTATCTGGTGGACGTGCGCGCTTTGCGCAGCGGCATGGCGCGCGCTTCGGTGCGCGTGCGCATCAGCGGCGAGCAGGCGTGGCTCAACATCAAGTCGGTGGAGCTGGGCATCTCCCGCGCCGAATACGAATTGCCGCTCGCTCTGGCCGATGCGCAAACCATGCTCGATACCTTGTGCAACGGCGTGCTGGAAAAAACGCGGCACCATGTGGACGTCGACGGCTGGACGTTCGAGATCGACGAATTCCTCGGCGCCAACCGCGGCCTGGTGGTGGCGGAACTGGAACTGCCCGAAGCAGATGCCGCCTATCCGCGCCCCAGCTGGCTGGGCCGCGAGGTGAGCAGCCTGGCGCGCTACTTCAACGTCAATCTGCTTGAACATCCGTATGCCGAATGGAACGAGGATGAGCGCCGCGCGATCGATGCGCGGGCGGGGGAGAGCGCCTGATGCTGCTGATCGGCATCGCAGGTACCGAACTGCTTGCGCACGAGCATGCCTGGCTTACCGCGCCCGGCGTGGCGGGCGTGATCCTGTTTTCGCGCAACTACAGCAATCGCGAGCAACTGCTGGCGCTGGCCGGTTCGATCCGCGACGTTGCCGGCGAAGATTTCCTGCTGGCGGTGGACCAGGAAGGTGGCCCGGTGCAGCGCTTCCGCACCGATTTCACCCGGTTGCCGCCCTTGATGAAGATCGGCGAGCTGTATGAGCGCGATCCCGCCGAAGCCATCAAGTTGGCGGAAGAACACGCATGGGTGATGGCCAGCGAATTGCGCGCCAGTGGCATCGATTTCAGTTTTGCGCCGGTCGCCGACCTGGCGCGCGGCAATGCGGCCATCGGCACGCGTGCCTTTCATGCCGACCCCGACATTGCCGGCGAGCTGATCCATGCCTACGTGCGCGGTATCCACCTGGGCGGCATGGCGGCCGTGCTCAAGCACTTTCCCGGCCACGGCTCGGTCGCCGTGGACACGCACAAGGCGCAGGCGATCGATCCGCGTGCGCTGGACGAGATCCGCCAGAACGACCTGCGTCCGTTCCAGGAAGGTTTCGCCGCCCATGCCGAAGCCGTGATGATGGCGCACGTGGTGTATCCCGCGGTGGACGAGCAGCCGGCCGGCTACTCCCGCCGCTGGATCCAGGACATCCTGCGGGGTGAACTGGGTTTCAACGGCGCCGTCATCAGCGACGACATCAGCATGGCAGCGGCCGGCGTGGCCGGCGGCGTGGCCGAGCGGGTGCATGCGCACCTGGAGGCCGGCTGCGATCTGGTGCTGGCCTGTTTCCCCGATGTGGTGGAACAAGCCATCGCCGCCATGCCGCCACCTTCCGCAGCCAGCGTGCGACGCATCGCCGCCTTGCGCGGTGCAATCGGCTCGACCTGGTCCAGCCTGCTCGATAATCCGCAGCGCGATCAGTTCGTCGCGCGCGTTACCGCATTGAATAGCTAAAAGGCGTTGCCATGAACACGACTACTACGGTTCCTTCGCTGGCCGAAGCATTGACCCGCTCCGATGTGCTGTTCACGCGCGAGGCATTGGAGAGCGTCATCGCCCACCTGGGCCGCGCCGTCGACGCCGCGCTCGATGGCGAGCGCGCGGTATTTCTCACCGTGATGAACGGCGCGCTGATGTTCGGCGCCCAGCTTGCGCTGTCGATCCGCACCGACCTGGAATTCGATTACGTGCACGCCACGCGCTACCGCGGCGCCACTTCCGGCAACGACCTGCAATGGCTGCGCGAGCCTTCCGCCGTGTTGAATGGCCGCACGGTATTGCTGGTGGACGACATTCTCGACGAAGGCCACACCCTCAAGGCCGTGCGCGACGACTGCCTGCTCCGCGGCGCGAAGCGCGTGCTGGTCGCCACCCTGTGCCGCAAAGTGCATGGCCGTTGCGTCGAAGGTATCCACAGCGATTTCAACGGCGTCGAACTGCCCGATCGCTACGTGTTCGGCTACGGCATGGATTACTACGAGCAAGGCCGTAATTTGCCTGCGATCTATGCGCTGCGGGATGGGACGGTTGCTTAGTTCGTCAATCGTAAGAGCGACGTGCCCCCACTCGCAGCCAACCGCTCTTAACTATTTACGAGCGACGATTTACGATTCCCGGCTCCCGCCACCCGTCAGACACCGGCATACATGACCCAATCCATCGACCTCGCCGTCATCGGCGGCAGCGGCCTGTATCAATTCCCTGGCCTGGAAAACGCCACGCGGCAAAGCGTCGACACGCCTTATGGTCCTGCTTCCGGCGACGTGGTGGTGGGCGAGTTCGCCGGCCGGCGCATCGCCTTTCTTGCCCGCCATGGCGAAAGCCACAGCCTGCCGCCGCATCGGGTGAATTACCGCGCCAACGTATGGGCGCTGCATCATCTGGGCGCACGCCGCGTCATCGGCGTGAATGCGGTCGGCGGCATTCGCCACGACATGGGGCCGCGCGTCATCGTCGTGCCGGACCAGATCATCGATTACACCCACGGGCGCCATACGAGTTTTTGCGACGTGGAAGGCGTCGAGGTCAAACACATCGACTTCAGTGAGCCGTATACCGCCTCCCTGCGCATCGCCTTGATCGGCGCTGCCAAACGCGCCGGCATCGCCATCATCGACGGCGGCTGCTACGGCGCCACCCAGGGGCCGCGCCTGGAAACCCGCGCCGAGATCGCGCGCATGAAACGCGACGGCTGCGATCTGGTGGGTATGACCGGCATGCCCGAGGCGGCCTTGGCGCGTGAACTGGAACTGGATTACGCATGCCTGGCATTGGTCGCCAACTTCGCCGCCGGTTGCGGCGACGAGGCGGAAATCAGCATCGAGGAAATCTTCGCGCACCTGGCGGCGGCCACGGCGGCGGTGCCGCCGATCCTTGCCGAACTGCTCAAAAGCTGATCATTCCAACCCGGCCAAGCCGCAGTGCATATTGCGCTTTGCCTGAAAACATGAGGATACTTCGCCTGTGCCAGGGGCGGCGGACCTAGGGGTAGAGGTGGTTCTCGCGGAGACTTGGTGCAATCCAGTCCTTAGATTCAGAGGTTCACGCAAATGCGTTTCGGTACGGTCAAATGGTTCAACGATGCCAAGGGTTTCGGCTTCATCGCGCCCGAGGACGGTGGGGAGGACGTCTTTGTCCATTTCTCTGCGATCAATGCCAAGGGCTTCCGCAGCTTGCAAGAAGGCCAGCGCGTGAAGTTCGAAGTGACGACGGGGCCGAAGGGTGCCCAGGCGTCCGGCGTCGAACTCGCGAGTTAATCAGCCGCAGTTGTAACCATGCTTCAACGAGAAAACCCTGCCTTGCGCAGGGTTTTCTTTTTGGATATTTCTTTTTCGGATAATTTTTTAAATCGAGCAAAACGGTCGTCGATAATCGCGCGCCGCATATTCTGATTCGCCGGGCGAGGCTTATCCCTCAAGCTACAAACTGCAGCCGCGCCAGCTCCGCGTACAGACCGCCCTCCGCCAGCAGGCTTTCGTGGGTACCTTGCGCCACGATGCGCCCGCCATCCATCACCACGATCCGATCCGCGCGCTGCACGGTGGCCAGCCGGTGGGCGATCACCAGGGTGGTGCGGCCCTTTTCCAGCCGCTCCAGCGCTTGCTGGATCGCCGCTTCCGATTGCGCATCCAAGGCCGAGGTGGCTTCATCCAGCAGCAGCAGCGGCGCATTGCGCAGAATCGCCCGGGCTATGGCGATGCGCTGGCGCTGGCCACCGGACAGGCGCACGCCGCGTTCACCCAGCTCCGCCTCGTATCCATCCGGCAGCATCTGGATGAAGTCGTGCGCCTCGGCGGCGCGTGCCGCGGCGCGGACTTCTTCGTCGCTTGCATCCTGGCGGCCGAACCGGATGTTGTTGGCGGTGGTGCCACCAAAAATCACCGTTTCTTGCGGTACCAGGGCAATGGCGCCGCGCAGGTCGGGCAGGCGCAGCGCCCGCAGATCGATGCCATCGAACGTGATGCGCCCGCGCTGCGGGTCGTAGAAGCGCAACAGCAACGCAAACACCGTGCTCTTGCCCGCTCCCGACGGGCCGACCAGGGCCACCGTTTCGCCGGGGCGGATGTCCAGGTTGAACTGGTGCAGCGCCGGTGCATCGGGGCGGGTCGGGTAGTGAAATTCCACGTCCTCGAAGCGCAAGGCGCCGCGTACCGGTTGCGGCAATGCCTGCGGATGCGGCGGGTCGGCAATCGTGGGCTCCTCGTTGAACAGTTCGCCGATGCGTTCCATTGCGCCGGCCGCGCGCAGCACGTCGCCCCATACGTCGGAAAGGCCCATCATCGAACCGCCGGAAAGCATCGCGTACACCACGAACTGCGCCAGCACCCCGGCATCCAGGCTGCCCTGCAGCACGTTGCGCGCACCCACCCACAGCACCAGCGTGATCGCGCCGAAGAACAGCACGATCACCGCCGCGGTGAGCATCGTGCGCATGCCGATGCGTTCGCGCGCGGTGGCCAGCGCGCGGGTAATGGCATTCCCGTAACGCTCGCTTTCGATGCCTTCGCGTGCATAGGCCTTCACCGCCGTGGCGGCATTGAGCGTTTCGTTGGCGATCGCCGCGGTATCGGCCAGGCGATCCTGGCTGGCGCGCGACAGCTTCTGCACGCGCCGTCCGAAAATCAGTATCGGCAACACCACCGCCGGGATCACCAATGCCGTGAGGCCGGCCAGGTGCGGACTGGTCCAGATCATCGCCGCCGTCGCGCCGACCAGCATCACGGCGCTGCGCAAAGCCACGGAGATGCCCGAGCCCACCAGCGCCTGCACCACTTCGGTATCGGTGCCCAGACGCGAAATCAGCTCGCCGACGCGATTGCGCTCGAAAAAGCTCACGTCCAGCCTGACCACGTGCGCGTACAGCTTGGCGCGCAGCGCGGCCAGGGTGCGCTCGCCCAGCAGCGAGATACAGTAAAAACGCGCCGCGGTCGCAAACGCCATCACCAGCGCAACCGCAAACAGGCCCAGGAAGCTGGCGTTGATCGCCGTCAGGCTGGAGTTGCGAAAGCCGTGGTCGATCATGTGCCGCACCGCTATCGGCAGCACCAGGGTGGAGCTGGAGGAAATGGCCAGGAACACCAGCCAGCCCAATGCCAGCGTTCGGTTGGGCTTTACGAACGGCCAGAGCAGCTTCAGGGAGCCAATACGGCGACGGGGCTTGGGATCGTTCGCGGGCGTCGTGCTCATAGGCTTCGTCGTGAGGGATATCTGAATTCACATAGGGGTGGCCCCAGGTGATTCAATGCGCCGCCTGTATATCCTTAGCCATCCAGCACACGCCCCTCGCTGCGCCCGCGGCTGATATCGACGATACGCGCCTTGGCTTCGTCTACCCGCGCCGCAGGAAGCTGCAGTTGCACCGTCACACCATCAGCCTCGAAGCTTTCCTGCTCAAACACCGCCCCAAGCTCCTTCAGGCGCGCCTTCATCAGCGCCAGCTCGGCAAACGCGCAACGCATGCCCAGTCGCGCCATCGTCACCATCGGCGTGCGCTCGGCCAGCCGCAGGCATTCGGCCGCCGTGCCGCCGTAAGCGCGCACCAGCCCGCCGGCGCCCAGCTTGATGCCTCCATACCAGCGCGTCACCACCACCACGGCGCGGTCGATGCCCTGGCCCTCGATGGCCTGCAGGATGGGCCGCCCGGCCGTACCGCCCGGCTCGCCGTCATCGTTGAAGCGGTAATCCTGGCCAATGCGGTATGCCCAGCAATTGTGCGTGGCCGACGCATCGCTCACCTGCTGTACGTACGCCAATGCCTGCTGCGGCGTTTCCACCGGCGCGGCCTGGGCCAGAAAGCGGCTCTTGCGAATTTCTTCGCTGTGCTGAAACGGTGCGGCGAGGGTGTGCAACATCGGTGTCATGCCGGGTACGCGAAAGGGTCAAGGCCTCCGCAGAGTAGGTGAATCCCGCCCACCGGTCACATCCCCGGTTGCGTTAGGCTTACGCTTTTTCGACCAGGATGGCTCGCATGATGTTGTTGCTGTTGGTGCTGCTTTGCGCGCTGGGTTACGCGGTAAGCCGTTTTCGCCGCGGTCGTGGCGGATGGATGTTCCACGCTGCGGCGCTCGTATTGTTCGTGGCCAGCGCTTGCGGCCCCTTGTCCATGTGGTTGGCCATCCAGTTGCAAGCGCCGTATGCCACGCGGCCGAAGGTCACCTGGGCGCCGCGCAATGCCATCGTGGTGTTGGGCGTGGGCGCCACACTGATTTATGCCACCGGCGAAGTCACCACTCCCGTGCCCGCAGGCAACCGGCTGGTCGAGGGCTATACGCTGTATCGCGAATGCAAGCAGACCGGCAACGACTGCAAGCTGATCGTCAGCGGCGGCGATGCCTCCCATGTCGGCAAGCCCGAAGCGGTGGTCTATGGTGACGTGTTATTGCGCATGGGCGTGGACCGCAATGACCTCATGCTCGAATCGCGCAGCATGAATACCTGGCAGAACGCGCAATTCGTGCAGCCCATGCTGAAGGCGTATGCACCGCAGCGCGTGGTGCTGGTGACCTCGGCCATGCACATGCGCCGCGCGCAGATGTTTTTCGAGCACTTCGGCATCGATGCCTTGCTGGTGCGCGCCGACTATGTGGGCTCGCGCTACACCTGGCTTCCCAGCAGCCAGAGCCTGGCGCTGACCGATGCGGCGCTGCATGAATATGCCGGCGTGTGGCTGTATCACCTCTACAACGCGATGGGCTGGAACGCGCCGGCGAGCCGATAGCCGCGCCATGCTGCGCCCCTCTCTTCTTCAGATGAGGGGCAGCAGCGCGGCGCCATGCATCACGCGATTTTTTTCAACGACGCCATGTCGATCACGAACCGATAGCGCACGTCGCTATTGAGCATCCGCCCGTAAGCCGTGTTGATATCCTGGATGTCGATCATCTCCACGTCCGCGCCGATGTTGTGCTTGGCGCAGAAATCCAGCATCTCCTGCGTTTCCGCAAGGCCGCCGATCAACGAACCGGCCAGCGAGCGGCGGCCGAAGATCAGGCTGCCGGCATGCACCGGCGGATTCACCGGCTCCACCAGGCCCACCAGTACGTGCAGGCCGTCGATCTTCAGCGTGGCCAGGTACGGGTTGAGGTCGTGCTGGTGCGGCACCGTGTCGAGGATGAAATCGAAATGGCCGGCGACAGCCGCCATCTGCTTCTCGTCGGTGGACAGCACCACGTGATCGGCGCCCAGCCGTCGCGCTTCGGCTTCCTTGCCGGGCGAGCGCGTGAACAGCGTGACGTCCGCGCCCAGCGCCTTGGCAAACTTCAGGCCCATGTGGCCGAGGCCGCCCAGGCCGACGATGGCCACTTTGTGACCCTTGCCGATCTTCCAGTGGCGCAGCGGCGACCAGGTGGTGATGCCCGCGCACAGCAGGGGCGCGGCCGCTTTGGGATCCACGCCTTCGGGAATGCGCAGCACGAACTTGTCGTTGACCACGATGCGCTCGGAGTAACCGCCGTAGGTCATCATGCCGTCGCGGCGATCGCGGCTGTTGTAGGTGAAGGTGGGGATTTCCTTGCAGTATTGTTCCAGGCCCTGTTCGCAGGCGGCGCAATGCTGGCAGGAATCCACCAGGCAGCCCACGCCCACCAGGTCGCCCGGTTTGAAGCGGCTCACCTGTGCGCCAACCGACGCTACGCGGCCGACGATTTCATGGCCGGGCACCAGCGGGTACAGCGAATTGCCCCATTCGTTGCGGGCCTGATGAAGGTCGGAATGGCAGACGCCGCAATAGAGGATGTCGATCACCACGTCGTCCGCGCGCGCGTCGCGCCGCTCGAACGAATGGGGTGCCAGTGGCGTGGTCGCGGATTGCGCGGCGTAGCCGCGGATGCTGAGGGCCATGCGGTTCTCCAGGGGTAAGGCCAGGGAAGGCCGCAAAGTATGCGCAGTGCAGCAAAAGCCGGGTAGCCGAATCCTGTTAAATGCTTGCTTGATCCTGCAAATTCACTGTTGAACACTCGCATTGGCCTGCAGGAACAGGCAACCTTCGAGCGTTCCAGGCAAGCAGCATTCCGCATGAATACACAGCTTAAAGCGATCGAGCTACCTTCACGCCTCGAGCAGGATTACGAGGAATTGACAGCCATCGTTGAACGATACGCCCAGGCTGAGGGCGTCACCCAGACCGCCTGGCCGGCCTTGTCGTTCTTCCGCGCCGATGCGCCCAGCGACCGCAGCTGCGCCATGTACGAGCCCTGCCTGGGCCTGCTGCTTCAGGGCAACAAGCATGTGCTGGTAGGCGACGAGCGCCTGGAGCAGGAATACGGCCATTACCTGATCAATTCCATCGACGTACCGGTCACTGCCCAGGTGGTGCGCGCCTCCCCGCAGCAGCCGTGCCTGTGCATCACCTTGCGCCTGGACCCCGTGCGCATCGGCGAGTGGCTGTCGGAGGTGAAGCTGCCCAAGCCCTCCACCGTCACTGCGCGCGGCATCGCGCTGAGCCCGGTCAGCGCGGGCCTGCTCGATCCGTTGCTGCGCCTGGTGCGCCTGCTGGATTCTCCCCAGGACCTGCCCTTGCTGGCGTCGTTGATCGAGCGCGAACTGCTCTACCGGCTGCTCACCGGCGAGCAGGGCGTGCGCCTGGCGCAGATCGCCATGGCTGGCGGGCAGGGCCAGCAGATTGCCCGCGCCATCCACTGGCTGCGGCAGCATTTCAACAAACCACTGCGCATCGCCGAGCTGGCCAGCATGGTCAACATGAGCCCGTCCTCGCTGCATCACCATTTCCGCCAGATCACCGCGATGAGTCCGCTCCAGTACCAGAAGGTGCTGCGCCTGCACGAAGCGCGCCGATTGCTGCTGACGGAAGGCTGCGACGTGGCCACTGCCGCGCATCGCGTGGGCTATGAAAGCCCTTCGCAATTCAGCCGCGAGTACAGCCGCCAGCATGGCGCGCCGCCGTTGCGCGACGTGATGCGCTTGCGCTCGCTGGGCGTGGCGTCTTGCCCGGAGCTTGAGGCTTCGGCGTAACGCTTCTTGCTCTCTCCTTTGTAGGGAGGGGCGAATCTTGCGACTATCTACATCCTCGTCATTCCGGCGTGCGCCCACTGCTGTCCGGGGAAAATAAGCCCGCTATGGCGGGAAGCGTTGCAAGGCCTGGTTTGTAGGGGTAAAACCCCGAGCGCCAACTCGTAAACTCAGGCCTTGCAACGTGTTCAGAATAAGTCAGT
>Ga0209233_1000352_pt1 | contig 43197 bp, 36 predicted proteins | sample AraplaCL_Cvi_mCL_FD_184269 | JGI IMG/M metagenome (GOLD analysis project Ga0209233, IMG submission 184269) | Arabidopsis root microbial communities from the University of North Carolina, USA - plate scrape CL_Cvi_mCL (SPAdes) (version 2) | ecosystem: Host-associated > Plants > Roots > Endosphere...
AATGACCGAAGCGCGACACCATCAAGAGCACCTTCATGCGCTTCTTGCTGTCATGGAACTCGGCGACCATGGCGAACCTGTCGGAGATCGGCTTGAAGCCTTCGACCAGCGCCGCCTCGCCGACACCCTCTTCGGAGATGAAGGAGACGCGCATGAAGAACATGCCGGTGTCGAGATCGTCGAACTGGCTGGAATCGACGATGTTGCAACCCTGCTCGGCAAGATAGCCGGTGATCGCCGCGACAATGCCGCGCGTCGATTTGCAGGATACAGTCAGTACGTAGTTTTTCATGCTGATCTTCCTCACCGTCAACGGCCATAATTTCCCTCCTGTGCCGGGAGATCGCGTCCCGGCACAGCAGTCCATTCAGGGCGTCTTTTTTCACTCAGATATCGAGCGTGCTGTCGCGCTCCCACTGCGTGAAGTGCGAGCAGTAGGCGTTCCATTCCTGGTGCTTGAGCTTCAGATAGGCTTCGGAGAATTCCGAACCGATCGCCTGCTTCAGCCCCTCGTCCTCGTCATAGGCTCGCAGAGCATCGAGCAGATTGAGCGGCAGACGCGGCGCATTCTTTACCAGGTGTCCCTGCGCATACATATCGATGTCGTGGTGAGGTCCCGGATCGGCCCTGCTGCGTAGACCGTCAAGGCCTGCTGCAATGATGACCGCCTGTAACAGGTAGGGATTGACCGCGCCATCGGGCAGGCGCAGCTCGAAGCGCCCGGGGCCGGGGACACGCACCATATGGGTGCGGTTGTTGCCGGTCCATGTCACGGTGTTCGGAGACCAGGTCGCCCCCGACGTCGTGCGCGGCGCATTGATACGCTTGTAGGAGTTGACCGTCGGATTGGTAATCGCCGCGAGCGACGAGGCATGCTTCATGATGCCGCCGAGAAAATGCCTGCCCTCGGCCGACAGACCGAATTGGGCTTCCCGATCGGCAAAGACATTGATCCTGCCATCATTGTCCCATACGGAGATATGGCAATGGCAGCCATTGCCGGTCAGCCCCTTGAAGGGTTTCGGCATGAAGGTGGCGCGCAGGCCGTGCTTTTCGGCGATCGACTTGACCATGAACTTGAAGAAGGAATGCTTGTCGGCTGTCTTCAGCGCATCATCGAATTCCCAATTCATCTCGAACTGACCGTTGGCGTCCTCGTGGTCGTTCTGATAGGCCCCCCAACCGAGCTCCAGCATATAGTCGCAGATCTCGGAAATCACGTCGTAGCGCCGCATGACGGCCTGCTGGTCATAGCAGGGCTTTTCCGCCGTATCGTATTCGTCGGATATCTTGGCACCGTCGGCGGTGATCAGGAAGAATTCGGCTTCAACACCGGTCTTGACGCGCTTGCCCGCCGCTTCCGCCTCTTTCACGAGCTTTTTCAGCACGTTGCGCGGCGCTTGCGCAACCAGTTTGTCCTCCATCATGCAATCGGCCGCAACCCAGGCAACGTCCCTCTTCCATGGGAGCTGGATGACGGACGAGGCATCTGGCACGGCAAAAAGATCGGGATGGGCGGGTGTCATATCGAGCCAGGTGGCGAAGCCGGCAAAGCCGGCACCGTCTTCCTGCATACCGGCAATTGCTTGAGCCGGTACCAGCTTGGCGCGCTGGCCGGAAAAAAGATCCGTATAGCTGATCATGAAATATTTGATGCCCTTGTCTTTGGCAAAGGCAGCAAGATCCAGTGTCATTCTCGTTCCCCTTTGGATTTCTTAGAGACACTTCGATGATGCATGGTGCGGCCGGGCCTTTCGGCCCGGCCGGAATGTCAAAAGCCTCCCTTGCCCGGATACCAGTTGGTGCCGGCGAGCGGGATCTGCGCCATGGCGGCAGCTTCCATCGTCAACGCACAAAGATCCTCCGGTTCCAGGTTGTGCAGGTGATTCTTGCCACAAGCGCGCGCGATCGTCTGCGCTTCCAGCGTCATGACCTTCAGATAATTGGCAAGACGCCGGCCGGCTGCAATAGGGTCGAGACGGCTTGCAAGCTCCGGATCCTGCGTCGTGATGCCGGCCGGGTCCTTGCCCTCATGCCAGTCGTCATAAGCGCCGGCCGTCGTACCGAGCTTCTGGTACTCGTCTTCCCATTTCGGATCGTTGTCGCCGAGCGCAACCAGCGCCGCCGTGCCGATGGCAACCGCATCCGCGCCAAGCGCCAGCGCCTTTGCCACATCGGCGCCGGAGCGGATGCCGCCGGAGATGATCAACTGCACCTTGCGATGCATGCCGAGATCCTGCAGCGCCTGCACGGCGGGACGGATACAGGCAAGCGTCGGCATGCCGACATTCTCGATGAAGACGTCCTGGGTAGCCGCAGTGCCGCCCTGCATCCCGTCAAGTACGACGACGTCGGCGCCGGCTTTGACGGCAAGCGCCGTGTCGTAATAGGGGCGCGCGCCGCCGACCTTAACATAGATCGGCTTTTCCCAATCGGTGATCTCGCGCAGTTCCATGATCTTGATTTCAAGATCGTCCGGACCGGTCCAGTCAGGATGACGGCAGGCCGAACGCTGATCGATGCCCTTTGGAAGGTTGCGCATATTGGCGACACGATCGGAGATCTTCTGACCGAGCAGCATGCCGCCGCCGCCAGGCTTGGCCCCCTGCCCGACGACGACTTCGATCGCATCGGCCCGACGCAGGTCTTTCGGGTTCATGCCGTAACGCGAGGGGAGATACTGATAGACCAGTGTCTGCGAATGGCCACGCTCTTCGTCGGTCATGCCGCCATCGCCTGTCGTGGTCGATGTTCCTGCAATCGTCGCGCCGCGACCAAGCGCCTCCTTGGCGTTGCCGGAAAGCGCCCCGAAGCTCATGCCGGCAATGGTGATCGGGGTCTTGAGCGTGATGGGTTTCTTGGCAAAGCGGCTCCCGAGCACGACGGTTGTGTCGCATTTCTCGCGGTAACCCTCGAGCGGATAGCGCGAGATCGAGGCACCGAGGAACAGAAGATCGTCGAAATGCGGCACCTTGCGCTTCGTTCCGGCACCGCGGATGTCGTAGATGCCGGTCGCCGCAGCGCGGCGGATTTCCGCCAGCGTGTGATCGTCGAAGGTCGCCGACTTACGGGGCGGCGTATACGGATTGTGATAGCTCATGAGGTCCCCTTCGTCTCAATAGGCGTCGGCATTGTCGATGTTGAAATTATAGAGCCTGCGCGCCGATCCGTAGCGCTTGAACTCTTCCGGCCTGACGCCGCGCACACCCGCCTTCTCAAGAAGCTCGGAGAGCTTTTCCAGATGCTCCGGGCGCATTTCCTTTTCGATACAATCGGCGCCGAGGCTTTTCACCGAGCCGCGCACAAACAGCTTGGCCTCATAAAGGCTGTCGCCCAGCGCATCGCCGGCATCGCCCAACACGACCAAATGGCCCGACTGCCCCATGAAGGCAGACATATGGCCGATATTGCCGTGGACGACGATGTCGATGCCCTTCATAGAAATACCGCAGCGCGACGCCGCATTACCCTTGATGACAAGCAGGCCGCCACGGCCGGTCGCGCCCGCATATTGGCTGGCATCACCTTCGATGACGACGCTGCCGGACATCATGTTTTCGGCAACGCCAGGACCGGCGGAACCATGCACCGTAACGTTGCCGCCGTCGTTCATGCCGGCGCAGTAATAGCCCACGGAGCCCTTGATATCGACGGTGACGGGTGCGTCGATACCGGCGGCCACAGCATGATGGCCGCGTGGATTGACGACTTCGAAGGCTAGATCATTGGCGCCTGCTGGAAGGCCATGAAGGGCGCTGTTGAGTTCGCGCAAAGGCGTGACGGATAGGTCGAAAACTGGCATGAAAAACTCTCTCGTTTCCAGCGCGCCTGATCAGGCAGCCTTTTCGTGATCCCAGAAATAAACGGTTGCCGGCTCGGGCTCCCAGATGCGGGCGTTCTCGATGCCGGGGAGATTGACAAGCGCACGATATTCCGAGCCGAAAGCCACATATTGATCGGTTTCCGCCATGACCGCCGGCTTGCAGGCGATGGGATCGCGAACGACACCGAAACCCGACTTGGTACCGACGACGAAGGTGAAGAAGCCGTCGAGATCATCGACCGCGCTTTCAAGCGCCGCGCCGAGATCCTTGCCCTTTGCCATTTCGGCCGTGAGGTAGGCGGCTGCGACCTCGGTGTCGTTTTCCGTCTCAAAGCTCATGCCGATGCGCTTGAGCTCGCGACGCAGGTTATTGTGGTTCGACAGCGAACCGTTATGCACCAGGCACTGATCCGAACCGGTGGAGAAGGGATGCGCACCAAGCGTGGTCACGGCCGATTCCGTCGCCATGCGCGTGTGCCCGATACCATGGGTGCCGGACATGCCGGTGACGCCAAAGCGCGAGACTACATCTTTTGGCAGGCCGACTTCCTTGTAGATCTCAACGGTATCGCCGCTGCTCATGACGCGGATATTCGGACGCAGTGCAGTCAGGGCTGCCCTGCCCTCGTCAAGCTTGCCCTTGGCAAGCGTAATGACTGCGTGCGTGCTCTTGACCGTCACGGCAACGGGAGCATCGAGCGCCCGTCTGAGCTCATATTCAAGCCCGTCGAAGTCCTTTGCCGGATCGGCCGACTGAACGGTTATCTTCGCCGTGTTGCCGCTATCATTGCCGTAGATCGCAATGCCTGCGCTATCAGGTCCGCGATCGGTCATCGTGACAAGCATAGAGGACAAAAGCGCGCCGAGTTTCGGCTCCAGCGCCTTATCCTTCAAGAAAAGACCGACAATTCCGCACATGCCCAAAGCCTCCATTTTCGCATCTGCAAAAATGGCTATCAGGTCCATGGCGCATTTTCAACTCAAAAGAATAATATTTTCTTTTAAGGCAAGTTATCCAGGCTTGCCCCGCTGCGGATAGCTGATGATCGACAGGTATTTTGCCGGCAGCTTCACCAACACCTCCGGACCATGCGGCGCGTCGGCATCGAAGAAGAGACTGTCGCCGGGCTGCATGGGATAAAGCTCGTCGCCATGGCGGTACATGACCTCGCCCTCCAGCATATAGAGGAACTCCATGCCCTCGTGCTGGAACGTCGGAAAGACATCGGAATCGGCCGTCAACGTGATGAGATAGGGCTCGACGATAACGCCGCTCGAATTGTTGTCGATATGGCCGAGCAGATTATATTGATGGCCGGCGCGCGTGCCGCGCCGTTCTAGCTCGACACCCTGCCCCGCTTTGACGAAGACGGCGTTGTGCGGCTCCTCGTAGCGCCGGAAGAAGGACGTAAGCGGCACCCCTAGCGCTCGGGAAAGTGATTGCAGCGTCGTCAGGGACGGCGAGATATTGCCGTTTTCGATCTTCGACAACATGCCGAGCGAGATACCGGTCGCAGCAGCCAGATCCGTGACGGTGATACCGAGCTTCTTGCGATAGGCGCGCACTTCGTGGCCGATCGCCATCTCGAGATTGTTCTCTTTGGGCTCGCGCACCGCATGCGGGTCTTGCAAAAAAGCTGGGCGTCCACCGTGGGTTGGGTCATCGATCGACAATTTATCTGCCTTGGGTTTCATTCTATATCCTTTTTTCGGCAGGGCTGCTGGGAAGGACTCTATCCTCCCAGTGAAATTTTCTCAATTGCGACGAATATCACGCCTGACGAGTGTCGCCGGGTGCGATCCCATAAAGAGAGCGAAAGGCGCGAGCAAAATGCGCCCCGCTGGAAAAGCCGGTAGCAATGGCGATTTCGGAGATCGAAAGCGGGCTCTGTTCCAGAAGCCGCCGGGCAGTCTGCAGCCTTATCCGCCGATATTGATCGAGAAACGTCGAACCGAGATGTCTGGCAAACAACCGGTCGAGATGTCGCGGTGTGACCCCGGCAATCCGGGCCATGGCCGTGCGATCGAGCGGCATCTCGATTGTCTCCTCCATTTTTTCAAGGACGCTCAGCAGGCCTGGATGGTGGACACCATAACGCTCGGCGAGCGAACCGCGTTGCGGCGCGGCGGGCTCGCCGACCTCGGTGTGCAGATACCAGTCGCTGACGCGGCGGGCAAAATCGGCGCCCATGCGCTCGGATATCAGCACATGCATCATGTCGAGGGGCGCAATGCCGCCGCCGCAGGTGATGCGGTTTCCGTCAACGACGAAGCGTGCCTGGCGCGGTGACAGGGCGGGAAATGCCTCCAGAAGAGCCGGCGCATGTTCCCAATGAATCGTAAAATCACGCTCGGCCATTAGGCCGGCCGCTGCAAGCAGATAAGGGCCGCCGGAAATGCCGCCGATGCGCACGCCCTCCCGAGCAAGTTGGCGAAGACAGGCGAGAACCGAAGGGTAATCCCAGTCGCGCGGCGATCCGCCGGCGCAGACGAAGACGGTGCCGAGACCCGATCCGCGACCTGGAAGAGGTTCAGCCGGCACCGGCACGCCCCCCGACGAGACCGCCGGGGTGCCGCCCGGTGAAAAGATCGAAATCCGATAGATTTCGCGCCCAGCCAGCAGGTTGGCCGCACGCAGCGGCTCGCTTGCGGAGGCAAAGGACATCAATGCGAATCCCGGGATCAGGATGAAACCAATCGCCTGGGTATTTTTCGTATCGATCGAGGCCATGTCCCTTTTCTATCGAAATAGGTCCCAATTGGGCAAGTCGGCATTTTTCACTCTGTCATCATGAGGGGAATTCAAAGCGGATCGAACCATGCGCTATTCGGCTTTCTCAGTTTTCCTCAATGGCCTTCGCGGCAATGCCGGCTGGGCGCCTGCCTGGCGCCAGCCAGAGCCGAAACCACAGTATGATGTGATCATCGTCGGGGGTGGCGGCCACGGTTTGGCGACAGCCTACTATCTCTCCAAGACCTTCGGCGTTACCAATGTCGCCGTTTTGGAAAAGGGTTATCTCGGCTCGGGCAATATCGGCCGCAACACGACGATCATCCGTTCCAACTACCTGTTGCCTGGCAACAATCCCTTCTACGAACTCTCGATGAAGCTCTGGGAAGGCCTGGAGCAGGATTTCAACTTCAACGCCATGGTCTCGCAACGCGGCGTGATCAATCTCTTCCATTCGGATGCCCAGCGCGACGCCTATACGCGCCGTGGCAATGCGATGCGCCTGCACGGCGTCGACGCCGAGCTACTGGACCGCGATGCCGTTCGCAAGAAATTGCCCTTCCTCGATTTCGACAATGCCCGCTTCCCGATCATGGGCGGACTGCTGCAGGCGCGTGGCGGGACGGTTCGCCACGATGCCGTTGCCTGGGGCTATGCCCGCGGCGCCGACAGTCGCGGCGTCGATATCATCACCGGCTGCGAGGTAACAGGCATTCGAACGGAAAGCGGCCGCGTCACGGGCGTCGAAACCACGAAAGGCTTCATCGGATGCGGCAAGCTCGCGCTTGCGGCTGCCGGCAATTCCACCGTCGTCGCCGATATGGCCGGCCTGCGCCTGCCGATCGAAAGTCATGTACTTCAGGCTTTCGTCTCCGAGGGGCTGAAACCCTTCATCGATTGCGTGGTCACCTTCGGCGCCGGGCATTTCTATGTCTCGCAGTCCGACAAGGGCGGTCTCGTCTTCGGCGGTGATATCGACGGCTATAATTCCTATGCTCAGCGCGGCAACCTTGCGACCGTCGAGCATGTCGCCGAAGCGGGCGTGGCGATGATCCCGGCGCTGACCCGGATCCGCTACCTGCGGAGCTGGGGCGGTATCATGGACATGAGCATGGATGGCTCTCCGATCATCGACCGCACCCATATCGACAATCTCTATCTTAACGCCGGCTGGTGCTACGGCGGCTTCAAGGCCACCCCGGCGTCGGGCTATTGCTATGCTCATCTCATCGCCCGCAACGAACCACATGAAACGGCACGGCAGTTGCGCCTCGACCGCTTCCAGCGTGGTTATCAGATTGATGAAAAGGGCGTCGGCGCCCAACCGAACCTGCATTGAGGACATGACGACATGGCAAGCCTGATTTCCTGCCCTCATTGCGGTCCCCGCCCCAAGGAAGAGTTCACCATCAAGGGCGATGCGAGCCTTGGCCGTCCGGCCGCGGACGCAGGTTCGCAAGACTGGTACAATTACGTCTATCTGCGCGACAATCCGAAAGGCCTACACAAGGAATATTGGCATCATTCCTCCGGCTGCCGCCGCTGGCTGATCGTCGAGCGTGACACCGTCACCCACAAGATCCATGGCGTCAGCGATGCGGCGCTTGCCAAGCTTGGAGCGAGCGTATGAGCAGCCAGCGGCTTTCCTCGGGCGGCCGGATCGACCGTTCAAAGACCATTGCCTTCAGCTTCGACGGCAGGAACTATACCGGTCACCCCGGCGACACGCTTGCCTCCGCCTTGCTTGCCAACAACATCCGGCTGGTCGGCCGCAGTTTTAAATATCATCGCCCACGTGGCATATTGACGGCGGGAGCAGCCGAGCCCAATGCGCTTGTGACGACCGGGACGGGCGGACGCACCGAGGCGAACAGCCGCGCCACGATGATCGAGCTCCATGACGGGCTGATCGCCCGCAGCCAGAACCGCTGGCCCTCGCTCGCATTCGACGTCGGCGCCATCAACGGACTGCTCTCGCCCTTCCTGAGCGCCGGCTTCTACTACAAGACCTTCATGTGGCCTGCTGCCTTCTGGGAGAAAGTCTACGAACCGCTGATCCGCAAGGCTGCCGGTCTCGGCAAGGCATCCTATGAAGCCGATCCCGATACCTATGAGAAATGCTGGGTGCATTGCGATCTGCTCGTCATCGGTGCCGGACCCGCGGGCCTTGCCGCGGCCTTGACGGCCGGGCGCGCGGGCGCGCGCGTTCTCCTCGCAGACGAAAGCTTCGAGCTCGGCGGCAGCTTGCTTGCAGAGCGCGGTCCGTCCCTTGAGGAGATGCTGGAGGAACTTGCCGGTCTGCCCAACGTGCAATGTCTGCCACGCACCACTGTCATCGGCTGGTACGACGACAATGTCTTCGGCGCGGTTGAACGCGTTCAGAAGCATGTTGCAACGCCCGATCCGCGCCGGCCGCTCGAGCGGCTTTGGCGCATTATCGCCAAGCAAGCAATCCTTGCCACGGGCGCTGAGGAACGACCGCTCGTCTTCGGCGGCAACGACATTCCAGGTGTCATGATGGCTGGCGCGATGCGCAGCTATCTGAACCGGCAGGCCGTCGCTCCTGGCAAGCGCACCGTGGTCTTCACCACCAACAGCTCCGGCTATCGGACGGCTTCCGACCTCGAGGCCGCCGGCCTTGAAGTGGCAGCCATCGTCGACACACGCGCCAGCGGCGACGCCTGGAACGGCAACGCGCCGGTCCTGCGCGGCGCATGCATCATCGATGCGCTTGGGACGAAACAGGTGCGTGGAGTGAGCATTGCGAGCGGCGCAGGCACACAGGATATCAATGCCGATACTCTCGCGATGTCCGGTGGCTGGAGCCCGATCATCCACCTTGCCTGCCATCGCGGCGCCAAGCCAATCTGGTCTGAAAAACACGGAGCCTTCCTCGCGCCGGAACGGCAGGATGGCTTGTTGATCGCCGGCTCAGCGGCCGGCCTTGCCTCCACAGATTGCTGTCTCGGCGACGGAGCGATCAAAGCTGCCGAAGCTCTGGAGGCAATCGGCTTTGGCAAGATTGCTCCCGCCTTTGCTTTGGCAGAGGAAGCATCGCCCGCAGCCGCAGCGCTCTGGCATGTCAAAGGCGGCAAGGGCAAGGCCTTCGTCGATTACCAGAACGACGTCCACCTGAAGGATCTTGGACTTGCCGTGCGCGAGGGCTACGGTGACGTCGAGCTTGCCAAGCGCTATACGACAAATGGCATGGCGACCGATCAGGGAAAGCTTTCCAATGTCAACGCCATCGGCATCCTTGCCGAGGCTCGTGGCATCTCGCCAGCCGAGGTGGGTACGACGACGTTCCGGCCCTTCTATACGCCCGTCTCCTTCGGCGCGTTGACAGGTACTTCGCGGGCTAAGCATTTTCAGCCGGCGCGCAAATCCCCTTTGCATGAATGGGCAAAGAAGAACGGCGCGGTCTTTGTCGAGACCGGCCTTTGGTACCGCTCCTCCTGGTTTCCGCGCAGTGGTGAAAAGACCTGGCGCGAAAGTGTCGATCGCGAAGTGCTCAACATCCGCACTAATGCAGGCCTTTGCGATGTCTCGACGCTCGGCAAGATCGAGATCTTCGGCAAGGATGCGGCGGCCTTCCTCGACCGCGTCTATTGCAATGGTTTCGCCAAACTGCCCGTCGGCAAGGCTCGCTACGGCATCATGTTGCGCGAAGATGGCATGATCTATGACGATGGCACCACCAGCCGCCTGGGCGAGGACCATTTCTTCATGACCACGACGACGGCGCTCGCAGCCGGGGTGCTGACGCATCTGGAATTCTGCGCTCAGACGCTGTGGCCCGAGCTTGAGGTCTATTTTGCCTCATCGACCGATCAATGGGCACAGATGGCGGTGGCCGGCCCGAAATCCCGGGCCATCCTTGCCGAGATCGTTGATGAAGACATTTCGGACGGTGCTTTCCCTTTCATGAGCGCACGCGCAGTCTCCTTGTTCGGTGGCAAGCTGAAGGGCCGTCTTTTCCGCATCTCCTTTTCCGGCGAGCTCGCCTACGAGCTTGGCGTGCCCGCGGCCTATGGAGAATTCGTCGCCGACGCGATCCTGCAGGCGGGTCAAAGCCACGGGATCTGCGCCTATGGCGCCGAAGCGCTCGGCGTCCTTCGTATCGAAAAGGGCCATGTCACCCATGCGGAGATCAACGGAACCGTGACGCCGGGCGACCTCGGTTTTGCTCGCATGGTTTCAACCACGAAGCCCGATTTCATCGGCAAGGCGATGCTCGCACGCGAGGGCCTGCAGGCAGCCGACCGTCCTCGCCTTGTCGGGGTAAAGCCGACAGACCCTGCAGCCAGCTTCCGCACCGGCGCTCATATTCTGGCCGAGAATGCGGCCGCGACGCTCGAAAACGACCAGGGCTACGTCACATCAAGTGCCTTTTCACCGAGCCTTGGCCACACGATCGGATTGGCTTTGATCAAGAACGGCCCGGAGCGCGTCGGCGAGAAGGTCACTGTCTGGAACGGCCTTAGAAACGAATATACGGATGCGGTGATCTGCAGCCCCGTCTTCATCGACCCTCAAAACGAGAAGCTTCATGCCTGATTCGCCAGCACTGAAGCCGGTTCTTGCCGGCAAGCCCGTTTTGCAAGGCGACACCATCCGGCTGGCAGCCCTGCCGGAGGGCCACCTTCTGCACGTAATGGGCGCGACCACGAGCGAGGAGATTGCGAACCATCTCCTCGCGGTGAACCTCAAGGAAAGCACCGTGCGCCCGGCCGGATACCGGCAATGGTTTGTTGCCGGTGACGACCAGCTTTCCGAGGTCCAGAGGCAGGCGCTTGCCGATGCGCTCTCCGGCGGCGCTTTCATCTCTGACCAGAGCCATGGCCGCATCCGTATCCACGTTTCCGGATCCCACGCGGCCGCGCTCCTCAACAAGGGTACCGCCGTCGACCTGCATCCGGTCAACTTTCCTGAAGGAAGCAGTGCCATGACCCTCTTCGGTCACATTTCGATCCAGCTCACGCGGACTGCCGGGGAGGGTTTCGAGTTGACCGTGCTGCGGAGCTTTGCGCAATCGCTTTATGAGGAACTTGAGGCGCTCGCACTATCTTTGGGCGCATCGAAAGGTCAGTAATACGGGATGGAATGGGGGCTGAAAGACCTTACTGCCTGCCCCACCAACAGGTCTTCCACGCTTCATCCTCCACGGAGCGTTGCGCGGTTCGATTCACATCGTTGACGTTGCGGAATCACGGACTTTGCTTTCATCTCGTTTGCGATCCAATGATCGCATAGGCGTTCCATATCCGCGGACGCGTGAGGTTTTTTGGGAAACGCAGCAAGGCTCTCGCGGACGACAAGACGGGTTTCGCATGCGTCGCGGCCTGTTCAATCTTCCTAATGGGGCTGTTGAACGGATTTGAACCGGCAACCCTTCTCATTCGAATGCTCTCAGACTAGATAACACATTGATCTTTATAGGCAATCTTTTCACCGGCTACGAAGAACCGCATCCCGGAACGCCAAGGCCTGACAGGCATGCCCACGCGCCCTCCGCCGTGACAAGTTCATACGGTTCTGAACAGCGCGCCGAGGCGAGACTTGATGTATGTAATGGAGGACGCCACATCTTTGGCGACACCGTTGGGAACTCCATCGAGCCCGCGCGATAAGTCTTGCATTTGCTGACCAATGAAGCTGCTCGCGTCAAGCGCTGCTCCTGTTACGCCATTCTGCATATTTGCGGCAAACTCAAGCAGCGCGCTCTGCATTCCGTTTGGCGGTGCGATCCGCGCTCGAGCGACGTCGGCAGGCGACGCGCTGTAGGGTGTGGCATCGAGCCGGTCAGGTCCCAGGTTATCTGGGCTCGCAAGGGTCAGGGCAATCGACAGGTCTGGTGCGATCGCATCGCGCTTCGTCAAAGGTGGTCCCAGAGTCGGAAACCGTTTGCGCAACGTCGCAATGATGGATGTGTGATCAAAAGGCGTGTCGTTCAGCGGTCGCAGCACAGTGCCCTCGGGAACGTAGGGCGAAACGATGACAGCCGGCACACGCACACCATATCGACTAAAATCGAATGCGGCCCCACGTCGTTTCGGCTCCGGCGGTTGTGCCGGCGGCGGCGGAACGTGGTCATAACATCCACCATGTTCGTCATAGGTGATGATCAGAAGTGTTCGGGTCCACGCAGGACCGTTGCGAACCGCGTTATAAACATCGGCAATCAGCTGTTCGCCAAGCGTTGCCACATGAGGCGGATGCTGATCGTTCGGCAAGGATACGTCGGCGAAATAGCGTGGCTCGATAAACGAGTAGGCAGGCAGATCTCCAGTTTTCGCGTCGGTCAGGAATTCGTCAAAAAGTCGAAAACGACCTAGCGAAAGTGCAAGCTTCTCAAGCGTGATCGCTTGCGGCACGTCATGGAAGTAGATTTTCCAACCACCGGGCAATTGCGCATTGTCGATGCGGTTGTAGATCGTCGGCATCTGATATGGGAAGTGAACAGGCGAATTGTTCTCATAGCCATTGGCCGTAGCAGTGTGCACGAAAAAGCGATTCGGCCAGGTCTGGCACGGAGCAGAAGCAAACCAGCGATCACACACGGCGAACTGCCGCGCCAGTTTACTGATCACGGGAACCTGCTCTGGCGTGAAATAATGCATCACGCTTGCGGGGTCATACGCTCCCGACGAGTAGGTCGCCTGCGCCTGATAATTCTTCACAAAGCCGCTCATATCCGGCTTTGCCCCGGACCGCGGTAAGCTCCTGCCAAACAGCTGCATGTTGATGTCAGTCCAACTCTCCCCCGGATCGGGATTGGGTATGGACATCGTCGCATCGCTGGAGCCGGCTATATTGTGTACGGCATATGCAACACCGGCCGCGTCAAGATTGGCTTCCGACCCACCCAGACCATCAAAACCCGGGGATTGGGGATAGAGTTTTCCGAGCATGCTGTCGAAAGATCGGTTTTCCAGCATGAGAACAATGATATGGTCTATCTGATCGAGTGCGCTCATTGTGTGGCCTTTGAACGATGATGTCACGGCTATCTCAAAAATTTCAGCACGCGCCGGTTTCTTGCCGGTCCCACGATAGTCATCAATTCAAGCATAACATCAAACCAAGACGGCGCGCCGATGAATTGACATCTTGCGGTATACGGCAGAGCTTCTCAGAGCGTGGATGACGTCGATCAAACTGGCCGAATTTCACACAAAATGAGGAAGACCCCAATTAACTGCCAAGCGACGAGACAAACCGCAAGGGCGCTTCGCATTCCCGCGCGGGGTTTAGCGGCTACGCAACCACGTGGAAAGATTCTTCAATAAGATCAAACAGTTTCGTGGCATCGCAACCCGATATGACAAGCGCCCTAAAAACGACCTCGCTGCAGCAAAGCTCGTCGCCAGGAAAATCTGATGTCAGAGTTTATGAGTCGACGCTCTCGAACACAGTATTGACGGCTACGCGAGTATGCGACATGCGTCGGCGGAGTTGCCGTTGAGACGTTAGAGGCTCAGAGGCAACGGGTAGCCGTTCTCATATTCGGAGGCGCTTGTCTCTACTCCCGGACCAAGGCTCTGATTTCACTGCGAAGGCTCAAAGCAAGGTCGGGCTGATCCGAAGTCAGGTGGCCGATACCACGCTCCAACCACGAGCGGATCAACGCTTCATCGTTCAACGTCCAGACACAGAGACGCTCAGCTGGGACGACTTGGCTGATCTGGAACCATTCCTTTTGCAGGAGCTCATGATGAATTGCGACAATCTCCACCTGCCTGGTTGCATCGATGAGAAACGCGCCTAGTCCCCCTTCTCGTTCGATCGACGCGGCGTTTGCGGAAACGAGGCGGCGAATGTGGGGAGCAACACGACGGCATTCCTCTATTACCGCCAGATCGAAGGAGGTCAAATGGCATCGATCGGCTATTCCGAACCGCTCAATTTCTGCGACAACCTTCTTCACGATACCTGGATATGGTCGCCCTGCCGCATCGGATTTGATTTCGATGTGCAAACACCTGCGGGCTGCCCCTTCGAAGACTGCGAGCACATCTGAGAGCGTAGGCAAGACCTCGAGGGTGCCTTGCAAATGGGTTTCCAGTCTCATGTCAATGGTAAGGTCGCGCACCGGGCCGACCCTATCGGTGGTGCGATCGAGGGATGTGTCATGGATGACGACGAGCTCGCCCGCATCTGTCAGATGAACATCGAATTCGATGCCATCCACCTCAAGATCAAGAACGTTACGAAATCCCGTCAGGGAGTTTTCAGGCCAGATATTGCGCGCGCCGCGATGGCCGATGATTTTTGTCATGTTGTTCTCCAATGCCGAAGGTCAGCGTAATGTCGGGTCGAGCTTGTCTCGCAGCCAGTCGCCAACCAGCGAGATCGAAAGAGTCGTCACCATGATGATGAAGGCCGGTGCGAGCATGATCCAGGGTGCCCGTGTCAGGTACTCGCGTCCGAAGCCAACCGCTCCGACAAGAGACACGCGACTGGAGATAGGAGATACTGAATGGCGGACAATTATTCTTTCCGCCACTTGACGTTCGCGATACTGAGTGATGCGTTGAAATCGAAACGTCCGCAGACGGAGGTGATGAGACGTCGAAGCTCAGTGGGATCAAAACACGCATTCGAGAACTTCGGCCAATCTGGAAGACTCTCATGATCCTGAAAAGCTAAAGATGCTATCGTTTCGATGGATAGAAATCCGCGCGATTGGGCCAACGGACATTCAGGATCCGCGAAAAGCCGCCTGCCAACAGAACCGTTAGCTAAGGAAGCACGGTTTAATTCGGCCGCACCAATGACCGAAGAAGAATAGATCACTCCTTCGGTCGAGGTTCGAGGTCGGTGCGCCATCCGCACCCACTATTGCGCCGGCTTTACGCCCGGTTGCTCCTGTTGCTGCTTCAGCTTTCTGTCGGCCACCTGTTTCTTGTGCAGTTCGTGTCCGGCAACGCACCCGCCGATGGCGCCAAGCACGGCATGATGTCCAGCATAGTGTCCAGCGACAGCCCCAGCCGCGCCGCCGCTGATACACCCTACAGCCTGAGCTTCAGAGCTTGCGCCTACGATTGCAAATAGTGCTGCAGCAATGATGATCTTCTTCATGGGGACTCCATATGGGATGGTTGTCGGGTGCAGCAATTTATACCCCGCGCAACTGAACCTCGACTGAACGATCAATCCTGAGCGGATCATTCAAAAGACGGATATCCTCACAAATCGCCGAGGTTTGCCATCCAACAGCGTCGCGGTGTGGTGTCGCGTTGAATCGGCTCGGCATTGCGACGCTCACAACCTTTCAAAAGCGCTGATTCTATCGCATTTGGTCCCAAATCGTCGGCGAGCCGATGTCACGCTGCGCAACGCGCTGTTCAAGGGCAAGCCGACGATAAACGCCTTCCTGAAATCGCGGGATGGATGATCATATCATGGCCATGGCTACTGTGATCGTCCAATTTCATGACCTGCCCGCATTCCCTAGTGAACATGAACCAACCGCCGAAAGTTCATCGAACGGATTGAGGGTCAACCTGCGGGCGTTATCACTGCTGCGGCTTCGGGCGTCGGTCCCTTCTCCAGACCGGCCCAGCCCGAATAGCCCATATAGAGCGCAATCACGAACATCAGCACACCTGAGGCGTAAGGCGCCCGCTTGGCGAACGTATCGAAGCCGGACCAACGTTTTTGGACGTGACGCACGCTGATAGAGGCTGCCACACCCGCCGCGACCATCGTCACTGCCAGGCCGATGCTAAAGCACACCACCAGCACTACGCCGAGGGACAATTGCTTGAGCTGCAGGCACAGAAGCAGCACGGTAATTGCTGCGGGACATGGAATCAGACCGCCGGTCAGGCCGAACATGATGATCTGGCCCGTCGTGACGCTCTGGTTTTTGAAGCGCCTGGCGATGTCGTTGGCGTGGGCGCGGGCGTGCGCATCCATATACTCACCGTCTTCACCGACCGACAGGCCGTGATGGTGATGGTCATCTTCGCTATAGGCCACATCGTAGTCGTGGGTATGATCTCCATGCCCCAAGCTGACGCGCGCGTTGAAATTATGCGGCTCCGGGATCTCTTCCACGCTTTCGAGGTAACCGCCCTTGTCGAGGAAGGTGAAGGTTTGCTTAGCCCCGCTGGCACGCTCCGTCACGATCGCAACATCCTTCCCATGCCAGCCATGACCTGTTTCAAAGCGGATCCTGAAGCGCGGCGGGACACCGTCCTCAAAGACTTCCAACGCCATGATGCCGTGGCCTGTGTCGATCTTGCGCGTCTCATCACCATGATTGTGGTCATGGTCATGACTGTAGCCAGCCTCAACATGCGTTTCGCGCCAGGTGCGCCAGATCATCCATAAGGCGATGCCGATGACAATCACGGCAGAGGCGATCTGGAAGTATGGCTCGGTGGTTTCCGCATTCATGCCGCGGCCAAGATACTGACCGCCAAGGGCCACCACCCAAACAACCGCTGTATGGGACATCGCGGCCGAGACACCAAGGAGTACGGCCTGCATGATCGTGCCGCGCACGGCAATGATGAACGCTGCCATCATCGTCTTGGAATGACCGGGCTCGAGCCCGTGAAGGGCGCCGAGGAAGATGGCCGTGGGAATGAACAGCCAAGCGTGGGCCGTACCCTGCTGAAGGAGTTCGGGAAGGGACGTCATGGTGGGGGCTTTCTGATGTCAACTGATGCATAATAGCATAGGGGGGTATATTATTTGTTGTCAATCCCACCAAAACGTGTTTGTGATAGGAGACGATTGAGATTGGGGCCTTGGAGGTTTATCGGTCGGGATCGCCAATTTCAGGAGCAACCGCATGACTCACACCGTCCGCGAAAAAGCGAAACTCATTAACCGCGTGCGTCGACTGCGCGGTCAGGTCGAGGGCCTGGAGCGGATGCTCGAAGAGGAAAAGAGCCACACCGACGTCATGCAACTCATCGCCGGCATCCGTGGCGCCATGAACGGCCTGATGAACGAAGTGATAGAGGATCACATCCGCTTTCACCTACAGGCGGCCGACCTCCCGCAAAGTGAGCGCGACGAGGGAGCGGCCGAGCTGATCGACATCGTGCGCGCCTATCTGAAATAGGCGCTCATGGCTAAGGATTCTCCCTGCACAGATGTCTGTCAGTACAACCCACTCAGTAAGTGGTGTGTCGGGTGCGGGCGGACGCTCGAAGAAATCCGCGCGTGGCGGAAGATGTCGCCATATCATCGCACCGCTCTATCCAGGGAGTTGCCGCGTCGTCTTCATCGTCTTCAAAAAGCTGATGCCAAGGCAGCAGCACCCTAATTCGATGCAATACCATCTAGAGAATGTCTGATTTCGCCCCTCCAGCGGACGTCGCCGTCAAGTTGGATCCTCACAAGTCTGGCGCCAATATTGAAACGAAGCAGAGGCCAAATCCCGATCGTTGGAGACGTGGCAGCGACGCCAGTCGGCGCACAGCGAATGGGACGGCTGGATGCTCATACTCAATCGCTTTTCCTTGGGACGTAGCGGCAGCCGGTTTGCTAGCCACGAAAGCAGGTGCTGAACGAAGCAGTCTGGTGCCAGTAACATATGGCAAATGCGCAAGCGGCCCAACTGTCATGAAACTCGTACAGTTCGTCGAATTAAAGCGGCCCATTCAGCGCCGATCGTAACGCAGCTTCGGGCAACCAAATCAGACTGATATTCACCGCAATAAGGTTAAATCCCCCCAACACTCGTTTTGGCTCATGTTATCGAGAAGCAAAAGCTTGCAATCCGGCGATCGAAGACGAACGACAGGCAGTCGGCAGCCGAACGCCGCGCAACAGTCCCTCCGCAAGTCCGTGCCGCCGGCAGCAAGCCACCACAATAATTCCGAAAGGAGGAACGGGCGCGCCGCGCCTCATCATATGGCAAACTTGCGGCTCGCCCTCATCAAGTCAACGCTGCTTGGGGTCGTTATTCCGACTTATGGCTCGTCGAAGATCTCTGCGCCGGCGCGGATTTCGTGGGTTGATTCGTCGAAATCGGTGCCGAAGGGTTCGCAATTGCCACCGAGATGCTTGGCGAAGAAAGCTTCTGCCATGGCAATATAGGCGATCCGGTTGCCCGGCTTTGCGAAACCGTGCCCTTCGTCCGGATAAACGACATAGGTCACAGGAATCCCTTTGGCCTGCATGGCTGAGACAATCGTATCGCTTTCAGCGACTTTGCAACGCACATCATTCTCGCCATGGAAGATCAGCATCGGCTTCTTAATGCAGTCGACCTTGTGGATCGGCGAACGCTCGGCCAAGAGCGCGCGCCCCTCCTCAGTTCTCGGGTCGCCATAGCTGCGATACATGAAATCGGCAAAGCCGGACCAATAGGGCGGCATCGATTCCAACAATGTTTGCAGGTTGGTGATGCCGACAACAGGCACGCTGCAGCAAAAGACATCCGGGGTGAATGTCGCGCCAACGAACGAAGCATAGCCGCCATATGATCCGCCAAATATCGCAATCTTCGACTTATCCGCTATGCCCTCGCGGATGGCCCAGTCGACCATGTCGATAAGGTCGTCGTGCATCTTGGCGGCATGCTGCTTTTCGCCAGCCGCAATGAACGACTTCCCAAAGCCCATTGAACCGCGATAGTTCACAGACAAGACGGCATAACCGCGGTCGGCGAGCCACTGGTGGTCACCACGATAGCCGTAAAGATCCCGGGACCATGGCCCGCCATGCACAACCAGGACCATCGGCAGGGGAACATCCGGTCGTTCATTTGCGACGCTGGCGGGAAGCGTCAGGTAGGAGAGCAGATCAAGGCCGTCGTGTGATTTCGCTTCGACAGGACGCATCGGCGCGAGCCGATGGGCATCGAGAGCCGGGCGTGCTCGAAACAATTCGGTCATGGTTGCCTTGTCGCGATCGTAAAGGAAGGTAGTCAAAGCCTGTTCGGCCCTATGGGCATCGACGATCCAGGTCCGGTTGTCGTCGGACTGACCAACGATGTTAAATTCAAACCCAGGCAAGCTACTTTGTATAGTCTCAAAGTCGGTCCGAACTTGTGGCGCGACATAAAGCCAGTCCTGGCGCGCTCCAGCGATGCTGGCTGCCTCTAGATCGAAGGTTATGGGATGAACGAGAACGTTTCGGACGTCGAAGCGCGGATGCTCGACCACGACGGTCTCCTCCCCGCTCTGCCAATCGAGCCAAGCAAAGACGGCCGTCTCGCGATCAATGCACGTTTGCATGAGCAAACGCCTGTTGTCGCTATCAAACAAAATCGGCCATGTGAGCAAATTGTCGACGTAGTCGAGATCCTTCCAATGGGTAACCTCATCGCCGTCGATTCGCCACAGCTTCGCTCCGCCACCCGGAGACGACGATCGAGCGTGCCGCGGGCGAAGTTGCCAATCGAGGCCGATGCCTCCGAATTCCTGCGTGTTGAGCCAAAGCAGTTCGCGTTTCCCCGTTGCGGCATCAACGATATAGAGATCGTGCCAGCGCGGATCACGATCGTTAAGCCCTATGACGATCTTTCCTGGAACCTGCCTCGACCACATTCGAAGCTCTGCATTCACACCTGCGATGGGCGTCAGGTCCCGTAGCTCTTTCGTCTGGGGATCAACGATGAAAACATGATCGTTTTCATCGCCGGTCTCATCATTGACGAACATCACGAAGCGGCCGTCGGCCGTCCATTCCTGCCAGCCGATCGGCCTGCCTTTCGTGCGCGTCAAGGGTTCACCGGCGTGGGGCTGGTCAGTCGGAGCGATCCAGATGTTGAGCACGCCCTCAAACGGCGCGATCCAGGTCAGCCATTGCCCATCGGGCGAAAGCCTTCCGCCAAATGCATCTGCGTTACCGAATAGCAGTTTCCGTGGAATAAGAATTCGGGTGGTCAAGGGCCGCTCCTTGGTTTGGTTCAAAAGACTTAAACCCTGCGACGACCATATCAGGCTTCGCAACGAGTGCGAGTAACGATCTCGTTCTCGGCGACGTCGTGATGTAAAAGATAGCTAGACATTCCCGGGATAGCTGTTGATCGCCGTCAACGCGACGAACGATAGACAATTGGTGCGAAGACAGACTTCTACATCCCCTGCCGACGGTAAGCGGGAGTTTTGGTCATCCAAAACACCCTGTTTTACGCGATTTCCACCCAGGGAGCCGACAGCCGCGCATTTGTTAGTTCCGATGGATGTCCTCGTTGCCAGAAGCGCCCTTCCCGCGGCGTCAAAAAATAGTAGCCCTCCTGCGTCCGCAAAACCCACCGGGTTGGCCTTATCCGCGGCCGACGCACGCTGCGTCAGGCGACCGATCGGCGCGACCCCTCTGACAGCACGAACGAGGCGTTGCAATCGCAGATCGCTGGGCTGGAAGAGCGCAAGGCCGCACCGGAGGCGACCCTTTCTATTCTGCATGGCAAGTTGAACTGCATCAACGCGGGCAAGCCTGACGACGCACGCCGCGACTATCAGTGCTGAGCGGCGCGCAGTTCGGCCAGCCCTTCTTCCCGTGAGATCACCGGTTCGTATCCGAGTTCCCGCCGCGCCTTGCCGATATCGAAGGACACTTCCACCGCGGAGGTGGCATAGATCTGCCGTGTCAGCGGCGGAACGATCTTGCCCCTGGATATCTTCGCCAGAACGTCGCCAATGGTCGCCACGGTGCGCACAACGGCGCGCGGCACCACATTTTCAGGAACGGCAAGTCCTTGCGTTTCCACCAGTGCCGAAACAAAGCTGCGGAATGGCACGGGCGCGCCATCTGAAATGAAATAGACTTGGCCACCGCGACCACGGCCAAGCGCCAGCTCGACGGCCCTACAAAGATTGGCGATGTGGGTGGTCGACGTCAGATAGGTGCCGCCGCTGATCCAGGCGAACCTGCCGGATTTTACCGCCTGCGTGAGCGCGGGCAGTGCGGTCGTATCATCGCGACCCCAGACGAAACGCGGACGCAGCACGACAATGGAAAAGTCCGGCCCATTCACGGCAAGCGCAAGGCGTTCGGCCGCCGCTTTCGTGCGGGAATATCCACCCGCCGGCTTTTGGGGCATGGGCATCGTTTCATCCACGTTGACGAGCGGCTTGCCGGTGGCAAGCACGGATTCCGTGCTCAAATGAATGACCTTGCAAATGCCGGCTGCACGGGCCGCATCGAGAACCGCACGGGTGCCGTCTTCATTCACGCGCCGCTGCTTTTCGGTGGCGGGTCCGTGATCGGTATCGGCGGCTGCGTGGATCAGCGCATCGCAGCCGGCCATGCGAGCGGACAAAGCGCGATCGAAAAGCTCACCGCGAACCGGCGTCGCACCGAGCGAACGCACCAGCTCTGCGGCGCTTTCGCTGCGCACCAGTGCGACGATTTCTACCCCGTGCGCCACAAAGTGTCGGATCAGGTTGCGACCAACATAGCCGCTTGCGCCTGTCAAAAAGATCCGTTGAAACGGGACAAGTTTATCCGTGGCCGCAGCCTGTGCGGCAATGCTGTCAGTCATGTCATTCACCTCTATCCTGGGAGGGTCAGCCCGTGGCGATATCGGGAAGATTGCTCTCACCCGGTTGCGCGGTCACAAGCCAGTTGATCTCGCGAAGAAGCCTGTCGCGCTCTGCACGTGGGAAATGATGGAAATCGAGATGTTCGAGGAACTTCAGCCCCTCCAAGGCCAGATAGGCGAGAAGTGCACCGCGCGGTGATGGCGATGTAGCCTCGATGCGGGAAATCGTGCGGGCCTGGTTGCTCTGCATCTTGGCGCGCAGCCCGGCATCCAGCGCAAGCGCGGCGCTGAGGTTCAGCGCAACCGCCTTGAACTCTTCCGGCGGCGGGACAGCGGCGGCAAGAATACGTCCACGGATGGCCTTGTCCTCGATACCGGCAATCTGCTCCTCGAGCCCGGCATGATGGGCATTGTCCCGTTCAAACGCACGGTCCACCACTGCTTCAACCAAAGCCTGCTTGGACTTGTGATCGTAAAGCACGCTCGCCTTGTTGATACCCGCCTCCTTGGCGACGGCATCAACAGTCAGGTTCGCCGCGCCATCCCGACCGACAACCCGTTCGGCCGCATCGAGAACTTTCTGCTGATCGATAACCCGCTTCCTGCCCATGACATCATCCGTTTTATTTCCAACCAGATGGTTATAAATAATTGGCGTAACCCGTGTCAAGACGCTGGCGGTCTTCCTCCCGGCGCATTCCAGCTAACCGAGAAAATTCCGGTGAACCTAGGAATCAAGAAGCATCACCGTCACATTGACATCGGTTCCGCTCGATCGGGCCTATCGGCATGATAAAATTGGGAAAATCGCGCCGCCAGAGCCACGCTATGCCAGAGCCCAAACGCCCCCTCTCCCCCGCCGATCCATTTTCGATCCGCGCCGAGGAGTTCAGTGCGCCCGACGCCATCCCCCCTTTGCCCGTCGCCATGAGCTTGCCGTCCTAGGTACGGACGAGGACGTCGCCGCCATGAGGCATCTGGCGAAGACGAGCATGGGGCCAACACGTTTCGGGCGCTTGTCTCCGATTTCGGCTATCTGAGGCCTGATGCGGGCTGGCATCATTGCCGCCGAACGAGCGTCGCGGTGAACTCGCCGTGCCCAGTCCCGAAGTCCGTCTGGGGAGACGAGCGCCGCCAGACATGGCATCAGCATACGGGCGGTAGGCCGAGGCAGGTTAGCCTTACCGGGGTCGTCGTGGAGATCCTGTCGATCAGCGCAAATTTGCGTCGAAGAAACGGACCAGTTCCGCGTTCATTCGCCGGTGGAAGTCAGCGCGATCGAAACCGGGAGCATCGATGCAAATATCTGGTGCAGCTTTGAGCAGACGAGCACTGCAAGGAGGAAGAAAGGCATAATGCCCTGCATGCGCTTCGACGCGATAGTCGGGCGCCCGCGGCAAGGCATCGCGGACGTGCTCCTCATACCACGGGCTGGGTTGATGTCGGTCATCGGCCGCCTGCCACAACAGTACCGGAATACGAACAGACGCCAATCCGGAGCGGTCGAAAGCAAAGCCGAATGCCGGAGCCGCCGCCGCGATCGCCTTGACCCGACGGTCCGGTTTCCAGGCGTCGGAGGGTGCGTGCAGCACCGATACCGAGTGCACGCCAGCTTGAGCCAATGCGGCGCAAAGGTCGTGCGTCGGGTTCGATGCACAATAGGGATCAACTCTCATCAAATCCGGCACTCCGCCCGCCTCGACCAGGACCGTAAAGCCGCCGTTCGAGAACCCGTAAGCGCCGATGCGCCGGGCATCGATGGCGGCATGCCCACGCCAACTCGAAAGCATGTAGTCGATCAAGCGACTCAGCTGCGCGGGACGCCGCCACAACAGCATGACCTTACTCTGATCGTCGTAGGTGTCTCCCGCATGACTGATCGCAGCAACCACGAAACCGGCGCGCGCAAGCGCCAGAGCAGTGTCGTAATGGCTGGCATAAGACCCACCGCCGCCATGGGATAAAACGACAAGCGGCATTTGGCGATTTACCACCGGTCCATTGAGTGCGACGCGCTGGGTGAAGCTTCCCAGAGCCACATCGCGCGGTTCACCGGTGGTTGGATACCATATCCCGGCCGTCAACGGTGGCTCGCTTCCATTTGGAACGCGCATTTCATCGAACCCAACCGAGGCTTCCGGCGCGGCAAGCGCCGCGGCTTGATTAGCCGACGTAATGTCTCCCGATACATCATCGACGGATGCCGCCAGCGCAGCTGCTGGACCAGCCATAATGAGTGCAGCAAGGGCGACTATTACGATCTTCCTCATGGGGTGGCTCTCTTGTTGACCGATATGAGAGGATTGTCGTTGTTGGAACTATTCCGACAGCGGCTCGACCTGAAAGTCGAGACGTAAAGAAATCGAAAGCTTCGTCGAAGATTGCACCCGAACATGCCAACTATGGTGCAAGCGGAAGCTTAGCCATTTTAAGATATGCCGCAACAGGCTGCCAGATCCAATTTTGCCGTCGACCAAAGACCCGTGCGCGAAGGCACCGCAAGCCCGTTTTCCTCTCGAGGAAGGCCAGATCCTCTGGCCGGCAATCAAGATGGGTTGTTCGACGCTTGTCAACGCTGCGTTCCGGCCCGCAGTTGTCTCGCGTCGGCACATTACCGCCAACAAGGACGATTGCGGTGATTTCGGAAGAAATCGCCGCGCCTGAGTGGCCGAATGCCAAATCCGCAAACAGTGCCCTCCCCACCGATACGATGCTAGTCTGCACCGAAGAGCTCGATACACTCGACGCCATCCTGCCCCAGAACCGAGACATCGGTAACCCGCCAATTGGGTACGCGCAGAGCTTACGTTTGTATGCTGGTGGCTTGTGACCACACGACCACCCATTGCCCATTGCGCTTCTCGTAGGCGTCGGTGTGCCAGTAATCGCTGAGGGGAAGCTTGTGCTCGCCGAACACCGCTTCGAGTTGAGCGCGATAGCGGATCACTGCGGCCCCGTCATACAGCCGCACGGCGATGTCGGCTGGCTGCCATGTCAAATATTTGAGATAGCCGGAGGCGACTGCGCCCAAATACTCCTCCTTTGATAACGTCGCGCCGATTGGCGTTATCAATTGGAAGTCTGTGGCATGAAAGCGTTGCGCCTGATCCATATCAGCGTTGATCAGGGCGCGAAGCCTGGCGCGCTCCGTTTCCCTGAGAAGATCGGTCTCGTCGGTAGGCGAACGCTCGCGGGCGGGTGGTGTTGTCATGGGTTCTCTCCGTTGTAAGATAGGGTCAATCTCGCGGGCCTGTATTCCCGGTCGTAACCCATCCAAGATCGATGAGGCTTTGCGTGCTGGCTCGAACGCACTCCTCCTCCGGGCGTGAGCTCCAGTTCAATATGCGTCTCGCCTTTGCTGAACTGACGCTCAGATCGCGATTGAGTTCGTGAACAATCGTTCGCGCGTCGGGGTTTGATGCTGCCATGCTCCTTACGATCTCGTCAGGCACTTCGCTGGTTGGCAGTCGTGAAGCGTATTTCGGGAAGGAATCTCGTAACGTGGCCACCAAATCGCCGAGCCAAAAGAAGCGACCGCCCACTATGAACCGTTGGCCGCTGGCGGCGGGAATTGTCATTGCGCGAATGTGGGCGTCCGCGGCGTCGCGCGCATCCACCACGGAAAAGCCAAAGCGTGGAATACCCTTAAATCGCCCCGTCATCAGATGATGGATCAAACCAACCGATGTCCCGAAGCTCGAGCCAAGCAATGGGCCGAGAATTACGCTTGGATTGATAACAGCAAGATCAAGGCCGGTGTCCCGCGCAAAAGCCCATGCCGCTTGTTCCGTCAGGGTTTTCGATTTGTAATAGGGCGTTGCTCGCGGGCTGTTGACGTCGGTCCAGTTCTTCTCGGTAAACGGCGCTTGCCCATTGCCGTGGTTCGTGGCCGCCACGGAGGAAGTCATCACGACCCGCGTGACTTGTGCCTGGTGCGCGGCGCGCAACACCCGCAACGCGCCATCACGCGCGGTCTGGATCAGGGCATATTCATTGTCCGGATACCCCGGAGGAAAGGGAGAGGCGGTATGAATCACATAGCTGCACCCTTCGACGGCTTCGTCCAAGCCGTCGTCGCGGTCAAGATCCGCCTGCACAAAGCTGAGATGCTCGATGATGTTGTGGCAGTGGGAGGCGAGATCCCGGCCTATCACCTCGCTTTTCCCCAAGGATCGTAAGCTTCCTCGAACGCGATACCCCTGCTCGAGCAGTTGCAGGGCGACATGTTGGGCAAGAAAACCGCCAATCCCGGTCACGAGCACAGTCCGATCTCTGGCGTGTTCATCCACCATTGTGATGTCGAAGCTCCCCGTTCGCCGTCCAAAACGGCAATCAAAAAATAGACAATTAGACAAATAATGTCTAATTGTTCTTTGACAGATTGGACATGTGGTGTCAATAATGACCAAATCATGCAGATTGATCGAAAAACCGACCATATCCTGGATGCGGCACTCCCGGTGTTCGTGCGCTTTGGCTTCAGTAAAACGTCCATGGCGGACATTGCCCGCGCTGCAAATATCTCCAGGGCCTCGCTTTATCTGACATTCAACAGCAAGGAGGAGTTGTTCCGCGCGGGCTCCTTGAGGGCGCATACGAGAACAATGGCCAATGTGACGGCGGCACTAGCGAAGCCAGGGGCGGCCATTGACCGTGTTGAGGCGGCCATGGCGGTCTTCCAACGGGAGCTGATCACGCCCTTTGGCGAGAGTGACGCAGCCAACGAACTTTTTGCCACCAACATGGCCCTGGCTGCCGACATAACGACGGAAGCCCGCGAGAGGTTACTCGACATGCTGGAGCAGACATTGACCGCCGCCGAGTTAAGCAATGAGATCAGCCTCGAACCGGCCCGCGCCACGCCTGCGCAACTGGCCAGCCTCATCTTGGCGGGGATTGAAGGGATAAAACACTCGCGAAGAGGTGGTCCACACCTTGAGGAGGAAACAGCTCTGTTCATGCGTTTTCTGCGCGTCGCGGTGATGCCACAGAATGGCCGATAGGGGTTCGAAAAACGCCACCGCCCATCAGATGTTCATCAAACAGACTTGGCAATTTTTGCCTGCATCAAAACAACGTTGGTTCAAGGTAGAAATTACCTAGGGATCATTTCACCCTCTACCTAAAGCAATTTCTTGAATCACCTCTTGCAAGCCATTTTTGCAGTGCAAAAAAGAAAGGGCCGACGGAAAACCGCGGCCCATAAAGTGTGGAGATCTTTAACCTCCAGAGGGGAACAGCTGCTGCGACGGCACTGGGAGGAGACCGTCATGTGCATCAGCTGCAGTCTTTATGCCCGATTTTTGACCAGTTGGAAAACATTTATTGTGCAATGCAGCTATGCGGCCTCTGCGTTGGTCTCGCTATCGCGATCTGCTGCAGGCAGGTTTCGATGCCGCGCAGCGCGCACCTTTTCTCCTTTAGATCGTCCGCGAAGGCGAAGGCTCCCCCGTCTCACGAACGATAAGAGGCCAGACGATGCTCGGCATCTTCAAGACGCTGGCGATACTGACGCTGTTCGTCTGCTCGGCAGCGGCCTCGTCAGAATCGCTCCACGATAACGGTGAGCTCACGGTATGGCCCGCGAACAGCTTCGCACGCCCATGTTCAAAAAATCGCGGCATATTTTAGCACTTTCATTACGACGGTGTGGTCCAATCATTCAGCGATCCGTGCCTTCCAGGCGCGTGTCGCAGAGGCGGATATGTCAAAGGGGGGGCCTTTGGGGACAAAAGCGATCGCGAGCGCAACGAGAATTCTGAGATGCATGGCCATTCGTCGCCGTCAGTTTCGGAGCGCTGCATGATCCGTACTCCAAGGACAACCTTCCATCTTGTCAGCGTCGCGTGGCCCTTCGTCCTCATCGTCGTTCTTCAGACCGCACTTGCGACCTTCAGCCTGCAGGTCACCTCGTCGTTGCGAGCTTTCGTGACCGGTGAAAGTCTGTGGTCGAAGGGGCAGCACGATGCTCTTTACTACCTCAGTCGCTATGCTGAATCCGGCAATCTCTCGTTTGTGGCGCGCTATCACGAGGCAATGGCGATCCCGATGGGCGATCGAGCAGCGCGCAAGGCGCTGGAAGCCGATCCTCCTGCGATCGATACGGCCTTCCAGGGTTTCCTCGCGGGCGGCAATCATCCCGACGATATCCCAAAGCTCATCTGGCTTTTCCGCTATTTCCGTTGGCTGCCGGTCATGGAGGCCTGTATTCGGGACTGGCGCACGGCTGAGCAGGTGCTGATGCAACTGCAGCCTATCAGCGAGGCGATTGATGCCTCCCGCAATACCAGCGACGCCGACCGGCGAGAGATCATGCGTCAACTCGACGAGATCAACGTACTTGTGACGCCGCTGACCAACCGCTTCTCCGACCGCTTAGGGGAAGGAACACGTCAGGTACAGACCGTACTCTTTGCCGGAAATGCGGTCATGGCGCTGCTGTTCATTATCCTCATTGTCTGGCGGCTGAGCAGGTTCCTTACGGATCGTCGCGTTATCGAAGAGCAGCTTTCCCACAACGCCAATCATGACGCGCTGACGGGTCTGCCGAACCGACGGCTCTTTGAGGATCGCCTGGCCTATGCGCTGGAGCAGCCAGACGCCTGCCATGCGTTGATGTTTATCGATCTCGACCAGTTCAAGTCGGTCAATGACAATGGCGGCCATGCGGCGGGCGATGCGCTCCTGCGCCGCGTCTCTCTCGATCTTGGCAAGGCGATCCGCGGCACTGATCTGCTTGCTCGCCTTGGTGGCGATGAATTTGGCATCGTGCTTCCGAATTGCGGGCCTGAGGATGCGTTACGCATCGGCATGCGGCTGCGCGAACTCACGGAAGCGGTCGACTTCGTTTGGAATGGCCATCGCTATTCGATTAGCGCCAGCGTCGGCGTGGTGCACCTTGCCGATCGGAGTTTCACGCTACAGGAAGCCCTGCAGGCGGCGGATATTGCCTGCTATATGGCGAAGGAAAAGGGCCGTAACCGCGTACATGTCTTCGAGACGACAGACGCCGCCCAGACCCAGTTCGCCGCCAATCTCAATTGGGTACAGCGTCTTCATCGTGCGTTGGAGGACGATAGCTTCAGACTGTTCTCTCAGGAGATTGCGTCGATCGATGGCAATGGCGCATCGGTCGAGCATTGCGAAATCCTGTTGCGGCTCGAAGAAGACGGCAAGCTGCTCGCGCCTGCCTCCTTCATTGCTGCCGCCGAGCGCTTTGGCCTGATGCCGGCCCTTGATCGCTGGGTGGTGCGGCATGCACTCGATATCATTAGCCAGCGCAAGAACATGATGTCGAGCACCTATTCGATCAATCTCAGTGGTCTGACCTTAAAGGACGACACGTTCTTGCCGTTCCTGCGCGAGACGCTGGGTCGTAGCCGCGTGCCGGCCGATGTGCTCTGTTTCGAGATCACTGAGACGAGCGCCATCGAGAACCTCGACGAGGCCATCGCCTTCATGAACGCCATGCGCAGCATGGGTTGTCGGTTTGCGCTTGACGATTTCGGCGTCGGCATGTCGTCGCTGACCTATCTGAAACGCCTGCCCGTGGACTATGTGAAGATTGACGGAAGCTTTGTGCGTGACATGCTGACCGACAAAGCGGACCGGATGACCGTCGAAATGATCAACCAGATCTCGCATCTGGCCGGTCGTCAGACGATCGCCGAATTCGTCGAAAATGCGGAAATTCTTGCCGCATTGCGCGCGATCGGCGTTGATTATGCGCAAGGTTATTTCCTTGGCCGGCCGCAACCGTTCCTGCCGGAAGTGCTCGACTTTGTTCCGCCCCGCCGCGTCGACGTAGCCTGATTGGCGGCGTTTGAATTTGGCATCTGCCGATCTCGCAGCGCCACGCCCGCTTCATCGGTGATGAAGAAGGTGAACCCACCCTGCAAACTGTCCCGGATACGGTGCTCCTTTCGCCTCATAGGATGAGGGTCAACAGCCGCGGAGCTTTGAGGTCGAGCAGGCACAATCGACCGGGAGATCTATTGGGATGAGATACTGGCGTTCAAAGGGCGGTGCTTGCCAAGCGGTTTTCGGCGACCACCCGTTCATTCGTGCCCAGGTGTTCGTCAAGCTTGCATCGCATCACGGCCCTAGGCGGATGCGGATATTGCGAATTCACCAATGCGTTCTGAGGCTTTGAGGCGATCAACCCTAGATTCAAATTTTGGCCTGGGCACCGTGAAACTGAACACCTCTGGCGCTTTGCAGCGGTTCAGGGCATCCTATGATGGCTGAAAGTTGTGTCTATGGCAGTTGGAGGAATGCCGATGCGCTGCTTTACCGTGCTTGGACCCTCGCAGACCGGAAAATCGACAGTCGTGGAAAAGCTCGGCGCCCTGGAGGGGGCGCCAAAAAGATCCACATCTCCCTATGGATTAAACCTCACGGAATTTACCTTCGGAAACGAGGCGTGGTGCGCACTGGACGCGCCAGGATCCAATGAAACGTTGGCGCATGCACAACACGCACTTCTTGCCAGCGACGCCTGCATCCTGTGCGTTTCATCGGCACCCGAGGAGGCGGTGCTCGCGGCGCCCTATCTGCGAATAATCGAGGCCTCGGGGACGCCCTGCATTCTCTTCGTCAATCGGATGGACGAACCGAGAGGGCGGCTGAGGGACGTGATCGCGGCGCTTCAGGACTACGCCAACCACACTCTTTTGCTTCGCCAGATCCCCATCCGCGAAGGGGACAGGATTGTCGGCAGCTGCGATCTGATTTCGGAGCGGGCGTGGCGCTATCGGGAAGGCCAGACCTCGGCGTTGATCGTAATACCCGAAAGCACCGCCGAACGCGAGCGCGAAGCACGCAGCGAGCTCCTGGAACACCTGTCCGAATTCGATGACTGGCTTCTCGAGGAACTGATCGAGGACCGCGAACCACCCAGCGATGCGCTCTATGCCATTTCATCACGGGTTCTCAGGGAAAACAGGATTATCCCTGTTTTGATCGGTGCTGCCAGCCACGGCAACGGCATGATGAGGCTGATGAAGGCACTGCGCCACGAGGCGCCGCCGGTCGGGGTTCTTCGGCAGCGTCTCGCTCTTGCGGGAACTGTCGACGAAGGCAAGCTGGTGGCCGTGAGCTTCCACGCCTATCATCGCCAGAATATCGGCAAGACGGTGCTCGTACGCGCACTCGGTGAGGGACTGCGCCAAGGCGCGTTGCTTGGCGGCTCCAGCCTCGGCGCCTTACAAAGTCTCGCGAACGGGCGGTCCAATCTGGCGGTTCTGCCTGCGCCGGGGGATGTCTTCGCCACAGTCAAGTCCGACCACCTGTCCGTCCCTTCGCTGTTGACATCAGGCGCGGTGGTCGCGCCGCCTGCATGGACCGAACCACCCACGCCGATGCTCGAAAGGATCCTAATTCCCGGCAGCGAGCGCGATGAAAACAAGCTTTCAGAAACACTGACGAAACTTTCCGAGACGGATCGCGGTCTGAAAATCTTGCAGGAAGAGGGCACGGGCGCTCAACTCGTTCGCACCCAGGGACCGGTGCATCTGCGTGATCTTTGTCGAACACTGTCCGATGTCTTTCACATCTCGGTGACCGATCGAATGCCCAGTCCGATCTACCGCGAGACGATCACGAAGCCATCGGAGGTTCATTATCGCCATCGCAAGCAGACCGGGGGTGCCGGACAATTCGCGGATGTGAAACTCAGCATTCACCCCAACGAGCGCGGCCAGGGCTTCACCTTTGGTGAGACCATCAAGGGCGGCGCCGTTCCGCGCAATTATCTCCCGGCAGTCGAAGCCGGCGCGCGCGAAGCGATGGAGAAAGGACCGCTGGGCTTCGAAGTCATCGATGTCGGCGTAACGCTGTCAGATGGTCAGCACCATACCGTCGACAGTTCGGAACATGCCTTCCGGACCGCGTCGAAAATGGGGGTGCGCCAGGCGCTTTCCGAAGGATCTACCGTCTTGATGCAGCCGGTTTTTCGCAGCGAATTTCACGTTCCTTCGGTCTATTCCGGCAACCTCATCCAGATCGTCGCCGCCCTCAACGGCCAGGTTCTGGGCTTCGACCGTGATGAGACCGCCAAGGGATGGGACATCTTCCGGGCGCTCGTTCCGGGCGGCGCACTTGACGATCTGGCGCGAGCGCTGCGCTCGGCGACGCAAGGCATTGGTTATTTTTCCAAGACCTTCGATCACTTTGAGGAGGTATACGGCAAGGAAGCCGACGCCATTGTGAGGGCGCAGGAGAAACCGGGCGTCGCACACTGAAACGGTGGCGCCGCTTCGTGCTCGTTTGGCAGTGCTGACTACCGAGGCGAGCGATGAACGGCCCCCGCGCGGGGTCGGATCGAGATGTTTTCGCCTTCCTGGGTCGTCTCGAGCCGCTGCAGGATCGGACAATTGGGGCGATGGTCACCTTGGCAGGAACTAACCAGCATGGTGAGCGTATGCTCCATATCCTGCAGGTCCGCGATCTTCTTCTTCAGCGCCTCGATATGGCCCTGAGCGAGGCGCTTAACCTCGGCGCTCTGGCGGGTTTCGTCGCGCCAAAGCTCCAAAAGCTCGCCAATTTCAGCGACTGCGAAGCCGAGATCGCGCGCTCGACGGATGAAACGCAGCATGTGCACCTCGGTATCCGAATAGTCGCGATAGCCCGATGCCGTCCTGCCAGCGGCCGGAATAAGGCCGGTTTCTTCGTAGTAGCGGATCATCTTGGCCGAAACGCCCGATGCCTTTGCTGCCTGTCCGATATTCATGAAACTTCTCCTGATACAAGGCAGCCGGCTCGTGAAAGACCGGCTGCGTCCACTTGCTAATTGTCGATCTTGAAGCGGCGGAGCCGAAGCGCATTGCCAAGCACGAAGATGCTGGACAGGGCCATGGCACCTGCTGCAAAGACCGGTGAGAGCAGGATGCCGAAGCTCGGGTAAAGCGCGCCGGCCGCAACCGGGATCAGAGCCGTGTTGTACGCGAAGGCCCAGAACAGGTTCTGGCGGATGTTGCCGATCGTTGCCTTGGACAGGGCAATGGCGCTCGGCACGCTCTGGAGGCTTCCCGACATGAGGACGACATCGGCTGCCTCGATAGCGATATCCGTGCCCGTGCCGATGGCGAGACCGACATCGGCCTCGGCGAGCGCCGGCGCGTCGTTGATGCCATCGCCGACAAAGGCGATCTTGCCAAACTGCCCCTTGAGGCGGCGGACCGCCTCGACTTTTCCGTCCGGCAGGACTTCGGCCACGACTTCGTCGATACCCAATCGCATCGCGATGGCCCTGGCGGTGCGGGCATTATCGCCGGTGATCATCGCTACCTTCAGGCCGAGATCGTGCATCACCTTGATCGCTGCAGGCGTCGTGGCCTTGATGGGATCCGCCACGGCAATAATTGCCGCGAGCTTGCCGCCGATCGCGGCGTAGAGTGGAGATTTGCCCTCGTTGCCCAGGCGCTCGGCAACCGCGGAGAACACGGTCACATCATGCCCAAGCTCGATCATATAACGGTCCGCGCCGATTTCGATGTGCTTACCGCCGGCCATCGCCTTGACGCCGAAACCCGTCACCGACATGAAGTCGGACACGGGTTGGAGCGCCACACCTTCCAAAGCCGCCGCCTCCACGATCGCGCGCGCGATCGGATGTTCCGACTTGGATTCGACGGCCGCAACCAGACCAAGGACGCTTGTCCGGTCGAAACCGGCTGCCAGTTCGAGATCGGTCAGCATCGGCTTACCTTCAGTCAGGGTACCGGTCTTGTCCAGGGCGACAACTTTGGCGTCCTTCAACAGCTGCTGGGCTTCCCCCTTGCGGAACAGCACGCCGAGCTCCGCACCACGGCCCGTGCCGACCATGATCGAGGTGGGGGTCGCAAGGCCCATGGCGCATGGGCAGGCGATGATTAGCACCGCCACGGCGTTGATCAACGCGAATGTAAGAGCGGGCGACGGCCCGAAATAGAGCCAGCCTGCAAAAGTCAGCGCGGCTACTGCAAAGACCGCCGGAACGAACCACATCGTCACCTTATCGACCATGGCCTGGATCGGCAGCTTCGAGCCCTGTGCCTGCTCGACCATGCGGATGATCTGCGCGAGCACTGTATTGCCGCCGACAGCGGTCGCGCGGAATGCGAAGGCGCCCTTCTGGTTGATCGTGCCACCGACCAGCGCGCTGCCGACCACCTTTGACACCGGGATAGGTTCGCCTGTTATCATCGATTCATCGACATAACTTTCCCCTTCGACCAGCTGACCATCGACCGGAACCCGCTCGCCGGGGCGGACTTCGACAATGTCGCCGGCAACGACCGAGCCGATCGGCAGATCAACGGCCTTGCCGCCGCGACGAACCCGCGCAGTCTTGGCCTGCAGGCCGACCAGGCGTTTGATCGCCTCGGACGTTCGCCCCTTGGCGCGGGCCTCCAACAGACGGCCGAGCAGGATGAGCGTTACGATGACCGCTGCAGCCTCATAATAGACATTGATCGTGCCGGGCGGCAGGAGGCCGGGCGCGAAGGTCGCAACCAGCGAATAGCCGTAGGCCGCAAGCGAGCCGACAGCGACCAGCGAGTTCATGTCGGGGGCGAGACGCCAGAGCGCCGGGAGCCCTTTGTCGTAGAAGCGGATGCCGGGAGCGAAGAGTACGAGCGTCGTCAGCGCGAACTGGATATACCAGCTCCATTGCATGCCGATCGAGGCTTCGATGAGGCGGTGCACTCCAGGAAGGAGGTGAGCCCCCATCTCCATCAGGAAAACCGGTGCGGTCAGCACGGCGGCGACCGTGAAATCGCGGGTGAGCTCCCGGCGTTCGATTTCCTTCTTCTCGGCGCGATCCGCATCTTGGCTTTCGCTCCGGTCCGATATGGTACCGATCACCCTTGCTTCATAGCCGACATCTTCGATTGCCGCGACCAGGGACACCGCGCTGACGGATCCCTTAATCGTGGCCCGTTCGGTCGCCAGGTTGACGACCGCCTGCGTTACACCGGGAACGGCCATCAAGGCACGTTCGACGTGGCCAACACAGGAGGCACATGTCATGCCCTCCACCGAGAGTTCAATGGGATAGGCAGCCGCAACGAAGCTGGCAGGCACGGAGTAGCCCACATTTTCGACGGTTGCGATGAGTGCGGCGCGGTCGACGGTCGCGCTCATCGTCATGTTGGCCCGCTCGGTGGCAAGATTGACCGATACAGTCTCAACGCCTGGGACCGTCTTCAACGCTCTTTCGACCCGACCGACGCAGGATGCGCATGTCATGCCCTCGATCGGCATTGATATTGCTGTGGACGTGTCTGTCGCTCGAATGGGGGCATTCATAGCCGCCTCCTTTTTTCGTTCAAATCTGATTTCGAGCGAAGGATCAGGCTTCCAACGATGGGAAGGTCAATAGCGATTTTTTTGTCTGATGTCACTTGACCTTCCCATCGTTGGAAGCCCCACCTTGAGCGATGTGAGATCAAGACAAGGAGATGTTTCATGGAACTCAAAATCGAAAGCATGACCTGCGGCGGTTGTGCCAGGTCCGTCGCCAAGGCGATCCAGTCGCTCGACCCGAATGCAAAGATCGAAGCCAATCCCGATATGCGTCTAGTCACCGTTCAGTCGACCGCAAGTGAAGACGTTATCTTGCAGGTTCTCGCAAAGGCCGGATACCCGGCTGTGACGAGCTGATCGGGAGCGGATGATGAACAAGCTCACTCCGATCTTCATTGGCGGTGCAATCGCCGTCAGTGCGGGGCTTGCGATAGCACAGGGCCAGCTGAACAAGAGCGACCCCGTGCCGGATCACGACATGTCGGGAATGAACATGTCCGACCATTCGATGTCGGCAGCGGGCAGTCCCTCCACGAAAGCGTTCGGCGAAGCCAACGACCGCATGCACAAGGAGATGGCGATCGACGACAGCGGCGATGCCGATGTTGATTTCATGCGGGCCATGATCCCCCATCACCAGGGCGCCATCGACATGGCGAGAGTGGTGCTGAAATACGGCAAGGATCCGGCAGTCCGCAAACTCTCCGAAGAGGTGATCGAGGCCCAGGAAGGTGAGATCGCCATGATGACGGAATGGCTTGCCAAAAATGCGAAGTGACATCCGGGGACACGCTCTTCGGAGCCGCGTTCGCGGAAGCTCAAAATTAGGAACGGACCTCAGCGACCGCGTCGCTGCCAGTTCGTCAGCAGCAAAAGGAAAACGATCGATGCACCGGCGGACTTTTCTCGCAAGCCTTGCAGGCTTTGCCATTGCCGGGCCAACCGCGGCCCAGATGAAGCATGACATGAGCGGCCATGATATGGGCGCCATGACGGGCCATGGCGGTCACGATATGCCGCAAGCCGGGGGCAAGCCCGTTCTGCCTGAAGGGCTGCCCCTGCGTGATCTGCCGCGCCTGGAGAACCAGTCGGGCGTCGTTGGAACCTTCAAGGCAAAGCTGACCGCCGGGCAAAGCCGTGTACGGTTCTCACAGGGACTTAATACGTCGGTGCTTGCCTATAACGGTACCAGTCCGGTGATTGAAGCGCATGAGGGCGACAGGATCGAGATTGCATTCGCAAATGAGATCCCGAACGAGCCGACAACGGTTCATTGGCATGGTATGCCGGTGCCCGCCAATCAGGACGGCAATCCGGCCGATCCGGTAGCGTCCGGCGGCGAGAGGACCTACACGTTCGATCTGCCGGAAGGCAGCGCCGCCTCCTACTGGTTTCACCCTCATCCTCATGGTTTGACAGCCGAGCAGGTCTATCGCGGCCTGGCGGGCATCTTTCTAGTGAAACCGAAGCAAGATCCGATCCCGGTGGAGTATGGCGACACGATCCTGATGTTTACGGATTTAAGGCTCGCTGCCGATGGAACAATGCCTGACAGCACCATGGCGGATATGATGAACGGACGGGTTGGCGACCATGTGCTCGTCAACGGCCAGAAGAATCCGATCATGGCGATGGCGCAAGGCGAGAAGCGCCGACTGCGGCTCTTCAACGCGACGAACGCACGCTTCCTGCGCCTCAAGTTCGAGAACGCCGGCATGACCGTCATCGGCACGGACGGCGGTTTGATCGAGGCTCCGGTCGCCGTCGAGGAGCTGTTGCTGTCACCCGCCGAGCGCGTCGAGCTCATCGTGGCCTTCGATCGACCGGGGACGGCGAAGCTGACCACGCTCGATTATGAGCGCGGATGGATGGGACCTGGCAAGCCGAACGAAGCCGGCATGACGCTACTAACGGCCAATGTTTCGGTTGAAGCGGCGCCCTCCGTACCGCCGCTGCCAGCCAAGCTGCGCTCTGTCGTGCCCCTCGGCGAGCCACGAACAAAACGCCGCTTCGTGCTGACGGAAGCCATGGGCGGGATGATGGATCACGGCAATATGAACCATGATGGCATGTCGATGTCGTCGGATATGGGAATGAAGTTCCTGATCAACGGCGCCAGCTTCGATATGGATCGGATCGATGAAGTCTCGACAGTCGGACAGGTCGAATTGTGGGAAATCGTCAACCAGGCCGACATGGACCATCCGTTCCATGTGCACGGGACGCAGTTCCAGGTCGTTGAGCATGAGAAAGACGGCAAGGTCACCGAACCCGCTTTTCGGGCATGGAAGGATACAGTGAATGTCTCCGCCGGTGAGACAGTACGCTTTCTGCTGCGCCAGGATCTGCCCGGACCGCGGATGTATCATTGCCATATCCTCGAGCACGAACAGCTCGGAATGATGGGCACGATCGACGTTCGGGCCTAGTCTGGATCAAACGCATGCAACACGAGCCCGCTGCGACAGGGTCCGTAGCGGGCAATCCTTTGTGAGGGCGAAGAAGCAGCGATGTCGGTTACCAGCCCAAACAAAGGGTTGCGCAACATCGAAGGGCGGCTGATCGATGTGCTGGCGGACTGGTGTCCGGATATCCAAGCCTATCACCTCTACCATCCGAGCCGCCGGGAGATCGACCTGAAGTTCGCGGCCGCAGATCTGCGGCTCGCGCCTAAAACAAGTCAAGCTGCCCTTGCGGCTCCGCCCCCTTTTTCCCGGGCTCTTCGACAATCTGGTGGCCGAAACATCGGCTCGCCATCTTTCGTACTCGTAATCCGGCGGATTGCCGTCGAAATCCCAACCTCAAATCGCACGACAGTCTTGCGGCACTGTTCGCCACACTCAAGCCGCCCCAGTTTCGAGGGAGCTCACACCAAAAGACGCCTTGGATAGTCCATTGTGACCAAGCGAAAGGACCTGTTGTCCTCATCGAGTCCTCATTTGCGGCCTCATGGGTGAACAATGGTCTATTCGAAGGCTAGAAACTGGTCAGATACGTGGTGAGATTGAGCGACTGCAAACGGGTTTGGACAAGGCTAACCTTCAATAACCGTCGACTAGGACGGCAACCTGGAGGAGAACCCTATGTCCATGAAAATCCTGCTTCTTTCTGCCGCCTTCGCAGTCGCCTCAACAGCCGCCTTCGCCGGCGGAAACGTTTCAGTTACCTCGCAAACAGGCAACGGCAACGTGTCGGCCATCGGCCAAGTCGGCCACGGGAACTTTGCCGGCGTCGGCCAGGTCGGTAAGGGGAACTATGCCCAGTCGATCCAGATGGGCAAGGACAATATTTCCGCGACGGCACAATTCGGCAAGTACAACCAAAGCTATACGACCCAGATGGGCAAGGGGAACCTCGCCGCAACCGTCCAGTTCAGCCATGACAACCTGTCTTCTACGACCCAATCGGGGAAGAACAACGTATCTGTGACTGTCCAGCACTGACCGGATAAGGAGGGCCGGCATTGAAGCGGGCCCTCCAAACCTCTAGGAGTTGACGTCAAATGGTCACCGCAACCCCCGTAGACGTCTGCAGGATCGAATATCATGATGTCGGCGGCATGACCCGCCTTTCGGCCGTATTGATCCCGTCCGTGGCCCGCGAAGGTACCTACCAATTCATAGTGCGCTCCGTATCGGACGGGGGAACCTCCTCCAATGCGCAGGGTGGTGAATTTTCGGCAAGAGGAGGTCATCGCGAGGATCTTTCCAAGATTATCGTCGGCGGCGTACCGAATAGTCTGGCTGCGGAGCTGCAGGTCTTTGATGCTTCTGGCAATCTGATCTGCAGCTATACACTGCCCGAAACAAGGTGAATGAGGAGCCATTGGTCTCCGCCAAGGCCTAGGGTCGTGCCTGCCGGGCAGCATCCGCATGTCAGCAGTCGACTTAAGCGCGAGAATAACAAGCTCGAAATTGATGGCTTGTCAGCGTGCAGTCTTCTCAAAGACAATTCGCTTTATGTTCGATCTACGGGCACGTTAACGCAACCAAGCGCTGCGCGGTTTCTCCAAAAGCAGGTGGCGCGACAGACCTGCCACGGCGCAGTTGCCATCGACATCTTGCTAGGCACGTCCTGTACCAGATCTTTTGTTATGCGATATCGCGTTGCGTTCGGCCATCTGCGATTGCCATATCATTGAATGAGAGAGAGCTCTCACTTACAATCGATTATCCCGCGAAAAATGCCAGCGTAGAGAGAAGAGTAAGCAACTGTCCCTGCCGATGGAGGCCGTTGCGAGCCATGATTGAAGTCAGTTGGTTGTGAACCGTATTCTTCGCGACACCCCGGGATTGCGCAATTTCGGCGGGCGCTCGTCCAAGCCCCAACGCACAGGCAAGGCTGGCTTCAGCCGTTGTCAAACCGAGAACCGAGCCGACCAGAGCAGGTGTCAGCCCATTGTGGTCCCCGATCCTGTAGAAGCTCAACATGAATTTCAGCTCGCTGTCTACGTGGAGGTTTACAAAGGGAGTCGTAGCCAAGGATTTCAATCCGACAAGATCCGCTTTCAATAGCCAACTGAGCCCGTGCTGCGGATCCTTGACCCATGCAATATTGGCGACGTCCCCGCTATGAGCGGCCTGCTCCAGGAGCCTGTCAATTTCTTGTCGCAGGGCGATGTTGCCGACGATAAGGGAGCCCTCAGAGACCTTCAGAAGTGGGCCGTTATTCTCCGTCAGCCGCTGGAAGGCCTGGTTGCCGTCAAAAATCCTGAGATCACGCCGGACGATGGCTCTCGGTGTGATGGATTGCGAAAACAGACGATCCAATTGCACCGCCTTTTCACGATCTCTCCACATCTGTCGATGAATGCCAACGGCGATCTGAAGGTGGGGCGTCATTGCCATAAGCAGTTGATTGGCCAGTTTGACATTCATTTGGTCGTCACGGCCGAAAATTAGGCCGAGGTTGAAACGTCGATACCCGTCCTTTGCAATGACCACCAACAGCAATTGCCCCTCACAATCGAAGATCCTGGCAAGGTGGACCTCCCAGGGCAAGCCGTCACGTTTTGCGTCAAGAACCAGATTGCTACCCGGGCCAAGGCCGGCGGTCATGTTATGGACGATGTCGACGAAATCAGGCTGAACGAGAACCGCTCTGTCGACGCACTTTCCGATGACGCTAACGCCGTCCTCTGCCCCCGAGCATAGGCCCATAAAAAAGGCGCTGGTTGCACCAGTCATCTTTCTCATTTCACCCAGAACTTCACCCCAGCCCTCTGGATTGCTGACAGCTTGGTAAATTGTCTGGACAACATAGGAATGCATTTCTTGATTGAAAGTAACCGTCAATTCCCCCTCCCCTTTGCCGTAGTCTTCGCGCAGTCTCTTTGAGACGTGGTGGTGGTCACAAAGATTTGGGCGCGAATTCAAAGGTTAAGCAAGTCTACGAACGACTGCCGTCCACTCGAGTATAGGCGTGTACACAGTTCATGTCGTTTGCTTGGTGGTTGGTGTTTACACGTAATCTCACATGCACCCTCTCATGCACCAACCTGACGTTCGGTCTTTGAACCCTCCTTGCTGTTCATGATAATCCTCGGAATGCACGGCAGTTATGAGTGATGAAATTGATATCTGTAGAGATATGTTGCGGAGTTTCTACATTGATAATGGCACGTTAAAATTTTACTTATTTTGATATAACTATAGTATCTCAAAGGCAATTATCGGCATATATCAGCAGCAATAATACAGAAAACACTGACTTCAATCAACAAATCATATATACAGCTATGCGTCACCGAATCTCGATGGCATTACCGGTAATTGCAACCCGTGCTTTTCAAATATATTATCTACTTATATTCTTCATCACATAGCGATCTAAAGTTACTTTCAACTTCGGCAAAAAACCGACACGAAACCGATCAATGGTTCGCAGATGAATTCCTCGCGCAATGATCGTAAGCAATCCAAATGCGCGTCGATCCGCCAGCGGGGTCGCTGCTCAGCTAACCAGTTCATTTATCGAGATAGCCACTGTCGAGCCGGCACATCACTATGCTTGTCAGAAGTGAGCTGTTAGCGAAAGTCCAACATTGTACTGAGACGAGGTGGTCCGGCCGATCCCCGTTGCAGTTGGTCGCGGTCCCCACAGCGTAGTATGAACCCCGCCCGATAGGCGAAATTCGACTTGTTGCTTCAGTGGAAACGCGAGGCTCAGGTCCAAGCCTGCTAGCCCCATCACACCATTGTCGCGTTGCGTGCCTCCTGGCACCTCTATCGCTGCAACTTGAGGAAGAACGAGAGTTTGGCTGGTCGTTGATCTCGCGCCAAAATAAGCGATGCCAGCCATACCGGACATTTCAACGACGAACGGCGCTTGCGGCCGGAAACGCCCCTGGAAGCCAATAGTGGGACCGCCGGATTCCGTGTTGAAACTCCCCGCCTCGTTCAATCCCACAACCGGTATGGCCCCGCTTGGTGCACCCTGGCTTAGATCGAAGGCAAGTCCGCTGCCAAAATGCTCCTTGGCGCTTCGATAGGTCGCCCCAATTCTGAGCGCAAAGGCATCGTCGGGAGCTAATGGCTTCGAGAACCAGATCGACTGGGTATAACCAGTTACATGGACGAAACTCCATGCATGTACCGTACCGGGCCCCGCTTCATTTGCCCCCGCAAATAGAAGGCCGTTACTGTCGCCAAAGGCACCATAGGCCGCAGCACTTGGTGTTGAGCCGTTGGTAAGCACTGCCGCAAAAGCGGCGCCCAAGGCCGTTTTGCTTACGGCATATTGTGTCACTGAATTTGGGCCAGTTGGGGAAAATGCGGAGGAGAAGATCGAGGCTGGGCTACCAGCTCGATCGACAAAGGTCACGCTGCTGGCCGCAGTCGCTCCCGACGGGTCCGTCAGATAATTAAGATCGATTTCACCGGGGCTTGGTGAACCGACCTCAAGAATGAACGGACTGTTGGCGAGTGTGCTTGTGGAGGAGGAGTGGCCCGAAACATCGAAACGCGTTCCGCTCCAGGAAAAGGTAAAGGCGCCAGGCTCCTTCGACAACGGCATGCCCGCTGAAATACCATATTCAGACCCGAATGCGGTCAGGCTCTGCTGGGCAATCGTCGGCGTTCCCATCGAAACTGCCGGAAACGAAAGTCGCTGCCAATCGAGATCAAATTGACCTTCGACAAACCCTTGGTCCTGCGCGCAAGCCTGCATTGAATAAAGGGCCACCGGCGCAAGCAGGCAAGGCAAACAAAGCAATCCTCGCAAGCTAGCTATATGCGTCTGAGCCCCCGTGCCAAAGGAATAAAAGGAATCGCTGCATTAGCGTAACACAAAAGGCTGATGTGCAACACGACTTCTGGGAAGTCACTCCGATGTCAGCAAAGCTCTCCGGAGGAAGTCGCCTCTGGCAGGAAACGGCGCGAATACATGGTCGGCTCTGCTGGCGATGTTGCCCTTTAGCTTCTAGATCTCGGCTGCGCCCGGCATCAGTTTGTTTCAACTATCAGAGGGGAAAACTCGACATTCTCCTCTCGCGATCTCCACATACGCTTCCTTTACAACCAATGTAACAACGCCCATAGAATCCCATGGTCGACCTCTACGTCTTCGCATCGGTCGGCCTTGTCTACCAGACGGCGTCGACATTCGCAGGAAATGAGCGCAGCATCATTGCCAACGTCGCACTCGCTGGGCGCCTGACATATTCAACTGCACCACACGCTATATCCACACAAAGAGTTCGCCTGCAAACATCTTCCTATTCGAGCAGCTATTCCAAATGTCATCGTGGTGTGTCTGAGCTTCGTCTGCCGCTTCAGAATTTCTTGGCTGCAGCGAGTTTAGCGCCGACGGATTTCTGTCCATCGCCCTCGATGTTGAGGAGCATGCTGGCATCGAGCATCCAGAAGTTCTGCGTCTGCAGGCTCATGCCCATCGTGACGGCCACGA
>Ga0209233_1000359_pt1 | contig 41887 bp, 36 predicted proteins | sample AraplaCL_Cvi_mCL_FD_184269 | JGI IMG/M metagenome (GOLD analysis project Ga0209233, IMG submission 184269) | Arabidopsis root microbial communities from the University of North Carolina, USA - plate scrape CL_Cvi_mCL (SPAdes) (version 2) | ecosystem: Host-associated > Plants > Roots > Endosphere...
CTGGCAAGTGCCGATCGCCATGTCTGATCGGTTAGCGATGCAATAGCCGGCGGTGGAAACGGCACGGCATGGGCGAGCGTATAGTGACGGGCGTAGGCCTCCAGTCGCTCCGGCGTCGCACCAAGCCTGCCCATGGCTTCCAGCACCATAGGCAGGTGATTGGCAAGAAAATCCGGAAATTCGCCGCTGCGCTGGCCAACCTCCGCAATCAATGGCCGCAGCCGCGCACTGGCCCTGGGGTGACGACAGATGCCACTCGATGCACCCGTCTGCGTGTTGGCGGCGATCTGAATGCTCGGTCCCATTGTCTTCGTCCTTTTATTCCCCGCCCTATTTCATCGTCCGAACAACGCAACGACATCAGTCCATGCGAACGCCGCCGGTGACGTTGATACCCTGCCCAGTCATAAAGCGAGCACCATCTGAGGCCAAAAAACGGACGACCACCGCCACATCCTCCGGCTCCTCGATCCGGCCCATCGGCGTTAGGGTAACATATTCCTGGCGCACTTCGTCCGGTGTCATGTTGCGAAGCTTGCCTTCCCAAATGATCTCGCGCTCCTGCATGCCCGTGCGCACGAAGCCCGGGCATACGGCATTGACGCGGATGCCAGTGGGCGCAAGTTCGCGCGCAAGCGCCTGCGTCCAGCCGAGAACAGCGAACTTGCTTGCCGAATAATGCGCCAGCAGCGGCGCGCCGACTTTCCCGGCGAGCGAAGCGGTATTGACGATGACACCCTTGTTGCCCGTCGCCAGAAAATGGCGAACAACGATCTGGTTGCACAGGAAAACACCCTTGGCGTTGACGTCCATGTTGAAATCCCAGTCCTCGTCCGTCAGATCGACGGAAGCCTGCATCGTCGATACCCCGGCATTGGCACACAGGATATCGATGCCGCCCTGCTGGGAGATCACGGCATCCATCGCCGCCTGCACAGAGCCGCGATCGCGCACGTCAATGCCTCCGGAAAAGGCATTGTCACCCAGTTCGCCGGCAAGAGCGGCAGCACGGCCCGCATCGAGATCCACGATCGTGACCCGTGCGCCCTCTGCGTGAAAGGTTCTAGTAATTGCCGCGCCGATACCGGATGCACCTCCGGTGACGACGACTGATTTTCCTGCGAATTCCGACAAAGAAGCCTCCATGACGTAGTGCATTCTGAAAGTGTGTCGCCTGACGATTTGTTGCACTTTTGAACATTATATAACAAAAAACAACCTTTATTCACGCGTGCGCTTGTGTTAGGCACAAACATCAGCTGAACCTCCGGCGGTGGAAAGACGGCCAGGTACAGCGGGAGAACCGCCCGCGCTCTTTTGTCGGCGTATTCACGGAAGCAAACATGGAAAACGGCCGACCCGCAGACATCAAGTCAGACGCAGACCACGAGGCCAACCCCGGGCGTGACGGTGAGGGCCGCACTGAAAGGGTCCCAGCGGCGCTAAGGCACGCGCGCATCATCGCCTCTTTCGAAAACAACGACTTCGTGTCGATCGCAAGTCTAGCCGATGAGCTCGGCGTTTCCGGTATGACCGTGCGCCGCGATCTCGATCTCCTGGGAAAGCGCGGGTTGCTCGAGCGCACGCATGGCGGCGCGGTCGCCGCGGGTCCGCTGGCGGCGCCGACCTTCGATGAAGACGAGCCGCCGTTCGAACAGCGCATGCGTCGGCAGGCGGTGGAGAAATCCTCGATTGCGGCAGCAGCGGCAAAGTTGGTCGCGTCGGGCGAATCCGTTGGTCTTGATGTCGGGACCTCCATTCTGGCGCTTGCAAGCGCTCTGGCACCGCGCCGGGATCTGCGCGTGTTCACCAACAATCTGCGCGTCAGCATGTTGATGGCGGAAGGAAAGAGCACCGTCTACATTCTGGGGGGCCAGGTACGCGTGCCGGAATATTCGGTGATCGGACCACAGGCAGTCGAGGGCTTGAAGAGCCATTTTCTCGATAAAGTGTTCATCGGTGTTTCCGGCGTGGATGCCAATGGCTTCTACGATTATTCTCCCGAGGATACCGAGGTGAAGCGCGCCTTCATCGCCAGCGCCGGCAGCGTCATTGTTCTCTGTGATTCATCGAAATTCGGACGCCGGGCTTTGTCGCGCATCGTGCCGCTTGAGAAGGTAAGTGCTCTTGTCACGGATGCAGCCCCCCCGGCCGACCTCGCCGCCGCATTGAACCAGCATGGTGTCCGGATCATCGTGGCCGCGTGAAGCGTTGGGACCAATCGACATTCACAGTCTCCAGATCATTCCGCGGCGAGAAAGGCAAAGCTTGAGACGCGAGTGGTTCTTCAGTCATGGCGTATTGCGAAGCGCCAGAAGTGCTGCATTCGATTTGAAGCACCGCTCTATCAGGTCGCGATGTCCGTGGACGAGCGCATGAACGGCATCGCCGCGATTACTCCACGTAATGGGCGGCGCCCAGGAGAGTGTAGCCAGATTGGCGGCTGTCCCTCAGAATGACGACGTCAAGACAGTGGCCGAAATGGTCGGCCCTATCACTTTCCGCTGGCTGCTCGCCCTGCCGGCCGTTCATGCGCTCGGGTTAGGGGCTTCCTGACGCATGCCAGATCGGCGTCCGTCAGGACGGTGAGGGATTTTGGGAAGACATGACGATCCCAAGCTGCCATGGTCAGTTTTGTTTCGTCGCAAACGGAATTCGCCGATCTCACGTTTACACGGTTCAACTGCTTTCCCTAACGATAAGCTTGAAACCCAGATCTAAAGCCGTGACCTCCGGCGTTTCACCACAGAGAAGGCTAAGAAGGCTTGAGGCGGCGTGCTGTCCGATGGTAGCGCGGGGCGTACGAACGGAGGTTAAGCGCGGAACCATCTGCCCGGCTCCCGGCAGATCATTAAATCCGACCACCGAAATCTGCTCGGGGATTGCCACTCCCTTGCGTAGGGCTTCAAAGGATGCCCCGAAGGCAAGATCGTCGTTGCAAAAGAAGATCCCGTCTGTGTTTGGATGCTCCGTCAAGAGCCGGTTGAAGAGATCGCCGCCAAGCTCCACCGAGGACGGTTCCGGCGTCATGATTTCGAGCGCCGGGGGAAGGCCAGCCCGGGCGATTGCCTGCTGATAGCCGTCGCGACGCTGGAGAACGCGGGCATCAAGCTGGGCTCCCACAAAAGCCAGTTTTCGCCGTCCCCGCGACAGAAGATGCTCGGCAACCTTGGCGCCGGCCGCTTCTTGTGAAAAGCCGACACAGACGATGCCCTCCTCGTGCCGCAGTTCCATCATGTAGACGCAAGGCACCCCGGCATTTGCCAGAAGCCGTGCGGCGGTCTCGCTCCGATTGAAGCCGGTCAGCAGAATGCCGCATGGCTGGTGCGAGAGATAGTTGCGAATAAGTTCTTCTTCCTCATCCTGGCGGTAGTGGTAGTTGCCGATCAAGACCTCAAACCCACGCGGGCGCAGCACATCTTGGATGGCCTCCAGGGTCTCGATGAACAGATGGTTCGACAAGGCGGGAACAAGCACAAGGATCGAATGACTGCGCGCCGAAGCAAGCGTCCGCGCCGCCGGGTTGGGCACATATGCCAGTGCCTTGGCGGCGTCATGGACCCTGGTTGCGAGTTGCGGGTCGACCGTTGCGATTGAGCGTAGCGCCCGTGAGGCCGTAATCTGCGACACGCCCGCGCGGGCTGCGACCTGCGCAAGCGTCGGCCGGCCGGTGGCGCGCGACGGTCTGTCTTTCATGACGAATCTCCTCCGACTTGCCAAATCTTACAATGATTAATAAGGTAGCGCTATCTCAAAGTCGTTTTGGCGTCTTTGCGGGAGGAAACAGCGTCGATTCTCGCGTTTTGAATCGGCCAGGCTTCTGCCGGCGATTTGCTTCAAAAGGATGAGATAGCGCTATCTCGGAGGAGGATATTATGGGTAGGATGCCGGCCTTAGTGGTGATGGGCGTTTCAGGCTGCGGCAAAAGCAGCGTCGGCCAAGCGATTTCGGATGCCGTCAACGGCACGATGATCGAAGGCGACTCCTTTCATCCGGAAGAAAATATCAAAAAGATGAGCGCGGCCCATCCGCTCACCGATGAGGATCGGGCTGGCTGGCTGGCGCGCCTTGCGACAATCTTACAGGACGCCGTCAGGAACGGCGAGCGGCCCGTGCTTGCCTGCTCGGCGCTGAAGAAAAGCTACCGCGACATTTTGCGTGGCAAGACGCCCGACCTCGGCTTCGTGTTTCTGGAAATGACGAGACAGGTGGCTGGCGAGCGCGTTAGCCACCGGCCGGGCCATTTCATGCCCGCTAGTCTCGTCGACAGCCAGTTTGCGACCCTCGAACCACCTCATGGCGAGGCGAACGTGTATCCCGTCGACGCAAACTTGCCCATCGTGGACATCGCGCGGGGCGCGGTCGCGTGGTGGCAGCAGACACCAGGTGCTGACGGCGGCAGGCCGATGCAGCCGGCAAAGGCCCAATCCGGCGCGCTCAAAGCATAAACCAGACAGGCGTCTGTCCAAATCGGAACTTTTCGCGGAGAAATTTCAATGCTCGGACTGACTCGAGAGACCTATCTTCTGGTTGATGCTGGTGCGACCATCATCGGCCTTATCCTTCTCATCACGCGCTTCAAGATTCACCCATTTATTGCGCTGACCATCGCCGCGGGTTTCTTGGGGCTCACCTCCGGCATGGCGACGGACCTGGTGATGAAGTCCTTTCAGGACGGTTTCGGCGGGGTCCTTGGCTTTGTCGGCATCGTGCTCGGCCTTGGCACAATGCTCGGCAAACTCATGGCGGAATCGGGCGGCGCGGACCAGATCGCCCAGACATTGATCCGCACCTTCGGCAAGGAACGGGTGCATTGGGCTATGATGCTCGCAGCCTTCCTCGTTGGGCTACCGCTCTTCTTCGAGATCGGCTTCGTACTTCTCGTACCGCTGGTCTACATCGTCGCGCGCCGGTCGGGCGTGTCGCTCGTCAAGGTCGGAATTCCGCTTCTCGCCGGTCTCTCGGTCGTCCACGGTTTGGTGCCGCCTCACCCTGGCCCGCTGCTGGCCATTAGCGTTTTCGGGGCGGATATCGGCAAGACGATCTTCTACGGCCTCATCGTCGGCTTGCCGACGGCTTTGATCGCCGGGCCAATCTACGGCTCATTCATCGCCAAGAGAATTCCAGGCGAAGCGTCGCCGGAATTGATGGAGCAATTCGTGCGCGATGACGTGGACACAGCCAGAATGCCAAGCTTCACCGTGACGCTTATCACGATCCTAATGCCGGTGTTCCTGATGCTTCTCAAGGCGCTCGCCGACATCGCCCTTGCCGAGCACAACGCCGTACGCGTCTGGATGGACCTGATTGGCCACCCGATTGCAGCCCTGCTTGTGGCGCTCCTCGTCAGTTTCTACACCTTCGGTTCCAATTGCGGCTTCTCGCGCGACAAGATCATCAAATTGCTGAACGACAGCCTTGCGCCGGTCGCTTCCATCGTGCTCATCGTCGGTGCTGGCGGCGGCTTCAAGCAGATGCTCGTTGCCAGTGGCGTCGGCGACGTCATTGGCCATTTGGCCGTTCAGGCATCCGTGTCGCCGATCCTGCTCGCCTGGCTGGTGGCGGCCGTCATCCGCGTCGCCACGGGCTCGGCAACGGTTGCGACAATCACCGGCGCGGGGATTGTCATGCCGGTCATATCCCTCGTCCCCGGCGTCAACCGCGAGTTGCTTGTACTGGCAACCGGCGCTGGATCGGTGATCTTCTCCCACGTCAACGATGCTGGTTTCTGGTTGGTAAAGCAGTACTTTAACATGACGGTTGCCGAGACATTCAAGACCTGGAGTATTATGGAAACGATCATCTCCGTCGTCGGCCTCGGCTTCATCTTGCTGCTGTCACTTGTCGTTTAGGTCGGTATGACGACGGCATCGAAAACTTGAGGGAGTCTGTAATTTGATGAGCGATGATGGGGCATGACAGATCGTGAGCCGGTCTACCGCCGTCATCGCTTTCCAGCCGAAATCATCGCCACGGGGAGTGGCTTTACTTCCGTTTTCCGCTGAGCCTGCGGATGGTCGAGGACATGCTGGCGGCCCGGAGATCGTTGTTTCGCATCGGACGATCCGACTGTGGGCGGAGAAATTCGGGCGCACCTTCGCTAACGAGATCCGCCAGCGCTCATCCGGGCGGCTCGGAGGAATGCGAACAAATGCCTGTCCACGCGGTCGCGCGGTCAGACGATACGCGAGACGCTGGTAGTCATGTAAGAAGCGAGCCGGATGACGAAGCATACGCGCCGATCTTACTCGGATCGGAATTGGCAGTCCGTATCGAGATCTAAAGCCAGTTCGTAAGCTATGCTGCGGCCGCCGGCCTCGCCTTCGCGCAGGATGCCCTTAGCCAAGAGGTCTGCGATGTCACGTGAGGCCGTGTCCTGGGATGCATTCGTCAATTTTGCCCACTGGTCGATGTAAGCTTCCCGTCGAAATTCCCTTCCGACAACCGATGGAGAGCCTTGGCCATTCGGTCGTAGTCGTTGCTTTGACTGGAAAACTGGCTGACATAGGAGAGCGTCATATTTCTTCTTTTGCCTGTCAACCATCGAATTTACGAGCTAAAATATGACAATTATACTCTTGTTTTTCGCCTGAATAATGGGCTATATCGCGCCGACATTTTTCCCCCGCGGCTCGCTCGCCTACACTCGATCAGGATTTCCCGTGAGAATACTGAAATTACTTTTCGCTATTTCAAGCCTCTGCGCCGCTCTGGGCATCGCCACGACAGAAGTGTCTGCAGCCTCGACCAACTATCCATTGACCATCGACAATTGCGGCGCCAAGGTCACCTTCCAGAAAGCGCCTGAGCGGGCAATTGGGCTTGGCCAGAACAGCGCCGAAATTCTTCTTCTGCTCGGCCTTCAGGATAAGATGGTCGCCACCGCTTTCTGGCCGAGCAAGATCCTGCCACAGCTCGCCGAGGCTAATGCCAAAATCAAGCTCCTGACCTTGGAAATGCCGACCTTTGAGTCGATGCTCGCCGAAAATCCCGACTTCGTGGCGGTGGCCTTGCCGAGCCTGGTCGGACCGAACAGCAAGATCGCCAAGCGCGAGGATTTCGACAAGGTCGGTGTCGCCACCTATCTCTCGCCCAGCACCTGCCTCAGCACCAAGGACGTCAAGGACCAGTACGGCAGCCGTGGCGAGCTGTGGAACATGGATCTTCTCTACAAGGAGATCGCGGAACTCTCCGAGATTTTCGATGTCGCCGATCGCGGTCAGGCGTTGATCGCCGACTTCAAGGCGCGTGAGGCCAAGCTTCGCTCCAGCGTTTCCAAGGACGGCGTGAACCTGTCCTACGTCTTCTGGTTCTCCAGTCCCAGCCCGTCGGCCGATGCCTATGTCGGCGGCAAGAACAGCGCCTCCGGCTTCATAGCCGACCTGCTCGGCGGGCATAATGCGATAACAGCGGAAGCGGAGTGGCCGACGATCGGCTGGGAAGGCATCATCGCCGCCAATCCTGACGTGATCGTCGTTGCCAGTCTTGACCGCAATCGTTGGGAACTCGACAAGCCGGAGGCCAAGATCAAGTTCCTGAACACCGACCCGGCTGTCAGCCAGACCCCGGCAGTCAAAAACAAGGCGATCGTCGTCATGGACGGCCAGGCGATGAACCCGACCATCCGCACGATCTACGGCGCCGAGCAGGTGGCGGAGCAGTTGAAGGCTCTCGGTCTGCTGAAGTGACGGAAGTGGGCAGTGTCTTCCGGCAACTGGGAGCGGTCATAGCACTGCTGCTCGCCTCCCTCTGCCTGATCGCGATCGCCGTCGGCGTCAGCGTGGGGATCGGTGACCTGCCGATCCCGCTTGCGACCACATTTTCGGCCGTCACCAACCGGCTCGGATGGACCGCGGTCGAGCTGAACCGCATCCACGAGACTGTTATCTGGGATTATCGTTTGAGCCGCGCGCTCGTCGCCGCCTTCTGCGGCGCGGGCCTTGCGCTGTCGGGTGCGATCATGCAGTCGCTGCTGCGCAACCCGCTTGCCGAACCCTATGTGCTCGGCATCTCCGCCGGCGCCTCCACCGGCGCCGTCGCGATCGTCATCTTAGGCGTCGGCTCGGGCGCGGTATCGCTATCGGCCGGGGCCTTCGCCGGGACCTTCGCAGCCTTCTTCTTCGTCGCGCTGCTGTCGAACGGCACGCGCGGCGGCGCCGACCGCACCATCCTTGCCGGTGTGGCCGCATCGCAGCTCTTCAATGCCTCGACCTCCTATATCGTCACGACATCGGCCAATGCACAGCAGGCCCGCGACGTCATGTTCTGGCTGCTCGGCAGTTTCGGCGGTGTACGCTGGCCGGAATTCGCACTGGTCTCGATCGTCGTCGGGTTCGGCCTCGCCGCCTGTCTGTTCTATGCCCGCGTGCTCGACGCCTTCGCGTTTGGCGACGAGGCCGCCTCCTCGCTCGGCGTCGATGTCGGCCGCGCCCGCCTGGTGCTCTTCGCTCTGACCGCCATGATGACGGCGACGATAGTCAGCATGGTGGGGTCGATCGGCTTCGTCGGCCTCGTCGTGCCGCATGTCGCCCGCTTTGTCGTCGGGCCGCTCCATATCCGTCTGCTGCCTGCCTGCGCCGTCGGGGGCGCGATCTTCATGGTGCTCGCCGACATCGCCGCCCGCGCCCTCATTCCGAACCAGATCCTGCCGATCGGCGTCGTCACTGCACTGGTCGGCGTTCCCTTCTTCTCCATCATCCTCTACCGGTTCCAGCGCACGTCATGAGCATCAAGGCCGACAACCTCACCTGGAAAATTGGCAGGAAGACCATTTTGGACGGCGTTTCGTTCGAGGCGCAGCCCGGCCGGATGCTCGGCCTGCTCGGACCGAACGGCTCGGGCAAGACCTCGCTGCTGCGGCTTCTCGCCGGCCTGAAGCGGCCGCATGCCGGCCGCGTCACGCTCGACCGCAGCGATATCGGCACGATCAGCCGCCGCTCGATCGCCCGGCGCATTGCCTTCGTCGAGCAGCATGCCACGACGAATGCCAATCTGAAGGTCGTCGATGTCGTCAAGCTCGGAAGGTTTCCGCACCGGTCGATGTTCTCGGGCTGGACAAGGGCTGATGAAGAGGCGGTCGAAAGTGCGCTCGCGCGTGCCGGCATGGCGGAGAAACGCGACGAGCGCTGGCAGAATCTATCGGGCGGCGAGAAACAGCGCACCCATATCGCAAGGGCGCTCGCTCAGTCGCCGCAGGAACTGATCCTCGACGAGCCGACGAACCATCTCGACATCCAGCACCAGATCGGCCTGATGCGACTCGTCTCCGGCCTGCCGATCACCAGCATCGTCGCCCTGCACGATCTCAACCATGCCGCCATGTTCTGTGACACGCTGGTCGTCATGCAGCAGGGCAGGATCGTGGCCTCTGGCATACCGGAGGAAGTTCTGACGGAAAGCCTCCTGAAGAACATCTTCTCGGTGGAGGCCCGGATCGAAATTTCACAGCATCACTCTCGGCCGCATATCCACTATCTACGGTGACCCCTCGCGGTGGCAAGGTCGCGGCCCTCGTGATGCTGTGGTCGCCGCTCCAGATGGGGACGCAGGACACCAGTACGAACCGTCTGCCTGATTTATCCGCCATTATCTGGCGATTGCACTGGAAGGTAGCTCATAGGAACGAGGCGAGTGTGCAGATCGGGGCCATCTGATTAACCAGGATCATAGAAAATTCCGTTAATCGGCATCGTAGAGGATAAAGTGGTCTCCTTCGACATGGACTACCGCTACTCCCTGAACATCGGCCCAGTTCTTTGTCTCTCGTAACCCGCCAGTATGCCAGCCCAACTCGGTTGGACGCCGCGCAGTTCGTTCCACTTTGTGTAATGATTGGTCCGAACGCCCCAATCGATCATGCAGGCAGAATGGCGTCGAGCGCATCGAGCTCTTCGGCACGCTTTGAAACGGTGTTTCCAGAGGGCGACAGGTCAGTGCTCATGCTCGAGCGGCCCAACGATGGTGATCCCTTCACCGCGGGCGGCGGTCGCCATTTTCCGGTCGCCGGTCGCCAAAGGCAAACCTTGCGTTCTGGCTAGCGCGACATAACTCGCATCGTATGCGGTCAGCGTGTAACGGGTCGCCAGTTCCAGGACGAGGCCGTCCCCTCCCGATCCCGCATCCTCCAGCGGCAGCCCTCGCAGCTGTGTCATCAGCAGCAGCGGTTCGCCCTGCTTGAGCCGACCACGTCGCTCGGCCACCAGAAACAGGTTGCGTGTCTCGAACCAGAACAATGCCGGCACGAGACCCACTGTCGAACGCATCTCCGATATCAGTCGATCGGCGGCGTCGTGTTGCTCATCGGGAAGAAACCAGGCGGCGGCGATGGAGGCATCGAGAACGAAGGTCATTAGTAGCGCCTTCCTTCATCACGCCATTCGCGGATTTCGTCCTGTGTGGTGACTTGCCGGCCAGCGCGCTGGGCCTTGATCTCGGCGATCAGCGCATCGACGTCGTTGTCGCGACGGATACGCGAAAGCCTGGCGACAGGCGTGTTCCCGCGCGAGATGATCACCTCTTCGCCGGCTTCGACTTTCGCCAGCAGCTCCGACAGATGGGTTTTGGCTTCGGCGACCTTGACGGTAACGGTCATGATGAATGCCCCAAAGTTTGTGTTTCTCGTCGAGCAGACGGTGATTTGCACCACTCTCAACATTCTGCCCGATCGTATGGCCGTTTCCGTAAGTTGGTCAAGGACTAACCATATCACTATCGATACTTGATACTTATCGATGGTTAGAAGTATAGCCAAACGCTGTATGACCAACGGAAGTATGAGGGGATTTCAATTCATCATCCTAAAAGAATAGCGTTAATTCATATGGTTAACGGAATTGAAACTTGAAAATCTTGCCTCGAAATCTGTACGCGGAGCAAAATGGGTGGCACCCGTGGAATTTTCGAGCCGATAACGACGGATACTCAGTTAGCTGTGCATAAACGTCGGCCTTGAATCTGAAGGCTGGCGCTGCCGATTCCGCCGGCGGGCAAATCATGATTCCTTCTTGCTATGGGGAAGAAGCCACTGCCATCCGTTGAGCATGTTGAGACGCTGTCGCTGGTGGCGATGCGCCGGCTCGTCGGCGGACTTGTCGAGGAGCTGCATGCGATCAAAGCGGAGGTCGCGACACTACGATCCGAGAACGAAGCCCTGCGGCAAGACAATACCGAACTCCGGTTGGAAAATGCCCGCCTGAGGCTCCAGAACCAGCAATTGCGTGACGAGATCGCACGGCTGAAGAAACTGCCGCCGCGTCCGCCGTTTCGACCATCGGGTATGGACAAAGCGACAGATCCTACCAGGAATAATCTCGGGGATGATCGAACAAGCGGCAAGCTGCCTCGCGGCCCTAAGCGCGACAAGAACCGGATCACCCGCACCGTGACGTTGAAGGCCGATGTGCCCGAGGGCTCACGCTTCAAAGGATACAAGAACTTCCTGGTGCGCGATCTGGTTCTGTCGGCGCAGCTCGTGAACTATCGCCGGGAGCGCTGGCTGACGCCCCAGGGCAAACTGATAACGGCTCCCTTGCCAGACGGGGTTGCCAGCGGCTTTGGTCGCAATTTGCGTCGGATCTGTCTGGCGCTCCATGCGCAGGGACAGGTCACGACGCCCAGGCTGACGGAGATTCTCAACAGCATCGGCGTCGAGATCTCGAAGCGGCAGGTTGTGCGGTTGCTCACGACCGACCTTACGCCATTCGTCGAGGAAGACAGTGCGGTTCTGCGTGCCGGACTGGTTTCGGCGCCCTTCATCACTGTCGACGACACCGGCGCCCGTCATCTCAGGCGCAACGCCCACACCACCCAGATCGGTGGTGAGCGCTTTTCCACCTTCCGCACCAGCTTTTCCAAATCGCGGCTCAACTTCCTGTCCATCCTGAAAGCGGGCCATCAGGACTATATCCTCAATGACGAGGCGATGAATTGGCTGCGGACACAGGGCGCCGAGCAGGCACTCATGGGGAAGCTCCAGAGCAGATCCGCCATTATCTTTGCCGACCAGGTTGCCTTCCTGGAATATTTGACCGGCAGAGGCATCGATATCTTTGATCGACAACTGATGCGGCTGCTTGCCGAAGCCGGCAGCTGGGGCGCGATCCGTCATCACGGACTCCTCGGCAACACGGTCATTGTCTCCGACGATGCCGGTCAGTTCCGGGTCGGCAATCACGCCTTGTGCTGGATCCATTGCGAGCGCCTGTTACAAAAGCTGATGCCGGCAAAGCGACGAGAGGTGCGATGCGTCGAATTGATCCGCGACCTCGTCTGGCGCTTCTACAAGGCGCTCAAGGTCTGGAAGCAACAACCATCACCGCAGGCAGCTCATGCATTCCGGCGCAGGTTTGATCGCATCTTCACCCTGCGCACCGGCTATAACGCCCTCGATACGCTGTTGGCGCGCTTGCATCGGCGGCGGCGGGAGCTTCTCAAAGTCCTCGAACATTCTGAGATTCCGCTGCATACCAATGCCTCGGAAAACGATCTGCGGACTTTCGTCACCAAGCGAAAAATCTCCGGTGGCACGATGAGCCTTGACGGTCGTATCGCTCGCGACGTCATGCTTGGCTTACTGAAGACCTGTCAGAAGCTCGGCATCTCATTCTATACCTATCTTGGCGATCGCCTTGGTCTTGCATCCGCCGGATCGACAATACCGCCCCTGGCTGACCTTGTCCTGACGACAAACTGAGATCAGCCTTTTCTCGAAAACGGCACCAGCTTGCCGGACCGTGCTTCTTCAGCCCAGCTTTCCTTCCGCAGCAGCTGCGGGGAAACATTCCACTGGCGGCCGTTGTCGGCGTGCACCGTCACCGTCTTGCGGTTCCGACGGATAACGATGCCCGTCTGCGTCTGGCCGCTGTTGTCTTCGAACATGACGCGCTCACCAATCGCCAGCTTAAGCAGCGCGTGGGTGGTCTTTTGCTGATGCAGAAAATGCAGTCGATCAACGATCTGATCGTGCAGCTCAATCAGTTCCGCTTCACTCAAGCCGTCAAGGGTGATCCCGCGCATCCCGATGCCTCCATGCAGGGCAATCGTCGCTCCCGACAAGCATCAAAACAACCCCGTATCAGCGACGACCCACAGGATCTTTCACCAAAGAGAACTCCGCCCCCCGCCACCCCTTTTGCTCCGCGTACCGAAATCTTGGGAAGAGGCCTTGTCCTGCTGGTGCTCTCCTACGATAAATGATCACAACGATTTGGACGGGCTTAATACGGGGATGAATGCCGCTGATGAAGCAATTCGAAATTGAGAAGTGCGAAGAGCGCGGTTCAAAAGCATGACGGGACGTCGCCCTACTTCGACAAAAATCGAGCGCGCCAAATGGATTGCATTGCGGACAAATCAGACGATTCCGGAAAGCGCGCTGGGCGACGACAAAGAGCTGTCGGCCTGGATCAATATCCACGATCCTGCTTCTGATAACCAGATCAAGCAAATCAAGCGCTGGATCGCGTCTGGCAAGATCGAGGTGCCACCGCGTTACCCGCACGCCATGACCGCGGCGGAGGCGAGGCGCATTATCGCGGCGAATAGGCCGGCGAGAACACGTGGCGCGCAGCATCCAGCACGGCGGAAGCCTCCTTGGCTTGCGCGCAAGTTGCTTTGGCTTTGGCTATTGGTCGGTGTTGCGGTGCCAATGGTCGTCGGTGTTTTCATTCCATTATTTTTGCCGTCGACGGAGTGGGCGTCGGCGATGAGCATTCCGAGCGTTGCGATCGGTCTGGTCTCGGCGGCAATCTATCTCCTGGTCCTGCGAACCTACCGAGAATTGCGCGATGACTACCCAATTATCATTGGCGGTGCGGCATTGCTTGCCTTTGCCGCCGGTAGGAATATCGCCATTCTTATCGTTCCAATGACCTTCCCACTGTTCACCGGCGCGCATGTCGAACTCCCCTATACTGTGATCCAAATTGACGGATTTGAGAGTAAAGGCTGCCGCCGCCCGATCAAGCTCGAGGGAATGCCCTTGATGTTCAGAGAACTCTGCGGCTTTCCGGATAGCTTTAGACAGAGCCTTGCACCTGGCATGCGATTGGTCGTTGCAGGCTACGGCACCCGCTATGGTCTCTATGTCGAGAGCGCCCATCCTGTATCGACAGATGGTCCAACGCCGCTGCACGGAGCTCCGGATTAGATCAATCCTTTTGGGAGCCATTCGGGATCGCGATGAAGGATCATGACCGGCAGGCGCTGGCCTGACGGATGGTGGCGCACAGATTAGCGGGACGACGGACATCTTAAAAATTGGCCGATCTGGTCGAGCAGGTGATGGTGCGTCCCTTGGTGTTGGTCGGGATCGTGGCGAGAGCGTTCGACGTGACGCTGATGAGAGCGGGGCGGACTGTTGGCGAGCTCGGGCTGCGCGAGATTACGGGTAGAGGAGGGTTTCGGGCGTGCGGAGTCGCGTGACCAGGCTTGAATGACAGTTAATCGAGATTGACTGCGGACCCTTGCGCGCTTCGCGCGCAGCCGGTGTGGAGTTCTCGTTTAAACGCTGTGTTCAAGATGAAGCCATGGCGAAGCCCGGATTGAATCCTGTAAAATCGCCCTGATGACGTAAGGCGACGCGCTGATCGAGGCTGAGGAGATTTATGTCTATCATTTGGTTGAGAGGACCACCATGAAGTAGGCGTAGCACCTCCGACAAAGCCAGGGTGGCTGCGACAGACCCCACAAACGGTGCGCCCACGGCCTTTCCTGCAAGCAGGGTCATGCCACAGCGATCAAGCACGCCTTCTGCCATTAGCTTAGTGTAAGCCGGACGAGTTTCGACTTTTTCGCCTTCGTGGTTTTGCTTCCAAATGTCCGCAGCACTACGTCGGCCCGGCAACACATGCAGCCTCATGGTCCGGAAGTCGCGATAGCCACGACCGAGCCCGGCTTCAACAATCAGGTTGAAGCCAACCTGGTCCAGGGCTCGTCGGCCGGCCCCGTTGTCGAGACCACAAAGCGCCACCATCGGTTCGTCCTGCTGCCGCTTGAAATCTGCCGCGAACAAGCGCTCATGCACGGAGGTCGTGAAGCCCCGTTGCTCCGCCCATGTCGCCATCACGCGTGTCTTCTTCTGGCCGACCATGTTGGCGTCGCTAAGGATGGAGGTGCTTGTTGTCGACTCGGTGATAACGTCGACGTCCTGCAGCACAAGTTTTACCTCTGAAGGGTCCTGATAGGGCAGGAGGCCAAGGCCCCACAGATAGGCTTGGCCCAGATGGCCAAGGCCGAGAAGCCACAGATGTGACGGCAGGTAGGTTAATGCTGGTTCGCTTTCGTCAGGTTGCAGCCAGTCCGTGTTCGAGCTCGGTCGCCATAACGAAAGCCCGATCGGGCGCCGTCCGACTGCAGACGAGCCTCCACTGACGTAGAGAAATGCTTCGTTCACAGCGAGAGCCGCCGCAAGCATCCCGGCTAGCGGCATAGCGCTGCCTTCAGTGGGACAAAGATCGGAGTGGATCGGCAAGATACCGCCGCGCCAGCCAGCCGTTGCCGTTCGGATGCAAAAGCTTTTACGCCGCTCGCGTGTAGGTCCACCGATTACTATCGTCGGCGTATCATCTGGCATAGCGCCAGATGTGCCGCCCAGTGCCTCAACAGCATCGGCCAATGTTTGCCCAAGGGGCATTGCCAGCGACAACGGCGCGTCTAACGGTCCGCTGACGGAAACTCCGCCCAGGAAAACACGATGACCAAGAGCGACGGTTGTCAGCAACGCGGCCTGCTGTACGGGGTCAATTGCTGTAGCCGGATCTATTTCAACGGCTAGTTTGTAGCCTTGGAACAGAGCCTTCGCCTCATCAACGCTGGCAGCTGCGCCACTGTCGATTGCGTGTTTTATCAACCTGTGAAGGGAATCAGCCGAAATCTGCGTGGTCATGATGGTTCCTTGTTAAATCAGCCCGATGTGGAAAAAATCGCGACGCTCCGATGCTGGCACCACGTGCCATTGCTTGCTGCCGAGATAGCGATAGATGCCGATACCGGACCGAGGCTGAGCGCCAATCGCAAAGTCGGGGAGGATCAGCGCGATATGGCCAGCACGCGAGATCATGGGATGATCGCGATCGGAATTGCTTTGCCCGGAGCCTTGCGGATGGACATGAACATCCGCCACGACTGTCAGGCCATGCGCTTTGCAGATCGCCCAGAGGTCACTGAAATACCGCCCATTGAAACGCACGATGCCAGTATCGAGCGAATGTGGATCGAGATCGTCGTAGAGGACGAAATCGACGATGCATGCCGCGCCGCCCTCGCGATATCCGAGCAGGAATGCGCCACTCTCACGGCTACTATCGAGCCCGCGTTCGCGCAACCTTGCCTTCAGGCGGTGCCACAGGAACCAGGAGCAGGAAAGCTCATGCCGCGGGGCGAAGAGGCGGCGTATAGTCGCGCGAGTGAAGTAGTTCATGAACAAGCTCCAGATATTGGACAATCCCATCGGCGGGGCGCCAGATTTTCGAGGGCATTTCGGAACGCCAGTTGTCATGACCGACGAAGCTTTCGCGATCACAGGGCAGGTAAAGGGCAGTGCCGCTCTTCCAGTCGGTGCGGAAGACTGCGGACACGCGGCCGCTCTGGCCGCGCGGCCAGAGATCAAATGCAAGGACTTGGTTGGTGCTCATATCCCAGGGACCACCTGTAGGCGGGCTCTGCGGATAACCGGTGCAGTTCAGCCGCAATACATATTCTCGGCCGTCCTTCGCGATGACGCCGATGAAGACGCATGGCCACGCAATGGAGATGAGACGCCAGCGGCCTTCCGCCTGACCGAGGCGGAACGCGGCTTTCGCCGCGTCCGTCTCGAAGGCACGCTGATCCGGCCCCATCACGCGTCGCCCTTTGGCGAACCGTTCACACGCTCGTCAGGAACGAGATCGAACGCGAGAGCGCAGACCTTACCGTCGGTCAGCGCACCGATATGTGTTCCGGGCGCCGGACGATCGTGGGTGCCGGCGATCTGCAGCACGTGCTCGCCGGCTTCATCCTCGGACATGCCGAACTGCTTCTCGGCCGCCCAACGCTTCACACGTGCGACCGTAGCGCTCGGCGGAAAGCGGCGCTCTGCCGTCTCGCCGTTAAACGTGACCGTCACCTCGACATGACGGCAATGGTGGACGTGGACCTTGAGCCCCTTGGGGCTGGCGCGGTCCTTGATCAGGATGGATTCGTCGAGCGGCTCGTCCTCATCTTCGAGGAACAACAGTACGCTGTTGGCTGCTCCATGCTTCTCGATGAGGATGGTCTTGAGGTCGGCGAACGCCACATCGGGTTCGATCTCGATATGCGCGATCTCGCCGATGCCTTCGCCTTGGTAGAAAATGTCAATGGATTTCATTATTTGCACTCCGGGGGATCGAAGTGCGAGGCCCTAATGCCTGGCTTCGTCCCTTACCTCCTTGATCGCCAGCTGAGGAGGAACCCGGAAAGCCAGAACAAATTTTTTTAATCGAGCTTCAGCGAGCCCGGCGGCGTCGCGGCACAAATGAAGAAATGTGGGCACCGGGGGCAGGTGATAGCATCCGTTTCTGTCGGAAATGCACCCGCGGCGATGCCGGCCAGCATCGTCTCGCTCTTCTTTTGCCGATTGCCAATCTTCGCCGTGCTGATCTCGACCGGTTCTTGCGTTTCATCGGTCAGATGCAACGCGTGAACGACGGCTCGGCCGCCGAACTGGCTACGGGCAGCAAGAACGTAGAGGGTGTATTCGAGCCGGTCATACTCGTCACTGCGTCTGTATCCGGTGCGAACACGACGGATGACGATTGTGCCATCGGGCAATTCTGCCACTTCGTCCGGCTCGACCAGCACACGACCGCCATTGGGAAAGTCGATGGCGAGCGGTTGCGCATCGCCGAACCGGTGGCCAGCGCCTGCTTTCAGCAGGGAACCGATTAATCTCGATGCAAGTCTCCGGTAGTCGTCGGCGAAGGCGTGATCGACCGGTCCTCGTTCCTTCCAGATCGCGTCGAATGCCGCTTCCGCTTCGGCCAGACTTGGCTCTCCGGCCAGCCGAGCCTCGGCAAGCCAGCGCAGCAGTTCATAAAGACAATCGTGCGTACGGGAAAACGCCGTGGGTTTGCGAGCACCACCCAGGCCCAGAACATGCGTGTAAAAGAACCGCCGCGGACACTTTTCGTACGAGCCGAGGCGGCTGTCGGTCAGTACCCAGTTCGATGGCCAGGAGATCGCGATTGGCTGGGGCTTTAGCACTCCCGGGGGAAGCGCAAGCATGGGCGGATTCGCCAGGCTCTCTACGAGCATCGCAGGAAGCCAGTCCAGAAATGGCGACGGCGATCGGCCATTCCCATTTCGTTGCTTTCGCGCATGATATAGACGAAGATGCGTTCGGGCGCGCGACAACGCCACGAAAAAGAGACATTGCTCCTCGTCCTCATGGGCGCGCTTGGCCTCGTCAGTGGGCAACACATTCTTGACGCTATCGATCATGCCATTCGGCGGCGGGCAACGTTGGCCGCGATTTGAACTTGGAAAACTTGCAACCGTCAATCCCGGCACATGCACGCCTTCGAATTCGAGGCCCTTGCTGCCGTGAACGGTCATAAGGCGAACGGCATCCAAATGCAGCGCTGCTGCGGGAACCTGTCGTAGGTCCCGTTCTTCCGCCAGAAGCACAAGCTGGCGGACGCGGTCGAGTGTTCGCTGAATGGGAAGGCCAGCCCCCACGGGGCTTTGCTCCCGCACAAAGTTGAGGAACTGCCATACCGCCACAGCGCGCATTCGTTCAGTTACAGTGGAGGCCTCGCCCAACTGTCTCACCAGGTCGGTGCGATCGAGAAGATAGATCGTCAGAAACTCCCACGCATTCATGTTCGAGCGCAGTGGTGCTAAATCGGTGGCCAGCTGTGCAATGCCTGCGCGCCCTGAAGCCGATAGTCCTGGAGCGCTGATCGCCTCCGCGAGGCCCGCCAGCGAGGGCCTACCAAGCGATCGCAAGTGGCGGCTCAGACAGTGCGAATCCTGCAGGCTCAGACCATACCGAGACATGGCGCCGACGCGCACCAAAGCGTCGCCGAACGGATCGACGGCCAGGCTGAGCAGCGCCAGAAGATCACGAACCTCCTCGCGCTCGAACAAACTGCCGAGATGAAGGACCGGAATGCCGCGCGCCTCAAGCGCCGATGCGATCTCATTCAGCCGGCCGTTGGTCCGGCATAGCACAGCTTGATCGCGAAGCTTCACACCGTCCTGTTCAAGCTGGCGAATGCTGGCCGCCACCCCTTCCGCTTCGTCATCCAGCGTCTCGAAGCGCCGCAGTTCGGGGCCACCTGAAGCGCGACCCCGGTTAGCTTCCAATGCGAGGGGCAGCATGCCTCGCGAGGCGCCCATGTGCGGCGCAACGGCGACAAAAGTGCGCACGATCTGTTCGGTCGAGCGGTAGTTGACGCCGAGCTGATCGATGACCGCACCGGGGTAGTCTGTGGCGAACCGGATCATGTTTTCCGACGAAGCGCCACGAAACCGGTAGATGGATTGCCGGGCATCGCCAACGACCCAAAGGCGTTCGCCGTCTCCGGCGATCATTTTCAAGAGACGCGCGCTTGCGCGGTTCACATCCTGATATTCGTCGACGAGCACGTGACGATGACGAAGCTGAACGCCGATACGAGCGGCCTCATCGGCTTCCAGAAACTGTGTCGGACGCATGATCAGATCGCCGAAATCCACGCCACCGTGCTTGCGCAAAGCTGCTTCGTAGAGATCGTAGACATCCGCAATTTCAAGGCATTTAGCGGCAGCAATCCGTGCATCCTCGTCGTTACCAGCGCCCGCTTCCATTGCCGTTGCAAGTTCGCGATAGCGCTGTGGACCGACGATTTCATCCTTGGCGCGTGAAATCGCTCCGACGATATCACGCAATACCATTGCCGGGTCCCAGAGGTTTCGGTAGTGGACGAGGGGGAGCGTCGGCAGAATATCTTCGAGTACCTCGATCGCATCGCTGCGATCGAACAGTGACGGGTTTGGCGCGAGCCGTAGCCTGTCGTGATAACGGCGCACAAGATCGAGCCCAAACGCGTGAAACGTACCGATCCAAAGTTTCGGCGCAGCCTCAGGTGCTGCGGCGGTCAATCGCTCGGAAAGTTCTCCCGCAGCACGGTTGGAAAATGTCAGGATTAGGATTGCCGCTGGATCAATGCCCTCCGCCAACAACGCGAGCACGCGCTTGACGAGCGTTCGGGTCTTGCCGGTCCCTGGTCCAGCCTGTAATTGGAAGGGCTTTCCGCGGTGCGCGGCTGCTCGATCTTGCGACGGATCGGGCTTTCGTGTGGGCGGCTGGATATCCAATTTTTCCTGCTCGGTCTCATCGGCCACCGTTGGCAGAAGCAAGGCATCAAGCACCTGTTGTCGGACCAGCGCGATAGGGAGCTTCGTTCGATCCGCGATTGCCGCGGCCGTCAGATTGTCTGTGGCGTGTAATTTGTGCGCGAATGCGCGTGGCAACAGGAGTTCTCGGGCGTAGACATTTGCCTGTAGCTCGCGTCGCTCTTTTGCGCCGTAATCTTCGACGCGTTGCAGCCCGACAGGTGCGGCTTCGGTGCTCCGGGAAGGATCGATATCCGATGTGGCGCAGGTCGCCGAGCCGGCATGAAGCTCGGAATGTCCGAGTTCGTGCGCAACGAGCAGCGCGCGTGTTATCGGATCACCTTCGTCCTCGCAGCAAATTGTTCCCCCTTGGTCGTCGAACAACGCTTTTGCGCCCTTTAGTGCGGGGTCGCCTCGCGGCAGCCAAACGAGATCCAATTGGCGGTGCGAAACCGCCGCTTGAACAAACGCGAGCAGGTCGAACGGATTTTTGCCCTCCGCAGACAACTCGCTGTGGAGTATCGCCGCTGTAGTCCTGATCGGTTCGAACTGGTCCATGCGTTCAAATTCCCAACAGAATGGCTTGTTGTTCTGGCGTCAGGCCCGAATTTTTTACAGCCTCATCAAAGCTCTGCTGTGCTCCGGTGGTTGGCTTGCCGTCCGCTTTGAAAAACTGGCCAGTCGGCATTGGCTGCCTTGCCGCGAAATGAGCAATGACCACGTCCACAGGCGCTTTTAGCTCGTCGGCGACGCGTGCTCGGAAGCCAGGTGGTATGGTGTCTGGATTGATTTGGCGATCGCGTAACTTGCCGACGAAAACGGCATTTGCGTTCAATCTCGTGGCAAGGCTGCGAAACTCACCACGCGATAAACCGCTGAACGGGTTGAGCGCGTCGGGGACGGTTGTGGGCTCGCTCACCGCCTTTGGTCCACCGGCCGTAACGGCATGAAGCCGGTTCTGGAAGTGGCTCATCGCCCTGCTGACGGCGGGGCTCACGATCGTCGGGTCAATTGCCGCCTCCGCTGCTTCAACAGCGCGATCGCCGTGCAATGCGTCGACCGCAAGAGCGATAGCGAATTCGGTGAGCTCTGCGCCATATTGAGGATGCTGGCGAACGAGGTCGTCCAGCAGCCTGGCATCGGGGATTTCCTGGGCCGCGGATAGGGCGTAGAAGGCTTCCCGCAATGCGTGCGGGCTTGCGTTAAGGGTCTGGCTCATAGGTCCTCCTTGAAACGGGAAAGTTTCGCGGCGGCCCGTGTCAGCCGGTTGCGAATAGTTCGTCCCGTACATTTGCATCTGGTTGCAGCAGTCTCCTCCTCGGGATCTTCGGATTCTTCCTTGTAGCCGAGGACATGGACAAGCATCACGGCTTCTCGTTCGTCTGGTGGTAGGCCTTCGATTGCCTGCAGGAATGGCTTCCGATAGGCATCCCATTCCTGGGTAGGCAAAACCCTGAAGGCTTCCGACACCCTGGCAAACGCATCCTCAAAGGCATCGGGTGTGCTTTCTACCTCAAGCTCCGGGATAGCGGCAATTTCTATGGAGCGCTTGCTTCGCCGCACAGCGCGACGGACGGCATCGATACGCAGCGCCCTGAATGCCTTGTTGAACTTGCATTCGTAGAAATCCAGTTCGTCAGGAAAGCCGCCCGATCCGTCCATCACGAACAGCTCCGTCAAGCCGTCGAGGATTTCCTGTCGAAGGTTCGCGGCGTCCGGTATTACGCCATCCGCGACCGTAACCCGAAGGTTTGCTTCGCACCTGCCGAGCAGTACGGGCAAGACCGCGGTCATCCGCGCTTGGTCACCGGAATGCCGACCCTCACGAACGAGATGAACAAGACACTCGGAGCGTAAATGGGCGGGATCGTTCCGATCGGTAATTAGCAGACGCCGCCGCAGATCGGTGACTGAAAGCTGGACCGCTTGGTCGATCTGGGTTTCTACACTCGACGGGCGCACATAGAGCGCTCCATCCGGTTCGGTTTTAGTCAACGGTCGAGCCATCTCACCCCCTTGCCCAGTGCAGCAGCGGTTCGCGAGCGGTCGTCAGAAGCGCTCGGCCCATTGATCGCGTGGGAGCGAAGAACCCGGAAAGCGAACCGAAAAAAATTTCCGCGCCCGTTCTTTCCTGGGCTCGAGCACGCCGAAACCTTGCTGTTTGTCCCGCCAAATCAAATCTCCGACCTAGCCCGACTGCTCTTCAGATGCCGCGACGCTATCGAAAAATCGGCCGTGTCTCGATCCTTGCTCTTTCCAAAGCTTTCTCCGCTATGGAAGCACGGATGCTTGATTCGAGTAAGTCCGACCACCACCCTCGAGCTTCGCGAGGCGGATCCGCCATTGCCAGTTGATGAAGACCGGCACACCAAGGGGATATTTGGGTTGTGACCTAAGGGACATCTCAAAACCGAGTAGTTGGGGAAGAATACAGGTTCGATGGTGAATTCTTGGCTGTGAGGATCTGAAAGGCGACGGAAAACTATCCAGGAGGCGGTGGAGACTGGACGAGCCGAAGTCCCGTTCTGAGATTGTAAGAATCGACCATGTAGCAACAGACTTCTCGGCATAAACCTAGTCGTGCTGCTCTCTTTTCCTTGAGTTTTGCCGCGCCTTCTTGGTGCGGCTGTTCTCGCTGGCTACAGCTTCCCAGGAGCGACTGAACTTCTCCTTCAGCGCTGCGACTGCCTCTTCTATCGTTTTACCGCGATCATATCCCATCTGCTCATAAAGCGCGGGATGGTTCAGAAAATCAGCCGCGCGATCAATTGGCTTTTGGTACTTTCCGAGGGATCTTAGCTTGGCAGCAAGTACAATGGCGCGCTCCCAGTCGTCCTCAGCCATAGCATTTCGGACCTGAGCAAGCTTGGTATCGGGATCAAGAGCCATAGAACACGATCGATGGTTGCGGATAGTCATGACTGTAACACGTTACTAAAACGACCGCATTACAGAAAGGGATCTCAAACGACCCCGCTCAGCTGCTGCAATCGAATAAAGATCGAAGACCAAATCGTCCAATTCTCTACGCAATTCGCCGAGATTGATATCTTCCACGTCCAGCACTTCTGCTGAAATGAGATTTCGATCTGGCTTTGCCCTATATGCCGCGGCGAGCTTGCGCGAACGGCGAGCTATCTCTAGCCACAATGTTTCATCGAGCGGAATCTCCAGTTCCTTCAGGACCGAAATCTTGATGGAGTGATTATGATCGCGGCTCTTATACCAGGTGTTAGCAAAGGTGGAATTGAACAGACCCGCCGTGAAATCGGCATGGGCGGCATCCAAAGGGACAAACATCGCCGCGCTGCTGCAGGCCAACTCTCCGCTTCCTCCGACGGCCGCAACAAGTCTCTGCGCTAGGGACACGCAACGGACCGTCTGAAAAAAGACCTTCGGAACCGCGAGGTATTGAATCGGCGGTGAGCGATCGAATACCGTTGAGTCGACGGTGAATGAGGTTGCATTAGCGCTACTGACCGTAAAAGGACGCACGTTTCTTGCGCTGATACCAACGAAAGAACGCTGAGGTGCGCGTCCTTTCCGCGGGCTGAACTTTGCGCCCGACGAAAACGAGCCCACCTCCATGAGCGAAACACATCCCGCCCCGTTTCGGCTGCTTGCGAGAGGATAGGTTGCCAGACCAGGTGTGAAAGCAAAGCGCGGATTGCTCTTCCAAGCCTGCCCTCCATCTATCTCGTATCTTGCACCGGGGGGAGCGATCTCGGAGAGAGATTGATGGATGTCGATTTGAGTGACGGCTCTCCTGGTAGTCGCTGCCTTCTTGCGTAGGAGAACGGCGACCGGGGCGACGCCTCGATATTCAATGAACGCCTGCCTGGGGTAGGTGGCAAGATAAATCGGATCGTACTGATCCAGAAGATATTTTCGAACTTCCGAGGCACTGTCATTGTAAAGAAACGCACTCGGCAGAACCATACCCAGCACGCCTCCTTTGCGCAACAACTGGTCGGCTCTCAGGATGAACGCCAAATAGACGTCGAATCTAGCGCGAAGCATTGGTTTGTAAGAATTCACCAAGGCTTTCGCATCGGTCGGGTGGAGTATCTTCCACGGCGGATTCCCGATTACTGCGTCGACTTGCGTGGCGGGAAGGTCGCTTACACGACACATGACGCTTTCCTGCAGGGAAGTTTGAAAACGGAAGCCAGCCGGGCTTGCGAGCCGGGTGGCGTTCTCAAGCAACATTCTGTTCAAATCGACCGCTTCTGGATCCCGATCGAAAGCGTGGAAATGGACACTGCGTCGCTTCGCTAGGGCCAGGGTGGCTAGGGCGAAATGGCCGGCCTCGGCCGACAAATCGACGATATTCGTCGTTGCCTTGTCGCTTCTTTTGCTAGCGTCGAGCGCGAGGAACGTACGGGAGACGATATTGTCGACGATGTGGTTCGGTGTCGAATAGGTCCCGCAGTCCCTCCGGCGCAGACGATGAACCTCGATACTGTCATGCTCTGTTCGCAGGATGGACGGTGTGGCCATTCCGAGGAGCCGCTCGCTGAGATGTAGGACGGTTTCGGCTTGGATAAGCCAGCGAGCCTTGTCGGGTCGCAACCGCTCGGCTGCGGCGACGAGATCTGCCAGCTGCACCGAAAAGTCCCGAGTGAGGTGGCCGGTCTCTCCAGCCAGAGTGCTGAAGCAAGATTGCGCGAAGACGGACAATGGAAACGCGTCCGGCCCTTTTTTTTCGACAAGGACATCCTGCACGCCCTTGAGTGCAGCTTTGGCGTGTTTATGATAGTGATAGGAAAGTCTGGTTGACACGATGGCGCTAACGATAATCTACCTATGGCTGTATTTAGGGGCATGTTGAACGGGATGGCAAGGATAAACGCACTTTTCTTTGTGTTTTTACTTCCATTGCATTTTCTTTCCCTTCCAGTTGCACCAACGTACGCTCAAACGACTCAGGTTACGAAGTCGGCGGCAGACGTATCTCCCGCTGAAAAGTGGGCCGCCGAGGAGCGTCAGCTTGCCCTAGCGCAGACCTTTTTCACAGCGAAGCAATGGGACAAAGCGATCGATGCTTTCGTCGTCGCTGCGGCTGCGACGAGCCCCGATATTGCCGCCGCCGCCCGTAGCGGACTTTCGCAGGCTCTTGCGGCAAAGAAAGCTGCCGGTGACCAAGACGCCGTAGATGCCGCGTCCCGCAAGCTGGCGCTGGGACGAGCGTTCCTGAAGGCGGGAGACTGGGACAAGGCTGTCGAAGCACTGAAGGAAGTCGCAACCGCCGAAGATGCCACTATTGCAAGGAGCGCGCGTGAAAGTCTGCAGGAAGCCGTTCGCGAGAAGGAGGCCGCGCCTCTGGGCATAAGAGCTTATCTTATGCCACCGTTCAATCGATGGTGGCCTATAGACTATGTCGTCTACATTGCGGGCTTCATTTTCGTTCTCGTTCTTCTCGGTATGTTCTGGCGCGGATTGGCTGTCCCCCTCATAGAGAACGTGTTTGGATTTTTTTTCAAGCGGGCCGACAATTGGAACGTTTCCGTTGCCGGCAGCGCCAAGGAGGAGCTACGCAACTCCGTGTTCGACGAATTCGTCGTTACGATGCGCGAGCTTCGGCGCTACCAAAGCAGCGAAAACGGACTATCGGCCGTCGGAGGCGGTGGAGCGAGATTTTTCACGCCGCTTTCGCTCAAGGATCTTGTCGGGCCGGAACTCAAGGTGCAGGGTATTGACATCACGCGAGTTGCCGCGATCATGCAAACGGTCCGCGACTACTACAGCTACCAGTTCGAGCTGCGCGTTGACACTATCGAAGAGCATGCCTACGTTTACGCCTTGTTACGATGGGGTGGCCGGACCGAGAAGGTCTGGCAGGTGCCTGAACTCACCGACGATACGAAATTCGGGTATCGTGAAATTGGTCGGCATCTCGCCTTCATCGTCTATGGAGACAGCCTGGTACGCACATGAGCACGCTCACACTCTCGCCGCAGCTTTCGGCATCTGCCGAACTGAAGCTCTCGAACAACCATTCCGCCGGCCTGTTCGTCGAGGCGATGCAGCTCATCCGTCGATACGAGGAGACGTCTTCCCGTGATCTGCTCGAGAACGCCGCGGCCGTACTGAAGAAGTGCATGGCGGCAAGTCCGCAAGACGCGCTCCCGCGTTTCTATTTCGGCATCACCCAGTCGGCCTTAGGGGATATGAACCAGGAAGTTGCCATCCCCGTCTTTAAGGAGTTTAGCAGGAGCGAGGATTTTCCTCTCCGCGCGGCGGCGACCTATAATCTTGCGGCAGCCTACGTCGAGACCTATGACAGTGACCGCTTCCGCGAGGGAATCCAGCTTCTTGACCATCTATTGGAGGAGCTTCGCGAAGAAGGCGTGCCGCTTGGTCAGGGTGAACGAATGAGGAGGCTGCGCGAGAGGTTTGCTGGCGATCGCCGCATTCGCGTGGAGCAGCTCTACTACCAATCCACGGAAACGAGAGAATATTTTTACATCGATCTGCACGTCTGGCGGCTGCGCTGGGGTGCCGTGATCGTGCAGATAGAGACGGCCGCTCGCCAAGTTTTGAAGAAACTAGCTGAGCGACACACCCGCATCATGAAGCACGAGCGGTTTCTCGGCCGCCAGCGAGCCGAGATCTGGGCCTGGCACTGGAACAATGAAGGTTTGGTTCGTGAAACGCTCGCCGCTCTCGCCAAACGCAATGGCGATCAATCAGCCGCGCTCAGAGAAGCAACCCTGGCCGAGCACCTATACTGCAGGGCTGCCGACGAAGATCCAAGCTTCGGTTCATCGTTGTCGAATCTCGGACGCGTCAAGTTCGAGATCATCGGCGACGTAGAAGGTGCGATCGAGATATTCCAGAAGGTCATCGCGTCCGGCGTGGAAGACTTGTCCTATGCCCATTATTATCTGGGCCAACTCTACACCATCAAGCGTGAACCGATCTTGGCTCTCGAGCATTTTCTACAGGCGCCGGATATTGTGAGGCCGGAGAAAATGACGCCCGATTGGGTCGGTGCGCGGCGCTTCGTGGCCAATAATCTGAAAAAATGGAACCAACCCGATGCCGCGCTTGGCCTTTTCACCGAATTGGCTGTTGAATTTCCGGCGGACGAGACATTGCGTCGTGAAGTCGAAGATGTGCGGAATGCTGGGGTCTAGCTCAAGATCATTGAGAGATCTTCGTTAAGTTCCGCAAGTACGGATTCTTGGCTCCGAGCCGCGTCTCTCTCTTTGAAAAGCTTGTTATAGCGTTCGAGAAACCTCTCCCGATCGTTTCCGAAAAGCCGCGCCATCGCCTCCTTGACGCCGGAGACGTCGCGCGACACGTGTTTCCGTCTCAAAACGACGTTCGGCGGCAGGTCGTGGCGGAACGCCGTGCGCAGCACTGGCTTCATCAATCGGCCGGCGTCAACGCGCATGTCGAGCGGAAGACTGGCGCCAATCCTCGCCACGTCACATGCAAGATAGGGGTCGACGATATCGATGCCAAAATGGGCAAAGATCTTCCTAATCGCCGCGTGGTCGGCGGGGGCGCCGACCGTGAGATCGTGGAGAAGCCTTTGCGAAAGCTGCTGGTCCTGGTAGTAGCGGAGGTTCATGGGCAGGCAGCCGAAGGCATCATCTGCCGCTTCCCCAATAATGACGCTCCTGATACCCTGACGGCGCAACCCTCGGGCGATCTGAACATAGACGACCGCGTCGTCGATAAAGGTTCCGCGTCTCATTTCGCTGAGCAGGATGGCCGCGTCGATATCCCGCTCGAATTGGGATTCTTCGAGCTGAACGATCGAGTGCTCAAGTTTGCAATGATCGGCAACCAGACGAGCCGCCGCAGCATCGTCCTCGAAGCGGCGCCCGGCTTTTGGAGACGTCAATGTCCATGTCAGCGCGGGGAATTGCCGCGGCGCGGCGCAGACGGCCAGGGCCGCGCTATCAATGCCGCCGCTCAGCAGCAATACCGAAGCAGCAGGCAAGCGGCCCACGACATTGTCGAGCGCAGCCCTCAGGGAACCCGCCGCATCCTCGATCGTGTATGGTGGCGGATCATCGAATTGCTGTACTCGTCCGCCGTCTGCGATGCTACGCGTCGTGAGATCGATCGAAATCTTTCTTCCGGGATCCAGGGAATACGGCATCGGTGTCAAGCTGAGGCCTGCTGCGGCGGCGAACCGAAGGTGCGTGGACACAAACAAAGACCGGGTTCCAACTGCGTAGAGTGTGACCGCTCCCGGCCATGGTCGAAAAAGCCGGACCTCATCACCCCCAAGCGCCCAAAAGAAGATCTCCGGGGCGACTACCGCATTCTCGTCCTTCAGTGAGATCGAAAGGGAGGAACGCGTGTGTTCGATGATGAGCGCCTCGTCTTCCTTCCAGAAGAGGCGAAAGCCATTTGCGCTGCATTCCCTGTCCAGGCCGCTCGAGGTTATTCGATCATCGGCCTGATCACTCGACACAAACAAAAACATCGGTGCTATCATGTTAGATCTCTCGCACTAGCTGCCGCGTCGCAAATTAGATGTCACGGTATCTAATTGTAATCGTTGCAGGTAGAGTCTTATGATCAAAGGTTCTTTGTTACTTTCTGTGAATTCGACGGTAACATTCGCGCTCTCATGAGCTCTGGGCTCGCTTTTCCATACGCTGCTTGCGTCAGTGTTTTGAGGCGATTGATCTGCCCCTTGACTTGTCCAATGTGCCAGGGGAGTTCGATAGAATTCTTGACGACATCGTCGATCGATTCATCCAACGCTTCTAAGTTCTTACTGCATAGCGTGGTGGTGCCGAACCGTCCTAGTTTCCGCGCATTGGCGCGTAGGGTATCGCAAACGCCGTGCCGTCCCTGGTATGTCGTTGAATAAGGACCCTTATCGGTGAGGGCGCGAGGCCGGTGAGCTCCACATGCCTCGAGACAAAGGCATCTCCAAGGTGGAAGGAATAGCCGGAAAGATGAAATCCGCCGTCGCCAGCTGTGGCCAGCACTGGCATTGATCTATCGCAATCTTTGATAGTAAGAATAGCATTCGCCATCATAAGCGTTTCCCATTTTTTATCACCGCTACACGAAATGGTGACAGCGATATTGGTGTGCAAGACGATCAACAGAATTTTGCCGGCAAGATTCTGCTTGTGTTCCGTGGACGATCCGGGCAAGTGCCTTGACTGTACTTGCGCACTACTCTCGCAAAGATCGTGGACAGAGGCGTGGCGAGGTTGAGGTTTAACCTGCTTTTGCTACAGCGCAGAGTGCTTTGATCGCATCGAAGTCCAAGATTTCGGAGAGTTCGAGAAATTCGATCACATCCACTCGTCGCTGCCCGCTCTCAAGACGCGCGACAAACGATTGATACTCGCCGAGTTTCGCGGCCAGATCAGTTTGCGTCAGGCCCTTAGCCTCACGTTTTTCGATTAGGAGCGCGATCAGCGCCTGATGCCGTTTCGTGCCGAGCGTTTTCGTCACGTTATCACCCATCTTTGGACAAGATGGGGCTTCCGATATATCTGTTTTTCAGTTATCTTAAATTCAGATATTCGCGATACCCTGTCCTCTTTATTTTGGGGCTCAGCTCGCAGTCAGGCCGAGATGCAACAGAAATCATAGGAGGTGTGCAACGGTGGTGCCCGATGAAACGGCCGACTTGCTAATGGCACTCCTCTTTGCCGTCAGAAAAATCGTCGAAAGCGGAGTGCAAGGTAAGCTACGGATAGCGAACGCTTACCGTGACGCGCGCTCACTCATAGAGACGATTGATCATGATTGCGGTTCGGCTCGCCCGCGTGTCGAGGCATGCTTAAAGCAATTCAATGCCTATAAGAACGCCGACGATGAAGCCGCGGCCGGTTGGATGTTGGCCGCGATCCAGGAGCGCGTAGGCGAACGTAATCTTTTTGGCTGGCGTAGGCTTGGGGAGATCGTCGATACAGCCGTGCATGAACTGCTGTTGTCGGAACAGGCGTCGTTGCATTGAGCTTTCGACAGGCCGCTCGCTACGGCAACTCTGATGGGCTGACCAATTCGCCTTCTTTGCTCACAATGGACGAACCATATATTTCACGTGATGTGACGATCAGCGCATCATCCGGCAATGAACGGACTAGATCCTTCGCCTCCTCCCATGGTGCCGTCATCCAGACGTCAGCCGCTTCCCTGGTCAGGAGCAGAACCGGCATGGCCTTGTAGTGGATCGGCTTGACGAGATCGTTCGGTTCAGTGGTCAGAAACCCATAGAGGTCATCGGTCGTCGGCCCATCCTTGACCTTGCGCACGGATGTCCATTGCGGCACATGGATGCCGGCAAAGAACATCAGCGGCTTGTGTTCGTCACGCGCAAACCAGGCGTTCGGCACATTACCGCCGTCCTGCTGGCTGGTTGGATCCGGTTCGGCAAAGCTGGTGACCGGGACCAGGCAGCGGTTCTCGACGCCAAACCAGCGCTTCCAGTGCGGAAGCTTCAGATTGCGAACGTTGGTCAAGCCGCGATCCACCTGCTCACGCACCAACTCCTCGAAATCAAACTCCTTGCCCTTCGCCCTGAGTTTCTCGGCCTTGGTTTGGGCTGCCTTCTCAAGGACGAACCTCGGCGAGGGAAGGCCCCAGCGCGCATGGACAAGTTGCTTCTTGCCGTCGGCGGTGTTGCGGACGATCGGTCCCATTTGGCCCGGGTTCATCTGATAGGCCGGCATCAGATTGATCAGGCTCTCGGCGTCCTGAGCCCACTTGTTCACCCAGTCCTTGTCTTCCATGCGATAGAGGTTGCACATCGCGCTCTGTCCCCCTCGAAGCTGCTGGGCATCGTAGCCGACGAAACGATGGAATGCCAACGGGCGGAACTTACAGGCTGAGAGACGGAAATTTTTCACCAGCGTCGGTCAACGGACATTGGAAGTCATGTCCATGATTCCCAATGCGAATCTTAAAGTCCACTAAAATAGAGGGATAATATTCCTATTTCGGGTTGCTTGACTCGCGACTCGAAACGGAACAGACAGTGAACATATAGACTTGATCGATACAATGCCGATACCCGCTCGATCGGGCAAGGACGCGTGAATGATGACTGCAGCCCGTGACAGGGTGATATCCGATCTGAAAGACCGCATTGCTCTACTTGAGGGCAATGCCGCGAGAAAGATTGGCTGTCTCGCCTTTGGTGTCGCGGAGATCGATGCGACGTTACCCGGCGGAGGTCTTGCCTATGGTGCCGTGCATGAATTTGCCGGCGGCGGAGCAGGGGTCGTTGACGGTGCCGCCGCCGCCCTGTTTGCCGCCGGCATTGCGGCGCGAACCAAAGGAAAGATCGTCTGGTGTCTAACACGGCCGGACCTGTTCTTTCCGGCGCTGGCGCAGGCCGGGCTTCATCCGGATCGGGTCGTCTTCGTCGAGGCCGATCGGGAGGAGGACGTTCTCGCATCGATGGAGGAGGCGCTGGCCTTTGGCGGGCTTGGCGCCGTCGTTGGCGAGATCGTCCGATTGCCGATGGTTGCCTCTCGTCGCCTGCAGCTGGCGGCGGAGAAGACTGGAACGATGGGGCTGGTGATCCGGCGCTGGCGCCGGCAGACGGAGGCATCGGATTTCGGGCAACCGACGGCATCGACGACCAGATGGCGGGTAAGCGTCTTGCCATCGGAGGAATTGCCGGTTCCAGGCGTTGGGCGGCCGCGATGGCTTCTGGAGCTGATGAGAGTGAAGGCGGGTGAGTGCGCTGAGTTTGTCGTAGGAGCGTGCGATGCCACGGGTCGTATCCATCTATCTGCCGGATCTGCCGATCGAGCGGATCAGGCGCATGGATCACGCAACAGAATTATCGCCTGACAGGCCGCTTGTCCTGATTGCAAGGAGCGGCTCCAAGCGCGTGATCTCCGCGGCCGACGATAAGGCCAGGCAAGCGGGCATCCGTCTGGGCATGCCGGCCGCCAAGGCGCAAGCCATGGTGCATGGCCTGCAGTTTGCCGATGCGGATTCGTCGGCCGATGCCGACGCACTCGCGCGGATCGCGCTCTGGGCTCTGACGAAATATTCCCCGATCGTCGCGGTCGATGGCACGGACGGCATCGTCATGGACACGGAAGGCGCCGACCATCTACAGGGTGGAGAGCTTCGCATGCTCACAGGGATCGCCAACCGTTTTAGGGCGAGAGGACTGACCATCCATGCGGCGATCGCCGATACTTGGGGTGCCGCACATGCCTGCGCGCGCGCCATCGATCGAGAGGTCGTCATCATTCCCACGAGCGAGATCGTCCGTGCCGTCGAACGGCTGCCGATCTCGCGCCTGCGGTTGCCGGCAGAGATCGTCAGCGATTTGCATACGCTCGGCTTCAAAACCATCGGCGAGCTGTCTGCGACGCCGCGGGCGCCATTGGCGCTCCGTTTCGGCCCGGAGATTGGCAGGCGTCTGGACCAGATGTTCGGTCGCCTATCCGAACCGATCGATCCAATCCGGGCGCCGGAATGGGTCGAGGTCAGCCGCGCCTTTGCCGAACCCATTGGTGCGGCAGAAACGATCGACAAATATGTCGGCCGCCTCATCATCAAGCTGGTGACTGAACTGCAGCGCAAGGGGCTCGGCGTCCGGCGGGCCGACCTGATCGTCGAGAAGGTCGACGGTACCAGGCAGGCGATCCGCGCAGGAACGGCCAAACCGGCGCGCGATGTCGTCTGGCTGACCAAGCTGTTCCGCGATCGCACCGAGACGATCGAGCCCGGCTTCGGCATCGAGAGACTGACACTGGTTGCCGTCATGACCGAGCCGCTCGGGGAGGAACAACGATCGTCTCTGGTCGATGAGGGAAGTGAAGACATCACGCCGCTGATCGACACCTTCGGCAATCGGGGACAGCGCGTTTATCGCATGGCGCCTGTCGCATCCGATGTCCCCGAACGCAGCATCCGCCGGATCTCGGCGGCAGCCGAAGACGTCACGGAGACCTGGGTGCATCACTGGCCAAGGCCCGTGCGTCTGCTGGCAAGACCCGAACTGATCGACGTCATCGCGCTTCTGCCGGATCATCCGCCCGTTACCGTCACATGGCGCGGCAAGCGCCGGCGGGTGAAGCGCGCCGACGGCCCGGAGCGGATCTTTGGCGAGTGGTGGACCAGAAGCTCCGAATTCGATGCGGTCCGGGATTATTTCGTGATTGAGGATGAGACCGGCGAACGTCTGTGGATTTTTCGGTCGGGCGACGGTGTCGATCCCTTGACCGGTTCGCATCGCTGGTTCCTGCACGGGATCTTCGCATGAGTTACTCCGAGCTGCAGGTCACCACACATTTTTCCTTCCTGCGCGGCGCCTCTTCGGCCGACGAGCTGTTTCGGACAGCAAAGGAGCTCGGTATCACGGCGCTTGGCGTTGCCGATCGCAATTCGCTTGCCGGCGTTGTCAGGGCGCTCGAAGCCTCACGGGCAACCGGTCTGCGTCTCGTCGTCGGCTGCCGGCTCGATCTCGCCGACGGCATGTCCATCCTCGTCTATCCCACCGATCGGGCCGCCTATTCCCGGCTGACCCGGCTTCTGACGCTCGGCAAAAGCAGGGGCGGCAAGGCCAAGTGCATCCTGCATCTCGAAGACATCGCTCTCTATGCCGAGGGTCTGATCGCTATCCTGGTCCCCGACCTTGCCGACGAGACCTGTGCGGTTCAGCTGAGAAAGCTCGCTGACATCTTCGGCGATCGCGCCTATCTGTCGCTTTGCCTGCGTCGGCGGCCGAACGACCAGATGCGGCTGCATGGGCTTTCCAACCTGGCAGCCCGCTTCAAGGTCCGAACCGTTGTTACGAACGATGTCCTCTTCCATGAGCCATCGCGCCGGCAGCTGCAGGATATCCTCACCTGCATTCGCAGCAATACCACGATCGACGACGTCGGCTTCGAGCGAGAGCGCCATGCCGACCGCTATCTAAAACCTCCGGATGAGATGGAGAGGCTCTTTCCGCGCTATCCGGAAGCGCTCGCCCGCACGCTCGAGATCGTCGAGCGCTGCAAGTTCTCGCTGGAGCAGCTGACCTATCAATATCCCGAGGAGGCGATCGTTCCCGGCAAAAATGCCCAGGAATCCCTTGAGCACTATGTCTGGGAGTGCATTCCGAACCGCTATCCTGAAGGCATGCCGCCATCGGTGCTGAAGGTGATCCGGCACGAGCTCGATCTCATCCGCACCATGAAATACGCGCCCTATTTCCTGACGGTGTTTTCGATCGTCCGCTATGCGCGCAGCCAGGGCATCTTATGCCAGGGGCGGGGATCGGCCGCCAACTCCGCCGTCTGCTATATCCTCGGCATTACCTCGATCGATCCGGAGACCAATAATCTGCTCTTCGAACGTTTCGTCAGCCAGGAGCGCGACGAGCCGCCCGACATCGACGTCGACTTCGAGCACGAGCGGCGCGAGGAGGTGATCCAATGGATCTATAAGACCTATACCCACCAGAAGGCCGCTCTCTGTGCGACGGTCACGCGCTACCGCGCCAAGGGCGCAATCCGCGATGTCGGCAAGGCGCTCGGCCTGCCGGAGGACGTGATCAAATCCCTGTCGTCGGGCATGTGGTCGTGGTCCGACGAGCTGGTGACCGACCGCGGTCTGCGTGAGCTCAATCTCAATCCCGACGATCGACGGCTGGCCCTGACGTTGAAGCTGGCGCAGCAGCTGATGGGCGCGCCTCGCCATCTCGGCCAGCATCCGGGCGGCTTCGTGCTCACCCATGATCGGCTTGACGATCTCGTGCCAATCGAGCCGGCGAGCATGGCCGACCGACAGGTGATCGAATGGGACAAGGACGATGTAGAGGCGCTAAAATTCATGAAGGTCGATGTGCTGGCGCTCGGCATGCTCACCTGCATGTCGAAGGCCTTCCAGCTGATCGAGGCGCACAAGGGAAGACCCATTGATCTCGCCGGTATCGAGCAGGAGGATCAGGCGACCTATGCGATGATCCGCAAGGCCGACACGCTCGGAACTTTCCAGATCGAAAGCCGGGCCCAGATGGCCATGCTACCCAGAATGAAGCCGCGCACCTTCTACGATCTGGTCATCCAGGTGGCGATCGTTCGCCCCGGCCCGATCCAGGGCGATATGGTCCATCCCTATCTGCGCCGGCGGGAAGATAAAGAGGAGGTCGTCTATCCGACCCCGGAGCTCGAAGCCGTTCTCGGCAAGACGCTTGGTGTGCCGCTGTTTCAGGAGTCGGCGATGAAGGTGGCGATGGTCTGTGCCGGCTTTACCGGCGGCGAGGCCGACCAGTTGCGCAAGTCGATGGCGACCTTCAAGTTCACTGGTGGTGTCTCGAAGTTCAAGGACAAGCTCGTCTCCGGCATGGTCAGGAATGGCTATACGCCGGAATTTGCCGAAAAGACCTTCTCGCAGCTCGAAGGCTTTGGCTCCTATGGTTTTCCGGAGAGCCATGCCGCCAGCTTCGCCCTGATTGCCTATGCTTCATCCTACGTGAAATGCCATTATCCCGACGCCTTCTGTGCAGCCTTGCTGAACTCTCAGCCCATGGGCTTTTATGCGCCGGCCCAGATCGTCGGTGATGCCCGCAAGCACGGCGTCGAGGTCCGGCCCGTCTGCATCAATCGCTCACGGTGGGATTGCACGCTGGAGCCTGTTGAAGGCAGCGATCGCCACGCCGTCCGTCTTGGCATGCGCATGGTCCATGGTCTTGCCGCGATCGATGCGGCCCGCATCGTTGCCGCCCGGGCCGACCAGCCGTTTGAGAGCGTCGACGATCTCTGGCGGCGATCGGGCGTGCCGGCAGCATCCTTGGTCGAGCTTGCCGAGGCGGATGCTTTTCTGTCGTCCCTTAATTTGCAGCGCCGCGATGCACTCTGGGCAATCAAGGCGCTGCGCGATGAGCCGCTGCCTTTGTTTGCGGCGGCTGCCGAACGCGATCAGAAGACGATCGCCGAGCAGCAGGAGCCTTCCGTCAACCTTCGCCAGATGACGGAGGGCCATAATGTCATCCACGATTATAGCCATACCGGATTGACGCTGCGCCAGCATCCGCTGGCCTTCCTGCGCAAGGATCTAACCACCCGCAATATCGTTACCTGTGAGGAGGCCATGTCGGCGCCTGATGGCCGCTGGCTGATGACGGCCGGTCTCGTGCTTGTGCGCCAAAAACCGGGCTCGGCCAAGGGGGTCATGTTCCTGACCGTCGAGGATGAGACGGGGCCAGCCAATGTCGTTGTCTGGCCGACGCTGTTTGAACGCCGCCGGCGCATCGTTCTTGGATCCTCGATGATGGCGATCAATGGCCGTATCCAGCGGGAAGGGGAGGTGGTGCATCTGATCGCCCAGCAGCTCTTCGATCTCACAAGCGATCTCACAGGCCTTGCCGATCGCGATGAAACCTTCAAGCTACCGACCGGTCGCGGCGATGAGTTCGCGCATGGTACGCCCGGAACGCCGGATTCGAGAGAGCGAGCGGCAATGAAAGTCCGCGAGATCTACGTGCCTGATCTCCACATCGATACGCTCAAGGTAAAGAGCAGGAATTTCCATTGATGGTGGCTACTTTGCGCCGATTTTGTCGAAAAACTCATATTTCATCGGTCGAGGCGGCGCGCATCGTGATTATCGGACGCTCGGGATAGTAATACAACCTCTTTCGCCAAGATCTCTAAGTAGCGTCGCCTCCTGTCTCAGATCTGGAAAGGACCAGGGTAGAGGTCATTAGCAACGATTTTGAGCACCCACTCCACCGATGACGTCCTTCACAAAGATATCACTACAGATGCGACATCATTCAACATTGTCACGGCAATCGTATTACTTGAGGAAACAGATCACCTCCCTGCCCTTGGGCTGCGGCGATCACTTCCAACTCTTTACCAAATTGCGCAACGCTCTCAGTATATTCACGGCCGCCATCGGGGTCCACGAGGTGTAAAATAGTTCCGTCGAATGTTCCATCACCTTCGAGACCCGATATTACGCGTACGTGCCCATACGGCTTGGACGTCGACAGAATCGCGGTGCCTACCCACAAGGGGCCACTCTCGAGAAGATTGAAGTAATTTTCGGGTGAGTAATTTGCTGGAACCTCCGAAACAAAGTTCATCTTGCTTGCAAAGTTGGCAATCTCAACACCAGCGAGCGGGTTATTGGCATTGTAAGCATACAAAAAGGTTCCGCCTGCTTCTTGTGCTACCTCACGTTCCGTAACGGAAAATCCGCGTTTCCAAGTCAAGAGCATAGCTGCTGCGGCCGCCCAACAAGCTTGATCCTTCGTTTGAGCTAGTGGGGCAACAGCATAAATTCGAGAAATGTCTTTCGCTTGAGATGAGCAGGGGACGATTGGACCTGCCAACGCTAACACCAGAAACAACTTAAAAATGATCTGTGACACCCTCTTAGACCGCCCCTAGTTGATTAGTTGCCTTGAACTACAGGACAATCCTGCCGAGGTGGGAATCCTATGTCGTAGGATACTTTCACTCCATTGGGGCCGGGCGCGTATACGGAATAGGCTGAATCCAGTACCTGATCTCGTCGCCTCTGCATTTCGCCAGCATCGACTATGTATTTTCCTATGGACGCATCATATTTGAGTACGGACGCTGGGTGTAGATTGGTTGAATAAATCGTGCCAAAAACCTTCTTCTCCTTGTCAGCGTTAGGCTGGGACAAAGCAAACCCAGAGAACCCATTCGTTTCATCCGACAACTCCATCGCCGAACTCAGCCGCAGAATATGCGCGGAACTGAAGTCGATTAGGTCAGGGTTATGAGATAATCCATGAAGGTTGATGGAGATTGACTCTAAAACACGGGGAACCTCGGACGGGCTTCCGACTACAGGAAGATACTTGTCAGCTGGTTGATATTGACAGGATATGGTGGCCTCAGCGCTGACAAACATCTCTTCCAAGAAATGTAGTGAGTTCAAAATGTCATCTTTCGGGGGCATGCAACTTCCTCCAGACGCGCAAAGCTTGATCAAGTCAACCAATTCGGCCCGAGCTACGTCCACCTTAGTCGAATAGCTGCCGAAGTAACGATCAAAGATCTGAGGATATTTCGACTTAAGCATCGCGTACCGCTCAGCCGCGTCGCCGAGCATCAGCAGACGCCTCGTCAGACGACCAATATCTTCCATTCTTGCCGAGTCGAAGGTAGCAGGAGGCGCGCCTAACGCAGTGTCCGATTGTAGCACGTAGCCCGTGATGCTGGCGTTGTCTTGCGTAAATGAGGCAGCCACGCCATTTGCAGTCTCACTGAGTTTTGTGAAATCAGAAGGATCAACGATCTTAGCAGCTGCTCCTGCGGCCGAGATACCGGGGCCACCATGGGCGCGATACTCCACGGTGACTTCGCCTGCTTTTTTTACGTATTCAATGATTGACTTGTAGGTCCCGGTGAATGTGGTACCGGCTTCTCCCGTAACTGCTGCGAGAGATACGCCACCGCCAAGCGTTTGCTCCAAACGAAGCTTTAAGGCATCTTTGCCATTTTGCGATGTCGTTTTTAATCGCACTAGGATCGTTAGCTCCGAGGAGCGACGCTCGCCTCGTATGAAGTGCGTACCGCATTTCGAACGAAACTCGTCCAGATCGGTTGCCGGATTCGGTGCGGCGGCGTCGAGCCTGTAGTTCTCGATCATCCGACGGCCGTAATCGGCACTGGCAATGAATTTGAGGGTTATCGTGTTCGCGGCATCTTCTCGGAAGGACTCAGAAGTAAACTCAGTGTCCAGTTTCGTATTCGCGTTGAACACTCCGAATTTTACGTTACCATTTGCTTGGTATCCGAGAGCGACGTCTGTTGTTCGCTTTTCATCAGATGATTCTGCTTCAATCGACACTTTGCCATCTGTTGAAATCGCGCCTGCGGTGTCCCATTTAAGATCGTCCGATTGGTAGGTGATACACCGACCGACAGGATCGTAGGGAAACGCGATATTAACGGCATCGCCTAAAGTCCGATTGGAGCCCGAGCTATATGGAACAATAATGGTCGATGCATCCTGTCCACGAACCATGCTCGGGCCGAGGACAATCACCAAAGGTAGCAAAGCTGCTCTAATCAATTTCATTGGGCAAAATACTAAGATCGACATGAGGGACCTCTGCTTCAAAATTCGGATGCTGGAACTTCTTCTCTCACCCTGAGCTTAGCGATATCTCCCGCAGCGCCTTCAACACCGAACGCTCCAGGCGGTCCTTTCTTCCCATCAGCTCCTTTAAGCCCTTGCTGCCCATTGGTCCCACAAGAGCCATTGTCGTTCACCCGAATGCCGATAAACTTACCGCCACTTCCTCCACATCCTGGAGGGCCGCCGTTTCCGCCATCTCCGCCTATCCCGGGATCACCACCTTCGCCGCCCTCCCCTGGATTCCCTCCTGCTGCAGAAAGGTCATAGTCAGTAGGAGCCATCGCGCCCACCTTGATCTCCACCAAGATGTCGCCACCGTTACCGCCATTACCGCCGGCGCCGCCCTGGCCACCATTACCGCCTCTGCCTCCGTCACCCCCATTGCCACCGTTGCCGCCTGAACTTCCAGTGTGGACTGTGTTGCCATTCCCGCCGTTACCGCCGGTGCCCCCTTGCCCACCTTTTCCCCCGTCTTGACCACGGCCGCCTTTGCCGCCTTTGACACCATCACCGCCAATTGCATGTATTGTAACGGACGTGTTATCTGCAAAATCACCTACCCAAAGAATTATGGGCGAAGCGCTCTTACCTCCACCGGCGGGCGCCCCAGAAGCGCCTTCCAAGCCATTCGCGCCCCCGAGGCCCACTTTGCCGGCGCCCCCAGCCTCTGAATCCCAATCTCCCTTAAGATCGGTCTCTGCATTACGTCCGCTTGCGCCATCCGTCCCAGGAGCACCATCGGGAGATTTGACCACGTCCCATATCGCTGGATTGTCCAAAGGGGCGTGGCCATTTTCGCCGCGGGTGCTCAATATTCTTACAGGCCCCGAGATTTGCACTCGCGCTTTGATCTCAAGCCTTTCCTTCGACGATAGCTGCCCCCCGTCATTGAAGACGATGTAGGGGCATCGAATGCTTATCGTTTGGAAGCTAGCTTCACTCGGCTTAGGATGTATGAGAGTAATCGGTCCTTCTACAACAAGGCCCGAATAGCCCTGTGCTTCACAGTCCAGATTTTGGACTATAACATGTTCGTTGGCCTTCCAATGCAAGGCCAGATTATCTGGATTCCAAGCAGGTTTCGCCTGAGCTACTGAGGCGAACAACCCAAAAATGGTAACGGCAAGCTGCCGCTTGTAATTCAAAAACATAGCGTGCTCCTGCATTTTTTGAATCTCAGTTTGGAGGCGTAACAGGCTTGAGCGATACAAAGTATTTCCAATACCTTGCCAATCCAATCGGCATCTGCTCGATGCTATTTCTCAATTGAAGCGCATCAAATCTGGCGGACATTAGACGTTGCCGCTCAGCTTGTTTTAAAGATGCTTCGCTCGGAAGCTCGTCACGAATTGCCAAAGCTTTGTTTTGGAATTCAGTGAACATCGTCTCTGCAAATGCAGCCTCCGCCACTCCATTAAACTCAAGAGCGAACAGCAAAAGCAAACGGACCGGCATCCACATACGCCGGCGTTTTTGTTTATAATTCTGCCATGGCCGAAACAGCAGTACCATGCGCTACTTTCCCGCGCTGTTTTCTTGATATTTCTGCACCGCTTGATTCATATCTTTCATTTGATCCTTGACCTTATCCCAAGAGACTTCTTGCTCGTTAGCAATGGCGGCAAGATCGGTAGCTAGTTGGTTCAGAGATGCACGGTTGCCTTTGGCGGCCACCACAAGTCGATCAAGCGCTTGCGTCTGCGCAATGAGTATTTTGACCTTATCGCGCAATTCAATGCACTGCATAAACTCATAAGGAAGCGCCACGTTTGAGGCTGGCGCGTAACCAGCAATCGTCAGTGCGTTAGCACTGGTAAGACATGGATCGCGGCCATCTGTCAGGAGACTAAACATGGCGGCGGATGCGGTTTCACCCTTAGCAACTGCCACGGGCACAGGATGGGGAGCACTTGTATTAAAAATCACGAGAACGCCGGCAGAATGATCCGACCTAAGTATCGAAGAGTTTTTACCTAAAGCGATATTCTTAAGCTCGCGAGAAATCTCACTAAAATTATTCCTCTGGGTAGAAGAACTAAAAGTAGAGCAATTGGCGAGAATCGCACCAGTAAGTAGAACCGCCAAGCACCTTGAAGTAGATGCTAATAGACGACGAATTTCCTCGTTCACCAACCCCTCCGCGTACAATTGTGATGCTTTTATTCCCCTACAGGTAGTATGCAGAAAAGTTTTTAAGTTAGCAATATTCTTTACAAAAAATTTAAATCTCTTCTTTTGACGTGTAGCTTGTATTGTTGAGCAGACAGAAACGCGAGGAATTCACGTAAGAATCTTATGAAGCGTGTGCAGCCACTATAGACGAGGTTACGATCTCTTCGATTGTGAACATGTCGTCGGGAAGAGCCTTGGTGCGCGGATCGTTAATTGCGTTGTCGTAGGTGACCTGCGATCGCAATAACCTGGCTTTTGCAACGATGCCTTTCAAGCACAACGCCTACCGCCGCCATCGTATTGGCAAGATGAAGTT
>Ga0209233_1000360_pt1 | contig 41483 bp, 40 predicted proteins | sample AraplaCL_Cvi_mCL_FD_184269 | JGI IMG/M metagenome (GOLD analysis project Ga0209233, IMG submission 184269) | Arabidopsis root microbial communities from the University of North Carolina, USA - plate scrape CL_Cvi_mCL (SPAdes) (version 2) | ecosystem: Host-associated > Plants > Roots > Endosphere...
TCCTACTCGCTGACCAACGGGCCGGAGACGCGCGACCGCTATTGCATCGCCGTCAACCGCGACGCCGCGAGCCGCGGCGGTTCTGCCTACATCGCCGAAACCCTCGCCTTGGGCGACGTGCTGCTGGCTGACCCGCCGCACAATACCTTTCCGCTGGTCGAAGAGGCCGAGCTGTCGGCGCTTTTCGCCGGCGGCATTGGCATCACGCCGATGCTGGCCATGATCCGCCGGCTCGAAGCGATCGGCCGGCCCTGGAAGCTGTTCTACGCGGCGCGCAACCGCCCCTCGGCGGCTTTCGTCGATGAACTCGAGGCGCTGGAGGCCATTTCGCCCGGCCGCGTCCACCTTCATTTCGACGACGAGGCGGGCAAGGTCATGCCGCTGCTGAAGCTCGCCTCCGGCATCCCGCGGGCAGCGCACGTCTATTGCTGCGGCCCGGCCCGGATGATCGAGGTGTTCCGGGCCTCGGCCGGCTGGCGTCCGGAGGACAACGTCCACATCGAGCACTTCGCCGGCACCGGCGCGCGACCGACCACCGCGTTCGACGTGGTGCTGCAGCGGCGCGGCCTCAACTTCCACATCGAGCCCGGCCAGTCGATCATGCAGGTGCTGCTCGATGCCGGCATCGCCGTCGCCCACTCCTGCGGCGAAGGCGTCTGCGGCACCTGCGAAACCGTGGTGCTCGACGGCATCCCAGACCATCAAGACAACGTCCTCAGCCCGCGCGAAAAAGCCTCTGGCAAACTGATGATGATCTGCTGCTCCGGCGCGCTGACCGAGCGACTGGTGCTGGATATCTAGGTCGTCTTCGCCCCGATGGTGGCGTTGCCCCTACACCTCGATCTGGCACACGCAGTCGATCGAAACCGGGACGCCGAAGGGCAGCGAATAGGCGCCGGAGGCGCCGCGGGCGTCGTAGCCGCGGTCGCCGAAAACCTCGACCAGCAGTTCCGAACAGCCGTCGATCACGCGCGGGTGCAGCGTGAACTCGGGCACCGCCCAGACGAGGCCGGTCACCCGGACCACCTGCCGCACCCGATCGAGCGAACCCAGCGTCTCCTGGAGCACGGCGAGGATCGAGCCGCCGACATTGCGCGCCAGCCCCTTGGCAGCCTCGAGGTCGAGGTCGCGGCCGACCATGCCGGGGATCGGCGCGCCACTCTCATCGCGCGGGCCAAAACTCGCGAGATAGATCATGTCGTTGACGATGATCGCCGGGCGATAGGCGCCGGCCGGCTTTGGCGGCGATGGCAGCACGAGGCCGGGCGGCAGCGTTGCCACGGCTCAGGTCCCGACGGCCGCGAGCCGAGGCGTTGCGCCGCGCAGTCGGCGTTGCAGCCGGGCGATCATCCAGTCGAGTTCGTGGTGATCGTCGGCCGTCAGCTTCGGGCCCGGCGAGCGCACATGCGCCGAGGCGATAGCGCCGCGGCGGCGCAGCACTTCCTTGCGCAGCGCGATGCCGATCACCGGCTGTGCCTCATGCCGGAGGAGCGGCAGGTAGACGTCGAAGACGTCCTCGCCCTCCTCCGCCCGGCCCTGGGCGAAGAGGTCGCACACCTCGACCAGCATTTCGGGATAGGCAAATCCCGTCATCGCCCCGTTCGCGCCGCGCGCCAACTCCTGCGGCAGATAGAGGCCCCCATTGCCGACGAGGATGGAAACCTGCCGGCCCGGCGCCGCGCGCAGCCGGCTGAGCTTCGTGTGGCCAGGGCAATCCTCGTGCTTGAGCATCACCACCTGCGGGTAGCGGTCGAAGATGCGGCGCAGCACGTCGACCGACATGTTGACGTTGGTGATGAACGGATAATCCTGCACCACCATCGGCGCATCGGGCAGCCGGTCGAGCACGCTCGAATAATAGGCGAAGATCTGCTCGTCGGTGCGCACCGTGTTGACCGGGGCCAGCATCAGACCCGCGGCGCCCTGGTCCATCGCCTCGCGGGCGAACTGCACCAGGGGATCGGTGCCGGGCGCCGAGACGCCCACTACCACCGGCACCCGTCCCGCGACGCGGGTGAGGTAGCGGCTCATCACCAGCCGGCTTTCCTCCTGGGTCAGCTTGTGGGACTCGCCCATCATGCCGAGGATGGTGATGCCGGTAACGCCCTTTTCGAGATAGAACTCGACCGCCCGGTCGATGCTCGCCTCGTCGATCGCGCCGTTGTCGGTGAACGGCGTCACGGCGATGATGTAGACCCCTGCCGCGGTCTCGTTCAGCAAATGCGGCATAGGAAACTCCCCTCAATGTCTGCCTGTCGTGCGAACTTCCGCGAGTTACCGCCGAGCTCTCATTGTTCCTGCGGCCGTTCTATCAGCCTTCGGCGATGGCGCTGGCGTGCTTCCAGGGTACGACGATCCGCTCGATCCATTCCATCAGCATGAACAGCACCATGCCGATCACCGAGATGACGACGATCGCCGCGAACTGCCGGGTGATGTTGAAGCTCGAGCCGGCAACCTGGATGACATAGCCGAGGCCGACGTCGGAGCCCACGAATTCGGCGACGATTGCGCCGATCACGGCCATGACGGTCGCAAGCTTGAAGCCGGCGAACATGTTGGGCATCGCCTGCGGCAGCCGGAATTTCCAGAAGATCTGCCAGGGGTTTGCCCCCATCGACTGCGCCAGGTAGATCATCTCGGCGGTCGATGCCTTGAGCCCCACCACCGAGTTGATGACGATGGGGAAGAAACTCAGCAGCACCACGATGACGATCTTGGGCGTGATGCCATAGCCGAACCAGGCGACCATCAGCGGCGCGATGGCAACCTTCGGGATGGTCTGCGAGGTGACGATCAGCGGGTAGATCGCCCGGTCGGCAACCTTCGAGTACGTCACCAGCACTGCGAGCGGCACCCCGACCAGCACGGCGCAGACGAAGCCGAACACGATTTCGCCGACCGTGTAGCCCGAATTCACCAGCAGTCGTGGCCAGTAAGCGACGAATTCCTCAGCGATGCGCGAGGGACTGGGAAGGACGAATTCGGCGACGTTGGTGACGCGCACCGCGACTTCCCAGAACAGCACCAGCCCGATCAGCGTCCAGACCGCCGGCGATACCCGGCCGAGCATCCGGAGCGGCGAAAAGCGCTGCAGCGAACGCGCCGGGGGCATGGGGCTGAGCCTTGCCGGTTCAATGACCGCCATTTTCAAACCTCCTCACGAAAGACGCCGAGACCCTGGAAAATCTCAGTCAATTCACGGGTGTAGTGGGTAAAGGCCGGCTCTTCGCGCATGGCGAGGCGGCGCGGGCGAGGCAGGTCGATATCGATGATGCGCTCGATGCGGCCGGGCCGGGGTGACATCACCACCACCCGGTCGCTGAGGAACACCGCCTCGGGGATGGAGTGGGTGATGAAGAACACCGTCATCGCATTGTCGGCGCAAAGCCGCATCAGGTCGAGCTGCAGCTGGTCGCGCGTCATGGCATCGAGCGCGCCGAACGGCTCGTCCATCAGCAGCAGCGGCGGCTTGTGCAGCAGCGCCCGGCAGATCGACACGCGCTGCCGCATGCCGCCCGACATCTCCTTGGGATAAGCCCCCTCGAAGCCGGTAAGCGAAACCATTTCAAGCAGTTGGGTGGCGCGCGCCTTGGCGGCCACAAGGTCCGATTTGCGTATTTCGGCCTGCATCATGACGTTCTGCAGCGCCGTCCGCCATTCGAGCAGCACGTCCTGCTGGAAGACGATGCCGACGTCCGAATTGGGACCGGCGATGGTCTTTTCGCCCACCTCGATCTTGCCCCGCGTCGCCGGCACCAGCCCCGAGACCAGCATCAGCAGCGTGCTCTTGCCGCAGCCGCTCGGGCCGAGGATCGACACGAACTCGCCCCGCTCGATCGAGAGATTGATGTCGTTCAGCGCCTGCACGTCGCCCGAGCGCCCGCGGAACGTCTTGGAGACGCCCGAGATCGCGATATGGGCGCCCACCGGGGTCGCAACCCCTTGCGGCATGGACATGTCATTCACCTTTGGACCAAGACCCGGACTTTCGGCCAGGCTCCCTGTTCGCCCTTTAGGGGCATACAAATTCTGCGCCGACGGCGTGCCGCCAGCGCCCTAGATCGAGCGGATCGCGCCACCATCGACCCGGATCACCGAACCCGTCACGTAGGCCGCCGGCACGCCCGCCAGGAATGCCGCGACAGCACCGAACTCTTCCGGCGTACCGTAGCGTCCAGCGGGTATGGCGGCCGCCGACTCCCGCGCCACGTCCTCGACGGCGCGCGAACTCCGCTGTGCCAGAGCCGCATCGAGGCTCTTCGTCCGGTCGGTGGCAATCCGGCCCGGGGCGATGACATTGACCGTCACCCCGTCGGCCGCAACTTCGCCCGCCAGCGTTTTCATGAAGGCGACGAGCGACGCCCTGAGACTGTTGGAAATCGGCAAGTGCGGGATGGGCTGGACTACCCCGCTCGAGACGATCGTCAGCACCCGCCCCCAGCGGCGCTGCCGCATGCCGGGCACCAGCGCCAGCGTCAGCGCCAGAAGCGGCTCGACCATCTTGTCGAACTGGGCCGCCATCTCGCTCATCGACACCGCACTCGGCAGCCCCGTCGGCGGGCCGCCGCTATTGTTGACGAGGACATCGACCTCGCCCGCCTGGCGGGCCGTCTCGTCAAGGATGCGGGCCACCGCGTCGGGCTTGCCGAGTTCGGCGGCGGCGGTGAAGCACCGGCTCCGCTGGTCGGGGGGAAGGCTGGCTTTGGCGGCATCGAGCGCCTCCTGGGAGCGCGACGAGATCGTCACGCGACACCCTTCACCAAGCAAGGCGCGGGCCACTCCCCACCCCAGCCCCTGACTGCCGCCCAGCACCAGGGCCGACCTGCCCGAAAGACCGAGATCCATTGCGCCGTGTTCCTGATCGGAAAAGAAGAACGGCAGGTGCCGGACCCTGCGGCCAGCACCTGCCAGGGGACTACTTCGGGAGGTACTTGTCGGTGTAGACCATGTCGGGGGTCACATAGCCCGTCGGCATGCCGCTATACTTTTCGAGCAGCGAGATCGTCTGCTTGAGGTCGTCAGGATCGACGAAGCCGAAGGGCTTGCCCTCGCTGCGGGCGGTGTGGCGATACTTCTCCATCACCTTGATTTCTTCGGCGATGCCCTTGGGATCGGCGTCCGGGCGGTACTGCATGAAGTATTTGAGCGCCTCGTCGGGGTCCTTCTCGACGTCGTCGTGGGCCTTGGCGTAGGCCTTGAGGAAGCCGGCGACCTCCTTTTCGTGGGCCCCGAGCCAGTCCTTGCGCACGATGACGCTCGAACCGAGGATATTGACGCCGTAGTCGGCGAACAGCAGCGGCGGGTCGATCGCGGCGAACTTCTGGATGTGATCACCATCCGGATTTGCCCAGTCGTTGACGAAGTCGGCGTCGTGCTTGAGCAGCGCCTGCTGATCGTTCTCGGTGATGATGATCTGGACCTTGTTCATGTCGACGCCGTTGGCTTCGGCGAAGGCCTTGATCATGCCGTCCTGCAGGTTGCCGGCATCGGTGGCGAACTTCTTGCCCTCGATGTCCTTGGGCTTGTTGATGCCCGAACCCTTGAGGGCGATGATCGAGGAGGGGTCCTTCTGCACCAGGCCCATCACGGCGGTGATGTTGTCGAAGTGCGACGTAGCCGATGCCTGGGCGAGCGCGCCGAGCCCGGCGATGCCGATGTTGAAGCTGCCGTTTTCGACGGCCTGGATGGTGCCGGTCGAACCGTTGCCGTCGACGATGTCGACATCGAGCCCTTCGTCCTTGAAGTAGCCCTTGCCGGCTGCGACGAAAATCGGCGCGTCTATGCCGCCGGCGATGTAGGCGAGCCGGACGCTGACTTTCTCCAGATCCGCCGCGAGCACCTGCGACGCGCCGAGTGCGCCAAGCATCGCCAAGCCCACGACCGGCGTCAACGCCCTACGTAGCATGATGTTCATTTCGATCCCCGTTCGAGCCAATCCGTTTGGCATCCAGACGGTATGCCACGGGAATATCCGGAGTCAACACGGATTGTCGCTTAATTAGTCATCGCAACATTGTGCCTATTCGATGGGCATATATGCCTGAGATTTGAGCACTCCGGCCTCGCCGGCATCGTCTCCAGCCGCGCCCTGCACCACTCGCTGTCGCCACTCCGTGGACCGCGGGACGGAGTCCTGGCGCCTTCAGTGCGTCCGGTCGTCACCGCCCGTTGAGACGGTACCAGGGCTCGGAGCGCGGCAATTCCCAGTCGCGGTAGAAATCCCGAAGGTGTGGCAGCAGGCGCTCCGACAGGGCCCGCCGCCGGGCCTCGTCCGGCGTTTCCGGCGCAGACAGCTCGGCTTCCAGGCGAGCCAGCACCGCGTCGCGGTCGACGAAGGTGGATCGGCCGTCGAGGTAAACCAGGCGGCCTTCGATCATGGTCGCCCTGACATGCGCGGTCTTGGCGCGGTGGACGAGCACCTCGACCGGCCTCAACGCAGGCGACTGGTACGGACGTGTCATGGCTCGGTAGTCGAGCACGACCATGTCGGCGCGCCGGCCCACTTCGATGCTGCCGATCTGGTCGCCGAAGCCCGTTGCCCGGGCCCCTCCCTCGGTCGCCATGCGAAAGATCTGGGCGGCCGTGAGCGCGTCGTCATCAAGGCCGGGCGGGCGGTGCAGATGCTTGACCAGCCGCATCTCCTGCAGCATGTCGCGATCGTCGTTGAGCCCCGCCTCATCGATGCCAAGCGCCACCGGAATGCCACGACGCACGAGCTCGTTGACCGGCGCGATACCGCTCTTCAGCCGCAGGTTGGAGCTGGCATTGTGGCAGATGCACACTCCATGGCGATGGATGAGATCGAGGTCGGCCTCTTCGATCCACGTCCCGTGCCCCACCGTGAGATGCGGGCCGAGGAAGCCGATATCGGCGAGGTGCGCGACCGACGATTTACCGAAGCGCCGGTGTGAAAACGCCTTCTGGTAGATGGTCTCCGACAGGTGCAGATGGATGCCGATGCCGTGCTTTCGCGCCCACTCGCCAGTGAGCGTCAGCATGCGGTCGGAGGCGCGCTCGAGATTGATCGGCGCCAGCCAGAGCCGCACCAGGGGATCGTCCCTGAGGCTGAAGCGCTCGATCATCGGCGCCAGGTAGTCGGTGGCGAAATCCTCGAGATGAAAATGCGAGAGTTTGAGGAAGGCTGCCGTCTCGTCCCGCATGTCCCCGGGCAGCCGAGCTACGAACACGTCGTCGTCGGCATAGACCAGCCGATGCTGGTCACGCGTGCAGCAGGCATAGCTGACGCGCATGCCGATATCGCGATAGGCCTCGATAACCGCCGCCGAGCCGGTCTGCCAGTTGCTTACGGGCGCCGGCTGCATGCGCCCCAGATGCTGCACCGCGGTCACGCCGGAGGCGACGAGTTCGAAGGCGGAATAGAGCGTGTCGAGATAGGGGTCGGGGAGCCGGTGGCGCAACTGGTGCGTCAGCCACAGTTCGAGTGGCAGGTCGGGGCTGCCGAGCTGGATGGGGGTGAGGCCCACATGATGGTGGCCATCGACGAGACCCGGGATGACGAGGCTGTCGGCGTCGCCGATCACCTCGAGGTGGGGATGGCGCCGGCTCAGCTCGGCGAACGGCCCGATTTCGGTGATGCGGCCTTCGAGCTGCACCACGGCCCCGTCGTCGAGGGTCTCGACGCGCCGGTCATCGAGAGCTCGCAGCAGGATGTGCCTGCCGCGGACGATTGAACTGCCGGGCCGGCTGGTGCTGGGGCCCGTCATCGGCCCCTCCGCGCCCTTGCCCCTCCCATCACCGCAGGACGCCGGCGCGGGTCAGATTGTCGACGGCCTTGTCGATCACCGGCTTGAGGTCGCCAAAGGTCTGGAACGGAAAATCGAGCAGCTGGTTGGCGGGATAGAACTCGGCCGCCTGGAAATACGACCGGTACATGTCCCAGCGCGAGCGCAGCAGGCCGTTGCCCATGCCGGTGTCGCGGCGAGCAGCGCGCAAGGCCTCGATGTCGATCATGGCCGTCGCGGTGACGCCCTCGGCTGGGTCCTGCTCGTAGGCGAGGCGATTGCCGTTGAAATCGACGATCTGGGAACAGCCGCCCTGCTCCGCCCCGCCGACCGAAAACCCGATACCGCCCGCAACGTTGGTGCTGATGAGATAGGCCATGTTTTCCGCCGCGCGGCAGACTTTGGCGCACTCGGCCCGGAGCGTGATCGGCTCGTTCGAGGGATGGAGCAGCACCTCGGCGCCACGCATCATGAAGACGCGCGACAGCTCGGGCACGCCGACCTCGCCGCAGGGGAAGATCGCGAGCCGCCCAAGCTCGGTATCCACCACAGGAAAGATCCCGTCCTCGCCATAGGCTTCGCGATAATCGTCGAGGATATCGTGCGGCGAGGTCCATGAGGCGGTGTTGATGCGGCGGTAACGCAGGATCACCTTGCCGGTGGGATCGAGCAGGAAGGACGAGTTGAAATACCGATCCGGCCAGCGGGGATCGACCTCGAAATGGTTGCCCGCGATGTAGATGTTTTGGGCCCGGGCCACCTCGGCCAGCCGATCGGTGATCGGGCCGGGAATGGTCGCGCAGGCCTTGTCGATCCAGACCTTCGCCAGCGTCGCCCGCGGCGGGCCCTGGAAGGCGAATTCGGGCAGCACCACGAGCCTCGGCGGCGTCGGCCCGGCGCACGCCGCCTCGATGAGTTCTATGCCGCGATCGATATTGGCGTCGATGATCTTCCAGGCCGCCGCCTTGTCGGGCGCATCGACCGCCACGACGCTGCGCATCTGGATACACGTGGCTCGCCAGGGCTGAACGGTCATTTGAAGCGATGGTCCTTACCGATTTTGTGCGTGTTCCATTGGGATACCAGTGGCACACAAATGTCAACGAGACCGTCAGGCTTGCCTTGGCAACAAGCCGGGCGGGCCGGCCCGCGGCAAGATTGACCATGGTATGTCGTTGGTGTACCGAACAAGGCGAGAGGAGGCGTCCATGTCCATGACCGATTTGAGCGGCGGCGCGCCCGATGAAGGCGCCGACGCCGGCCTCAGAGACGCCACCAGTCTCGGCGACTACGCCTATAGCCGCATCCTCGAGATGATGCTGGCCGGCCAGTTGCAGCCGGGAGCCATGCTGCAGGAGCGGCGCCTGGCCGAGATGCTGGCCATTTCTCGTACGCCGGTGCGCGAGGCGCTGGGTCGCCTCGAAGCCGAGGCCCTGGTGGTGCGTACCCACGGGCGCGCGCCAGTGGTCTGTGACGTCAGCGTCGAAAACTACGTGATGCTGCTCGATATGCGCCGTATCCTCGAAGTGGAGGCGGCGGCGCGCGCCACCGGCCACATCGAGCCGGAAAAGGCGGAAGCCGTGGTTGCCGCGATCGACGACCTCGTAAAGGTCGACCATCCTACCCCGACGCAGCACTGGGCGGTCGATGAAATGGTGCATGGCACCATCGCCGATGCCGCCGGTAATCCGCTCGTCGCCTCGACCATTCGCGACCTGCGCCGCCGCACCCACATCTTCAACACCGCCCGCATCCCGCAGCGGCTGATGCCTGGGGCCAATGAGCATCTCAACCTGCTGCGCGCCGTGCGCGGCGACGATCCCGAGCTGTCGCGGCGGCTGATGGGGCAACATCTCGACAACGTCCGCGACGCCATCATCGACTTCCTCCTCGGCAGCCGACGCTCCTGATTCGAAGGCCACCATGAGCAGCATCCTGATCGCAGGCGCCAACCGCGGCATCGGCCGCGAGTTCGTCACCCAGCTTCTCGCCGCCGGCTGGGACGTCCACGCCACCGCCCGCGACGACCAGGGTCTGGCGGCCCTGCCCGCTTCGGTGACTGGCCACCGGCTCGATATCGCCGATGACGGCTCGATCGAGGCCCTGGCCGCAGAACTCGCGGGCGTGGCGCTCGACGCAGTGCTCGCCAATGCGGGTATTTCGGGCGACGTCAGCCTGCCGGCGGCGGCCATAAGCTGGGACGAGATGGCCCGCGTCTTCGAGACCAACACCTTCGGTCCGCTGCGGCTGCTGGCGGCGCTGAAGCCGCAATTGCTGCTCGGGCAGCGCCGGTTGGCGCTCGGCATGTCGAGCCTGATGAGCTCCATTTCGAGCAACGACTGGGGCACCCAGCATGCCTACCGGGCCTCGAAGACCGCGCTGAATGCCATGTGGCGATCGCTTGCCGACGAATGGCGTGGCGACGGCATCACCTGCGTGCTGCTGCGGCCCGGCTTCGTCAAGACCGACATGACCAACAACCAGGGCATGGAGGTCGATGTGAGCGTTTCCGGCATGCTGAAAGTAATCGAGGGCCTCCATCTGGTCGATTCGGGCCGGGTTATCGGCTTCGACGGCCTCGACGTTCCCTGGTGAGGTCATTGACATGAGCCACGTCGCCATCATCGGCAACGAAAGCAAACTCGGCCGCCAGCTTGCCGCGCACTACGCCGCCGCCGGACACACAGTCTCCGAACTGCCCCTCGCGACAGCGACGCCGCCTGCCCCGCCCGATCTCGCCGCGGCGGGCGAGAGCATCGACCTCGCGATCTTCGTCGACGGGTTCGTCGCCGCTGCCGGGCCTGCTGCCACGGCGACGCGCGCCGAGTTGCGGCGGGCCCTGGCGCGGCTGACTTTCCTGCCGTTCGAGACGGCGGTCCGGCTCCACCCGGCGCTGGCAAAGTCGCGCGGCCGCGCCGCCCTACTATCCCGGCGCGAGGCGACGATGACCGCCGGCGATCCTCTGGGCCGCTATCTCGACCGTCCGTTCCGCGCCGCCGCGCACGCCTTGTGGCGTTGCCTCGCTGTGGAATGGCGTGGCAGCGGCGTCGAATGTGTGCTGGTTGCTGTCCCGCCCGATGTCGATGCGGCCGACCTCGCCGTCGCGATCGAGCGCGCGCCGAACGGCGAACTGGTGGACATCGACGGCACCAGTATCGGCTGGTAGCCGGGCACGGTCGACATCGGCATCGCCGATGGCGCTTGTGCTCCGTTGGCGGCTGCGGCAATGAGGCGGCTTCGGGCTCGCCCGCTCGACGCCATGCCAAAAGAGTTGCCGATGCTTCCCTGGATCGAGCTCGCCGCCGTCAAGGTGCCGGGCGAAAAGGCCGACCTCCGCCTGCTGCAACGCGGCGACGAGTTCTCGATCATGATCGGCACCAATCCGCTGATGGGCAGCCGGCGGAGCACGTCCGAAGAGCAGCTCGCTACCCTCGCCGCGGCGCGGATCGGCGACCGACGACCGGCGCGGATGCTCATCGGGGGGTTGGGCATGGGGTTTACGCTGCGGGCCGCCCTCGGCGCCCTGGCGGGCGACGCGCAGATAACCGTGGTGGAACTCATTCCGGCCATCGTCGCGTGGGCGCGTGGGCCGCTGCTGCCGGTATTCGGCACGTGCCTCGACGATCCCCGCGTTTCGGTAGTGGAGGCCGACGTCCGCCGGGTGATCGGCACGGCAAAGGCTACCTACGACGCCATTTTGCTCGATGTCGACAACGGCCCCGAGGCCCTTACGCAGGCCGCCAATGACGGGCTCTACGACCATGCCGGGCTCGCCGCGGCACGCAACGCGCTGCGGCCGGGCGGGGTACTGGCGGTGTGGTCGGCGCACCCCAGCCCGCCATTCGCCAAGCGGCTCGGCCAGGCCGGCTTCGCCGTCGAGGAAGTGCACACGCGGGCAAACGGCAGGCGCGGCGCCCGACACGTCATCTGGCTGGCGACGAAGCGCCCCTAGGGGCGCGCCGCCCTGTCGCCGTTAGCGCTGGCGGGCCTTGCGCGCCGCATAGCGACGATCGCGCTCGGCCTTCTGTGCGGCGAGCAGATCGATCTCGGCCAGCCGCTTGGCTTCGGCCTCGGCAGCGAGCCGGGCCTCCTCGGCCACGGCTGCTGCTGCAGCTTCGGCGGCCGCGCGCTCGGTTTCGAGCTTCTTCTGTTCCTGCCGCTCTAGGCGGCGAGCCTCGCGCGCTTCGGCCGCCGCCGCGCGCTCGGCGCGCTTGGCCACCATTTCCGGATCGTCCGGCTTGGGCGCCTGCTTGAGCTTTTCCAACAGCTGCCGCTTGGCATCTGCGGCAGTCTTTCGGCGCTCGCTAAAATCACCTTCCTTGAGGTGCCTCATTCAGTTTCTCGTCCTTCAGCAATGTCCGGCCCGGGCCCGGCCTTTCGCCCGAGCCCATACTACCGATTGTCGCGGTGGGGAAGACTGACATCACGCCAATCTGAGCGATTGTCACCGCGCCACCACTTGGCATGGGTGCAACGGCCTAGAAGACCTTGCGCACCCAGCCACGCGTATCCGCCGCCCGCCCCCGCTGGATGTCGACCAGCGCACCGCGCAGATCCTCGGTACGTGCGCCCGAGCCGCCATTGCCGATCTGGAAATCGCCATCCTGCGTCCGCACGGTGCCGATCGGGGTCAGAACCGCCGCCGTACCACAGGCAAATGCCTCCTTCAGCCGGCCGCTGGCCGCATCGCGTCGCCAGTCGTCGAGCGAATACCCCTCCTCGCGCACCTCGATGCCCTGGTCGCGCGCCAGCGTGATGATCGAGGCGCGGGTGATCCCTGGGAGGATCGTGCCGCCGAGCGGCGGGGTCACCATCGAGCCGTCGTCGAGGACGAAGAAAATGTTCATCCCACCCAGTTCCTCGATCCACCGGCGCTCGACCGCATCGAGGAAGACGACCTGATCGCAGCCATGCGAGGAGGCCTCGGCCTGGGCCTGAAGACTGGCCGCGTAGTTGCCGCCGCACTTGGCGGCGCCAGTGCCGCCCGGGGCGGCGCGGGTGAAGTTCTGCGACACCCAGACCGACACGGCGCTCGCCTTGGTCTTGAAATAGGCGCCAACCGACGAGGCGATCACCGCATAAAGGTATTGCGACGACGGCTTGACGCCGAGAAAGGCCTCGTCGGCGAACATGAAGGGCCTGAGGTAGAGGCTCCCGTCGCCGCTGGGGATCCACTCACGATCGATCGTCACGAGTTCGTTCAGCGATTGCAGGAACAGTTCTTCGGGCAGGCTCGGCATCGCAAGCCGCTCCGCCGACTGCTGAAAGCGCCGGGCGTTCTGCTCGGGTCGGAACAGCGTGGCGCCGCCTTCGGCAGTCTTGTAGGCCTTCAGGCCTTCGAAGATTTCCTGCGCGTAGTGCAGCACCGCCGTCGCCGGATCGAGCGAAATCGGGCCGCGCGGCCCCACTGTCGCGTCGTGCCAGCCGCGACCTTCGGTGTAGCGGATGGTCACCATGTGGTCGGTGAATACCCGACCGAAGCCCGGATCCTGCAGCAGGGCCGTGCGTCTTTCCGCGCTGACCGGGCTGGGATGCGGCTGGCGAACGAATGGAAGGGCCTCGGCTTGCGGCATTTGTCTCTCGGATGGGATCTGAAGGTCGTCGGTGGGCGCCGACCGGCTCAGCCGGCACAGCGGACACAGAACCTAGTGCAGCCTTGTTCGCGCCGATAGATGTTTTGCTCACCCGTTGCCGGCTTTGGCACCTCCCCGGCCTCGGTCTGTCGGCCGCATCCGCCGCCACGGCTGCCACAGGCAGGCCGGCTCCCAACTCGGCCCGTTTCGTAGGATGAACCGAAGAACACTTCCCTGCACCGGCGCCATCGCCCGTCGGCCGGCTGTCAATCGCCGGCTTCAGTCCACAAGGCAGCCATGCAATGACCGCATGGGGTGCGCCAATAGTACGTCTATCAGTCGTTTACCGCCGCTGCAGGCACAAATGAGCATCTTGGAACTCCCGTTTTCTCGACATTTCTTGCTATATACTGCATTTCGGCGAGCATTTTTACCAACTCGAACGACGATAGTCTCTGTTGTCGCGATGAAAATCTGTATGAAAGATCCAGTCTGGGGGCGCCGAATGTATTTCGGGCCGGAGAGAGAGCAACTCCATTAACCCTTAGTGTCAGGCGTTACGGGGTGCCGGGTGGACTCTGGGGTTCGATGTGCTAGAGTTAACTGATCGTTAACCAGCGTTTTAAGTGGGAAATGTCCGTGTGGCGGTGCGGGCGGCTCCAGAGCGTAGCAGGTAGATCGAAATGTCGAGTGGTACGGAAGACTCGCTCCTGACCCCCGAAGAGACGACCTGGTGGGAATCCGAGGTCGTCGCACCGCTAGGCAGGTCGCCCGTTGCGCTGCCACCCCTCCACAACGCGCCGAGCGGCATGCCGTTGGAGTTCGAGCGTGGCGTTCCGGCCCTGCCGCCCGTCACCCAGGAGCGGATCAAGGCGCTGCGACTCAAGCGGGCGTTCGACTTGCTCGTTTCGGTCGGCGCGCTGGTCGCCTTGCTGCCGCTGGCGGTGTGCATCGGCCTCGCGATCATGCTGACCGATCCGGGGCCGATCTTCTTCCGGCAGGAGCGGGTCGGGCTGGCCGGCAAACCGTTCCGCATCTTCAAGTTTCGCACCATGCGGCTGGCCGAAGGTGACGACAGCGGCGTGCGCCAGACGGTCGAAGGCGATCCGCGCGTTACCCCGCTCGGCAATTTCCTGCGCCGCAAAAGCCTCGACGAACTGCCGCAACTGCTCAACGTGGTGCGCGGTGAGATGTCGCTCGTCGGGCCGCGGCCGCACGTCGCCGGCCAGCTCGCGGCGCGGCGGCCCTACGCGGAAGTGGTGCCCTACTACGATCGTCGTCACGCGATGCCCCCCGGCCTCACCGGCTGGGCGCAGGTCAACGGCTATCGCGGTCCAACGGACACGGTGGAACGGGCCAAGGGGCGGGTCGATCACGACCTCGCCTATATCCAGAACTTCACGCTGCTGCTGGACCTCAAGATCATTTTGAAGACGGTGCACCGCGAACTGACGCGAGGCTCGGGCTTCTAGCGGCTCGGCTGTTTCCCGAACCGAGTTCGGCGGCCCGGCTGCGCTTGACGGCGGCCGCGGACACCTCCACATCCGCCCGATACAGCGCCGCTTACTCGGGATGAATTGCCTTGGCCAGATTTCCTGACACCCTCCTGTTCGACCTCGACGGCACCCTCGTCGACTCGGTGCCCGACATCACGCTCGCGGTGGGCGAACTGATGGCAGGCGAAGGGCTGGCGCCATTTCCCGAGGCCGAGGTGCGCGACATGGTCGGCTACGGCGTCGCGACGCTCGTCGAGCGCGCCTTCGCGGCCCGCGGCATCCCGCTCACTGCGGCCGAAAAGACGATCAGGCTGACCCGGATGATGGAGATCTATCCCCGCCACCTCGTCGACCGCTCCCGGCTGATGGCGGGCGCCACCGAGGCGCTGGACTACCTCAGGGGTGGAGGTTTCAAGCTCGCCGTCGTCACCAACAAGCCACAGGCAGCGGCCGAAACCGTGCTGCAGCATTTCGGCATAGATGGTTTCTTCGGCCTCATCCTCGGCGATCGCCCGCTCGACGCGCATCGGCTGGCGCCCAAGCCCCGGCCCGACATGCTGCTTTTTGCCCTCGAGTTTCTGCAAAGCCGGCCCGATACTGCCATCATGGTGGGCGATAGTGCAGCCGATGTGCAGTCCGCGGCGGCAGCGGCCGTGTTCTCGATCGCCGTGCGCAACGGCTATTCGGTCGAGCCGATCGACTCGTTCAATCCCGGCCTCAGCATCGCGAGCCTAGTCGATTTGCCTGCGGCTGTTGCCGGACTGACATGACGGCCTACCTCAAACGGGGTAGAATATGACGGTGAACTGTGGGCCTTTGACACAAAACGTTCACGGGGTAATCCATGAGCCGGAAGCCCACTAGCCAGGAACTCGAGTCAGCCCTCAGGGGATTGGCAAAACCGGATGCTTCGCCGCGCGCCATCATGAAGGGGCTGCGCAAGCAGTTTCCGGCGGCGAGCAAGAAGGACATCATCCACGCCGCCTTCGGCGTCATGATTGCCGATGCCGACAGCGACCAGGGTCGCGCGCTGGCGCTGCAGAATTTCACGCTGAGCGAACGGGCCGGCCCAGGCGAGTAAGGCCCGCCGGCCGACCGACTAGCAAGGCCGCCGCAGAGCGGTCCGTATCAAAAAAGAGGGAGAATTCCGGATTGCCGGCAAAATGCCAGCAATGTGTGGCGTGCCATCTACCTTTCGGTAGGGCGGAGACGCTACCAAGCCGGCGCGGCGGAGGAGCAATTGGCCCACAACAGAGCAAGAAGCGTACCCCGAGGACTGACCCTGCTGTTCTTCACGGTGGCGTCGTGGTGCCTCGTTGTCCTCGCGGCCCGCTATGGCGAACTGATGCTGAGCATGATCGCCCAGCTCGCCATCGCCGCCCCGGTCAAGCCGCTGCCGCCGAGCTTCTGACCCGAGGCCGGCAGACGGGAGGCCCCGAACGGGGCCGCCCTACTTGCTGGCGCCAGCGGTCAACCCCTCGATGAACTTGCGCTGGAAAACCAGGTAGACCAGCACGATCGGCGCGATGACGATGATCGCGCCGGCCGTCAGCACCGGCGTGTTGACGGTATACTTGCCCTGGAAGAACAGCATGCCGATCGGCAGCGTCCGCAACGCGTCGTCGTTGACGAGGATCAGCGGCAGCAGGAACTCGTTCCACGTCCAGATGAACAGGAAGAGCGACAGCGTCGACACCGCCGGCAACAGCAGCGGGACGATGACCCGCCACAACACCTGCGGGCGCGTCGCGCCATCGAGCACGGCGGCTTCCAGCACTTCGGCCGGCAATTGCTGCATGGCGCTGGCCATGAACAGCGTCGAGAACGGCACCGAGAGCGCGATCTGCGTCAGGATCAGCACCCAATAGGTGTTGATCAGATTGAGATAGAGCATCTCGTAATAGAGCGGGATGATGAAGGCCTCGGTCGGCACCATCATGCCGATCGTCAGCACGATGAAGATGACCCGCTTCAGCGGAAAGCTGAGGAAGGCGAAGGCAAACCCGGTCAGCAGCCCGAGCACCACCGACACCACGACCACGGGCAACACCACCACCACCGAATTGGTGAAATAGGTGCTGAAGTGCCCGTCGACCCACGCGTTGACGTAATTCTCGAAGTGCGGATAGGCGGGCAGCACGAAGGCGCCCTTCAGCAGGTCCGGCTTGCTCTTGATCGAGGTCAGCAGCAAGAGGCCGAACGGCACGACGGTGATGAGCCCGAACACCCAGAGGATTGCCCGGAACGGCAGGCCGGGCCCGTTGAACAGCGTCGATCGCGAGGCGGCCATCACTTGGCTCCCGTGCGGTCGAGGCGGCGCATGCCGAAGTGCACGGCGAGGTTGACCACGAACACCAGGATCGCGCCGATGATCGCCACCGCGGCGGCATAGCCATAGCGGTTCAGCTGGAAGCCGAGCTGGTACATGTAGATGTTGGGGACGAGCGTGGCATTGCCCGGCCCGCCGCGGGTCATGGTGAAGATCAGGTCGAAACTCTTGATGGACGCAATGATAGTGAGGAGGAGCACGACGCGGATTTCCGGCAGCAGCGACGGCAGCGTGATGTGCCAGAAGCTCTGCCAGCCCCTGGCGCCGTCGACCTTGGCGGCATCGAAGAGCTGCGGGTCGATGCGCTGCATGCCGGTGAGGAACACCACCATGCAGAAGCCGAAGAAATACCAGCTGGCAACCGCCCCCACGGCCGGCAGCACCCAAGTGAAATCACCGAGCCAGGGAATGGCGATGACCTTCAGGCCCACGGCCTTGAGGAACTGGTTGAACGGCCCGAAAGCCGGGTTGTAGAGCCACTGGAAGATGATGCCGAGCACCGCCGTCGGCATGATGTAAGGCAGGAAGAACAGCGTCCGGAGCACCAGCCGTTCGCGCTGCTTGACGGTGCTGATGATCGCGGCAAGGCAGATGCCGATGACCAGCGGCACCGCACAGTAGAACACGATGAACTGCGCGTTGTTGCCGAGCGAGGTGTAGAAGCGGCCGTCGGCGAAGAGCTCGACATAGTTCTTGAGCCCGATGAACGCCGGTACCGCGAGGCCATTCCACTCGGTGAGGCTGATATAGACCGACGCCAGGATCGGCAGGAAGACGAAGAGCGCGTAGACCACCAGCCCCGGGGCGACGTAGAGCAGATTGCCCCCCGCAGAACGATCGAGGATCGAAACCGGGTCGCGGCGGCGTTTGGGGGGAGCGGCGGTGGTCGCAGTGGTCATCGGCCTTCGTTCATCTCGTCTTCGCCTGGCGGCCCTCGTGGTGAGCTTGTCGAACCACGAGGGCGGGTGCCGCCGTCGCCGGCAGCACCCGTGTTGGCAGTGTTACTTGCCGATCGACTTCATGTAGGCCTGATAGTCGGCATCGAGCGCGTCGACGAACGCCTGGGGCGTCAGGTCGCCGGCGAGCAGATGCGGCATGTTGTCGTCATAGGTCTTGAGCAGCGTCGGGCTGGCCCAGTCGGCGTAGTGGCCGAGGGCGTTGTTGTCGCCGAGCACTTTCCACATGGCGAGGCCTTCCTTGAGCAGGCTGCTCTTGATGGCGCTCTGGTCGGTCGGGGTGGTCGAGGGGAAGAAGCCGGCCGCCGCCCAGGCGTTAGCTGCCTCAGGCGAGATCATGTAGTCCATGTACTCGGCGGCCAGGTCCTGGCTCGCCTTGTCCTTGGCGTTGGTGGTGATCGACCAGGCGAGGTCGATGCCACCCACGGTCAGCGGCTTGCTGACCCCGGCCGGGGCCGGCACCGGCATGAAATGGATGTCGGGGTTGGTCTGCATATCGCCGAAGTACCAGGTGCCGTCGAGCAGGAACGCGCCGCCGCCGGCAACGAAGATCTGCACCGCATCGTCACCCGACACGCCCTGGAAGCCATCGTTGAAATAGCCACCCTTGGCCCATTTCTGCATCAGCGTCGCCGCATCGAGATCGGCCTGCGTCTTGAAGGTGCCGCCACGGCCATAGATCAGATCGTCCAGCGCCTTGCGGTTCGGGGCGTCGATATGGGCCTGCTCCATGCCGGTCAGCATGTGGAGCGCGATGTGCTGCTTGGCGGTACCGAGCACGAAGGCGGGCACGCCCTTGGCCTTGAGCGTATCGGCGTCGGCCACCAGTTCCTCGAAGGTCTTGGGCGGGGCCGAGATGCCGGCGTCGCTCAGCACCTTCTGGTTGTAGTAGAGGCCGACCATTTCGCCGAGGCCGGACACGCCATAGGTCGGGCCTTCGCCGAACTGACCGGTATCGGACCAGCGCATGCGGGCGAGCACGCTGTCGGACAGCCGCTTGTCCCAGCCATACTGCTTCACATAGGCGTCGATCGGCACGAGCAGCTTCTGCTTGACCATGGTGCCCTGGTCGGCAGCGCCCTGGTTGACCTTGGTCACTTCAGGGCCGTTGCCGGCGGCGACCGTCAGCTTGAGCGTCATCGACAGGTCGTCGAAGGTGCGCGCCGTACGGTTGATGGTCACGCCGGCGTGGGCGGCGGTGAAATTCTTGTTGAGCTGCTCGATGACGGCGTTCTGGCCGACATCGGTGTAGTCGTCCCAGGTCACCAGCGTCTGGGCCTGGGCCGTGCCGGCGCCGAACCCGGCGGCGGCGATGGCGGCGAGCGCGGTGCCCGCCGCGAGGCGCCGAGTGGTCGGCGCGAGGCGATCCAGCAGTTTTTCCAGCATGATTTTACTCCCTGTGCGTTGTCGTCTGATCATCGCTCACCCGGCCTAGAGTGCCGCCGGGCACAATCGATTCCTGGTGCGTCTCGCCGCCCCCGGCGAGGAAAAACTCTTGCAGCCACGGGCCCTTGACGTTAGCTCGAAGGCACTCGCGCCGGCCGGGCGACATAATGGATTTGGGATGACAGACAGATGACGACCGACACCCCGGGGCTTACGGTGCGCAAGGCGCGCCCCGATGAGAGCGATGCCCTGTTCGAGATCTGCCTGAAGACGGCCGACAGCGGCAACGATGCAACGGACCTCTACAGCAATCCGCGGCTGCCGGGCTACCTCTGGGCCGCCGCCTACGGCGCGCTGGAGCCCGATTTCACCTTCGTTTTGGCAACGCCCGACCGCGCCATCGGCTACGTCCTCGCCGTGCCCGACACCCAGGCTTTCGCCCGCCGGCTCGAAACCGAGTGGTGGCCGATGGTCCGACGCGAATTGGCCGGCACGACGGCCCAGAAGCCGCTCGATGCCGCGGCACTGGCCTATGTCGCCAACCCCCAGACCCATCCGGCCTGGCTGCAGGACGACTACCCCGCCCATCTCCACATCAACCTCTTGCCGGAGGCGCAGTCGTCCGGCTGGGGCCGGCGGCTGATCGAAACCGAACTGGCGGCGCTCCGCGCCCACGGCGTCAAGGGCGTACACCTCGGCGTCAGCCCCACCAACGATCGCGCCAAGGGCTTCTACCGGCACATTGGCTTCGACGATATCAGCCGCGACGGCAAGATACTGTTCGGCATGCGCTTCACCGCCTGAAACAAACGGGATATCGCACTGCCGGGCGCCGCTCATTTGGCGGCGCCTTTGCCGCGCGAGGCCGGCGCCAGCACCGCCTCTCGGCCGTATTTGACGGCGACGGCGGCCGGCATGCCGCTCCAGCCCTGCAGCAGCGAGCCGCGGCCGAAGGGCGGCGAATAGTACTCGACCGCTCCGGCCCAGCCGCTGGCGAGGCACATTTCCCACCACCGCGTCAGCGCATAGTGCGCGCCGCCGAGGCCGCGGCGCAGCCGCTCTTCGGCATAAAGGCCGTCGAGATAGGGCCAGTCCGCGCCGTTATGATAGCGGAACGCGAAGGCGGTCTTGGCGCGAATATCCTTCGGTCGCTTGTATGGCGGATAGGCGCAGAGCACGCCCCAGTCGCCGTAAGGCTGCGCCTCGTTGTTCCGGGATTCGAGCGTCGCAGCGACAGTGTCCAGCAGCTTCGCCGCTTTCGCTTCCGGGATGGCGCCGTAGCGGAGCAGCGTCAGGCTGTCGATCATCAGATGATCTTCGGCGAAGCCGTCGGGCGTGATGAAATCGGCGTACCAGCCGCGCTCCTTGACCCAGAGCTGCTCGTCGATGGCGACGCGCGCCGCCTTGGCCGCCGCCTTCGCCCGGGCGACGAGCGCCGCATCGATGTCACCGCCGAACTCCACGACCGCGTCGAGCGCCCCGACCCACAGCCCGATATCGTAGGAGACCAGCCCCTCGCGGAAGACGTTGTCGGCCCAGTCGCGGTCATGGCGCGGCTTCAGCGGCAGTCCAGCCGGACCCGCCAGCGCGAAATACCGCTCGAGGATCGCCGTGACGACCGGCCAGTGCAGCCGCAGTTCCTCGGTGTCGCCGGTCGCCCGGACGTAGTCGCCGAGCGCCAGCACCAAAAACAGCGGGGAATCGAAATGGTCGCTCCACCAGTCGCCGGGGCGCAGGTGGTGCTCCTTGTAGCGGTCGGGATGGTCGCGGAACTTCGCCCAGGCAACCGACTGCGCCTTGCCGGAGAGGATCACGCCGCTCGGCGCCTCGCCATCAGGCTGCACCCCCTTGGCCAGCATGCGGATCTGCTCGCGAACCGCTTCGGGTGCGAGGGTCAGCAGCGGCTGCAGCGTCCAGTAGCCGTCGCGATAATAGGTGCGGGCCGGCGTGCTGTAGGCCTGTCCTGCGGCAAGGCCGGCAAACTCGCCGCTCGGGCCAAGGCGGATACTCGACAGCGCCGCATGCGTCCCCTGCACCACCATCGAGCGCAGCAGCGGGTCGGCGGCCGGCATCAGATCGCAACGCGCCACATAGGCGTCGGCCTCGGCGACAATCTCGTCGCCAGTGAGAGTCAATGCATCGAGGGCCTCGGCGAGGGATTGTCCGGCGGCCAGCACGAGGTCGTCCCCGCGTTGCTCGACGACGACGGCGCCCCATCCCAGTTCCACCACCCGCCGCGCCTTGCCTTCGCGGCGCACATCCGGGCGGGGCAGGCCCTCTGCATCGTGCCACCAGGCGCTACGCGGGGCGGGAAAGACCGCGCCACCACGCGCCCCGCGGATCAGGAGGACGGGCTTGCTCTGCGCCACATGGGCGCCGCCGACCGCGCCGACCACCCGGTTCGGGCCATAAAAGAGCGGGCCCCGAAGCGGCGAAAAGCGCACCTTGGCCAGCTTGCCGCAGCCCCAGACCGAAAGTTCGACCACGCCGTCGGGTGATAGATCACCCTGCAGGCGCCCGGCCATGAACGGCAGCAGCACCGGCCGTTCCGCACGCAGCATGCCGTCGGGCATCGCCTCGAGCGCCCGCAACTCGGGATCGAACTTGACGCCCCCGTTCATCGGGACCCCACCCGGTCGCCACCGCAATCGCTGTCGACAATTCGCCGACTGGGCGCGCCCACTTGCGGTTGGCAGCGAGAAGAAGCGTGCATGATCAACAGGTTGGCTCCGCCTCGGTCTACGACGGCAAGACTGTGGCGACTGCGCTCCGCGTTTGTCAAGCACGCGCGGGCAACGGGAAGCTGCCATGTGCGACGAAAGGCCGAAGCCCTCCCGGGCGCCGGCCTTTCCTTATCCCCGGTCACTTGCCGGGACGGCGCCCCGGAGAACTATCGCCGCCGGAACACCGGCGAACGCTTTTCCTTGAATGCGGCGCGGCCCTCCCGGGCGTCGTCGGTGGCAAAGCAGATGGTCTGCAGGTCGCGCTCGTAGGCGATGGCGTCGGCGATCGACATTTCCCACGCGGCGCGCAAATTGAGCTTTGCCGTTTCGGCGGCGATCGGGGCGCGCTGCGCAATGGTCGCGGCAAGTTTCTTGGCCTCGGCAATGAGTTCGGCCTGGGGCACGACCCGCGACACCAGCCCCCAGCGCTCCGCCGTCTCGGCATCGATGGGGTCGCCGGTGATCAGCATCAGCGCGGCGTTGGACGGCCCTACCGCATGCGCCAGGTTCACCGCCATGCCGCCGCCGCCGATCCAGCCGAGCTTGACCTCGGGGGCGGCAAACATGGCGTTGTCGGAAGCGATGCGGATGTCGCAGGCCATCGCCGTTTCGAGCCCGCCGCCCAGCGCATAGCCGTTGACCGCCGCGATAGAGGGCTTCAGCAGCGCCCGGATGGCGTCGCAATAGTCCGGCCGGTTGCGGAACTGCCAAGGCGTCTCATAGGTGTCGAGCAGCTTGATGTCGGAGCCGGCGCAGAACGCCTTCTCCCCCGCCCCGGTCAGCACCACGCAGCGAATGCCGTCGTCGCGGTTGAAATCCTCGACAGCGGCGACCAGCGCTTCGGCCATTTCCGGCGTCATGGCGTTGAGCTTTTCCGGCCGGCTGAGGGTGATCAGTCCGACGAAGCCATCGCGCTCGACGAGGATGTTGTCGCTCATCGGCTTTTACTCCGTCGCCTGCGCGATGGCGCCGGCGGCCAGCATGCCGTCGATCGCCGCATCGCTATAGCCGGCCTCTTTCAGCACCTCGCGCGTGTGCTCGCCGGCCACCGGCGCGCCACGTTCGACCGCCGATGGGGTCTTCGAGAATTTTATTGCGAACCCTGGCGTCTTCACGTGCCCCTCGGTCGGATGGTCATATTCGACGAAGGTGCCGTTGTGCTTGATCTGCTCGTCCTCGACGAGGTCGGCATAGCCGTAGACGGGTCCGCACCAGATGTCGGCGGCGCGCAGCAGGTCGAGCCATTCGGCGAGGTTCCTGGTCTTCAGCCGCTCGCGGGTCTTGGCGAAAATCTCGTCGCGCCGGATCCAGGGATCGTTGAGATCGTCCATGGTCAGGAACGAGGGCTCGCCGATCACCTCGCCCAGCTTCTTGAGCGAGGGGAAGGCGACGATGATGTAGCTGTCGCTGGTCGCGAAGGCGCCGTAGGGGGCGCGGATATAGACGTGCGCGTGCGGCTCGGCCGAACGCGTCTGCGGCTTGTGGCCGACGGTGAAGACCGACAGCTCCTGCATCTGGATGGTGGTGATGGCATCGAGCATGTTGACCTGCACCAGTTGCCCCTCGCCGGTCCGCTCGCGATGCAAGAGCGCCGCCAGCGCCCCTTCGAACGCGGTATAGGCGGTGATGCCGTCGACAAGATATTGCCCCGCCGCGGTCGGCGGCTCGCCCGCCCGGCCGGCCGACAGCATGGCCCCGGACATGCCCTGCAGCACCAGGTCCTGCCCGGGCCGGTTGAGATACGGCCCATCCTCGCCGTAGCCCGAGATCGAGACGTAGACGAGGCTCGGGTTGATCTTGCTCAGGCTCTCGTAGTCGACCCCCAGCCGCTTGGCGACGCCGGGCCGGTAGTTCTGCAGGAAGACGTGCGCGGTCTTGACCAGTTCGAGCAGCACCGCCTTGCCCTCGGCCGACTTGAGGTCGATCGCCAGCGACCGCTTGTTGCGGTTGAGCGACAGGAACGACACGTTGACCTTGTTGCCGGTGATGCCGCCGGCCGGGGTATGACGCTGCCATTCGCCGTTGAGCGGCTCGACCTTGACCACGTCGGCGCCGAGATCCCCCAGCCGTTGCGCCGCGAACGGCCCGGCCATGGCGATGGAACAATCGAGTACGCGGTAGCCGGAGAGAATGCCCATGGTGGTCCTGAGTGTGTGGGAGCGAGTGTCGGGCTCGCCCTCGTGGTTCGACAGGCTCACCATGAGGGCATGCCAAACGCCCTCAGGAGGACCTCATGGTGAGCCTGTCGAACCACGAGGTCCGGTCGCACCGACCTTCACCGCTCAGTGCATGATCCAGCCGCCATCGACGTTGATGGTCTGGCCGGTGATGAAGGCGGCGGCATCGGAGGCGAGGAACATCAGCGCGTTCGAAATGTCCGAGGGACGACCGCGGCGCTTGACGGCCTGGCTGTCGAGAATGCGCTTTTCGTACGCCACGAGGTCGGGGTGGATCTTTTCGGCATCGGTCGGGAAGGCGCCGGGCGAGATGGCGTTGGCGGTGACGCCATATTTGCCGAACTCGCGCGCCCAGACCCGGGCCAGCGCGATCAACGCCCCCTTGGACTGCACATAAGGGCCTAGGTCTTCCCAGCCGCCGGAGAAGGTAATGGAGGAGATGTTGATGATCCGGCCCCAGCCCTGCTGCTTCATGTGCGGCAGCGCCACCTGCACGCAGATGATGCCGGACTCGACGTTGATCTTCTGCACCAGCTGGATTTCCTCCAGCGTGAAGCTCTCGAATGGCTTGCTGGGATAGATCGCGGCATTGTTGATCACCACGTCGAAACCGCCGGCTTCGGCCGCGAGCCGCTCCAGCCCGGCTCGCAGCGCCGGGTGGTCGGCGAGGTCGAGCGTGGCGATGGTGAGGCCGGCGAGCCGCTCGGCGGCGGCGGCGTTCCGCAGGGCCTCGATCTTGGCGGGGTTGTTGTCGATCGCCACCACCTTGGCACCGGTGCGTAGGAAATCGAGCGTCGTTTCGAGCCCCAGGCCCCCAGCCGCGCCGGTATAGAGGATGGTCTTTCCGGCAAGCGAGCCGAAATGGTCAGCGGACGGCGTGGTCACGAACGGCCCTCGATCCGGCGGTGGTTGTTGGAGGGGACCGGGAAGTCCTCGGGCGGCTGGTTGGCGATGCCGCGGATGCGTTCCTCGGCGATCTCGATGGCGCAGCTGCCGTCGAGGACCCGGAACACCGTGTCGTAACGCCGCTCCTCGCCGTGCAGCAGCCAGATCATTTCGCCCCGCTCCCGCGCCGCGAGGTTGCCGAGCACGTGGTTGGTCGACGGCTCGATGCCGAGCGCATACTGGCCGGCCTGCAGGTTCTGCCACTCGTACTGGCAGGGAAACTGCGACTTGCGGGTCGTAACCTCGAAGCCGAGCCCCAGCCGATCGTTGACCAGCGCGACCGGCACTTCGTCGTTCTCGTCGGCGGCCAGTTCGTGCTGCCAGACCTGCTCGTGAAAGCCCAGATGCGGCCCCGAGAGGGTGCGGTAGCCCACGTGCTGGCGATGATAGCTGTCGTGGGTGCCGTCGGCCCAGACGACGTCGTTGTCGAGCCAGGCAGGACGTTCGGACTCGCTGGCATGCGCGGCCCAGACCACATCCTCGATCGGCGCCAGATAGCGCGAACCCGCGTCGAGCACCGGATGGCCGACATTGATGTGATAGCAGAGCATGTGCGGCGTCTTGTAGAAGCCATGGTTCACCACCCGGTCGGTCAGGCGGATTTCGCTGCTGCCGACCTCCGCCTCGATACGGCGGACCAGATGCAGATCCTCGCCGAACACCGCCGCCTGCTGCACCACGCCCTCGGCCCAGAGGAAGCAGCGGTCACCCTCCCAGCGCTCGCCGTAACCGGTGAGCCGGGCCGGGATCGTGCCGACCCGGCCGTGCAAGGAATGGCTGACGCTGCGCTTGGGTGAGTAGACGTAGTTCTCCGCCGGCACATCGTTCATGAACAGGATGTGGTCGAGGCCGCAGGTCACCAGCAGCCCAGAGAAGGAGCGCGCCCAGGCAAGCCCGCCCTCCCCCTCGTATTCGTGCAGGCTGGGGTGCCGGAAGCCGGCCGGGGAATTCCAGCCGATGGCCAACCCCTTGTACTCGCAATCGGCGATATCCATCGCCCGGTCGATTAGCACCGTGAAGCGAAGCCCGGAGCCGGTGCGGAATTCGAGCATGCGGATGCCGCGCTCGAGGCCGTCGCCGAGCGTCGTCAGCCGGACGCCGGCAAACTGCGCCAGCGCTCCCGTCCGCTCCTCGATCTCGCGCCGCGAATAGCTGCGGCCAAAAAGCTCGACCACGATCCCCTCCCAGCGCCTTGGCAGCACCCTCCCATCACGATGATCGAAATTGATGGATGCGTCAATAATCATCATCCCGCCACTTCGACGGTGAGGTATCACTAAGACTTAAGGATTTCGGGCGAGCGGAAGTGCAGTCGGTCGGCTTGGCAAACACATCAATTTACATCATGGTACTTGGTGCTGGAGGAGTCGCCATGCGTGCCACCCTGATCGATGTCGCCCGCCAGGCGGGCGTTTCAACCGCCACGGTCGATCGCGTCCTCAACGCCCGCGCGGGGGTCAGCCTGAGGACGCAGACCCGCGTTCGCGCCGCGGCTGAGTCCTTGGGCTATTTGGTCCCCGAGCCGGTTCTCGCCGCACAGCCGGTCTCACTCGCCTTCCTGCTGCCCGATGGCGACAACCGCTTCATCGAACTGCTCGCCGACCAGTTGCGGCGCCAGGCCTCGGCGCGAGCTGACGTGACGCTACGGATCGAGCGGGCGCCCGGTCTCGATCCGACCGCCTTTGCTGCCGCCATCGACGCCCTCGCCCCGATCCAGGGCCTCGGGATCGTCGCCATCGACCACCCCGAGGTGCGTGATGCGCTGCGGCGCTTGACCAAGCGGGGGACACGCGTCCTGACGCTCGCCTCCGACCTGCAGGGGATCCCACTGGCGGGCTATGTCGGTCTCGACAACCGCAGCGCCGGCCGGCTCGCGGGCTACCTGACGCATCGCTTTCTCGGGCGCGGCACCCACGAGGTCGCCCTGTTCGCCGGCTCGGTAGCCTATCGCGGCCATGAGGAACGCGAGATGGGGTTCCGGCATATGGTCTCGGAGACGATGGGCCAGTTGCAGGTGGTCAGCATGGAGGAAGTGCGGGACGACGAGGAGCTGAGCTATCGGCAGGCGCGCGACGCCCTGCGCCGGCACCCTCGTCTCGCCGCCATTTACAATATCGGCGGGGGCAATGTGGGCATCGCCCGCGCGCTCGAGGAAGCCGGGCGCGCCCAGGAGGTCGTCTTCATCGGCCACGACCTGACCGACCGGACGCGCGCCTACCTGCTGTCGGGCACCATGGACGCCGTCATCGACCAGAACCCGCGCGTCGAAGCCCGCGATGCCTTGGAGCAACTCGTCCGGGTGGCGCGAGGCGACAAATGGAACGCCCACCCGTTGCGGATCCAGATCGTGCTGCGGGAGAACCTGCCCGAGGAGGTGTAGCGGTTCGTCCGGATGTGAAAGGCCTGACGACACGGGCGCGCCAGAGCACGCGCCCCATTCATTTCGAGCCGATTATTCCGGTCCAGCAACAGGAACATCCGTGGCTCCGCCCGCCATCCCCTCCAGCAGCCCCCGTACCATCCGCATATCCTCGACGAAGCGCTCGCGCTCGATCGCTGCCTGCGCCCGGTCGGGCAGGCGCAGCAGATACGAGGGATGCACGGTGACGAGCAGCGTCGTGCCGTCCTCGAGCGGGATGGGGTTGCCACGGAGCGAGCTGATCGAGGACGCTCGCCCGAGAACGGCGGTAACGGCGGTTGCCCCCATCGCCACGATCAACCCCGGCGCCACGAACCGACGCTCCAGCCCGAGCCAGAACCGGCAGGCCGAGATTTCGCTCCCGTTCGGCTTCTGGTGGATGCGCCGCTTTCCCCGCGGCTCGAACTTGAAGTGCTTGACCGCATTGGTGACGTAGACGATGTCGCGGTCGATGCCGGCCGCAGCGAGCGCAGCATCGAACACCTGCCCGGCCGGCCCGACGAAAGGTTTGCCGGCTAGGTCCTCCTGGTCGCCCGGCTGTTCGCCCACGAACATCAGCCGCGCCCGCGCCGGACCTTCGCCGAACACCGTCTGCGTTGCCATTTCGTGCAGTGGGCAGCGCGTGCAACCCGCCGCTGCCAGCCGGGCTTCCTCCAGTGTCTGCGGCACCTCGGGGGCCGGCTCGACGCCCCCGCGGCCGGACTGCCGCACGTGCCGCGCCGGCGGCTGGCTCGCGAGTTGCTCGATCATCTCCTGCTCCCTTTGCTTCGCATTACGGATCAGGGAGGGAATGACCTCGGCCTCCGGCAGGTTGCGCCAGTATTTGACCGGCATTTCGGACTTCATCATCGCAACCTTCAGCCGCGCCGGATTGAAGATCGCGGCGTAGTAGGCGCGCCACACCGCCTCCATCGCGTCCTCTGCCGGCACGTCGGCCTTTTCGCCGCCCGGCCCGAAACTGAGCGCCGCCCCATCCCAGAACGCCGAACGGTAGGGCGTGATGATCCCCCAGTGCATGCCGGCGAAACGCCGGGCAAAGAACGGCGCCGTGCGCTCGAGCGTGTAGTGCTCGGGCTCGAACCAGCTGAGGAAGCGGGCCGCCCCTGCCCCATCGGCGATTTCGCGGAAGCGGACGAAGGCCGTCATCTTGTGGGCATCGCGCCGCACGGCCGATACGCGCCGATCGAGCTTGCCGACGTCGGAATCGGACCGAAGCTCGAGCAAATCGCCATTGCGCTGCAGCCGCCAGAGCAGCCGGTAGAGCAGCGCGAAGCGTTCGGGGTCGGCATGGCAGATGGCAGCCTCGCCCAACTCGATGAAGCGGCGCGGCACCGTCCCCACCGCACGCGACGCCGCAGCCGGCAGGGCTTCATCCCCGGCGCCGGCGAAGAGATCACTGTCCCGTCCGGGCGGCAGCCACGTGACGTCATCGGGCGAGACCGCGGCGAGCAGCAGGCGGCGGGCCTGGCCGCGCCATTCGGCGAAATCGTTGAGCGCCCCGAGCCTGACCTCCACGATCAGAACAGCTCCAGCTGGCGCGGCGGCGGCACCAGCCTGCCGCGCAGGCGCAGGTCGTCGGTCAGTCCACCCGGCGTCCAGTCGCTCGCTTCGATGAACGGCCGCACCTTCTCGATCGAACCGCAGAGCCGCGCCACATCGGCCAGCCCGAGCCGAGTCAGCCGCCGCGTGCCGATCAGCCGGTCGACGACCCTGGTCCCCAGCCCCGGCACGCGCAGCAGCATCTCGCGCTCGGCGCGGTTGACGTCGACGGGAAACAGCGCGCGGTTGGCGAGCGCCCAGGCCAGCTTGGGATCGACCTCGAGGTCGAGCAGGCCGCCAACGGCGCCCGCCATCACCTCACTGACCGAAAAGCCGTAGAAGCGCAGCAGCCAGTCGGCCTGGTAGAGCCGGTGTTCGCGCAGCAGCGGCGGCGGCCGGAGCGGCAGTTTGCTGCTCGAGTCCGGAATCGGCGAAAAAGCCGAGTAGTAGACCCGCTTCAGCCCGTAGCTGGCGTAGAGCGCGGCGCTGCGGCCAAGCACCGTCGCATCGTCGGCGGCATCGGCACCGATGATCATCTGCGTCGATTGCCCGGCGGGCGCGAGACGGGTCGGCCGCTTCTTGCCCTCGACCTTTCCCGTCGGACGGGATTCCTCGCGGACGGTGTGGATGCGGGCCATGGCGGTGCGGATGTCGGCCGGCTTCTTTTCCGGCGCGAGTGCGGAAAGGCTCTGGTCGGTCGGCAATTCGACATTGGCCGACAGCCGATCGGCCCACTGCCCCGCCTGCGCGAGCAGCTCGGCCGAGGCGTTGGGGATCACCTTGAGGTGGATGTAGCCACCGAACTTGTGCGTCTCGCGCAGTGCCCGGGCGACGCGAACCAGCTCTTCCATCGTGTAGTCGGGCGATCGAATGATGCCCGAGGACAGGAACAGCCCCTCGATATAGTTGCGCCGGTAGAAATCGAGCGTCAGTGCGACGACCTCCTCGACCGAAAAACGTGCGCGCGGCACGTTCGAGGACGAGCGATTGACGCAATAGCTGCAGTCGTAGACGCAGAAATTGGTCAGCAGGATCTTGAGCAGCGAGATGCAGCGCCCGTCAGGCGCATAGGAGTGGCAGATGCCGCTGCCCTCGGTCGAGCCGATGCCGCCCGTGCGCTGGCTATCGCGCTTTTCCGACCCGCTGGAGGCGCACGACGCATCATATTTGGCCGCATCCGACAGGATGACGAGCTTGCGGCTGAGACTAAGCTGGGGCATTTTCGTTCACTATTTGTTCCAATGAACAGATAGGGGACGGATGGCGGCTTGCCCAATCACGATTTGCCCGCGTGTGTGGGAATGACCGCGGGCGGAGTGCGGTATGGCGGACAGGCGCACGTTGGTCCTGCGAACACGGGTGCCCGCCCTCGTGGTCCGACAGGGTCAGCATGTGGGCTACGGAAGGTCTCGGGCCGGCCCGTCTACACCCACTGCCTCATGGTGAGCTGTCGAACCATGGGCCGCGGCCACCTATGCGCCCTGCCTCGCCCCACGAGACGAGGCCAACGGCTAGGCACGCTTCGGCCGGCCGCTGGCCTCCGGCCATCCTCAATCGAGGTGGAACACTTCTTCCATGCCGGCCCACCACTCGTCGGCACCGGCCGAGGCGAGCTTTGCCTGGCAGGGGTCGGTGAGCGCCAGCCAGCGCTTCGTTACGGCCAGATTGCCCAGAACCGCCATGTCGGCGGCATAATCGGTCCCGGTATATTCCCAATAGCCGAACAGCAGGTTTTCCGGCTCACGCAGGTAGATCGAGTAGTTGGAGATGTTGGCGGCCGACAATGCCGCATTCATCTCGGGCCACGGCTGGGCGTGGAGCCGCTTGTACTCGGCCAGCTTTTCCGGCTTGACCCCGATCATCATGCCCATGCGCCGCGCCGTCATTCCTTTGTGCCTCCGGCCGTCATGCCGGTGACGAGGAAGCGCTGGCAGAACAGGAAGACGATCAGCACCGGGGCGATGGCGATGAGCGTAGCGAGCGCCAGCGCCGAAAGCGAAATCGTCGACGAGGCGGCGTTGGTGGGATTGAACTGCGGCACGTTGGACAGCAGTTCGGCGAGCCCTACCTGCACCGGCGCGCGCCGACCGGGCAGCATCACATAGGGCAGGAAATAGTTGTTCCAGTTGCTGGTGAAGCTGAAGAAGCCGACGAGCGCGACCACCGGCGTCGCGAGCGGCATGGCGATCCGCGCGAAGACCTGCACTTCGCTCGCTCCATCCATCCGCGCCGCATCGAGCAGGTCGCGCGAGATGGCGGTCGAGAAATAAATGTAGGTGAGGTAGACGCCGAAGGGAAAGAACGAGAACGGCAGAATGGCAGCCAGTGGGTTGCCGATGAGATGCACGGCCGATAGCTCGAGGAAGATCGGCAGCACCAGGGCGGTGTTGGGGATCAGCATGACGATGAGCGTCAGCGCCAGCAGGGCGCGGCGGCCGCGGAACTCGGTGAAGGCGAGGGCATAGCCGGCCGGGATGCTGCTGACGAGGGTAATGACCAGCGCGGTGAGGCAGTAAAAGGCTGAGTTGCCGATCCAGGTCCAAAGCAGGCCGCCCTGGAAGTTGACGAGCGACCACCAGTTCTGCGCCAGCGTCGAAAAATCTCCGAACGCGAACGGCGCATCGAGCAGCAGCTGCCGGTCGGTCTTGCTGGGCGCGATCAGCAGCCAGACCAGCGGCACCAGGAAGAACAGGGCGAACACCACCAGGATCAGGATGGCCACCGCCTGCCCGAGCCATTGGGAGGGGGAGGCGGGCTGTCGGGACGTCCCGGCTGAACTAAACGCGCTCAAAGAGACCACCACGGAAGACGAAATAGATGCTCAGCGCCAGCGAGACGAGCAGCAGCACCAGCGAGATGGCCGCCGAGCCGTTGAAGTCGCTCTGCCGGAAGGCATAGAGGAAGGCGAGCTGGTTCAGCGAATAATCCTGCGAAACGACGCCCCGGCTCGCCTGCGACAGCACCCGCGGCTCGACGAACAGTTGCGTGCCGCCGGCAAACGACAGGATCACCATGTAGCTGATCCACTTGCGTAACAGCGGGATCTGGATCGACCAGGCGGTGCGGATCGGGCCGGCTCCGTCGATGCGCGCCGCTTCGAGGATGTCGCCGCTGATGTTGTTCAGCGCCCCGTACATGACGACGATCCAGCCGCCGGCACCGGTCCAGAAGGCAACGATCGCGAGCACGACGGGCAGACGGTCGGCCTGCACCACCTCGACGAAATTGTTGAAGCCCAGCGCATGCAGCAGGAAGGCAGCCGGGCTGACGGTGGGATCGAGCACGAACAGCCAGAGCATGACGCTGGAGGCGCCGGCCAGCGCACCCGGTATGTAGTAGACGAAGCGCAGGCTGGTCGAAATCCAACGCTGGCCGACGGCGTGGACCAGGACGGCGAGCAGCACCACGAGGACGACGAGACAAACCAGCCAGACGAGCAGATAGAGCCCCACGTGCTCGACCGCCGGCAGGAACCGATAGTCCTTCGATACCTTGGCGAAGTTGGCGAGGCCGACGAACTGGCCGGCCTTGGTGAAGGCGAGGTAGATCGCGTAGGCGGACGGCAACACGCCGAACAGCACCAGAAACAGCGTATAGAGGCTCGAAAAAGCGATGCCGATCCGACCCTGCGCGCGTTCGACGCTCGCCTTGCGGCCGGTGCCGGCCGGCCGCCCGCCCCTTGGGGGATGCGTCGCCGTCTGGGATGGCATGCTCACCTGTTCAGCCTCGCCTGCATATGCCGTCGCGGTTTGACACTCCCGCGGCGAGCCATTCGTTTCGCTTTGGATCTAGGACGACGCCGAGCGGGGGCCCCTACCCCTCCCCGACCTCCCCACGACGGGGGCTGGACAGGCAGGGCGTTTCCCCCAGGTCCACCTCTCCCTTTGGGGGGAGGATGGGATGGGGGATCACCCCCCGGTACGCTTCCGGGCCGCCCGCCATCTCAACGAGGCGGTGTGGGCGGCCCGGATGCCAGGCTCAGTTGACGTTGTAACCGACGACCTGAGCTTCGTTCTGCATTTCCTTCTGCCAGTCGGCAGCGAGGTCGGTCATCTTCTTGCCGGCAGCCAGGCCGGGAGTGATGATCTTGGCCCAGGCGGTCTCAGGCGAGAAGTTCGGGTAGCCCCAGCCGTTCCAGACCGTCGAGGACGCCGTCGAGATCGAGCCCTTGAAGTCGCCGGCATAAAAGCCGCTCTTGGCCTGCCCATCGAGCCAGGCATCGGCCGCCGCCTTGTAGGCAGGCAGGCCGCCCGTACCGGCAACCGAGTTGTCGGAGATGACGAACTTGAGGAAGGTCTTGACCGCATCCGGGTTCTGGGTGTGGCTCGAGGCGTACCAGACGCCGCCACCGATGTTGCCGGTGACCTTGTCGCCCTTTTCCCAGTAGAGCGGTGCCGCCGCGGCCCACTGCCCCGGCTTGGCATTGACGCCGGCGGGGTTCTGGAACAGCGCGCCCGAATACCAGGCAGCGCCCGGAATGCCGACCAGATGGTCGGCCTTGGCGACGAACGCCGCCCCGAAGATGCTGTCCTGCGTCAGCGAACCGTTCGCCAGCATATGGTCGATGAGGTTGGAGACCTTGACGGTGTTCGGGTCGGTGACGTTCGACGAGAACGTATCACCCTTCACCTGGAACACCGGCGCTTCGCCGCCCCAGTAATAGACATACGGCCCCTCGAAGCTGTCGCCGATCGAGCCGAGGAAATAGCCCGGATGGTCCTTGGCGAGCTTGTCGCCGAGCGCCTGGTAGTCTTCCCAGGTCTTGGGCACGCTGTAGCCGAACTGATCGAGCAGCGTCTTGTTGTACCAGAACAGCACCGGCGCCAGGTCGTTGCGCAGGCCGTAGACCGTGCCGTCGATGGTCACCGGGTCGAGCGCGCCGGGCGTGAAGCCGTCGAGGAAGGCCTGGTCGAGGAAGCCCTTGTTGAGCGGCATGGCGAATGCCTGGACGCCGTTGGTGTCCTTGGAGACCCAGGCGGCGTCGTTGTTCTGCGTCGAGAACACCACGTCCGGCCAGCCCGAACCGGCCTGGTCGGCGAGTCCGATCTTGGTCTGGAAGGTGCCCGAGGCGCCCGAGGAGCCGTCGTCGAGGACGAGGTTCACCTTGATATCGGGGTGGGCCGTCTCGAACGCCTTGACGGCAGGCTGGCGGGTCGCGTCCGCCCAGACGGTGATCTGGCTGTCGGCGAGGGCGGGGCTGGCAATCAGTAGCGCCGAGAGCGCCAGGCTAATGCGCATAGGGTTCACGAGGTCCTCCTCCTGTGTGATCGATGCAGCGTTGGGGGCCGGACTACCGGCTATCCCCGGTTGGGCGCGGGTTTGACCCGCGGGTTGTGCGGTGCAGGGCCGAGTTCCGACCGCGGCAGCAGCTTCGGCCGCGCCTGCTCGCGCCGGGCGGTCTCGTTCAGCACGAGGCCATGGCCCGGCCGGTCCGGCATATGGATGTAGCCGTCCTTGATCAGCATCGGCTCGTCGACCAGATGGTCGAAATTCTGGAACGAGTATTCGAGCCACTCGACCTCGGGCAGCGCGCAGGCCATGTGCACGCCAACCTCGAGGAAGGTGTTGCCCAGCGATACCGGCACGCCGCGGTCGGCGGCGAGCCAGCCGATCCGCATCACGTCGGTTACCTGGCCATGGACGTTGAGGATATCGGTGCCGCCCGCCTCCATCAGCAGGCGCTTGCCCTTGGCGTCGAGATATTCGCCCGAGTTGATCATCGTCCAGCCGACGCCGTCGACCAACAGCTTGAGGCCGGCATAGTCGTCGCGCAGGATCGGGTCTTCGACCCACAGCAGCGGGAAGCCGGCGGCGCGGATCGCCTCGAGCTTGTTGAACGCCTCCTTGGCGCCCCAGCCCTCATTGGCGTCGATCATGAACTGGGCGTCCTTGCGGACGGCCTTGCTGACGAGGTTCAGCCGGTGCAGGTCCCACTCGAAGTCGCGGCTGCCCACCTTGATCTTGAACGCCTTGTAGCCGAGCTCATTTGCATGGCCGAAGAAGTCGACGAAGTCGTCGTCCGAGAGGTGGAAATCGAGGCCCGAGGCATAGGCCGGCACCTTGTCGCGACCGGCACCAAGCAGCTTGCCGAGCGGCAGTCCCACTTCCTTGGCGGCAAGATCCCATAGCGCCACCTGCAGCGCTTCGCCGAACGGCAGGGTGAGCGCCCGCTGCTTGCCGCCGCGCGGGCGGGTCACCTTGTGGATCAGCGCCGCCGGCGGCTGGCCTTCGATGCCGGGCCAGACTTCGCTCAGGAACAAGCGCTCGATCTCGGCCTGGTCGGGCAACGGGAAGAATAACGTCTGGATAAACCCCAGCCCCACCTCGCCGCTATCGGCGATCAGTTCGAGCGCGGCTACATTGGCGTCGTCGGCGCGGACCTGGCTGTCCCCGATCACCCGTTCGCGGGCAAACTGGAAACGGGTAATGCTGAAGGCCGAGACGCGCATGGGCAAACTCTGATCGACTAAGTTATCTGACTGATATATCAGTTGGGGCACGTAATAGACCAACCTCACGGAACGCACAAGTGGCGGCAGACAAGACAGCTTCCGAATCCTTGGTCGAACTCGGCGGCGGCGGCCGCCTCAGCGACCTTGCCTACCAGCGCATCCTGGAGGGCCTGTTCGAGCGGCGGCTGCCGGCCGGCGCTTTCGTGTCGCAGAACGAGTTGGTGCAGCTCTTAGGCATTCCGGTGGCGCCGCTGCGCGACGCGCTGCGCGTGCTCGAGGCGGAGGGCGTGCTGACCATTCACCCCCGCTCGGGCATCCAGTTCGTCAAGCCGGGGCTAGAGCTGACGCGATCGACCTACCAGTTCCGCACCATCGTCGAGCGCGCCGCGGTGCGAGTCTACGCCGAAACGGCCGATGACGACGAGCTGGCCGAGATCGCCGCCCGCCACAGGGTGGCCATGACGCGGATCGAGAGCAACGGCCTCGATGCCGCAACGATCGCCGAGCTCGAGGCGCTGGAGCAGTTGCTGCACAACTCGGTGATCCACAGCCTCAGCAACCCGCTGATCGAGACCACCTACCGGCGGATGCACAATTACCTGCGGCTGGTCCGTCTCGACCGCAAGCTGACGGTGCCCCTCGCCCTGCGCTCGCTGCGCGAACACATGGAAATCATCACCGCCTGCCAGCAGCGCGACCCCGACAAAGCCGAGGCCGCACTGCAAGCCCACTTCACGGCGGCACTCCAGCGCCACATGGGAATGTTTTAAGCGGAGGGCCAGCGATGGCGCCACCAGCCCATGGTTCGACAAGCTCACCATGAGGGGCGAGGAGAGGCAGCGGGCAATGCAGAGGGCCGTTTCCTCTCGTTCCCCATGCTCTCGTTCCCCATGCTCTCGTAGCCCTCATGGTGAGCTTGTCGAACCACGAGGGCGGGCACCGCCTCCAGGGTCGGCGTTATCCTCACCGCACCGCTGGTGCGTCCGTTCCGCTCAGCGTGCCCGCAAGGCTCACCAGGTTGAGGAACTCCGAGCGATATCCGTCCGGATCCTCTCCGCGCGCCCCGGCCGCCAGGGCCTTGATGTCGGCGTAGCTCATGCTGCCGGCATAGTCGGAGCCCTTGAGCTTTTGCCCGAAGGCGGCGACGGCGGCGGCCCAGCGGGCGTCGTCCGACGCCCTGCCGATATCGCTCACGGCCATGGCTGGTGTCACCGGCTGCTCGATCAGCTGACTGGTGTCGCTCCCCGGCAGCTTGTAGCGGAGCTTGAGGTCGGCGAGTTCGCTGCTCGTCGCCGACGGCGCGATCTGGTTGCCCGACGTCGCCGGCCCATAGCGCAGCGGATCGACCGCAGGGACCCCACCCTGCCCAACCGGCGTAATCTCGTAGAGCGCGGTGACCGTATGCCCGGCGCCGACATCGCCCGCGTCGACCTTGTCGTTGTTGAAGTCCTCGCGGTTGAGGGCCCGCGTCTCGTAGCCGATGAGGCGGTAGGAGGAGACCGTCGCCGGGTTGAACTCGACCTGGATCTTGACGTCCTTGGCGATGGTGTCGAGCGTCGAGCCCGCCTCCTTCACCAGCACCTTTTGCGCCTCCGACAGCGTATCGATGTAGCTCGCATTGCCGTCGCCGTTCTGCGCCAGCGACTGCATCGTCTGATCGTCGAGATTGCCCTCGCCGAACCCGAGCACCGAAAGGCCGATGCCGAGCGCGCGCTTCTGCTTGATGAAATCCTTGAGCTGGTCGGGGTCGGAGATGCCGACATTGAAATCGCCATCGGTGGCAAGGATCACCCGGTTGTTGCCGTCGGTCTTGTGCTCGGCGGCCAGCTGATAGGCGAGTTCGATCCCTTCCGCGCCCGCCGTCGAGCCACCCGCCGAAAGATTGTCGAGGGCCGACATGATCTTGGCCTTGTCGCTTGCGGGTGTGGGCTCAAGCACCACCCCGGCAGAACCGGCATAGGCGACGATCGAAACCGTATCCCTCGCCGAGAGCGTCGATACCAGGAGGCCGAGCGCCCGTTGCAGCAGCGGCAGCTTGTCGGGCTCGTCCATCGACCCTGACGTGTCGACGAGGAACACCAGGTTGGAAGGCTTCCGCGCGGCCGGCGGCGGCTCATAGCCCTTGATGCCGATCTGCATCAGCTCGGTCTTGCTGTTCCAGGGCGTGGGGAACACCGAAACCGTCGGCTTGAACGGCTCACTGGCGCTGGTCGCCGCCGGATAATCGTAGGGGAAGTAGTTGATCATCTCCTCGAGCCGCACCGCGTCCGGCTCGGGGATGCGGCCTTCGTTGAGCGCCCGCCGCACATAGGAATAGGAAGCCGTGTCGACATCGATCGAGAAGGTCGAGACCGGATCGGTCGCGACAGCCTTCTGGGCGGATTCGGTAAAGTTCTGGAACTTGTCGCCGCTGACGCTGGTGGCGGCGCGCGGGCTGATCGCCCCGGACATCGCCATGTGCGTCATCGGCGCCGCCGCTGCGGCCGGACTGGCGGGCATCGGGGCGTTCGCGGCAGGGCTAGGCGACGGCAGCAGGGCAGCATCGGCCGAGGTCGCGGCTTCAGGTGCAGGGGCAAGTTCATCCCGCACTACGCCGCCCACGGGCTGGGCGGGCGGCGCGGGCTCGGCAACAGGCGCAACACTCCCGACGGCGTTCGCCGATTCCTTCCGCATGCCGGCGCGCGCCTCAAGGCTTTCGGTCTTGGCGAGGGCCGCGGGCTTGGCGTCCTTGCCGGCGCTGGGCGCAGTCTGAGCGAGCTTGGGCGCCGGGGCGCTGGCGGGCGGCGCGAGGGGCTGATCCACCGGGGCGGTGACCACCGCAGGCTTGGCCGGGGTCAGGGCGGTGGTGGAATAGAGCTGATAGCCCAGCGGCGCGATGATCAGCAGCGCCAAGGCGGCGGTGCCGGCGGGAACGAGGCGGCGGGTGTCCATGATCCAGTTTCCTTTAAGCGGTGGAACGATGGACTTGAGACGCTCCCAGAGCCGGGATCCTTGGGCACTCGCCGAATGTTTTTTTGCCGCCTCGGCATCGAACGCCGAAAGGCTGGCCTCCACCGCACGGCGGCGCGCCGCGGCGTCGGCCTGCGGAACGCCGAGCCGGTCGAGCTTCGACAGCGGATCGTCGCGCTCGCTCACAGCAGCCCCCTCAAGGCTTTCCTGGCCTCGAATATGTGCCAGGAGACCGTAGCCTCCTTGCACCCCATGATCACCGCGGCCGCGGCGTGCGTCTGCTCCTCCGCGTAAACCAGCAGCACGGCGTCGCGCTGCCTTTCCGGCAGGCGGCGGACGGCGGCCCAGAGCTGGCCGAGCGCGGCCTCGTCTTCCTGGTCGGCCGCCTGCTCGCCGGGGCTGACCAGCGCCAGCGCCATCACCTGACGGCTCCGCCGTCCCCGCGCCCGCTGCGTATCGCGGACGGCATTCAGCGTCACCCGGTAGAGCCACGTGCCGAACGAGGATCGGGCATCGAAACCGGCAAGGGCGGTGGCGAGCTTCACGCAGACATCCTGTGCAATATCCTCGGCATCGGCCCGGCTGCCGCTCCATTTGTAGGCCGTGCGATAGATGAGGTCATAGTGCCCCTCGACGAGCCGGCCGAACGCACTCCGATCGCCGCGCTGCGCCGCCGTGACGAGGCGAGCGACATCCGGCAAGCCGGACGCCCTACCCTCCCCCGCTGCTGCCACTTCCGGCGCTGACGCCAAGCGCGATGCCCCAACGTGCTGTTTTGAACCTTTGACGCGCCGCCATGGCCGATCCTTGGCCGCTGCAAGAGATTTTTTCGCGGGCCGGGATGGCGCCGGCCCCGGCGGCGGATTATCTCTGCGCCATGGCCGACACCGACAAGCCCCAGGGGCTGCTCAAGACCCGCATCTTCATCCTGATCTTCTTCGGGGCCGCGCTACTGCTGTCGATCACGACGATCCTCGGCACCTGGGATGAGCAGAAGAACGGCGTCATCGACCCGAGCCAGGGCAACAGCCCGCTGACGACGACCCCGACCCAGTCGCACTGACGTGACCGTCAGCTGGCCGGCCACCCTGCCGACCAGGCGCCTCGTGCTGCGTTCGACCCGACCGGCAGATGCCGACCGCGCCATCGAGATTCGGCAAAACTGGGCCGTTGCCCGCAATCTCGCTCGCGCCAGTTTTCCGCCGGATGCCGACCGCATGACGGCTTGGTTCGCCACGCACGAGGCCGAGTGGCGCGCCGGCACTGCCTATCGCTTCGCCATCGAACATCGGGAGTCGGTGATCGGCATCATCGATATCGATGACGTCTCGGAGGGCGAGGGCGAGCTCGGCTACTGGCTCGACGAGGCTGCATGGTCGCAGGGCTTTGGCACCGAAGCCGCCCGCGCCATCCTCGGCTTCGGCTTTCATGACGTAGGCCTCGCCTCGATCCGCGCAAGCCACGCAGCCGACAACCTCAACTCCGGCCGCATCCTGGCGCGGCTGGGCTTTGTCCACATCCGCGACGTAACGATCGAGTCGCTGTCCCGCGGCACCCGGATCGTGTCGCGGCGCTATCGGCTGGGGCGAGAAAGTTGGACGGCTACGGGCTAAACCGCCGCCGTTCGGGCCACAGCCGCCCACTCAGCCCTACCCCAGCGCCACCGGCACCGCTTCCGCGATGAACCCGCCGCCCAGCACTTCGGACGTCTCGCTCTCGTCGGCGTAGAATACGCAGGCCTGGCCGGGCGAGATGCCGTATTCGCCGGCGATCAGCGTCACCACCACTTCGCCGTCCTGCACCCCGATCACCGCCTGCTGCGGCGGGCGGGTGGAGCGGACCTTGACCTCGATCGGGGCGCCGTTGCCGCCGGCGAGCGCGGCGAGCGGGTCGCTGCCGAGCCAGTTGACGTCGCGCAGGCGGACGGTGTGCGTCCTGAGCGCCTCGCGTGGGCCGACCACGACGCGGCCGCTCTTGTGCTCGAGGCGGACGACGTAGAGCGCTTCGGCCGCCGCGATGCCGAGGCCACGGCGCTGGCCGATGGTGAAATTGATGATCCCGTCGTGCCGGCCGAGCACGCGCCCATCGACATGGACGATCTCGCCGCCCGCATGCGCCTCGGGGTGCATCTTGCGGATGATGTCGGCGTATTTGCCCTGCGGCACGAAGCAGATGTCCTGGCTGTCGTGCTTGTCGGCCACGACGAGCCCCATCTCGTGCGCCAACGCGCGGACTTCCGGCTTGGTCATGCCGCCGAGCGGGAAACGCAGGAAATCGAGCTGCGTCTGCGTCGTCGCGAACAGGAAATAGCTCTGGTCGCGATCGCCATCGACGGGGCGGAACAGCCGGCGCCTGCCGTCGACCTGCCGGGTCTGCACATAGTGGCCGGTCGCCAGCACGTCGGCGCCGAGGTCCTGTGCCACTTCCATCAGGTCGACGAACTTGACGCTCTGGTTGCAGGCGATGCACGGCACCGGCGTCTCGCCCTGCCGGTAGGCATTGGCGAACGGGGCGATCACCGCCTCGCGGAAGCGCTGCTCGTAGTCGAGCACATAGTGGGGGATGCCGAGGGCGGAGGCGACGCGGCGCGCGTCGTGGATGTCCTGGCCGGCGCAGCACGCGCCCTTGCGGTGCACGGCCTCGCCATGGTCGTAGAGCTGCAGCGTGACCCCGACGACGTCATAGCCCTGCCGGGCCAGGAGCCCGGCCACGACCGAGCTGTCGACGCCGCCCGACATCGCGACGACGACGCGCGTGTCCTCGGGCCGCTTGTCGATATCAAGCGAATTCATGT
>Ga0209233_1000361_pt1 | contig 41432 bp, 38 predicted proteins | sample AraplaCL_Cvi_mCL_FD_184269 | JGI IMG/M metagenome (GOLD analysis project Ga0209233, IMG submission 184269) | Arabidopsis root microbial communities from the University of North Carolina, USA - plate scrape CL_Cvi_mCL (SPAdes) (version 2) | ecosystem: Host-associated > Plants > Roots > Endosphere...
GCGATCTCTCGGTTGCCGAGGCGAATCGTCCTCGAGTCGAAACAACATAAGATGTCGAACGCTCGAGAAATCACTTGAATAACCCCGAAAACGGATGAATCGCTAGAGGCGTCATTTGAGTACCTGGATCGCTGTACCATGGCCCGCACACTGTCCTGTAAGAATGATCGACACTTTCAACGAGGTGACTTGTTCCCTTAACCCGTCGTGCCGCGGCAGAACGCTGCACCCCACTTTGGGCGCGCCCGGAGCAGCCTCGCCGGATGCAAAGTCGGAAGTCCGTCCCTTATCAGCCTCGCGCAACGGCTCTAGGCCGCTTCCTGTCCGGCAATCCCCATTACCATGGCGACTACCTAGAAGAACGGCTTTCGCAGCTGTGAAATCTTTTTTATCTGTATGAAAACCGGGGGGCAGATGTCCAGAGAGGCTATCAAGACCGCAAAGCGGTTGTTCGAGATCCTGGAATACTTCGACGAAGTGCAGCGCCCTTTGAGTCTAAGAGAGGTTGCTCACCGTTTCGACTATCCGGTTTCGAGCGCATCGGCCGTCCTGAAGAGCATGGTCATGCTCGGATATGTGGACTTCGATCGCTATTCCCGCACGTATATGCCAACGATGCGGATCGTCCAATTGGGGCAATGGGTTCAAGGTGCTCTATTCGGGGAGCGCGGCATCCTGGCGTTGGCCCACTACCTCAATCGGGAAACCGAAGAGACGGTCAACATAGCCACGCAGAGCGATTTGTACCTCCAGTACATTCACATTCAGCCGTCGCCACAGACGATCCAGGCTGCAATCAAGCCCGGAACCATTCGTCCCCTTGCCCGATCGGGGCTCGGCTGGATGCTTCTCAGCGCTCGATCCGACGAAACGATCGAAAAGCTCGTGCGACGCATAAACTTCGAGGAAGAAGACCGGAAGAAGAAGATAGACCTCAAGGAGCTGATGAAAAGGGTGCAGAAGATACGGAAGGACGGCTACGTCGTTTCGCTTCATACGGTGACGGAAGGCGCCGGCATCATCGGCATGTTGCTTCCTGTGCGTCGTCACGGCCGGATACTTGCAGTCGGTGTCGCCGGGCCGGCAGATCGTCTCGTTGCCAACCGAGCTCATATCGTTAGATGCCTTCGCGAGGGGATCGATAAGTTCGTGTCGAAAGAAAGCTAGTTACGCAGGGCTTGGATGGTTTTCACATATCTATAAATGCTTTTGTCTTTCTGTAATTGCTGGATTTAGCGTCGCATCGTGATCATGCTCCGCCGTATTCCGTGGTGCGATTCCACGGGAAATAAGAAGACTTAGCAGGGCGCGAAATGATCGAGGAGGGACGCCATGGCAATGAAGGCGTACATCACAGCCGTTGCTTTCTCAGTACTCGGCTTCTTCGCCGGCACGCCTGCGGAGGCCGGCGGAAGCTACGACACGGGCGCAAGCGACACCTCGATCAAGCTCGGGCAGACGATGCCGTACTCGGGACCTGCATCGGCCTATTCGGCGGTCGGCCGAGCCGAAGAAGCCTATTTTCGGATGCTGAACGCTAAGAATGGAGTCAACGGGCGAAAGGTCGAATTGATAAGCCTGGATGATGGCTACTCGCCGCCGAAGACAGTCGAGCAGGTGCGACGTCTAGCAGAAAGCGAGGAGGTCTTCGCCTTGTTCTCTATCCTGGGCACTGCGCCAAACATAGCAGTCCAGAAGTATCTCAACGCGAAGAAAATTCCTCAGCTGTTTCCATCCAGCGGGGCAAGTCGGTGGAACGACGTCAAGAGGTTTCCGTGGACGACGGGTTCTCTGCCGACCTACCGGACGGAGGGGCGGATCTATGCCAAATGGATCGTGACGACGAAACCGGATGCCAAGATCGCGGTCATAACTCCGAATGATGATTCCGGTCGCGATTATCTCGCCGGCTTCAAGGAGGGGCTCGGAGAGCGCGTCAACCAGATCGTGGCGGAGGCCGTCTACGAGACGACCGATCCGACCATCGAATCTCAAATTGTGAAATTCAAGACGGCCGGCGCGGACGTACTTTTCAACGAATGCACTCCGAAGTTCGCTGCGCAAACAATACGCAGGGCTGCCGAGCTCGGTTGGAAGCCGCAGATGATACTGCCGAGCGTCTCCAATTCCGTCGGAGCGGTCCTGACACCGGCTGGGCTGGAGAATTCGATTGGTATCGTCACAGGAACTTACCTGAAGGATCCGACTGACCCTCGTTGGGCGGACGATAAGGGCATGACGGAGTGGCGCAGTTGGATGAAGACCTACAATCCGAGCGCCGACCCCGCCGATACACTCAACGTCCTGGGATATACGCTCGCTCAAATGATGGAGATTGTCTTGCGACAGTCCGGCGACGACCTCACAAGGTCGAACCTCATGCGGCAGGCCCAATCTCTAGATCACGTAGAGCTGCCGATGCTGCTGCCCGGGATAACGCTCAATACCTCGCAGGAGCAGGTGACCCCAATCAAACAACTGCAAATGGCTCGTTTCGATGGCAAATCGTGGGTGCTCTTCGGCGACGTCATCAACGAGTAACCAGCCTGAGGGCGAGCTACCAGCAGCTCGCCTTCGCGACCAATGATCAGGGTTTGACAATGGACGAGCCGACCGGCCCGCTCAAGGGCATACGAGTTATCGATCTTACGAGCGTTCTCTTCGGTCCATATGCAACCCAAATCCTTGGCGACTGGGGAGCTGAAGTCGTCAAGGTTGAGCCGCTGTCAGGCGATGTGTGGCGGTACGCAGGGCATTTTCGCAACCGCGGCATGAGCGGACAGTTCATGGCCGTGAACAGAAACAAGCGTAGCTTGGCTCTGGATCTGAAGCACAGCGAGGGCAAGGGTGTCCTGCGTAGGATGATCTCCATGTCCGACGTCTTGGTCACCAACGTGCGGCCTGCTGCCTTGGAGCGACTAGGATTCGGCTACGAGGGCTGCCAAAAGACCAACCCTCGCCTGGTGTACGCGGCGGCCACCGGGTTCGGGCAGAACGGCCCATGGGCGAAGCGGCCGGCCTTCGACGAGATCGTGCAGGCGGCCTCTGGGTTGGCATCCTCGGTCGGAACGGATGATGAGCCGGCGTTCGTGCCCAGCCTGATCGGCGACAAAATCTGCGGAATGATGCTTGCAGCCGCCGTATCCGCCGCGCTTTTTCGTCGCGAACGCGCCGGACATGGGCAGATGGTCGAGGTGCCCATGCTCGAGACGGTGGCGGCATTCAATAGCATCGAAATGCTCGGTGGCCACGCGTTCGAACCTCCGATCGGTCCGGTCGGGTACAAGCGCATGAAAGAGCGACGTCCAATGCGCACCAAGGATGGTTGGCTGACGATGTTGCCCTATTCGGCAGATAATTGGTGCGACTTCTTCAAGGCAGTCGGGCGGCCGGAACTAATCGAAGAGCTGTCGGTTCGCGATCCGGTGCTACTATCCGCCAATATCGACAAGGTCTACGCGAGCATGAGCGAGATCGCTCCGTCCCGTACGACGGCTGAATGGGAGGAGTTGCTTCTCGATCTCGATGTGCCGCACGCGGCCTTTACCAGACTGACCGCGCTCGGGGAGCAACCGCATTTACGGGCGGTCGACATGTTTCCGGAGTTGGATCATCCGAGCGAGGGAAGGATCCGGCAGGCGCGTCCGTCCGCAATGTTTTCCGAGAATCCGCCGGGCGTTCACCGGGCGGCTCCGCGCCTAGGCGAGCATTCGCACGAAGTCCTGCGTGAACTTGGTTACAGCGATTCCGAAATCGAGGACTTGGTCGACTGCAAGGCGGTAGCCATCAATGGCTGAATTCAATTTCGGAACACGCGTGATCTTCGAGAACGGAGCGCGAGCACGACTTCAGCAGGAGCTTCGCTCGGTTTCGATCAATCGTCCACTCATTGCCACCGACGAGGGATTGTTTCGCGCCGGGATTGTGGCCGAGGTGCTCGCAGGTCTCGGCAACGAAATATCTCCGATCGTGTTCGATGCTGTGCTCGAGAATCCCACCGAATTCGCCGTCGAACAGGCGGCCAACCTATTCGCGGATCAGGGCTGCAATGGCATCGTCGGTCTGGGTGGTGGCTCTCCGATGGATTTGGCCAAGGCGTTGGCGGTACGCGTTGGAGATGGTCAATCACTCGCGCGTCGCGCATTTCACGTTTGCGGCTGGAATCCGCCCGGGCTGCCTTCCGTACCTCCCTTGATCCTCATGCCCACCACTTCGGGCACGGGCAGTGAGGTCAGCCGTGGCGCGGTATTGACCTTCAAAGACGGTAGAAAGTCCGGGATTCTCTGCATCGGCATTGTTCGGCTTGCGTTGTGCGACCCAGAATTGACCTACGACTTGCCTGCTCACCTGACCGCTGCGACTGGTATGGATGCAATCAGCCACTGCGTGGAGGCGTTTAGCTCTCCTACGGTCAATCCACTTGCGGACGCGATCGCGCTCGACGGTTTGCAAAGGCTGGTCGCCAGTATCGAGACGGCAACGCTTGGACGCAGCGCCGCAGCCCGCTGGGATATGATGCTCGGGTCGCTGGAAGGGGGGATGGTGCTTCAAAAGGGAATCGGGGCAATACATGCGCTGTCTCATCCTCTGGGTGCCAGTGGCATCCATCATGGATTGTTAAACGCGGTGCTTCTGCCTCACGTCCTGAGTTGGAACGCGACTGCCCTTACCGATAAATTGCCGCGTTTGCGACAGGCGGTTGGACTACAGCCGGATGCCGAACTCGCGCCGTTTTTTTACGGCCTGCGAGAAAGGCTGGGGTTGCCCGGCAAGCTGCGCGATCTCGGTCTCGATCGCTCGGCCCTACCAACTTATGCTGAGCAATCAGTGGCCGACTCATCGCAGAGCAACCCGCTTCCGATGCGTGCAGAGGACTATCTCTCCATCCTGTCGGCCGCGTGGTGAAGGACGGCAAAAAAGCGAAAAACGCCGATTCATTTCAATTTACCGGCGGGAATAGCTGACGCCAGTCGATAGCCGCGAGAATGGCAATCCCTGGGCCTGAGCAATCGGATCATCGCGAGCGGACGGGCTGTGGGCGCCTTTGCTGGTCCGATGGCAAGGTCATTTCGCAAATAAAGCCCGTTTTCTTTCGCCGAATTCGCCCATAAGAGGGGGATGGGAAATGAGCCGTGCAGCAGAGCGTGTCGGTATCGCAATAGCGTTCGAGAAATGCGCGTCGTGTCCGAGCAGCTTGGATCGGATCGAAGTCAAATCTTGGAGACAGATCGGGATGGAGTGTTTGCAGGGGCGAGTGCATTAAGTCTCCGCTAAAGACCGCCTCGTCCTTGTTGCGGCCGACCATCAGCGCAATATGCCCAGGCGTATGGCCGGGAGTAGGCAATATGCGGAGATGATCCCCCACTTGAAAATCGTTCTCAACGACATCCGCGCGACCTGCCTCGACGATCGGTAACACGCTGTCTTCGAAGACTGGTTCGGGCGTCTTGGCGTTCATTGTCGTCCAGTGATCAAGCTCGGCTTTGGAAAACACATACCTCGCATTGGGGAAAGTCGGCTTCCATCGCCCCCCGTCGAGCCGAGTATTCCAACCGACGTGATCGACGTGCAGATGGGTGCACATGACGATGTCGATGTCCTCGACGTCGAGGCCCGCTTTGCGCAACGCCGTCATGTAGGTGTTGTCGGTCTTCATGTGCCAAGTTGGATACTTCGGCCGCGGCTTGTCGTTGCCCACGCAGGTGTCCACGAGAATGTTATGATGAGGCGTCTTGATGACGTACGACTGAACGCAGACCCGCACCGCATCTTGATCGTCCAGCGCGCCTACTTTCCGCATCCAGGAACGGTTCTCGTCAAGCACCTCAGAAGTTAATTCGGGAAACATTGCGAGCGCCGGCAGAAACGGTCCTTCAGACTCGATGATGCGGTAGATCGTCAAATCTGCGGTTCTAAACGCGAGGCTCATGGCTCTTTCCTTCTTAGGCGGACCTGATTGGTTTTTGGGACAGTCCGTTTATTCGGGCGCGACTGGTAACGTTCGCGCGCCGAGGAGCTATTCCGCACGCTCGTAGCTTTTCGTGGTTGCGCAACGTTGCTCGTTTGAACAGCTTAATCACTGGCTCCCCATGAGGTCGGCATGCAAACACCGAAGCAATCTTGCGATCCATTTCCGGAAGCCTAATTTTTGATAATTTTACCGTCCACTGTTTTCAAAGAGGGCGGGCATTTTCAAGAATGTAAATTTCATCGAAGGATCCCGCGCCATTTCCGTTTCGGTAGGAGAGTGAGTTTTCCTTCTACTCAGGCCAGAATAGAGCCGCTGACAGACGTAACCACGCTTCTGCAGCGCTGGGACCGTTGTAGTTGTTTTGGGATTCCGGCCCCAGGCGCTGCGGTGGCTACCGGCTGAATTGCGACTTGGTCGCGACGGCAGCGGCAACGGAGCTGAGAGACATGAAGCGGCGGGGACAACTCTCCAGGGGCAACATCATGACTGATGAGGGCGGCATTGTTTCCGGCCTACACCGGCCGGCTCGCAAGCTCGCGACGTGTCGTGGACCCTCGAAGTCGACTTTTCGCAGATCCTTCGAAGACACGTCGGTGAGCGCTTTCGTATCGGAATGCCATAGCGCAACGATGTCTGGCGCTCGATCGGACGTCGATGTTACTCTACCTTGAGCTTCAGCAGCCCATCGATTCCGAAAGCCTGATAGAGGCCTGCGGTAACCTGTGCGAGTTGCTGGTTCATCATGGTGACCGGTTCGGCCATGCCGACGAAATCAACTACAGTCCGCGCCGGGCGGGCTCCCGCGGGCGTCTCGATCAGCGAGACGATAGCAGCTGCCACTTTGGCCGGGTCTTGCTCCGGTTTCGCATCGAGAAACGCCCGGTACTCTGCGAGGGCCTGTGCGGGGAGGCTGGCGAACTCGCCGTAGCCCTCCAGGCAGTCGGCATCATCGGGATGGATCAAATTGCCGATCCAACTCGTCTTGAAGCCACCGGGTTCGACCAGCACGACATCCACACCGAGCTGCGACAACTCCGCACGATAGGTATCGCTGAGAGTTTCCACGGCGTATTTCGTCGCGCTGTAGGGGCCGTAGAACGGCATCGACAATCGTCCGAGAAGGCTGGAGATGTTGATGACGAGGCCAGCGCCTTGTCTGCGGAAAGTCGGCAGAGCAGCGCGCATCATCCGGTGAAGACCCACGACATTTATATTGAAGAGGCGCAACATCTGATCTGCGGTAAACCCCTCGCTCAGCCCGTGTGTTCCTGTCCCGGCTACGTTGACCAGCACATCGAGACCGCCCAACGTCGCGATAGCGGCCTCGGCTCCGTTAGAGACGCTTGTATCGTCGGTTACGTCGATTTCCATCACAATCGCACCGGAGCCGCGCAGTGCGGCCGCCGCATCGGCGTTCCGTCCCTCGAGATCGCGCATGGTCGCGACCAGCCGATGTCCCTGCGTCAGCAGAGCTCTCGCCGTGAGATCCCCGAAAGCGCCGTTGGCGCCAGTCATCAAAATCTTCATGTTCATCACTTCTTTCCGCGAGTACCTCTCGTCGGCTCAGATATCGCTGTTGCTTAATTCGGAACAATGAGCCAGCGTAGAACGCATGGTTTTCGATGTTAGAACGATCGATTTCATGGAGCTGCAGGTCTTCGCCGCCGTTGCTCGTCACGGTGGTATCACTGCTGCCGCAGATGCCCTGGGAATCTCGAAATCGACTGTGTCACTCCAAATCACGCGGCTTGAAGATCGATTGGGCACGCGCCTTCTCGTGAGGAGTTCGCGTAGGGTTGCCCTGACTCGGGAAGGGGAGCAGGTGCTGCCCCGCGTCCAATCACTCTTGGCGGAAGCAGAGAACCTTCTAGACGAGGCCAGCCGAGCGAGCGCTGCTCCACGTGGAATTGTTCGTATCGCAGTGTCGCCGCCTTTGGGCGGTGCGATGCTCGAGTTGCTAGTCCCTGCGCTTCGAGACCGCTACTCCGATGTTTCGCTGATCGTGGTTCCAAGCTATGAAATGGACGATCTCCAAGATCCATCATTTGATTTTGCTATCCGCGTTGGACGGATACAGGACGACACACTGATCGCGAACAAGATAGGCGAGTTTTCGCGGATCCTCGTTTGTGCACCCTCGTACCCGCTGGCTGGGGCAAATTCCCTTGAATTGTTGAGAAAAGAAGATCTTCTGGCATTTGGAGGTCGAGTCAACCAACGGAAGTTTGCAGCGCAAGAGATCGGGCTTGACCTAGATCCGCAGTTCTTTATCGCTGACTTCGACGTGCTCGTGCGATTATCTCGCGCCGGCTATGGAATCGTTGAAGTTCCCGACTTCATGGTTCGCACCGATATAGCCGAGGGCCGACTGGTGCGAGTCCTGCCCGATTGGCGGTCGGCAACACTCGACGTCATGCTCGCTTATCGTGTGGGCGCATCGCGGATCAACAGAGTAGCGTCAGTCCTCAAAGAAGTCGAATGGGCTGTGACAGCTGTGCTTCAGGGTGGGACCCAAACTCTAGAGAATCGGGTAAAGCTAGACAATCAAAGCGTAAGCGAGGCTCCAACGGCTCGGTTTAGAAAGGCTTCTAAAGCTCCGTATTCCGCGCGCGGATAGTTGCCGCGGTGCCGATGAGCCCAATGCGGATAGGCTCGACTTTTTTCAACGCGAAGTCTTCAAAAACGCCTCGTTAGAGATGCCTTCCGAACGTTATACCGCGTTCGGTCAGCTCGATATCATGGATGTCCGGCGCGGCACCACTGAGACAGGCTCCGCATCGGCTAAGGTGCTTGCCGCCGCGCAGGCGCTCTGGCGCGACAGAAGAGCTCAACAGTCAAGCCGCCGCGTTACGTCAGCGCAGCCTAGGTATTGGCCATACCATTGAGCATCACGATCGCGGATCCTTCGCCGCCGACAAATAGTGAATGCGCGCCCCGGTTTGCCTGGCTGTATCGGTGGGAAAGCCGTGATGCCCTCCAGGGCTATCTCGGACAGCCGGGATCAGGGAGACGACGGCGATGTCAGCGTCCGATCAAAGCGCGCACCTGTTGCCGGCGCAACCAGAGCACCGCCCCGCTCAGTGCCAGCAATATGAGCGCCGACGCTGGATTGTCGCCGATTACCAGATCCGTGAACGCCGCTCCCGCCATCACGCAGGCGAACAACAGAGCACCCCAGACGCTCGCGAAAGGTACAAGCACGAGCAAGCCGCCGACGATCTCGAGAAAGCCCGCCACGAAGCGAAACCACTGGCCCACCGCGATCTGCTCGAAGATCGCGACCATCGGAGGCGACCCCGCGAGCCTCGCGGCTCCAGCCGCAACGAAGGCGAACGCCGGCAGGATACGGATGATCCAGTCGGCAGCTCGTTCGATCGTCCACGAGGTGCCTGCCAGAGCGTTTTCGAGCGAACTGGACACCGGCTCGCGTCAAGAAAACGCGTCAGAACAAGTATCGAGAGCCCCGTTCCGTTTACATCGGAACGGAAAAGGCTCTGGTGATGAAGGGGCGGCGCTCATCGCGTTGCCCTCAGAGCCGGAGCCAACCGCCGTCGACCACCAGCGTCTGGCCGGTGACGAAGCGGGCGTCGTCGCTGGTGAGGAAGGCAATCGGCCCGGCGATGTCGGCAGGCGTACCGAGGCGCTTGATCGCCTGCTGCATATAGACCTGCGCCTTCTGCTCGTTGGGCATGCCGCTCGCGCCCTCGGTATCGGTGATACCGGGATGAACCGCGTTGACGATGATGTTGTCGGCGGCGAGTTCGCTGGCGAGCGCGCGGACCAGACCGACGACGCCCATCTTGGACGTGATGTAGTGAGAGAAGCCAAAACCAGGCGGCGTCACCATGCCGACCGCGTCGGAGCCGATCGCAACGATCGAGCCGCCGCCCACCTTCCTCATGAGCGGCACGATAGCACGTGCGCCCATGAGGTGGGCGTCGAGGTTGAGCGCCATCACCGAACGCCAGGCCTCCGGCGTCATCTGCTCCAGCGTCGCCATCGGATAGGCCCCGGCGGCGTGAACGAGTATGTCCGTACGGCCGAAAGTTCTTTCCACCGCGCTTGCGACCTTGGCCCAGTCGGCTTCGCTCGTGACATCAGCCGCGATTGCGATCGCGCCATGACCGATCGCGTCAGCCACATCGGCGGCGTCCGTGCGATTGACGATGACAACTTTAGCTCCGCGCTTGGCAAGCAGGTCCGCCACGCCCCGGCCGATGCCTTGGCGGCCGCCGGTGACGATCGCCACCTTTCCTTCGTGAGTGCTCATTCTTATACTCCTATTTGAGTTTGAGAGGTGGCGAGCGCGCGCAGTCGCGGCTCGCCAATTTCCGACAGCATGTCGGTATGGTGTGGCGACCAGCCGAGTGCCGCACGGCTTGCCGCGTCGCGCACCCGGCTTGACACGCTCATGATCAGCGCGCCGAACTCGCCCCAGATATCGGCCGCTTCAGCCATGCTGACACTGCGGGTCGGAACGCCGAGATCGCGGGCTACGGCTTCGGCGATCCACCGGTTGGGGGTCTCTCCGGCGACCGCATGGTAGAGCGCTCCGGCCTCGCCCGACTGCAGCGCTCGGGCGAAGAGGTCCGCGATATCGTCGATGTGGACATTGCCGTAGGTCGCCAAGCCGTCGCCCACATAGCAGGCAGTCCCGGTCACGGAGACCGAGCGATAGACCATCGGCACATGGCCGTGGTCGCCCGGTCCCCAGATGAGCGGCGGACGCACAACCATCGCCCGCACGCCCTGCCGGGCGGCGGCGCGCACGCGCCGTTCCGTCTCCACGCGGGCGATAGCAAGCGTCTCAGGCGCGAACACGTCTTCTTCGGCAAAGCTGTCCGCGCTCCAGGCGCCAGCAGTTCGTTGGCAGAGCACGCCAGATCCCGACAGGAACAGGAGGGTCTTTCTACTGCCGGTTAGCGCTTCCAGCAGACCAGCAACCGCCTGTTGTTCGGCTAACGGAGCGATTTGGGCCGCATAGATAACCGCATCCGCTCCGCGGGCCGCAGCCAGAATCGGCGAGGGATCAGTTTCGATATCGCCGCTGACTGATGTGATGCCGGCCTCGGCGAGCTGCGCCGCTTTGATGTCGCTTCGCGCCAGCCCACTTACGCGATGGCCACTTTGAACAAGACGGCGGGCGATGGCACCACCGACGAAGCCAGTGGCTCCTATGACGAGAACATGGGTCAAGCTCGGAATCTCCTTGAAGGGAGCACTACGAACTGTTCTTCTCTCCAAGAAGCCTATATATTTAGATACCATCCATCGTCTGGACCGATACATTGCTCGACGGCGTTTCTCTCGATCACTTGCGCACCTTCGTCGCCGCCGCCGATCAGGGCAGCTTCTCGGCTGCGGGACGCGCTCTGGGACGAGCGCAGTCGGTGGTCAGCCAGTCGATCGCGAATCTGGAGGCGCAGCTCGGTGTGTCGCTGTTCGAGCGGGTGGGGCGTTACCCGCAATTGACGCCGCACGGCGCCAATTTGCTGGGCGATGCGCGCCGCATAGTGAACGATGCCGAAGGATTGAAAGCGAAGGCGCAAAGCTTTTCCGCCGGACTCGAGCCGGAGCTTTCGATTGTCGTCGACGTCATGTTCCCACAAGGCTGCCTCACCGATGCCCTCGCCGGTTTCAAGAAGCGCTTCGCTTCGACACCCCTCCGCCTCCATGTCGAGGCGCTGGGCGCGGTCGCTCAGATGGTGCTCGACGGCCGATGTGGTCTGGGCATCACGGGAACGCTTCCCTTCGCGCCGCCGGGCGTGGCGACCGAACGCCTGTTCAGCGAAAAAATGGTGACGGTTGTCGCACCGGGTTCACCGCTTGCATCATCCAAGGGGCCGGTCACGCTGCGGGAGGTGTTGGACGAAACCCAGTTGGTGCTGAGCGACCGCTCCTCAAGGACGGATGGGATCGACTATGGCGTGCAGGGCAAGAACATCTGGCGTCTGGCCGATCTCGGCGCCAAGCATGCCTTCCTTCGCGCCGGCCTGGGCTGGGGGCACATGCCTCATTGGATGGTGGCCGATGATCTGGCGAGCGGTCGGCTTCTGAGCATTGAGCTTGAAGGTCCCTCGGCAGGTTTGATGCCATTTCAGGCAATATATTCGACAGATCAGCTTCCGGGCCCCGCCGGCCGATGGCTGCTTGGACAGTTCTCCAATACGCGTTCTGGCTGAGGCACTCGGGTCGTTAAGAGGCAAGAAGACTGGAGAACCACATCAACGCGACTGACGCTGATCAGGTGAGCCTAGCTTCCACATGATCTCCTCCGGTTTGTGCCGGCAGCTTCGACGACCTGGGCGAAGAGCGGGGCCCGGTCACAGGGGAGACGATTAGTCCTTTCACCATTCCCAAGCGCCCAGCAACAAGTGTTCACCAGACCCAATTAAAATCGATCATCTGTGGCGCCAGCCATTGATCAGTTACAATCGAAATGTCCGCAAAGACGATCCTTTGGGCCTGCGCTATCGCCGGTGCGATGCCATCCGTTGCGTCGCGCGCCGCCGATGAAGGAGGAAGATGCCGCGGCAACCAAGGAGAAGTGTTACCGGCTTGCGCCTCAACGGCGCCGGCATCACCCTTCTTTCTCGTTCGCGAGGACCTGCGGGAAGGATCGCTCATCCACATCGAGTAGGACGACGCCACCGCGGGCGACCACACAATCTGAGACGGGCACCCCACAGCGAAACTTGATCTACCCCGGCCCAATCATCGGCGAGAAGTTGTCCAGTAACATTCTGGGTGAGGCAATGCGCTCTAAGCCCGGGGACCGGCGTCCAAAAACTTGCCCGCGGTTCACGTTTATGAGTTGTCGGCCCGGCTTTGTCCGCGGCGCAGCAGACGCGGTGTGATGGGACCAAATATAGTCGCGCTCGCCGCGGCGGGAGGTTAGCTCGAGGTTCGACTCGAGCTTCAAAGAATTCGTGGAGCCGCCGGCCACTACCGGACCTGCGCGACTGCAGCCAGGCGGCCTCTCAGTTCGAAGGCAACCGACTCGCGATAAAGTGCGTGACTTTGGGGGCGCTGCTGGCGTCAAACCGGAGGATGGCGTCCTGAACGACTTGGTCTGCGTTCGTGACCCGTTGATGCTGCCTGAGGTGCTCGAGCCAGGATGCGACCATGAAGGTTTCGAGGAAGCGGCCCTCCTGGGCGGCGTCCTCGAAGACGTCCCAGAAGTAGGCGCCGTCGCGTCGTCTCTGTCGGCTCAATTCCATAAGAGCCGACAGGAACGCGTCGCGCTTCTGCGTGTCGATGAGGTACTCGACCGTGACGAGCACGGGGCCGCGATCGGGGTCGGACTCGATGGCGAGCATGGGGGCCGGCCAATGCATCGATGGTGCAAGATCAAATCCCGCGCCGGCCTGAAGTTTCCAGCGCCACGTCGCGACGATGCCTGCTATGGCGCCTGCGGCCGAGATGAAATGCGTGACCGGCAAGCCCAGACTCGATGCAAGCTGTCCCCACAACGCGCTGCCGGCCGTCATCGCGCCGAAGAAGACGGTGACGAACATGGCGAGTCCCCGGCCGCGGACCCAGTCGGGCAGGGAGACCTGAACCGAGACGTTGATGGTTGCGAGGACGGCGATCCACGAGATCCCGGCGATCAGGCATGCTGCAATCCCGACCGCAGCGTTGTGGGCAATGCCGAGCAGAACCAGGCAGAGCGCCGTGCCGGCCGTGCCGGCAGCGACCAGTTGGTCGGGACCGAGCCTCTTCATCCACGAAAGGGCGAAAGGTAACGGCGGTACGCTTGGGGCTGGGGAAGCAATCGACGGTCCGGGACTACCAAGCCGCCCAGCTTCGCTGGCGGCTTCTTTTTTGATTTTGATCGAAACTCAGGAGGCGTTGACTCTAGCGCGTTCGCGCGCTTCATGGCGACGCTCCCGGCGCTCTCGGCGACGCTTGGCACGATCGGCGGGCTGCCGCAGAGGAGGAACGTCCCTTGCGACCACCATTGCGGCTGCAGTCTCCTCGATCACCGACGCCTGGCGCGGCTCGGGTGCAGCAGGGCGGGCTTCCATGAACTCAAGCGCCGCCCGTCCTTTCTTCCAACCGCCGCTGGTGCGTTCGACCAGCCCCTGTGACCAGATGTCGAGATCCGGAACCCGCGCCGCGAGGCGTCTGGTCCGGTCCGCCCAATCGCGTCCGCTGGTCGCCAGGATGGCCATGTCCCTCTTGAGGTCCTCCATCACGGCAAACCCGTCCGGATATGCCACCAGGATCTTGAGGACGGTCACCTGGAAGTTCACGCCCGCTCCTCCGGATCAGCGCCACATGGTAGGCACGTGCGAGAGGGCATCGCGACCGACCTGCTTGAGAGTCTCTGGAGAAACCTCTCCCTTGACAGCGGCCTCCAAAATATTCGACGCGACGTGGGTATGCGCTCCGATTTTGCGCTGCGAGATGCTTTCACAGACTTCGTCGAGGACCGCGCGTAATAGCGCGGTCGTGGCAGTATCTAACATGAAATGCCTCCATACGGGAAAGTCTCAAGTTAGCGCGGCCTTTTCGTCAATGGGATTCAGGAAAGCTAATTTCCCGAAAAATATGGGTCCTTGTGGCTTGGCAAACAATGGGTGGAGCGAGGAGCGCGCTGGGGGCAGCCAGGCTGCCGCCGCGAGCCCTGGGTCAATGCCGACAGCCTTGACCAAGGCGCGCCCGGCAATGATCTGAGACGCCGACGCAGAGAGGATCGTTTGCGGAACAGATCATGTCGCGGACAAGCGCCCTGGAGTATTCCGCCGCACCTTCGATGCGCTGATTGGCTCGAAGGCGCTCCCCCAGGAGGCGCCTCGTCGACTTCACGTGCCCTTTCGTTTACCGCGCAACCACCGATTCATAGAGGATGGCTCCTTGCGCGCCAGTTCAGGGAAACAATTTCTCCGCCTTCTCCCGAAGGGCGCTCAAGGATTCGGCGTAAGGAAGCGCGCCGTAGCTCACACGGGCGACGCCAACTTTCGCGAGCTCATCGTTCGACGGCACGCCATCCATAACCATGATGTTGACCGGAATCGGCGTCTCCACGGCGAGCCGTCGGATCTGGTCGAGCACCTTCACGCCCGGAACGAAGAAGCCCGATGCTCCGGCGTTCGCGTACGCCTTTCCCCGCTTCAAGGCTTCTTCGACATCGTCGCCGTTTCCGAGATAGACGTCGGTGCGGGCGTTGATGAAGAGCGGAATGCCTTTACGATCAGCCGCATCGCGAATAGCCGAGATGCGGCTGGCCTGGCGATCGACGCCGTAAAGCCCCTTTCCTTTGACAACGCGGTCCTCGAAGTTGATCCCGACGATCCCGAGAGCGAGGATTCTTTCGATGTTCGATGCCAACGTGCCGTCGTCGTCGCTGTAGCCGCCCTCGAAGTCCATCGTGACCGGCTTCTCAACGGTCGCGGCGATTCGGGAGACGATCTGCTCTGCCACGGCCATGGGAAGGTCCTCTCCGTCCTTGAAGCCCTGGGCGGCCGCGACCGCCCAACTGCTGGTCGCTATCGCCTTAGCGCCGGCGTCCGCGATGGCCTTCGCGCTGCCCGCATCCCAGGCGTTGTACAAAATGATCGGTCGTCCCTTGACGTGAAGCTCGTCGAACACTCTCGCTTTCTCGATCTGGCTCATGGTTCGTGCCCTGTCTGCGGTTGGTTGCGGGTTATCGAGTAGCAAGGGCAGACGCCTCGGCGCGCTCGGCTTTCCTGTCGGAAAAAGCTCTCGCTGCGATCACGCGATGGGCGATCTCGGCAACGATCAGCGCGCTGAAGTAGAGGGCCATGCTGATCCATCCGATGCTTTGCGCTCCGATCAACGTCAGGCTGACGCCCCCGATGACACCAGCGGATGCGACACCGACATAGGTAGCCGACGTATTGAGACCGAGCACGATCGGGACGGCCTTAGGCATGGTGGATACCAGGCGATGCTGCTGCGCTGCGAGCTGGCCCCAGCTCATTGCGCCGTGGATCACAACCGCGACGACGGCCGTGGCTAGTGCGGCGCTCGTCCAGGACAGCGTCGCCGTGACGCCGATCAGCGCAATCGACATGACGACCAGGACTTTCTGCGTGCCAATCGTATCGACCAGCCGGCCTCCGACGAGGTTCATCACGGTGCCGGATACGCCCCACAGAACCAGCAGGAGGCCGAGGATCAGGGTATCGCCGTGCGTAACGCGCCCGAAGATGACGGCAAAATATGTGTACAGCGCGAAATTGCCCGCTTGGAAGAAGAACGTCGTCAGGAGCGTCAGACCGATGCGGCGATCCGCGAACGGCGCGAGACGCTGCTTCAGCGAGATCGGGGGGGGCGTCGGGATATCCTTGAGCGAGATCGCGATGCCGAGCGCCGCGACGACGCTGATGGCCGAGACGAACACCATCGTCCAGCGCCAGTCGGCAAGTCCGCCGATGAGCGTGCCGATGGGCGAGCCGAGCGCGGTTGAGAAGGTCAGCCCGGCGATCACGATGGAGAGCGCGAAGCCCCGCTTTTCCGGCGGCACCAGGCTGGCTCCGGAGCCGGTGGCTGTCGGCGCGTAGACGGCGGCGCCGAGGCCCGCGAGTGCGCGGGCAACCAAAGCGAAAGCGAAGTTGGGCGCCCAAGCCGTGGCGAGGTTAGCCAGGATGAAGACGCCTAGACCCGAGAGCATCAGCTTCTTGCGCTCGACATGGGCGAAGACAGCCGCCGCCGTCGGCGACAGAAGCGCATAGGCGATGGCGTAGACAGTGGTGAGCTGTCCGGCGGCGCCTACGCTCACCTGGAAGGACTGCGAGATCTCGGGCAGAACGCCCGCGACGACGAAACTATCGGTTCCGAGGGCAAACATGCCCAGTGCCAGAATTATGAGGCGGCGGTCCATGGCGAAGCTCCTGCGGGTTCGAGCGCCGGGATGCGGCGGGATCCAGATCGAGAGGGCCAGTGGACCGCCCGATTAATCTATCTGTTGATAGATAGATTGCATGTAGATTGACTGCTGTGACTCTGTCAACATCTATCTACCGATAGACGCACGATTTACGATAGCTTTGTTCCCCCGGCACAGCTGCGGGTTCTTGAACATAGCTTGCAATCCGGCCCCCCTTGGACTATCTATCGAAAGGTAGGCACAGGAGCGAACCCAATGAGTGATATGAAGACGGCGATCTTGGACGCGGCCGAAAGGCGGATTCAGGCCGGCGGATTCGGCGGCTTTAGCTTTCGGGAGATCGCCGAGGACGTCGGCATCAAGAGCTCGAGCGTCCACTACCACTTTCCTACAAAGGAAGACCTCGCTGCCGAGGTCGTCCGCCGTTGGACCGACCGGACATCCGGAAATATCGACCGGGAATTCGCGAAGGACCCCAACGCGAAGCGCGTCTGGGCCAAAGCGCTGCGCGGAACGGCGTTCTCGAAAGCCCACATGTGTCCGTGCACGATCCTCGGCGCGTCCTCGCAGGACCTGCCGAAGGCGGTGGCTGCCGAGGTGAAGCGGTTCTTCAAAATGTGCCAGGACAAGATGGTCGCACAAGGCATGTCCGCGGACGACGCCAGCGAATTCCTGTCCACTATTATCGGCGCGCTGGTCGTCGCGAATGCGCTGCGCGATAGCGGTGAGTACGATCGGGCGACCACGACCTTCCGGGTCGGGGAAAAGACCGCGGCCTGACGTCCATCGGTCCGATGATCGTCTTGCGGTCGTGGGGTCTCGACGGCGACGATGCATACGAAGCCTCCAGCGTGATGGTTCGAGGTCGCAGATGCCGACCACAGCCGGCGCTCGCGTGGTCGTTCGGCGGCAATCGATTGCCGCGCCTTCTCAATTACGATCCGTCGGCCATACGGTGGTCGACGATAAGGTCGCGCCGTATTGATCGAGGATGGACCTCAGACGATAGTCGGGCGCGCCCTAGCCGACGAACCACGTTGCCTCCCGCATCGGGATGAACAGGCCTGGCGATAGGAACACCGCCAGGCGTTGGCCGCTTACTTGCTTAAGATCTGCGCATCGAAGGCGACGTCCTGGACGAGGACGACAGTGCAATTCTCCGAGAAGCACTCGGTGATATGGGGCTCACCGCCCTTCTGGAACCAATAGGAGCCGGCACTCAGATGCCTGATCTCACTGCCGGGGCGGTAGTTCGCCATGACGCCGGAAATCACGACCGCATAGTAATCGCCGGTGTGGGTGTGCAGGGCGCTCTTGAAGCCCTTCGGGAACTTCGTGATCGTGGCGTGAGGTCCCGAGGCCACCTTGCCGTAGGCGTCCGAAACCATGATGTCCCTGTCGGAATGGTCATCAGGACGGCGGGGTCCGTAGGCGGCAAATCCGGAATCCGCGAAGGTCATATCTTCGAACGGGATTTCGAGCGAGTTGGTCGCCTGCGGCAGTTTCGCGGTCTGCTCGGAAGCCAAGGCAGGTGCGCCGAAAAGCAAGGCCGCAGCAGCGGCGACGACCAGCGCGTTTTGGATGAACGTGTTTGTCATGATGGTATCTCCTTTGGGTGAGGGGCCGCAAAATTGCAGCCTGGCTCGGGTGGCAAGAGAGGCGGAAGCTGACGAGAAGGTTCGAAGTTGGACTTGCGCAACGAGAAGCGGTGCGTCCGCCGAGGATCAGTGGCCCGCAGTCCGACCTCCATCGACGTAGTGGATCTCGCCGGTCACGTAGTCGGCATCCTCGAGATAGTTGATGGCCCGCACGACATCCTCGATCTTGCCGTTGCGGTTGAGCGGCGAGAAAGACTTCAGATCGTCCGGGTTCGATCCATCGTGAAGCGGAGTGATGACGATACCGAGCGAGATGGTGTTGACGCGGATGTTGCTTGAAGCGAGCTCCATCGCGAGGCCCCGGGTGGCGGCGACGCCGGCACCCTTCGTCAGCGACGCGAGGACGGCGGGCACGGTCTGGAGCGCGTGCTCGACGAGGCTCGTCGAGATCTGGACGATGTGACCTCCGCCCTGCCTTTTCATCGCGGGCACCGCGGCCTGGGTCGCGAAGAACACGCTGTCGAGGTTGGTCGACATCACGCGTCGGTAGAGATCCTCGGAGATGCCCTCGATCGGACCGGGGCGCCAGATGCCGGCGTTGTTGATCAGCGTATCGACGCGGCCGAAGCGTTCGAGCGCGGTCCGAACGACTTTCCTGGCGATCTCCGGCTCGCCGACGTCGCCGGCGACCGTGACGTAGTCGGGGTCGCTCGAAGGCGCGATCGACCTTGAATTTCCGACCGCGCGCCAACCTCGTTCCCGATAGGCCTTCACGAAGGCCTCGCCGAGTCCCTGCGACGCGCCGGTCACCACGACGACTTTGCGTTCACTTGCCATATGTCACTCGCCTTGCTGGAGAGGCCCGCCGTGAGCGGGCTTGCTCGGATCCGCCTCGAGCGTCGTCAAGCGACCTTTAGCTTCTTGAGCTGATCCAGACCGATGCCGGCGATCACCTGTTCCTGGATCGGCTGGATTGCGGAGTTGGCCGCATCGGCGCCGAACGCCAGGCCGACGACCACGCGCTCGGGACGCTTGCCGCGGGGCGTCCCGACCAGCTTGGCGATCGCTTCCGCCGTGTCGTGCGGGTTCGGAGCCTCGGGGCCAGAGAACACGCCGCCGAGGAAATCGACGAGCTTGCCGGGAAGAGCGGCGACCTCGCCGTACAGTCGGCCCGACCGGGGTCGGAGGGCTTCTGAACCGCCGCCCACAGGTTCGTCGGGAACGGACCAGGCTGCACCAGCACGACGTCGATGCCGAGTTGCGAAAGTTCGTATCGGTACCCCTCGGTCAGGGCCTCTAACGCGTGCTTGGAGGCACCGTATAGACCGTAGAAAGGCAGCGTCAGCCGGCCCAGGATCGAACCGACGTTGACGATCAGGCCGGATTTGTTCGCCTGCATCTGCGGCACGACGGCCCGGATCATGCGCTGGACGCCGAACACGTTCACCTCGAACATCTCGCGTACCTGTTCCGGAGTGAAGGACTCAGCGAGGCCTCCCGAGGCGATACCCGCGTTGTTGACGAGCACGTCCAGCCTACCGTCGGTCTTGGCGAACAGCGTCTTCACCGCAGCATCGACGCTCGCGTTGTTCGTGACGTCGAGCTCGAGGGTCTCGATGCCCTTCGCCTGCAGTTCTTTCGCCACTTCGCGATTGCGCCCGTCCATATCCCGCATGGTCGCGAATACGCGATGACCACCGGCGGCCAACGTATTTGCCAGGTCTTTGCCGAAACCGTTCGATGTTCCAGTGATGAGGATGGTGTCAGACATGGTCGTTCTTTCTCTTCAGCTTTTCGATTTCGCAGGATTTCGGGATCAGGCCGCGGCCTTCATGCGCTGCACGGCCTCGTCGGTCGTCCAGACCGCATTCGCCATGAAGCGGTAGTTCACCATCGCCGCCGCGTAACCGTCGCCTTCCTCGTTCACGCCGGCGGCCACCGCATCGCGGACCATCGCGACCTCGAAGCCTGCCTCGATGACGTCGCGCATGTGCGACTCCAGACAGATGTTCGCGACGGGGCCCGCCATGATCACTTGTTCGACACGGCGCATGCGCAGCTGCTTGATCACGTCGTTCGACTCGCACCCGAAGACCTTGTGCGGCGACGTGTTGCAGGTGTGCCCGTCCAGCAGGTACTTCTTGAACGGTTCGTAGTAGTCCGCTCTCGAGCCCTTGAAGCCCTCGAGATCGACCGGATCCTTGCGGCCGCAAAAGCCGATGCCGCCGAGATAGTGGCCGATCGCTCCGGGCGGCACTGTCCACTGCAGGTCCGTCGGGTAGTACCAGTGCGGCGAGTGCACGATGAAGTAGCCGAGCTGCTGCGCCGTTTTGAGGAGCTTCTCCAGGTTGCCGACGACGTCGCGCTTCTTCAGCGCGTCCTCGATCAGCACGTAGTAGGTCCCCGACTCCTTCTCTTCGAGGAATTCGTTCTGAATGTCGGCGAGGACGAGCGCGACGCGCTTCTTCTCGCCGAGCTTCATTTCCGGATTGCGGTGGGTAAACTCGAGCATCTGGATCCTCCAAGGGCCGTAAAACCGACGCGGTCAGTCATCTATCTATCGATAGATAGATGTGTAATAGCGCGTGGTCAATGGCTATCTATCGATAGAGATAATAATTTCGAGAGTCCGGGGAGCGCCCGCTGTGCATCGGGCCCGGCCAATGGTCAATGCCAGTCGCCATTGAAGCTTCTTCATGGTCTTCCCTCGCTTGTCTCTGCTGGCCATGAAGCCCGGAATGCCGCAGGGGTTCTTGTCTCGCGGAGCCCATTTTGAACGGTCGCGCCGTCCCACGAACCCGGACAAGAAGACCCATGGGCGGGTTGGGGTCCGCCGGGGGCGCCGGCCCGTACATCTACCTGTCGATAGACGACCGCTTGCGTCCGGAGAGCAGAGGGTTTATCTACCTGTCGGGAGATAGATTGGGAGAGTGCCATGAGCACTATCGCAGAGTCGATCATGGATGCGGCAGAGCTGCGAATGCGCGGCGGCGGCTTCAACGGCTTCAGCTTCCGGGAAATCGCGGACGACGTCGGCATCAAGAGTTCGAGCGTGCACTACCACTTCCCGACAAAGGAGAAGCTCGCCGCAGCGGTCGTGCACAGATATGCCGACCGGCTCGGCGAGCGCGTCGACAAAGAGTTGGCAGGCGGGGTCGATCCTTACGACGTGCTGACGAACGCCTTCAGAGGCACGGTCCTTTCGGCCAACCGAATGTGTCCGGTGACCGTTCTCGGAGCCGGATCGCTAGGTCTGCCGGAGGAGGTCGCCGTTGAAGTGAGTCGCTTCTTCAAGATGTGCCTGGACAAGCTCGTCGGCGGCGGTCTCCTGCCGGATGAGGCCACCGAACTGCTGGCGATCATCACCGGCGGGATGGTCGTCTCGGCGGCTCTGAACGACACCGCGATGTACGATCGGGCGACTATCATGTTATGGCGGTCGCAGCGCTCGATTTGACAATGCCGCTCTCAGTCCCTCTACGGTGCGCGAGGCTTGGCTCGTGGCACGCTGCCGGAGGGCCGTGGCGTCGGCGGAAACGGTCCCTGCAGAAGCGAAATACCCATCACGCGCTTTGGGAGCCAGCAGAGCTCTAATCCCGTTCCTGCCGACGATGGGCCATTCGGGGGGACTTTCGGAGCGACCGCTATCGGGTGACGAGCGGAGTGGAAGCGCGGATGTCATCCATTCGCTTGTTTATGCTCGCATATCCTAGTTCCCGCTGCTTTCGCGCTTCGAATTTCGGCATGCGTGTCGCAGGAGGAAAAGCTCGAAAAAAGCCGCTCAGTCAGGTATTTAGACTGCGCCGCCGAAGAACGGCGCCGCCCAGACGTGCGGTGAGACTGGATGGCAGGCGATGCGTAGCGAACAAGAACAGCACTCGGATGCCGAATGGGTCGGTTTCGGTCCGTTCGTCCTGCATCTCAAGCAGCGCGTTCTCACGCGGAACGGAACGCCCCTACCGCTCAACACGCGTGCGGTCGAACTTCTCGCGGCTCTGCTCGAAAGCCCTGGCACCGTCCGGACCAAGGACGAATTGATGGAGCGCATCTGGCGCGATCGGACCGTCGCCGAGGTGAATCTACGCGTGACGGTGGCCGCTCTGCGCAAGTGCCTGACCGATGGCGGACCGACTGAGAGTTACATCGTGAGCACCGTCGGGCATGGCTATGCGTTCTCGCGCGACGTTCATCTCGAATACTGGCCGCCGCGCCATGGCGAGCCCGCTCGCGCTCCGGCGGGGCCGCCGCCTGCACTTCACGGCCAACCACCGCTGTTGCTGAAGCCTGTCATCGGCCGAGAAGGGGTCGCTGCGAAGATCGTAGGCCTACTGGGCCGAAGCCGCCTGGTGAGCATCGTCGGCGCAGCAGGGATCGGAAAGACCACGGTCGCGATCGTCGTCTCCTCCGACGTCTCCGATGCGGAGCAGGTCTGCTTCGTGGACTTCGCGCCGATCCGCGACTCGAATCTCGTCCTGACCCGCATCGCATCGGGTCTCACCATAGACCAGACCGGTGGCGATCCTCTCCGGACGATCCTCGAAAAGACCGGGCGAAGAAGCGTGCTCATCGTCCTGGACAATTGCGAGCACATGCTGGGATCGATCGCCGAGGCGGCGACCGCCATTTTGCAGAACGTTCCCGGCGCGAGGATCCTCGCGACCAGCCGCGAGCCATTGTACATTGAAGGAGAAGTGGTCCATCGGCTCGAAGGGCTGCCATACCCTGCGGAGACCTTCGGCGGAGGCGTCGAAGAAGCCTTGCGCTACGCGGCGGTCCAGCTTCTCGTTGAAACAGTCCAGGCCGCCGACCCCGATTTCGTCTTAACGGACAAGCTCGCGCAGCCGGCGGCCGAAATCTGCCGCCGCCTCGACGGCATCGCGCTGGCGGTCCAGCTCGCCGCCGGCAGGGTCGGCACTTTCGGCCTCGTCGAGGTGGCCGCGCGGCTGGACGATCGTTTTGCGTTTCTCAGCCGCGGCTTGCGGACGGCGCTGCCGCGCCATCAGACGCTAGAAGGCGCGATCAGCTGGAGTTTCGAACTGCTCGACGCGAACGAACGGATCGTCTGCGCGCGCCTCTCGATCTTCAGCGGCGAGTTCAGCCTGGATTCTGCGATCGACGTGGCGGGATGGGCGCCTCTCTCGCCCCGCGAGGTGTCGACCATCGTCGCCGGTCTCGTCGAGAAGTCGCTCATCGTCTTCGTATCCAGTCCGATCAGACCGCACTACGTGTTCCTGGAGACCATCCGCGCGTTCGCGCGCGAGCGTCTTCCCCTGATCGATCCGGACAACGTGCTCGTCAGAAAGTTGGGACAGCGTCTCATCGCCGACTGCGATCAGTTCGGTAAACTGATCCGGTCGGGCAACGTGGCCGAGGCGACGGCGTTCGCGAGGCGGCGCATGGACGATTTGCGATACGCGATCGGCAAGGCGTTCGAGATGGGAGACACCACGTTCCAGTCCTCGTTGCTGGTGAAGTTCGCTCCGCTGATGCTTCATCTGGGATACATGTTCGAGTTTACCGATTGGAGCCGTCGGACCCTCGAATCCTTGACTGGCGCGGCCGAGCGCCTCCCGCTTCTCATGCCCTACGCCCGCGCGTTGGGTCTCTCGCGCCCCGATCTCGCCGTACAGGTCTCGCTGTATCGCGAGGCGGTCGAGATCGCCGAAACTCTCGGTGACAGCGACAGCGAGTTGAAGGCGCGATGGGGACTTTCCTACCTCTCCGGCGCCGGATACAGCCCGGAGAAATGTCTCGAGGCGGCCCGAGCCTTCGAGGATCGGGCGCGGACGCTGGGCGACGCGTCGGCGAGCTTCGTGGCCCAGACGCTACAAGGCTGGGCGCTTCACGATCTCGGCGAGTTCGGACCTTCGATCGACGCACATCGACGCGTGGTCGATGCCTACCCGGCCGAGATGAGCGCGGCGGACGCCAACCGCTTCGGACTCAACCACCGCGCCGTCTCGATGTGCGATCTCAGCGAATGCTGCTGGCAGGTCGGCGACTTGAACGAAGCGGAGGCCTGGAACCGAAAGTCAATCGCAGAAGCGGGAGATCACCTGCCGACGCTTTTCATTCCGCTATCCCAACTGTTCTGCAGAACGCTCTACGTGAGCTCGGATTGGGCCGACATCACCCGGCAGTTCGAGGAGCTGAGCGCGCGCTTCAACGTCGGCGCCCGATGGAAGGGCTGGATCCGCAATCTCGAGGCCATCATCGAGATCCACCAGCATCGCAACGAAGCCGCGCTCGCCGAACTCGAGAGCGATCTGCTCGCCGGTGAATGGCAGCACCTGACCAATCGAAACAACTGGATCCTGGTGCCGGTCCTGCAAAGCTGCCTCATTCTCGGCAAGTCGGACCTGGTCGCGAAGCTCGCCGGCAAGCTCGCGGCCGAACTCGAGGCGATGCAGTGCCGGTGGTTCCTGCCGGAGGCCCTGCGGCTCAAGGCGGTGGCGCTGGCGCAGCAGAATGATCCGGCTGCCGAAGCCTGTTTCGACGAGGCGCGCGCGTGGGCAGCGAAGCTCGGAGCGGCCAGCTTCGCCCGGTACATCGAAACGTCCTACGGGCAGCTTCGAGACCGGCTGGCGCCGAAAGCTTCGTAGCGAGCGCTGCGCATTGTTTCGCCACCGGTGTCCGGATGTCGAGCCGGACCCGCACCCCTCGCTTCCCGCCTAGCGCATCGTGCGTCAAATTCGGTTCGACGATCCAAGAACGTCGGCTGATCGGGAACGATATTGCTTCCGAACCTGCAAGGCCGACTGCACGCGGCCCGGACGGGACGAGGAAGACGGTCGATGCCCGACATCATTCTCATCGCTGGAGCGGGGTCCGGCCTCGGGGAGGGGATGGCGTTCGGACTGGCCGAAGCCGGTCATGAAGTGATCGCGACCGTTCGCACCCAGGACGATGCTGATGCGCTGCAAGCGAAAGCAAAAACACGGCGCATCGCCCTCAGATCCCAAAAGCTCAACGTCCGCAACGCCACGGACATAGACGCGATCCTGCCACTCGATTTCGATATCCTTGTTCACAATGTCGCTCAGGGCGAGGGCGGGCCGATTTCCGAAATCCCGCTCGCAATCCTGCACAGCATGTTCGAGACCAACGTGTTCGGCCCGCTCTCGTTGACCCAGAAGGTGGCGCGGAAATGGATCGCCGCCGGCAAGCGGGGCAAGATCGTCTTCGTTTCCTCGGTCTCGGCTCTCGACTTTCCTCCGGTAATCGCGCCTTACGCCTCCAGCTTGCATGCCCTGGAGGTGATCTCTCGCGCTCTCCATCACGAACTGAAGCCCTTCGGCATTCAGGTGCAGACCATCAACCCGGGCCCATTCGGCACTGGGTTCAACGAGGGAATGATCGCGAACGCCTTCAGGTGGCTCGACGACTCGAGAAACTTCACCAAGCGCGCGGCGCTGCAGGCGGAGGCCGATGCGATCATCGGCGCCGGCGCCCGCCTGGCGGATCCGGCCGCCATGATCCAGCGAATGGTCGAGATCATTCCGGCGCGGACAGGCCGATACCGCAACGTCTATCCAGAAGAGATGCGCAAGGTGATCGATATCTGCGCGGCTGACGCCTTCTATCTCGAAATATGATCCTCATCGCCGCCCGGGGCGCCCCGGCAACGACAAATAACGAGCGTTAACGCACGAAAACTCGCCCCCGCGACGGCGGAGCGGCAACTTGGGGCCCGCAACCGTTATTCGAGAGGTTGAGGATGTCCGACACGCTTGCCGTTACCCAAATCAGCGAACGCCCGAAACATGCCGCTGCGGCCGTTCTGCTGGAAGAGGCCTTGAAACTTCTCGACCGCGACCTGCCGGGCGCCCGACGCCGGATCGAGGACGCACGCAGGCTCTTCGATCAGCGAAGGCAAACCTGCGGCAAGAACGGCCACTTGGCGGATTGGCAACTCATCCGCGCCCGGAATTACATAGCAGCGAATCTGCACGCACGCCTGCGGATCGGAACCGTGGCCCGGATGGTCAACCTGAGCCCGAGTTATTTCTCGCGCGCATTCAAGGCGAGCGAAGGAGTGCCGTTCTCCGATTTCGTCCTGGTATCGAGAATGGAGTTGGCGAAGCAGCTTTTGGCCACGACGCACCAATCCATTGCTCAGATCGCTTTGGAATGCGGCCTGGCCGACCAGTCGCATCTCACACGGATCTTCAACCGCTTCGTCGGCGTCCCGCCACGGGCGTGGCGGTGTCGCAGCGTCGCCGACGCCGGCAGGCGAGCGCGCGGAGCCCGCAGCGACCCTGCGATCGGGATAGGGTGATCGGCATGCGAAACCCTGCGTCCGGACGCCCCGAAGCGCACGATAGACACCCCTCTCCAGAGGGAAAACCAAGTCGAATCATAGGTGTGGCTGCTAATGAGAGCATTTCTGTCTATCGATAGATAGACGTTGACAGGGGGTCAGTGCCGCGGATATCTTTTGTGCACCTACTGATAGATAGACAACGGAGATCGTCATGACCCAAGTCGCCGCCAGCCGCTCCCGCAACGCGAGCATCAAGATTTGGCTCACCACCGCCGCCGCACTGGGCGTCTTCGGCGCCGGCGTGGTCTTCGGACCCGAATTCCTGGCTCCTTCGGCCAAGGCGACCGCGCCGTCCGCTCCGACGGTGACCGTCAGCACTCCCGCGGAGCGCAGCCTCGAGAAGCGTCTGCAGTTCCTGGGTCAGTTCTCGGCGGTGCAGCAGGTCGAACTGCGCCCCCAAGTCGGCGGCACGTTGACCAAGATCAGCTTCAAGGACGGCGACATCGTCCACGAGGGTGACGTCCTCTTCGAGATCGACCGCACCCCGTATCAGATCAAGCTGGACCAGGCGAAGGCACAGGTGGAGACGGCTCGCGCGCAGCTTCAGCTCGCGATCCAGCAACTGGGCCGCGCCGACACCTTGAAGCAGAGCGGCTTCGGAACGATCGAGAACGCCGACCAGCGCCTGGCCCAGAAGCTTGCCGCGCAGGCCGCTCTCGATGCCGCGGAGGCGGCGGTTCGCGATGCGCAGTTCGACCTCGATCATTCGCGCGTCGTGGCCCCCTTCACCGGCCGCATCGGCCGCCACCTTGTCTCGGTCGGCAACCTGGTGGCCGGCAGCCGAGCATCGACCAGCCCCACCACCTTGCTCGCCACGATCGTGTCGGTCGACAACATCTATCTCAACTTCGACATGAGTGAATCCGACTACGCCGCCTTCCAGCGGGAGCGCGCACAACAGCAGGGACCTCTGGCCCAGAAGGTTGAGGTGTCCGTCAACGGCGGTGACTTCGATCGCAGTGGCACGCTCGATTTCGTCGACAACACGCTCGACCGGTCGAGCGGAACGATCCACGCTCGCGCGACTGTCAAGAACGTCGACGGCCTGCTGACCCCGGGCGCGTTCGCCAGGGTTCGTGTCGCGATCTCAAAGCCCGCGCCCTCTCTGCTCGTGCCCGATGCCGCAGTGCTGCCGGACCAGTCCGATCACGTGGTCCTGACGGTCGGCGGTGACGGCGTCGTCACGCCGAAGAAGGTCCAGCTTGGCGAACTGCGGGACGGCCTGCGCGTGATCAGCTCGGGCTTGACGCCTTCCGACCGCGTCATCGTCGCGGGTATCCCGAGGGCCAAGGCTGGCGCCAAGGTGATGACCGAGACCAAGTCGAGCCAGTCGGCGGTCAACTGAAGGAGGTCAGCCATGAGCGTCTTCTTCGACGAACCGACGATCGAGGACCTGCTCGGGGACAGCCTGACCCAGGGGTTGATGCAGGCGGATGGCGTCGATGTCGCCGCCCTCAAGAGGATGCTGCGAGGGCTGGCTTCTGATCGATCGGCGGCCTTCGCACGCAACCACCGCGTACCGGGATGGAATGGTCCCGTTTTAACACAACAGGGGGCGTTCGTATGAACGTCCCCGCTCTTCCCGAGCGCTTCCGCAACACCACGAACCGCCTGAAATCAACGCTTCACGGACAGGGCTGAGCCGCTATGAAACTCTCTCATTTTTTCATCGAGCATCCGCGGTTCGCCGCTGTCATCAGCATCTTCCTCACAATATTCGGAGCGGCCGCCGCATTCCTGCTGCCGGTCGCGCAATACCCGGACATCGTCCCGCCGACCATCCAGATAACGACGGTTTATCCCGGTGCATCGGCCGACGTCGTGGCCCGCACCGTGGCCACGCCGCTCGAACAGGCGATCAACGGCGTCGAGAACATGGACTACATAACGAGCCAATCCACCGGCAACGGCGCGCTCGCGATATCCGTGGTCTTCAAGATCGGCTCGGACCCGAACACCGACCTCGTCCTCACGCAGAACCGCGTCCAGGACACGCTGTCGCGCCTGCCGCAGGAAGTCCAGGCCCAGGGAGTGCAAGTCAAGAAGACCATCGACGCGCTGCTGCTCGGCGTCCACGTCTATTCGCCGGACGGCTCGCGAACGCCCGAATACATGTCGAACTACATGCTCAAGATCCGGGACGAGATTGCTCGTCTGCCGGGCGTGTCCGATTTCCAGATCTTCGGCCAGCGCGACTACGCGATGCGGATCTGGATCGATCCGGACAAGGCCGCGGCCGATAACATCAGCGCAAACGAAATCCTAGCCGCGCTGCGCGCCCAGAACGCTCAGGTATCGGCCGGCGTGCTCAACGCGCCGCCGATCACGACTACCGATGCGGCGTACCAGATTAATGTGCAGGCGTTAGGCCGGCTGACGACGCCGGAGCAATTCGGCAACATCATCGTCAAGTCCGACAGCCAAGGACGCGTCACCCGCATCCACGACATCGGCCGCGTAGAGCTCGGCTCGGCCGACTACGGCTCAATTGCCTACGCGGACAAGTATCCGTCGACGCCCTGGTTTCCCAAGGCCACGCCGGGCGCAAACGTCGTCCAAGTAGAAAACGCCATTTGGTCGAAGATGGCCGATCTCAAGAAGAGCTTCCCGCCTGGTCTCGACTACATCCGGATCTACGACCCGACGACGTTCGTGAGCCAGTCGATCGAGGAAGTGGTCAAGACGATCTTCATCGCGATCGCGCTCGTCGTCGGCGTCGTTTTCCTGTTCCTACAAACATGGCGCGCGACGATCATCCCCGTGATCGCGATTCCCGTCTCTCTGGTCGGCTGTTTCACGGTCCTCGCCATTTTCGGCATTTCGATCAACAATCTCTCGATGTTCGGCCTGATTCTGGCGGTCGGCATCGTCGTCGACGACGCCATCGTCGTCGTCGAGAATGTCGAGCGCAATATGGCGGCGGGAATGTCGCCGCGCGAAGCGGCCCACAAGACGATGGACGAAGTGTCGACCGCGCTGATCGCCATCGCGTTGACGCTGTGCGCCGTGTTCATCCCGTCGGCCTTCATCAGCGGCATCTCCGGCCTGTTCTTCACCCAGTTCGCGGCGACCATCGCGGCCTCGACCATCATTTCGGTCATCGTCTCGCTGACGTTGAGCCCGGCACTGTGCGCGGTGCTGCTGAAGCCGCATGCCACGCATGCCAAGCCGCGCGGCATTAGCCGGATCGTGCAGGCCGCGTTCGGACGCTTCAATGCAGGCTTCGAGTGGGCGTCATCGAGTTACGGCCGGGTCACGGGCCGCATCATCAGGGCGAGCGCCGTCGTCGGCGTCGTCTATCTCGCATTGATCGGCTTGACCGGCTTCCAGATGTCCCGGATGCCCACCGGCTTCATCCCGAGCCAGGACATCGGCTACCAGGCCGTCATCGTCTTCCTGCCGCCGGGGTCGAGCTTGCAGCGGACCGATGCCGTCGTTCGCGAAGTCAACGACATCGTCCTGAAGGAGGTGCCGGGCCCGACGCATACCTCGCCCGTGGCCGGTCTCGACGTCACCACCGGGACGATAGCGCCGAACGTCGGCACCATCTTCTACGGCCTGCCGTCGCTTTACGGACACCACATTTCGGGCGTCAACGCCGCGACGATGCTGCCGAAGGTCCGTGCGGCGCTGGCCGGCATCAAGGACGCGGTCGTCATCGTCGTGAATCCGCCGCCCGTCCAGGGTCTCGGCTCCGCCGGGGGCTTCAAGCTGATGGTCGAGGACCGCGGCGATCACACGCCGCAGGAACTCGCCGCGGCGACCAATACGTTGGTCGCGGCCGCCAACAAGGATTCGGCATTCGCCGGCGTGTTCACCCTCTATAACGCCGGCGCGCCCTCGCTGTTCGCCGACATCGACCGCGAGAAGGCCGAGAAGGTCGGACTCACGCCGACCGACGTGTTCTCGACGCTACAGCTGTATCTCGGCTCTCAGTATGTGAACGACTTCAACTATCTTAATCGCACCTACCAGGTGCTCGCCCAGGCCGACGAGGCGTTCCGCAAGACTCGGGAGGACATCGGCCGCCTCAAAGTCCGCAACGCGAGCAACGAGATGGTGCCTATCGGCTCGGTCGCCAACTTCCAGAACCAGACCGCGCCCTACCGTCAGCCGCGCTACAACCTTTATCCTGCCGCCGATGTCCTCGGCAACGCCGCAGCGGGTGTCGCATCCGGTACCGCGGCGGCTCGGATGGAAGCGTTGGCCAGGGAGGTGTTGCCGGCCGGTTTCGCGATGGAATGGACCGAGCTATCCCATCAGCAGGCCAAGCAGGGTATTCCGACGCTCGCGATCTTCGCGGCATCGGCGCTGTTCGTCTTCCTGGTGCTGGCAGCCCAGTACGAAAGCTGGAAGATGCCGCTGGCGATCGTGTTGATCGTGCCGATGTGTCTGTTGGCTTCCGCGACCGGCCTTGCCTTCCGCGGCATGCCGATCGATATCCTCGCCCAGATCGGCTTCGTCGTGTTGGTGGGCCTCGCGGCGAAGAACGCGATCCTGATCGTGGAGTTTGCCAGACAGAGGCAGGATCATGACGGCGATACGGCGGAACAGGCCGCCACGGAAGCCGCGCGCATCCGTCTTCGTCCGATCCTGATGACCTCGGCGGCCTTCATCCTCGGCGTCTTTCCGCTCGCGGTCGCCACAGGGGCCGGAGCAGAGATGCGCCAGTCCATCGGAACCGCCGTGTTCGCCGGCATGATCGGCGTCACCATCTTCGGTCTGATGTTCACTCCGGCGTTCTATTCCTTCATCCGTAACTTCGGTTCTGGCGAGAAGCCGGCAGAAAAGCCCGAGGCTCCCGCGCACGCTGCCGGCGAGCCGATATGACGAAATGCCCTGTAGCCCAAAGGAGGCGACGATGTTCTCGGTGATCTTCGAAGTTCATCCCAAGTCAGACAAGTGGGACGGTTATCTCGGCATCGCCAAGATGCTGCGGCCGGAATTGGAGCAAGTCGATGGTTTCGTCGAGAACGTGCGCTACAAGAGCCTGACGCGGCCGGGCTGGCTCCTGTCGCTCTCCGGGTGGCGGGACGAGAAATCGGTGGTGCGGTGGCGGACCGCGCAGCGCCATCACGTGGCCCAGGAGCGGGGCCGGTCCGAGATCATGCTCGACTATCATCTGCGCGTCGGACAGATCACGCACGACACGCAGGTGCCGGCCGGGCAAACGATCGCCGAGCAGCGTCTCGACGAAACCGAGATCGGCGAGGGAACGACGGTCACGTTCGTCGACGCCAAATGGCCAAACGGATCCATCGAACCATCCGACGCCCCCGAGGTCGCTCGCCATTTCGGTCTGGATCCCCGCGCAGGCGGCCTAGTGACGTGGGAAGTCTTCGATGCCGTTCTTACGCCGGGCGACGCCATTCTGATGATGGTATGGAAGTCGAAGGGAGACGCAGCCGCTTTCGCGGGATCGGCCAAGCTCCCGCTGGGCAGTCGGTTGCGGCACGTCCGCGTCGTGCGCGACTACGGCATGTTCGATCGCCGGGAGGCGCCCCAATATTATCCGGAGGTGTCCCATGGCTGACGCCGAACTCGGTTTCCATAGCGCGATCGCGCAATGCGCCAGGAGCTTGAAGAACTTGGAGGCCTGTCTCCGGAAGGCTGAGCGATATGCGCACGACAGGAAGTTCGATGTTGGCGTCCTCATGTCCGGACGCCTTGCTCCAGACATGCAACCGTTCGTCTACCAAATTCAAAGCGCGTGCGACTACGTCAAGCACGCGGCCGGATGGCTCGCCGGCGAAGCGCCACCCAGGCATGCCGATACCGAGACGACCGTCGGCGAGATAAGGGAGCGGATCTCGAAGACGGTTGCCTACGTCGCCAGCGTGTCATCGGCGCGATACGACCGTGCGGCCGCGCAGAAGATCGCGCTTCCGTGGGCCCCGGGAAAGGTCATCGGAGGAGAGGACTACCTGCTGCAGGTGGCGATCCCGAACATCTACTTTCACCTTGCGATGGCCTACGCGATCCTCCGGCACAACGGGGTCGATGTAGGCAAGATGGATTTCCTGGGGCTCATGAGCTTCGTCGACGCCTAGGCCGATCGAACCCGTCATGAAATCGAAAATCTTCTACGGCTGGCGCGTGGTCGCGGCGTGCTTCGTCATCGCCGGCTTCTCCTGGGGGCTCGGCCTCTTCGGCTCGAGCGTCTATCTCCAGGCGGTGACGGCGGAGCACGGCTGGTCGATCTCCGAAGTTTCCTCCGCAATCACGACGTTCCTTCTGATCAGCGCCGCCGGGCAGAGTGCACTGGGGCGCAGCATCGCTCGGCACGGACCCAGGCACGCACTCCTCGTCGGCACCATCTGCATGTGCATCGGCGTAGCGTCGATCGGCCTGGTCGGCCGGCCCTGGCAACTCTATCCGTGTTTCGCGCTGCTCGGCATCGGCTGGGCAACGCTCTCGACGACCGGCATTTCGGCGACCGTCGCTCCATGGTTCGAGCGTCACCAGGGCCGCTCCATAACTCTCGCGATCATGGGCGCGAGCTTCGGTGCGATCCTAGGCGTGCCGATCCTGCTCTATATCGTCGATCGGCTTGGTCTTCGCGGGGGCCTGCTCGCGGCAAGCGTCGTCGCCGGCCTCGTCCTTCTTCCCCTCATCGGGGCGGTCCTTCGGTACCGCGGTCCCGAAGATCTGGGCATAAGGAGGGACGGTGGGCTCGTCGGTGCCGGCGGCGCGCTGGACTTCGCCGAGCACATCGCGACGCCCGAGAACCGGCGGCGCCTGCTCTGGAGCGCAACTGCAGCTTTCGCGCTGACACTGCTCGCCCAGATCGGCTTCATCGCTCACCACGTCGCGTTGGCCGAGCAGTTTCTCGGCAAGTTCGGTGCCGGCGCGCTGGTCAGCGCGACGGGGGCGGTCACGCTGTTTGGACGCCTCTACCTGGCGAAGATTGTCGATGGCGCGCCGGTTCGGCGATTAGCTTGCCAAGCGATGGTCGCACAATTGGCCGCGCTCCTCGCGATCGGGCTATTTCCTTCAATCCCGACGCTAATCGTCGGCAGCTTGATCTACGGCTTCGCGATCGGACACGTCACGACGCTCAGCCCGATCGTTGTCCGCCGCGAATTCGGCGCCAAGGCCTTCGCCGGCGTATATGGAATGGCCGCGACCTGCATCCAATTTTTCTCAGCTTGCGGCCCCGCATTCATCGGATATCTCCATGAACGGTTAGGCGGATATCCTCCGGTTCTGCTCGTTTCGGCGGGTATCACGGCGCTCGGCTGCGCATCGCTGTACTTCGGCACTGAACTGTCGAAATGACCGTTTCCGTTCGGAGAGGCTTGCGCCCCGTTGAGACCGGCCGCCTCGCGGTCCTCCTATTTCGATTGAAGCCGGTGCAACGCCCCCGCGGCGGCACCGAGCTTGCCATGTCCGGCCATGTGGCCGCGACGCATCCGACGAATCACCTCGGCTCGGCCGCGTATTTGTCAGGGATAAGCCACAGGCCGCCGTCGAGCGGCGGCTTGATGTCGAACATCTCGGCGCCGTTTTGGAAGTGGAAAACCCTCCGGACACGGTAGGCGGCTGGGTTCTGCGCGGCGGTGTCGACTTGGTTGCGGGACAACCAGAACCGGGTGCGGGCGTGCCCGTTAGTGGTCTTGATCTCGAGCAGCCGCTCCTCGCCATTGGATCGGATGTCGAAGCCACGGTGGTCCTCGCCGCGATCCGCGGGCCAATCCATCTCCTTGGCCAGGTCGCTGCGGCCAGCCTGGCAGAGCCGATCGTACTCGAACTTGAATACCATCTCCTCGCCGGCGCGCCCCAGCGAGCGGTTGAAATCGTCCCTGGCTGCCGGATCGTACTTGCCGAGCAGCCGCCGGAGCGCGGGCTGGCGGTCCTGCGGGTCCGAGTTCAAAAACGCGGGCGGAGGCACCAGGACCGGCCCTTCCGCCGACGCGAAGCGCGGCTTCACCGACACCGGATCCGTCAGCATCTTCGGATGCTTCCCCAACTGGACCTCGACGGACTGCACCAGGGAGTCCTGATAGTTGTGGGCCGGCAACAGGCCCGGTATCCATGCGATCCCGAGCTCCTCCAGGACGGCCGACACGTTGCGGAGCTTCCACTCGATCGACTTCTCGGAGCGTCTTACCTCCCGCGCCAGCCGCCGGTAGAGCTCGGCCTTGTTGATCTTGTCGCCGGCCCGCTCGCGCTCGAGCATCAGGAAGTAGTGCGCCACCACGATGGCGACCTGCTCTGCCGTCCAATCTGTGCCCCCTGGCTCCCGGCGCTACATCCTCGGTGTCCACTGATCGCTTTCCCTGCTCGCACATGGAATCCTAGCATGCAGCAGCCGATCCGCAATTCCGTAAAGACGTAATCGGGCAGGTTCTTCCGCGTGATCGCCGCGCAACTCGTCACGGCAAAGCCAGCGTCATTCCTGGGGCGTAACACGCTTCTTCAGGAATTGATCGACCGCCTGAAGTAGCAGAATATGCATTTTGGTCCTCTCCCGATGTGCGATGTCGCGCAGGGCATCGTAGGTCGCTGGCTCCAGGTAAAGCGACATCTGGTGCGCTCGCTCCTTCAGCGTGCCCATGGCACGCCGTGCAGAGGCCGGCGCCGTGGCCCCGCCAGGATCGGTCGACACCTGCCGGAGCGATTGCCGCTCGGCCCGCGCGGCGCCGGGCGCCGGCGCCGCACCATCGAAGCCACTACGTTCGGGCGCGAGACCGGGCGCAAGCGCCGGCGCGTCTCCAATCAAATCTCCAATGATGTTCTTCCGTTTCGGCATCCCGCTCCCCCGTCCGAGGCCCGTAGGTTGTCCTGTGATCCCGTGATCCTGCGATCCCGTGATCGATTGATCCTGCGATCACAGGAAATATGGACGGCGAAGCTTAAGAATCGCTGTCGTGCGGGCGGGATCCGCCCCCGGGGGATCGGGCTGGAGCCCGCCCGTTCGAGTGCTCTCCGATCGCCCCGAAATAGGCCGAGATTGACGCCCCGAATCGCCGGGCGGGTGGTACACGGCGGTGGTCACAAATCACGGCCGGGCTATTTAGGAATCCTTGTTTTGCGGCGGAATTCGCGCAATTGCGGCCCAGGGGAAGAGAGTCCCACTCTCTCCGCTGTGGTGATTGACGGTTGCATCGCGGTGGACCGCCGTAGACAAACTGCCATCATGAACCAGTCAGGCAAAATTTCGCACGGAGGCCTTCTGCTCGCGCAGCAAAGCTATCTGGTCGCCCCTTAGCTAGAGCCGGACTAACACATGCGCCCCCGCGCCATGATTATGTCCGCGGAATCGCAAGGCGCACCTTCGTCGTTACTAGAGCGACCCTTTCTTCACTCACAGAACGCGCCGAAAGCCGAGCCCATTGTGGCATTTTGCCGTGAACTTAGGTTATCTAGCCAAATCGGGGCCTCAAGGACCCGATGGGCGCCCGTGTTTGGCTTTTCTGGGAACAGTTCGGCTAAACAAAAAGGGCGGGCGGGTCGTAAGACCCGCCCGCCTGTTTCGGTACATTTTTGAAGTCCTGAGCTAGAAAGGACTATTTTGTCTAAGAAGAACTTTGTTGCCTAAGAAGAACTATTTTGTCTCCAGACAGCCGGGGGTCGAGACGTCAACGGCGGCCTAGATCTGGCGCTCGACCATCTTGAGCTTGAGCTCGGCGATGGCTTCCGCCGGGTTGAGGCCCTTCGGGCAGGCCTTGGCGCAGTTCATGATGGTGTGGCAGCGATAGAGGCGGAACGGGTCCTCGAGATTGTCGAGCCGCTCGCCGGTGGCCTCGTCGCGGGAGTCGGAGACCCAGCGGTTGGCCTGGAGCAGCGCGGCCGGACCGAGATAGCGGTCGCTGTTCCACCAATAGCTCGGGCACGAGGTCGAGCAGCAGGCGCACAGGATGCACTCGTAGAGCCCGTCGAGCTTCTCGCGGTCCTCGTGGCTCTGCTTCCATTCCTTCTGCGGCGTCGGCGAGGTCGTCTTCAGCCACGGCTCGACCGAGGCGTACTGCGCGTAGAAATTGGTCAGATCCGGGACGAGGTCCTTCACGACGGGCTGGTGCGGCAGCGGGTTGATCTTGACGGCGCCGTCCTTCACATCGTGCATCGAGCGGGTGCAGGCCAGCGTGTTCTGGCCGTCGATGTTCATCGCGCAGGAGCCGCAGACGCCCTCGCGGCAGGAGCGGCGGAAGGTCAGCGACGGGTCGATGTGGTTCTTGATCCAGATCAGGCCGTCCAGCACCATCGGGCCGCAATCATTGGTGTCGACGTAATAGGTGTCGACGCTCGGATTCTTGCCGTCATCCGGATTCCAGCGATAGACGCGGAATTCGCGTGTCTCGGTCGCGCCCGCGGGCTTCGGCCAGGTCTTGCCGCCTGAAATCTTGGAGTTCTTCGGAAGTGCGAATTCAACCATTGCTCTAACCTTTCGTCATTCCGGGATGGTCGAAAGACCAGACCCGGAATCTCAAGATTCCGGGTTCGATGCTGCGCATCGTCCCGGAATGACGGCTAATGTTCGCTCAGTACACGCGCGCTTTGGGCGGGATGTACTGCACGTCGTTGGTCATGGTGTAGTCGTGAACCGGGCGGTACTCGATCTTGACCTTGCCGGACGCGTCCAGCCAGGCCAGCGTGTGCTTCATCCAGTTCTTGTCGTCGCGCTCGGAAAAATCCTCGCGAGCATGCGCGCCGCGGCTCTCGGTACGGTTGGCGGCCGAGTTCATCGTCACCACCGCCTGCGAGATCAGGTTGTCGAACTCGAGCGTTTCGACGAGGTCTGAATTCCACACCAGCGAGCGATCGGACACCGCGATGTCGGTGATGCCGCTGTGGACCTTCTCGATCAGGTTCTGGCCTTCGCTCAGGATCTCGCCGGTGCGGAACACCGCGCAATTGTTCTGCATCACGTGCTGCATGCCTTCGCGCAGCTTCGCAGTCGGCGTGCCGCCTGAGGCGTACCGGTAGTGGTCGAGGCGCCCGAGCGCGAGATCGGACGAGTTCGCCGGCAGCTCCGGCTGGCTGGCGTTGGGCGTGAGCTTCTCGGCGAGGCGGAGCGCAGCGGCGCGGCCGAACACGACGAGGTCGATCAGCGAGTTGGAGCCAAGGCGGTTGGCGCCGTGGACGGAGACGCAGGCGGCTTCGCCGATCGCCATCAGGCCGGGGATGATGGCGTTGTCGTCGCCGTCCTTCTTGGTCAGCACTTCGCCGTGATAGTTGGTGGGGATGCCGCCCATGTTGTAGTGCACGGTCGGCACGATCGGGATCGGCTCGCGCGTCACGTCGACATTGGCGAAGATCTTTGCGGACTCGGAGATGCCCGGCAGGCGCTCGGCAAGCACCGCGGGATCGAGATGGTCGAGATGCAGGAAGATGTGGTCCTTCTTCTTGCCGACGCCGCGTCCCTCCCGGATCTCGATGGTCATCGCGCGCGAGACGACATCGCGCGAGGCCAGATCCTTGGCGGACGGCGCGTAGCGCTCCATGAAGCGCTCGCCCTCGGAGTTGACGAGATAGCCGCCTTCGCCGCGCGCGCCCTCGGTGACGAGACAGCCCGAGCCATAGATGCCGGTCGGGTGGAACTGCACGAACTCCATGTCCTGCATCGGCAGGCCGGCGCGCAGCACCATGCCGCCGCCGTCGCCGGTGCAGGTGTGGGCCGAGGTGCAGGAAGCGTAGGCGCGGCCGTAGCCGCCGGTGGCGAGGATCACGGTCTGGGCGCGGAAGCGATGCAGCGTGCCGTCGTCAAGCTTGAGTGCGATCACGCCGCGGCAGGTGCCCTGGTCGTCCATGATCAGGTCGATGGCGAAGAACTCGATGAAGAACTCGGCCGCGTGGCGCAGCGACTGGCCGTACATGGTGTGCAGCATGGCGTGGCCGGTGCGGTCGGCGGCAGCGCAGGTGCGCTGCGCCTGGCCCTTGCCGTAGTCCATGGTCATACCGCCGAACGGGCGCTGATAGATCTTGCCGTCCTCGGTGCGGGAGAACGGCACGCCCCAATGCTCGAGCTCGTACACGGCCTCGGGCGCGTTGCGCACCATGTATTCGATCGCGTCCTGGTCACCCAGCCAGTCCGACCCCTTCACGGTGTCGTACATGTGCCAGCGCCAGTCGTCCTTGTGCATGTTGCCGAGCGAGGCCGAGATGCCGCCCTGCGCCGCAACCGTGTGCGAGCGGGTCGGAAACACCTTGGTGATGCAGGCGGTGCGAAGGCCCGCCTCGCTGCAGCCGACGACCGCGCGCAGGCCGGCGCCGCCGGCCCCGACCACGACGACGTCGTAGGTGTGGTCTTCGATCGGATAGGCTTTGCCGTTGGTGGCGGGAGCGCCGTTGCCCTTGCCATTCGTCTCTGTGGCCATGGGTTACACTCCGGAGGAAAGCTTGAGGATCGCATAGATCGAGGCGAGCGCCACGGCGATCGAGAAGAAGTTGTTGAGCATGATCGAGACGAGCTTCAGTTTCTCGTTATGGACGTAGTCCTCGATCACCACCTGCATGCCGATCTTCATGTGCCAGGTGCTGGCGGCGATGAAGAGCAACAGGATCACCGCGATCGGCAGCGAGCCGAGGATCTGCGCGGCGCCGGCCTGGTTGCGGCCGAGCAGCATCATGACGATCACGATGGCCGGAATCATCAACAGCGTCATGGCCACGCCGGTGATGCGCTGGCGCCAGAAGTCGGAGGTGCCGGAATGGGCGGCGCCGAGATTGCGGACGCGGCCGAGCGGGGTACGCATGCTGCGCTTGGGCGTATCGGTCGCGCTCATCGTCCGCCTCCGATCGCATAGGCGATGATCCAGATCAGCACCGTCAGCACGATGCCGCCGATCAGCGCACCCCAGGTCAGGGCTTCCCGTTCATTGGCCTTGAAGCCGTAGCCGAGATCCCAGACGAAATGCCGGATACCGCTCAGCATATGGTGCATCAGCGCCCAGGTGTAGCCGAACACGATCAGCCGGCCGATGATGCTGCCGGTGAAGGCCTGGACGTTGGCGTAAGCGGCGGGACCCGAGGCTGCCGCGACCAGCCACCAGACCAGCAGCAGGGTTCCGGCGTAAAGGGCGATACCGGTGGCGCGATGGACGATGGACAGCGCCATCGTCAGCGTCCAGCGGTAGACTTGCATGTGAGGCGAAAGCGGTCGTTCGATCCGTGCGGTCATGGGCTTTGATGTCTTGTGGCGGCCCAGCAGGGGCGCGGGTGGATCGCGAAAGGTCGGCTCTATTTACGGAGTCGATTTGGCCTGTGCAATCACCAATTCGCCATAAATCGAACGAGCATTCAGCTCTAGAGGCTTGATGAACCAAGGCCAATCAGAGGCTTGGTATACCAGTGGGTCGGTCTGCCAGCGAAATAACGAATATTAATTCACTCTTTATTTGCTCGCTCCGGTGCATTGAAATTGCTATTGGAACGCCTCTAAACGGACTGTGTCGTCCAAAGGCTTCAAGACTCCCCTCAGCCCAGCGCCGACCTACCTTCCAGGCCAGTTCGCGCCCTGTGGTAGGGGATATGCGCCGCCTGCATTCCACCCCAGCCGGGAGGCGCAGCGTGTCGACCGGCCGAATCAGATCGCCTACAGCTTGGCGGCAACTCCGAGCGCGCTGCTCGGAGGCGTTGCGACCAGTCGCCGGGGCAGGTCAGGATGATGGCAGGGCTTGATATCAGGGAGATCGTCGAGCTCGCGCTGCTGCTGATCGCAACCGGCGCACTCTCGGGGTTTTTGGCCGGCGCGTTCGGGATCGGCGGCGGGGCGATCCTGGTGCCGGTGTTTTACGAATGCTTCCGCATCGCCGGCGTGCCGCTCGAGGTGCGGATGCCGCTTTGTATCGGCACGTCGCTCGCCGTGATCATCCCAACCTCGATCCGATCGTTCCAGGCCCATTACAAGCGCGGCGCCGTCGACATGGCGATCCTGCGCGTGTGGTGGCTTCCGATCGTGGTCGGCGTTGTCGCCGGCAGCGTCGTCGCGCGCTATGCGCCGGAGCGCCTGTTCAAGATCGTGTTCGTCGCCGTCGCGTGGTCTGCAGCGTTGCGCCTGATCTTCGCGCGCGAGACCTGGAAGCTTGGCGACGATTTGCCAAAGGGCCCGCTGATGCGCGTCTACGGCTTCTGCGTCGGTATCCTGTCGACGCTGATGGGCATCGGCGGCGGCCTGTTCTCGAACCTGCTGATGACCTTCTATGGACGGCCGATTCATCAGGCCGTGGCGACGTCGTCGGCGCTCGCGGTGCTGATCTCGATCCCCGGCGCGCTCGGCTACATCTATGCCGGCTGGCCGGCCGCGGCGAACCATCCCGGCGTCGCGGCCCTGCAAATCCCGTTCGCGCTCGGCTATGTCTCGCTGATCGGCGCCGTGCTGGTGATGCCGATGAGCCTCGTGACGGCGCCGCTGGGTGTGAGAGCCGCGCATGCGATGTCGAAACGGACGCTGGAGGTCGCGTTCGGATGCTATCTGTTCATCGTCGGCAGCCGGTTCGTGATGAGTTTGGTGGCCGGGCAGTAGCCGCCACGAACTCCGTCATTGCGAGCGACTTGTCCGCCGGAGCTCGAAGAGTGAAGGCGGAAGCGGTGCAATCCAGAATCTTTCCGCAGAGGCAATCTGGATTGCTTCGTCGCAAGGGCTCCTCGCAATGACGGTGAGAGAGCTGTGTGCAACAAACGCCTATTTCTTCGCGTAAATATCCTTGTACGTATCCCGCAGCACGTTCTTCTGCACCTTGCCCA
>Ga0209233_1000362_pt1 | contig 41218 bp, 40 predicted proteins | sample AraplaCL_Cvi_mCL_FD_184269 | JGI IMG/M metagenome (GOLD analysis project Ga0209233, IMG submission 184269) | Arabidopsis root microbial communities from the University of North Carolina, USA - plate scrape CL_Cvi_mCL (SPAdes) (version 2) | ecosystem: Host-associated > Plants > Roots > Endosphere...
ACGAGCAGAGACCCCCGCGCAGAAGTATTTGATCAGCTCTTCCTGCAAAGCCCGCGGCAGCCGGCTCCTTCGACGAACCATAACCATCTGACATAAATCGCCTTCTTGGCTTATCTATGTCAGCCCCAAGGATTTTTTGTTTTGGCTGTAACCGGCAGCCCCCCGGCGGCGAAAATATCGGTGCCACCTGGCAAAACATCATCTCGATTTCAGGAGTATCCCATGAAGACCTTCAAGACCGGCGCCGCCATCGCTTAAGCCGCTGCCATGCTCGCCCTGTCGGGCCTCGCCTCCACCGCTCCGGCGCACGCCGGCGCTGCGAAGACCGCCAAGGCGCAGCCCTGTTACGGCGTCAACTCGTGCAAGGGCCAGTCGGACTGCAAGTCGGGCACCCATGACTGCAAGGGCCAGAATGACTGCAAGGGCCAGGGTTTCAAGGACCTCTCGGCAAAGGCCTGCGCCAAGATGGGCGGCAGCCTCACGCCGAAGGGCTGAGCATTCGGACGGCCGGCTGAATGGCCGGGTCGCTGTAATCAACACCGTCCGGCGGCGCCAGCCATCGGGCGGTGTTGTGCGTTCTGGCGGATAGAACCAGGGGCCGTGCGGACTTTTGTTCGTCATCCCGGATGGGCCTGATCGCCCAAGCCGGGCCCTTCGCGCAGACCGGGTCGTCTAGGCCCGAACGAAGGTATTCTCGGATGTCGTTGCCGATCGTAAAGTCGCCCGTTGTACTGTTCCTGCTTTTGACATGCGCGACGACCGCGCCGTTCTGGGCGCTCGGGATCGCGACCGGCGACTCCGCCGGTGGTCGCGGCGCCTATGCCGTAGGAGCGATGTGGGGACCCGGTATTGCGGCCCTGCTCACCTGCTGGCTCACCGGTCGGTCGATCAGTTCACTCGGGTGGCAATGGGGGGAGTCGCGTTGGCAGGCGCTATCCTATCTCTGGCCGCTCGCCGTGTGTGCGATAACCTATGGATTGGTCTATGCAGCCGGTCTTGGCGGCTTCCCGAACCCGGATACGGTCTCGGCGTTGCGCAAGAGTCTCGGCTGGCCGGGCGCCGCGACATGGGCGGTCGTGTCAGGCTGGTTCGTGCTTTTCGCGACCACGGGGTTGGTGCGCGGCCTGGCCACCGCGCTGGGCGAAGAGATCGGCTGGCGCGGCTTCCTCACGCCCGCACTCCATGCCAGGTTCGGCTTCACGCGCGGCGCCCTTCTGACTGGAGCTGCCTGGGCGGCCTGGCATTTCCCGATCCTCTTCTTCTCGAACTACGACAGCGCGACACCCTTGTGGTTTTCCACCCCCTGCTTCGTGGTCGAGGTCCTGAGCCTTGCGGTGATCATGGCCTGGATCAGGATACGGTCGGGCAGCCTGTGGACCGGCGCGGTGGCACATGCGAGCATCAACCTTTTCAATCAGGGCTATTTCGCCCCATTGACCGCATCGCGCGGCGCCGTAACCGCCTACGCCATCGATGAGTCGGGAGCGGTTCTGCCGCTTGTCCTCCTCGCGGCAGCGATATTCGTCTGGACGAAGCGCGGCTCGCTCAAAGACGTTCGCTCGACGGGCTGAGGCCCGCCGTCAGAGCGATGGATGGCGGCATTCGGTCAGCGCAGCCCTTCCGGCCAGAATTCGGGCGCGACCCCCAGCAGAAACCGACCGCCGACTGAATTCCCGCGGCCCCTCGACAAAGTAGCCAGTGATACTGATCGGGACGGCGGCAAGGCAGCGAAGGGGGAGCGAGCTGCCACCTGAATCCACGTCCGGCATATGCCGTCACTCAGCGCGTGCGCGATGCCGGATCTGCCGCATACCGACCAGCAGCAGCGCGACCGTCGATGTCATCGTCGCATAGGCGACCATGCTCGAGGCGGAACCGGACGGCACGCCTGCAAGCAGCAGCGAATCGTTGCCGCCCGGCACTCGTACCGCGCCGAAAGCCATCAGCGCGCCTCCGGCGATCGAGCGGGCCGTGGTACGCGGGGTCGGCCAGACCCGCCTGAAACGCCCGGCCATCAGGGCAGCGCCGATCGAGCCGGCAATAGTCATCAAGGCAAGCCAGCTGCCGCCGGCACCGTCGATCATCGCCATCGGCGCGCCGCCAAAGCCGCGCTGGACGGCATCGGCATAGCCCCAGCCCGGACGAGCCGCATAGAGCAGGGCGCCGCATAGCCCGAGCACCAGCATCGCGAGCAGGAGCGGGCGGCGGCGCTCGTCGATATGGGCCCGGTCGCGGACCAGCCGCCTGCCCGCGGCCAACAGCAGCAGGGCGAACGCCGCCATCAGGAGGGCGCCAACCAACGTCGGGCGGTCCAGCGTGGTGGGAAAAAGGTGAAGAGCGACCGGCTTGATCCGGGCCAGCACGTACCCGAGCGCCAGACCGACCGGCAGGCCGAGAAACCGCAACTCGCCGCTGCCCAGCCGCCCGAGCGAGCCAAGCAGGCAGGCATCATTGATGACGGCGCCGAGCCCGAGCAGGCTCGCGCCGAACAGCAGCGAGGCGCCGACCGCGATGCTCCCGGCCAGATGCACCTGACCGCCCGACAGCCAGGACGCCGGCAGGAGCACGAGCCCCGCGGCAGCGGCGGCAAACGCGACGCCGATGGTCAGCCTGGGATTGCGTCTTTCCACCAGGTCGCGCGTCGCCGCCACCGCGCAGATGCCGCCATGATTGATTGACCATCCGACCAGCAGAGCACCGAGGCAGGCCAGGGCGAAGGTGAGTGTGAATGCCACTGGTCAGGCCCGCGCCGGACGGCGCGCTTCCCGTATCGCGCGCAGATGCGTCACGGGATGTTCCAGACCCGCTAGCGCGATCGACATTGCGCGATAGCCCGCCTCGACGGCTCGCGGGTAGGATTTCCAGTCCCGAATCTCGATCATGTCGAGTTCGGGCATCACGTACAGATCAGCCGCCGCTCGCGCTGCCGCGATTTCGGCGTGGGTGGATATGGTCGCCGAGCACATCAGGATCGAGACCAGGGGCGGGCCACGCCGCCACATGCCCGAGGCGAACCAGGCGATCCACGACCGCGGCGGCAGGACCTCCGCAGGCAACAGGCCGATCGCGCGCGTAACGTCGCAGCCAATTACCGTGCCCGCATGGCTTTCGCGCAGCATCGCGGTGGGCAGGTTGCGCAGCAAACCGCCATCGACCAGCACGCACCCATCCCGTACCACCGGCGGCAGGATGCCGGGCAGCGAGATCGAAGCACGCAGGGCATCGACCACCGGACCGTCTGTATAGGCGTCGTAGCGCCCCGTGGTCAGGTTGGTCGACCCGCACAGGAACGGAATCGCCAGATCCTCGATCAGCGCCGCTCCGAAATGGCGCTGCAGCCGCGTCTCCACCTTGCGCCCGCGCGTCATCGCGACGATCGGGAAGGCGATGTCGTCGAGCGGGCTCGACGTGACGAAGGCGTCGCGCATCCGACAGTCCAGGTCTTTGTCATCCCAGCCGCTGGCGACGCCGGCCGCGACGATCGCGCCCATCGATGTTCCGGCGACCGCGTCGATCGGCACCCCCGCCTCGCGCAGCGCGCGGACGGCGCCAACATGGGCGAACGCGCGCGCGCCGCCGCCGGACAGCGCGAGCCCGATCGCGGTGCCGGTCAGCGCCCGCGCCAGCCGGTCAATACCCGCGCCATCGGTGCCGATATGGTGGACCCGGGCCGGCGCGGTCGCCGTGATCCAGTCGCCGCTCGGCACGACCGAGGCTCCTGCCCTGCGCTCCAGTACAAGGTCGACCAGGCCGTTGGCCTGGAGCGGCTCGGTAGTGCACAGCGCGCAATCCGGCGGTGGGGGTGCCGCCGCTCGTCCGAGTAGCAACAAGCGGTCGACATGGCTCCGGCACGCGGCCGACCATTCCGCCTCCTCTGCTGCTGCCGAGACGAAGACGATGTCATGCGTCTCCTCGGCGACGGCGATGCCGCCAATGTCGAGACCCAGCGCGGCGCTGTCGAGCGCCACGGCGCGATAGCCGAGACCGTCGCACCGGACCGCCAGCCCGTGGGCCAGCGCAAAGGCATCGCAATCAGGAGCCAGGCCGGCGATCAATACCGTACGGGGAAGAGCGGAGGGCGCATGCAATCCGCTTGCGCGCCGTGCGACCAACCCTGCGAGCTCGATCATGACGCCGGGCTCGGTCCGCCCCGCCGCAAGCAATGCGTCTCCCGCGATTGAGTCGATGATACAGTCGCGGAGCGCGACGGCGCTGCGCGTGCGCGACGTGCCGGCAAGCAGCGCCATCTCCCCCACTGTCTCGCCGCGGCGGATGAGGGCGGTGAGCCGCGGATCGTCGCTGCGGGTCGCGTCGAACACCGCCATCAGGCCCGCGCGGACGATGTAGAGATGTGTCGCCGGGTCGCCCGCCGCGAACAGCGACGCGCCCGCCGGCAACGCCGATCGCGCGACGCCGATGTCGCGGCGATCAAACATACTCTCCAGTGCGGCACTCATGATATTCCCAGCACGAACGGTCCGTGTCGAAGCGACACACTGCATTCCGATGCGAACCCATATTCGGTTACACAGGCACGACGCCGCGAATCGACCTTGAAAAGCCGGAGTTGGCGCGATGCCGCGGCCCATCCGCGTTGAAAATTAGGGAATGTGTCCGGCAAGTCGGGCGCTTGGGGGGAGAGCCGGACGATCCAGCAGAGGGGGGCCACTGGACGTCCCGTGCTTGCCGGACAGGTGGGTATCCGTCGAGCAGCCGGCAACGGTTACAGAAAATGCTGCCGAGCGCTCGATTTATTTTGAGCAAGACTCGCGTAATGATCGACGCGTCTTCCCAGGTGATCGGCAGCGCCTGCAACCGCCCTCCGGCCAAGCAAGGATATCACGACCGACCTCCTCACGATGCTGTCGAGGCAGGACCACCAGTTCACAGCGTTGGATCACGGCCGCCCCGTGCGATCTTCAATCGAAGGGGCAGTCGTGAGGGCTCCACGCCAAAGAGTAACTTGAAGCGATGCCGGATCGAACCTCCAGACAACGGAGATCGATTCAATGTCAGCAAGCTTCATGAACCATCTGCCAATCATGCTGCGTCCCGATCCATCCCGCACAGTGGTGCGGCCGTTCATGCCCGGCGACCCGGATGCTTTCGCCGTGGAGAGCATGCCGCGGTCGCAGAGGATCATCGACCGGGTTATGGCGCTCAGCTCCGAGGAGGTCGCCCGGGAACGTCGCAAGATCACGGAATCGCTCGACGAACGCCACCGCGAGGTCGATGCACTGCTGATGCGCCGCTTTGACGATGTAATCGATCGATGCGGCGGTTTCTGCATCGACCCGGCCGCGGTTCGCCCGGACCAGGCGCTGCTGATCGGGGCATATTTCTGCAACGAATATTCGTTCGAGGCAGCAGCCCTGTTCAACCCGAGCATGGTCATCCATCCCGATCAGTCAGAGGTTCCGGGCGGGTCGGTTCGCTTCGTCATGGCGCTGCGCGCCATTGGCGAAGGCCACGTCTCGTCGGTTACGTTCAGGACCGGCCTGATCGGACCGGACGAGAGCATATCGGTCGATGTCCCGAGCCGTACTGCGGTGCCGCCTGTGATTCAGAAAGCTGAGGATGAGGGCCTGCTCGGCGTCAAACTGCTGTGCGGCGGCAGCTACACCTTGTCCGAGACCGTCCTGTTCCCGATGACGCCCAGTCAGCGGCAGGGCATTGAGGACCTTAGGCTTGTTCGGTTCGTCGAGGATGACGGACGCGAGCGCTTCTATGGCACTTATACCGCCTTCAGCGGTGCGGCGGCCCGCTCGGAGCTGCTCGATACTGACTCCTTCCGGGATTTCGACATGCGTCCGCTCCGCGGGGATGCGGCGGGTGGAAAGGGCATGGCCCTGTTCCCGAGAAGGGTCGGCGGCAAATATGCGATGCTGTCGCGGCACGATAACGAGAATATCTGGTTCCTGGTGTCGGACGATCTGGAAACGTGGAGCGGCGGAACCAGGATCCTGTGTCCGCGCTATCCCTGGGAGTTCGTTCAGATGGGCAATTGCGGGTCGCCGATCGAGATCGACGAGGGCTGGCTCGTGCTCACGCACGGCGTCGGCGTCGTCCGTAACTATTGCATCGGGGCGTGCCTTCTCGACAAGGACGATCCGACGAAGGTGCTGGCCCGTACGCCGCACCCGCTGCTCGAGCCGGCGCAGGACAATCGCAACGGCTATGTACCCAACGTGGTCTATAGCTGCGGCGGCATGGTGCGCGGGCGCACCCTGTTCCTACCTTATGGCGTTGCCGATGATTTCGCGACGATCGCGACAGCCAATGTCTCGGACATCCTGTCCGCAATGGAATAATAGAAAGCCGGCTCCGGCATCGACCATCTCGTCGCAAACGCCGGCTCGATGCGCTCGTCGGCCAGTCGAAGGTCGCATCGGCGATAAGGGTGCCTGAACCGAACGCTCTCGCGCATCAATGGGTCAGGACCTCCGGTGAAAGCCAGTCGCGCGTTGCTCCGATGCCCGGCTTTCCCAGAATCAAAGGGGAGCCAGGTCGAGCTCGCTAGTGAGCCAGCGCCGATATGCAGCTACCCTGGGGTCGCGGCGGCGTCCGCGCTCGTACGCCATCCACTAGGCGGCGCTATCCGTCGATAGCAGTTGAAAAGGTGCGACGAGGATGGCGTCCGAACGTGACCTGGCCCATCTGAATATTCGAGAAAGATCCGATGCGGCTCATCATCTCGTGACCCCGTATGGGCGAGCGCAATCACCTTATCTGCCGCGCTGCCGCGTATTCGCGATCGCCACTGCGGCCCCGCCTCTTTACCAGCGTGACGTCAGGGGGAGGACGCCACGGGCGAGCAGCGTGATGACGCCGCAGCCCAGCGCGTACCAGAACAGGATGTAGAATGGATCGTCACTCGGGCAGTGGAAGGCGAAGATAAATGCGCCCCAGGCTGCGGCGGCCACGCCGACGGCGACCGCGCTTGCCTGACGGTCGGTCGGCGCACCCCAGCGCATCATAAGACCGAGGGCAATGACCGGTGGAACCGACAGCAGCGTCATGACCGTCAGGCACTCGACACCCATGCGCCACATCAGCCGGCCGCCAAGGCCTTGCAGGCCCGCGCCGGTGACGTCGATCACGGCCCCCACCAAGACGATCGCCGCTACGACATAGCCCCAGCGGCGGAGCCCTTTTCGCGGGGACATGACGGGATCGAACGAGTTCAAGGCCACGGCCACCCCGAAAACTGCCAGAATCCCGAGGCCTCCCATCTTCCACCAGAAAGCCGCCCGCTCGAGCGCCGCGCTCATGTCCGGTCGCATGGTGCCGAGCGCCAGGAAGCCCGCAAGTTCGACAGCGGCCAAAACGACGAGAATCGCGACGAGGCGGCCCGCCCTTGGCCGGGGGACAGGGCGAAGATCATCCACGAGTCTATCGATAAGGGCATCATTCGACATCGGTCTGCTTCTGAACAAGAGAAGCCATGCGCGCCAGCCCCCGGTGAATGTTCACTTTGATGAGCGATCCGGACTGGCCCGTTCTCTGGGATGCCTCCTCGACGGAGAATCCCTCGATCTTCACCAGTCGGATGGCTTCTGCCTGGGCAGGTTTCAGTTCTGCCATCAACCGCCCTAGCACCACCGAGCTCGTCACGCTGCTCTCATGGTCCTCAATCGCGATCTCGTCGGGAAGTTCCTCCGTGCGCGAGCGGCTCATCGAACGCAGCCGATCGATCCACTTGTAACGGGCGACCGCCATCAGCCAAGGCCTGAACGGCCTCTCCGGATCGTAGGTATGCCGTTTCTCGTGAATGGCGATCAAGGTGTCCTGAACCGCATCGTCCACCATTCCGGGCGGGAGGCGCCGTGCGTAGAAGCCGTTCAGCCAGTGGCGGATCTCGTCGAGCAGCCGGCGATACGCCGAGGCGTGTCCGGTTTGGGCCGCAGCCATCAGCTGGCCCCATTCATCCGCGACCTGGCTCATCCGCGTGGCCATCCACAAACGGATTGCGGCCGCTCGCCCCGGCGCGTGCCAGCGCTCGATCTCGCACCATCACCGCGCATCGACCACCTCTGCGATCAGGCCGCTCCGGCGCATGCCTGTCGGATCCACGCCGAACGCGTTGCGAAAGGCGCGGCTGAAGTGGCTGCGGCTGGCGAAACCGACTTTCTCCGCAATGATTGAGACCGGCATGCGGGTAGACAAGAGCAGATCTCGCGCCTGGCTGAGACGCGCGCGCGTCACGAACTCCATCGGCGGCGTTCCCAGCGTCTCCTGAAAGACCTTCGCGAACTTTGAACGACTCATCCCCGCAGCGCGTGCAAGGCCCGCCAAGGTGTGGCTGGATGTCGGATCTTCCGTCACCAAGGCGACGGCACGGGCAAGGGATGGCTGTTCGAAGATCCCGGGCAGCATGCGCTGCGATCCTTCATCCCGTGCCGCGCGGCGCAGCGCGAGGACCAGGCAAGCCTTCATCAGCGATCCGACCAGCGCCCTGCTTCCCAGCGACATGACGCGCGTCTCCTGCAAAATGGTCGCGAACGCTTCGCCCACTATCGACTCGTTACCGACACGTACGCAGATGGGCTCCCTCAGCCCCTCAAAGGGACCGAACGACCCACCGATTTCAGCCGTAATCTGCCCGCAGGCTATAACCACGCTGCCCTTGCCCCCCATGGTTGCATCGAAGTGCAGCAAACCATCGCGCCGCCGCTTGCACGTCTCTGCCGGCGAGAAGATCCTCGATGGAGTAGCCGAGCCGCCCATGGTCTGCCGGAGATGGGCCGGCACCAGGAGGACGCTGCCTGCCGGCGCCTCGATGCTCGCGCCGTCCGGCAGGCCAAGATAAAGGGTGCCGGCGAGGGCGAAGTGGACCTCGATCTTGTCGAGCGGCTCGATCTCGATCGCCGAATCTGCGGTGAATTCGCAAATCGCGAACTCCTTCACGTTCACCGCCAACGCGGCTAGAATCTGGTCGATTGCGGCGTCGTTCATGGGCCCCATTGTGTGCCCTTTCGTCGTCATGATTCCAGACGATTTGCGACATCAAGCAAATTAAGGACGGTGCAATACGAGCGAGGATGAAACAGCACATTCTCGCGGCGGCAGCGTATCTGGTGAAGCCGGCGCCATTGGCCCAATCCGCATGCGCCGAACGTCGTCGAGACCTCCACCCGCGCTGGGTGTACCCGCGACACCTTCGTCCTCGCGACCAAGACCCGTGATCAGCCGGGCACCGCGTTCGAAGGTCATGTAGTTCCACAGCCAATTCGCCCCTACGACGAAGCGATTCCGAAACCCGACCAGAAAATAAATGTGGGCGGTCGACCAGAGGATCCACGCAGCGAGTCCCGAGAAGCGCAGCCACCCGAAATCCACCACCGCCCGCTTCCGCCCGATTGTCGCGAGGCTGCCGAAGTGGCGATAATGGAACGGCGCGGGCGGCCGCCGGCGGCCGAGCCGGGCAGCGATATGACGCGCGACGTGGACCCCCTGCTGCTTTGCGGCCGGGGCGATCCCAGGAACTGCTTTTCCCTTGGCGTCCGTCGCCGCCGCGGTGTCTCCGATGGCGTAGGCGCCTTTGCGCCCGGTGACCTGCAAATGTCCGTCAACGATGACCCGGCCTGCCCTATCTGGTTCGACTCCCAGCCACCGCGCAGCCGGCGACGCCCTGACCCCGGCGGCCCAGATGATCGTGGCGGCGCGGATCAGCTCGCCATCGACGACCGCTCCCTCATCGTCGATCCCCGTCACCCTGGAACCGAGCCGAACTTCTACGCCAAGTTTCACCAGCGACCGCCTCGCCGACTCGCTCAACTTTTCGGGAAAGGTGCTGAGCAGCCGCTGTCCGGCCTCGATAAGGATGATCCGCACACAGCGCCTGGTGATGTAGTGGAAATCCATGTCGGCGGCATGTCTCGTCAGCTCGGCCACCGCACCGGACATTTCCACCCCCGTCGGTCCGCCGCCGATGATGAGGAACGTCAGGAACTCGGCGCGCTCCTCCACATCTTCCTGGCGGTTCGTCTCAGCGCGTTCGAGCGCCAGCAGAATCTGTCTTCGGACATGCAGCGCGTCGTCGATCGTCTTGATACCGGGTGCATGCTTCGCCCATGTCTCGTTGCCGAAATAGCTGTGCGTGGCACCCGTCGCTAGGATCAGCGTATCATAATGCAGCGTGGCGCCGCTCGCGAGGCGGACGGCCTGCTCCTCGTGGTCGATTCCCTCCACACGATCGAGAAGGACCCTCGTTCTCTTCTGGTCCTTGACGATCGACCGGATCGGGGCCGCGACATCCGCGGGCGACAGCCCCGCCGTCGCCACCTGGTAGAGCAGGGGTTGGAAGAGATGGTGGTTCTGGCGATCGATGAGCGTCACGTCGATGTCGTAACGGGCCAGTTCCTTCGCTGCGGCGAGCCCGCCGAAGCCGGCGCCGACGATCACGACATGTGGCGAAGACGCACTGCCGGCGCGAGTGTGCCGTGGTTTTCGCGACGGGGTCACGCTCAGTCTCCGAATGATGAATTCCACCATTCGACCGGTGCCCTCGAATGGTTACGCCGCCACAGGTCGATCCAGCCGGACAGGAACCCTCGAGGTCCGCCACGCTCCACGGTTGAGGCGCTCGCATAATTTCGCATCGGCTGTAACCCGGCCGTCGCTTCCGACGAACTACGTGGAATGCCACGCACCAGCACCCTGGCGGACCGCGCCGCGCCGCGACGTCTGTTTCTTGCCGGATGTGCGTCAACCCTCGCCTTCCCTGTTGTTGCAACTGCCCAGACCGTGGCAGCGCCGGATCAGTTCGAGCTGAAGGCGAGCGGCTACGCGAACGCCACGGGATCCGAGGGCGGCTCGCAGCAGGATGCGGCGGACGGTGTGCAGGGCGAAGCGGGGCTGGAGCTCACACCCCAATATCGCTTGCGGTCGGGCACGGTGCTCGCCTTGCGCGGAGCGGCAAGCATCCAGACCGTCGCTAGCCGGCCCAATGGCTCGTACCGCCTTTCGATCCCCGAGGTTAGCGCGTTCGCAATCGGCTCTTTCGGACGGATCGAGATAGGCGAGCGTGCCGGATTCCCACAGAGCCTTGTCGGCTTCACCCCTTCGGAGATTGCCTTCGCGACCGCGGGCTTTGGCCCTGAATCCGGTGCCAGGCTGGATCCGAATGGCGGGCTTCCGACGGGTGTCCTGCCAAGGGGTCTCGCGTCGCGGATCGATGCCTTGACCTATCTCGGCTACGCAGCCCGCTTCTACAGCGACGCGTCGCCCAAGATCATCTACCTGACCCCCCGCGCGCGCAGCGGCTTGTATGGCGCGATATCGTTCACGCCGAGCACGGTCCGACCCCAGAGCTTCACGATTTCCGAGCAGGAGCGCGGTCACAACGGCGACGTCGACAATTCGCTGGGCTCGGCTCGGGCACATAACGTCCTCCAGGCAGCGTTCGTCTGGAACCACCGCACTGCGGCGATCGACCTCTCGCTCGGCGCCACTTATTCCCATGCCGACCTCGTTCCAACGGGCGCATCCCATCTCTCGCCTCGCCACACGAACTCGATCAGCGGGGGTGTGAGCATTACCCTGCGCGACACTTGGTCGGTGGGGCTGAGCGCGACCTATGATGGTCCAGTCCGGATAGTGGATCCCGTCGCGGGCGGCTCAACGCCGACAAAGCCTTTCGGTGTCGTCGCAAGCGCCGACTATGTTGCCGGCCCCTGGACGGTCGGCGGATACTATCAGCGCGCAAGCGCCGACAGCCAGACGATCGTGCCGGTTCGCGACACCGTGAGCATCGGAGAGTTCGGCGCATCCTACCTTCTCGACCGGAACCACGACCTGTTGGGCCGGGCATTTCATACGGACGTCGAGCTTTACGCCAGCGTCTACCTCTACAGGTTCGAGAGCGGCGTCACCGATAGCGACGAGCTGCGCCGGTCGGGCCAAGTCTTGCTCGCGGGCGCGCGTTTTTCATTCTTTTGAAGCATCCAAATCATCCCAGGGGAGAATTCAGATGGGTACGGCCAAGACTATCGTAAGTGCGGCGGGACTTCTTGCGGCGGTCACGCTCGCGGCGGACGCCGCGCAGAGTCAGGTCAACGTTCCGAAACCGACCTACAAGTTCGAGAAATGCTATGGGGTCGCCAAGGCTGGCGAAAACGACTGCTTCGGCCCGGCGAACGCCTGCGGCGGCACGTCCAAGACCGACCGACAGGGAGACGCCTGGGTGTATGTGCCGGCAGGCACCTGCAAGAAGATCGCGGGTGGTTCGACCGGGCCGGTCAGGCCCTGAGGGCATCGGCGGTGAGAGCGGACTGGGTCGGCATCGGGTTGCGGGGTCCCTATTACTCGGCGTTCGCGGACGCCGCGGGGCTCGAGGTCGACTGGCTCGAGGTGCACGCCGAGAACTACTTCGACCGTGGCGGCCCGCGATACCGCGCACTGGCCGAGATCGCCGATCGATTCCCGATCAGCGTCCACGGTGTTGCGCTCTCGCTCGGGTCGGACGACGGCCTGGACGCGGATCATCTCGATCGCCTGCACGCGCTGGTGAGCGATCTCGGCGCCTGTCAGGTCTCGGAGCATCTCGCCTGGAGCCGCCATGGCTCGACCTATTTCAACGACCTCCTGCCGCTACCGCTCACAGAGGATGCGCTCGATGCCGTTTCGCGCAACATCGACCATGCCCAGCGCCACCTTGCACGCCCGATCCTGATCGAGAACCCCTCTGCCTATCTCGAACTTCACGATGGGTCGATGGGCGAAGCGAGGTTCCTGCGTCGACTGGTCGATCGCACGGGTTGCCGCCTGCTGGTTGACCTCAACAATCTCTTCGTCAGCGCACGCAATGTCGGAACTTCATTGTGCGAATGGTTAGACGAAATCCCCGCAGACGCCGTCGAGGAAATTCATCTCGCCGGGCATGAGCCAGACGCTCGAGGCGGCCGCCTGCTCATCGACACCCACGGGAGTGATGTCTCTGAGGACGTCTGGTCACTCTACGCGGCGTTCACCACAAGCATCGGTCCGCGTCCCACGATCATCGAGCGCGACTGCAACTGGCCGCCCCTCGACCAACTCCTTGAGGAGGCAGGCCGAGCACGAATCCTCGGCCATTTCGATGACCGGCGATAGCCTGCGGGTGTTCCAGGCCCGGTTTGCCCGCGGGCTGCTTGGTGGCGGCGCGACCGAATGCGAAGCAGACTTCGGTACCGGCTACGCGATTCACGCCCGTAACGTCCGCGCTTCGCTTCACTCCGCGCTTGAGAAATCCTTCCCTGTCGTCCAGCAACTCGGAGGCAGCGAGTTCTTCGCCCAGGCGACCCGAGCATTCCTTGCCGCTTGCCCGCCGAGGCAGGGTTGGCTCTCGGCTTACGGCGCCGACTTTCCGGCCTTCATCGACGACTACCGGCCAGCGTTTGCCGTACCTTATCTTGGGGACGTCGCTCGCCTCGAATGGGCGCGCGTCGCCGCGACCTTTGGAGAAGGCGTGCCGGGTATCGATCTCGCTGCGCTGGCCGCTCTTTCGCCGGACATACTGATGGAGCGCTCTCTGCGCCTCAATCGCTGCGCGACGATCATCCGCTCCAACTTCCCGATCTTCACGATCTGGGCTGCTCACCTCGACAAGAGGGCGACAGGCGATCTCCTCGCCGCAACCTCGCCCGCTCAAGGCCCCGAGGGCGTGCTGATCACAAAGGCGTTGACGGGAGAGGCCGTCGTGAAGCGCCTTGGTCCAGGCGAAGCGGCGTTCCTCTCATCGCTGAACTCCGGAGCTCCGATCGGCGCCGCCTGGCAGAGCGCCCTCGATGCCGATCCTCAGTTCGACCTCGCCGGGAGACTGGGGGAACTGGCGTCTATAGAGGCGCTCGCTGAGCTTGCTGATGGCGCCATTGGAGAATGACGGATTCCGTCGCGGATCGACGCATGATGCCCGGCTTCAGCGCTGCGCCGCACTTTTTTCGTTACCTCTGTAACCGGTGTGCGCGTCGAGACGAATAAGCCGAGAGCAACAGGAGATAATACCATGCACGCCATCCGCATTCGCACGACGATCGCCACAGCAACGCTCCTCGGTTTGGGCATGCTTTCGGCCTGCAGCAGCGGAAAGGACGCGTCCGCCAACGCGGCCGAGGCGATGGCCGCACCGGACAATGGCGGGAGCATGTCGGACGCGGGGGCCATGACCTCAAACGACAGCATGACCTCGAACGACAGCATGACGTCGAGCAACAGCATGGCGACGGCCGGCAATTCCATGGCATCGGGAAACCACATGGGCGATGCGATGCAGTCATCGGACAGCATGAAGAATAGCCACTGAGCCGCCTGAGCGGTACGGGCCCGGACGCAGGACGATGATGAGATTCCGCTGGCTCAGTTTCGCGCTGCTGGGTCTCGCAGTGCCTCCTGCGCAGGCCGCCAATTCCTTCTCGCCGGTCATACTCCGCGCGTCAGACGGCGTGAAAATCTACGGGGATTATTATGCCGCGCGGCGCCCCAAGGCCCTGATCCTGCTCTTCCACCAGGCAGGATCGAGCAAGGGCGAATACCGGGATATCGGGCCGCGTCTCGTCCAGCAGCGGTTCAGTGCGCTGGCTATTGATCAGCGCTCGGGCGGGTCGCTGTTTGGTCGCAACGAGACGGCCGCCGAGTTCGGCAAGGATACGAGCTACCTCGACGCGGCGAAGGATCTCGATGCCGCGATCGAGTGGGCCCGACGCCGCAAACTCCCGATCGTCCTTTGGGGCAGCAGCTACTCGGCGGCACTTGTCATCATCGAAGCCGCGAAACGGTCCGAGGTAAAGGAGGTACTGGCATTCTCCCCCGGCGAGTATCTGGGCAATCCGACACTCGTTCATCAGGCTGCCGCCCGGCTTCGAATTCCCTTCTACGTGACCTCGGCAAGCGACATTCGGGAGGTCGCCGCCGCACGGTCCATCCTCGCGGCCTCACCATCGCGTACGAAACAGCAGTTGGTCCCACGACACGGCGTTCATGGGTCGTCGACCTTGCTCGCTAGCCGCGACCCCCTCGGTGCACAGGAGAACTGGCAAGCGGTAGAGGCTTTTCTGCGGCGGTCCTTCTCCTAAACGTGTCGTTGCGAAAACGTCCTTTTTGGGAGTGGCGAGGGCCTGGCTTGCCGTGACTGACCTCGCGATCCTGTACGAGCACCCCCTGTGGTTCCAGCCGCTGTTCGAGGCACTCGACCGGCGCGGCGTCGATTATGTCGCGCTGAGGCCCGATGGCGCGTTTGACCCCGCCGCGAGCGCACCGCCAGGGCGCGTCGTGTTCAACCGCATCGCCATGTCGAGCTTCCTGCGCAGCGACGAACATCCGATCTTCTACACGATGGCTTTGCTCGACAGCTGGCGGCGCGCAGGCGCTCGCGTGATCAACGGGCCGGAAGTGCTGGCGGTGGATTCGTCCAAGGCACGGCAATTGTCGCTGATCGCCTCGCTCGGCCTTGCGACCCCAGCGACACGTGTCGTCCACCGCGCGGAGGATATCGTCACAGCAGCACAGACGCTCAGCTTCCTGCTGGTGGTGAAGGCCAATATCGGCGGATCGGGCGCGGGGATCACGCGCTTCGATAACATCGCGGAACTGCGCTATGCCGTGGCCGAGCGCGAACTGCCGACCAGCGTCGACGGCGTGCTGCTGGTACAGGATTATGTCCCCGCGCGCGACGGGCGCGTCACACGGATCGAGACACTGGATCGCCATTATCTCTACGCGCTCGATATCCAAGGTGGAGGCGCGTTTGACTTGTGCCCCGCCGATGCATGCGTCGACGACAGCGCACCGATCCCGATGGTCTCGACTGATCCCGGCCCCGAGCTTCGCGCCGCCGCTGAAGCAATCGCGCGCGCCGCCGACCTCGACATTGGCGGGATCGAAGTGATGATCGACGACCGCGACGGCACCCCGCGTTTCTATGACATCAACGCCTTGTCGAACTTCGTGGCCAAGCCGAACGAGGTGCTGGGCTATGACCCGCACGACCGGCTGGTCGACTATCTGATCGCTCGTATCGAGGAGGCGCGCTGATGCGCTACGGTTACTGGATGCCGGTGTTCGGCGGCTGGCTGCGCAACGTGCCCGACGAGAGGATGGAAGCAAGCTGGGACTATTCGAAGCGGCTGACTCAGCGGTCGGAGCAACTCGGCTATGACCTCACGCTGATCGCCGAACTGAACCTCAACGACATCAAGGGCGTGGAGATGCCCGCCCTGGATGCGTGGTCGACCGCCGCCGCCCTCGCCGCGGTAACCGAAAGAATCGAACTGATGGTCGCGGTCCGGCCCAATTTCCACCAGCCCGCTCTGTTCGCCAAGGCTGCGGCGAATATCGACCAGATTTCAAACGGCCGCCTCGCGCTCAACGTTGTCTCGTCATGGTGGGCGGACGAAGCCACGCAATATGGCCTGCAATTCGACCAGCATGACGACCGCTATGCCCGGACTGAGGAATGGCTGACCGTGGTCGACGGATTGTGGACACAAGAGCGCTTCACCTTCGACGGCCAATTCTATCACACCAGGGACGCGATCTGCGCGCCCAAGCCGGCCAAACGGCCCACCGTCTATGCCGGCGGCGAGAGCGAAAAGGCCAAGGCGATGATCGCCAGCCAGTGCGACGCCTATGTGATGCACGGCGATCCCGCCGAGGCGATCAAGCCGAAGATCGCCGACATGGCCGGCCGGCGCGAAGCAGCGGGCGGCGCACCGATGCAGTATGGCATGGCCGCCTATGCCATCGTCCGCGACAGCGAAGCCGAGGCGAAGCGCGAGTTGGAGCGGATCACCACCGTCACCGACCTGCCCGCGGGTTACGACAATTTCGATCAGTGGCTGTCGGGTACGCAACTCGAACGCGAACTGAAGGTCGCGGAATATTCGGTCTCGAACCGTGGCTTGCGCCCGAACCTTGTCGGCACGCCCGAACAGATCAAGGAGCGGATCGAGGAATATGAGGCCGCCGGTCTCGACCTTTTACTGCTCCAGTTCAGTCCGCAGGCGGAGGAGATGGAGCGGTTCGCCTCGCAAGTGATGGGGTCGGCCTGAGGCTCGGCATTGGGAAAAGGATGTAATCGCCGAGCGCGTTTGTACGCTCTGATCGCCAGTTGGTCACGGCTGAGGTTGATCGCCAATCCCGGATACTGATCGGCGCCGTGCGCCAGCGCGGCGCCGTTACCGTTGATCCTCAATCCGGCCCGGCGAGACGCGTCAAAGACTGGTTAGCCGTCGACGGTCGCTTGAGGCTGAACTTCAAAACTCCGGATCGCGACGACGGCACCTATATCGCCGTCGTCAAATTTGTAAGCCAGTCCGGCGATACGCTGAGGATCAAGCCCTCGATCAGATGGTCAGCACCGGTGACAATCAGCAGGCCAACCGCAATCAGCAGTGCGCCGAGGGCCTTCTTGCCACCACTTCCGGCGCTCATGAGCCGCCCGCGCCAGCGGGCGATCACCGAGCGGGCGGCCAGCGCCAGGACCATGAGCACGCTTGCGATGCCGAGGCCAAACGCCGCCATGACGAACGCCACGTCGCCAAGATCCTGCCCTTGCGCCGCCAGTACGGTCGCCGCGCCGAGCGTTGGGCCGACGCACGGGCTCCAGACCAGGCCGAGGAGCACGCCGATCGCCGCTTGACCGGCGAGGCCGAACCGCTCGAGGCCTTGTTGTCGCGCGCCAGCCCAGCTCGCGAGGGGGGCGGCCAGTCGCTCCGTGACACGCTGGAACTGCGGAACGACGAGTGCCAGCCCGATCAGCGCGAGCACGACCGCCCCCGCGACGCGGACCACATCGCTGTCGAGGCCGAGGGACTCACCGGCCGTCGCGATCACGAACCCCGTCGCGGTGAACGACACCACCAGTCCGGCCGCCAGCGCGAGTGGCCCGAAGCGGTGCTTCTGCGCCGCGCTCCCGAGGATGATGGGAACGAGCGGCAGCACGCACGGCGACAGGATCGTGAGCGCGCCCGCGGCATAGGCGAGAGCTGGGTTCAGGGCGCTGCTCATCGCGCCATGCCCTGTGAAGAGAAGTGTGCGGCGCAGACCTGGCGTTGAAAGAACATGGCGATTCCATTGTCTGAAGGATGGCTGGCGGCAACGCCCGCGATGACAGGGATTTCGCAGGTGGAGTGAAGAAGGTTACAGTCAATCTGCACTCGTCCGCTCGGGAGGAAATCACCGATTTCGCCGCGGCGCCTTTCGCCCACTCAACTGCAGATGGCTATGCCAGCGACTGGACAGTCACCGACAGCTTCGCTGCAGACGTTCCTTCCCAGACCTCAGCCTGCGTTGACAGGGACTGCCCGCGTACGTCTTCGGCTGATCAGCGAACTGCCGAAGCCATCAGGGCGGTGATGGCGTCCTTGTTTGTCATGTACGCGAGCCGTCCAACTTCGCGCCGGCCGCGAAAGGCGATCAACGTTGCCTGCTTGCGTACACCGAAGCTCTGCCAAACCGGCTTCTGCTTGTCGTAGTTGATCCGAAAGACGATGAGCTTGTCATAGCTCGGCGACATAACGGTCTGCTTGATCGTATGGTTCTGAGAGGCGCACACCGGGCACCACCAGGCATGAACGTCGAGGAGAATTGGTCGCCCCTCGGCTTGCGCCGCGGCAAAACCGGCCTGGTCGAAATCGCGGAATTCAGCCGCATGCGCGGGCGCCGCCGCCAGTATCGCTGCCGTGAAGATTGCAGCAGTCAAACGTAACGTCATGATGATGAACTCCCAGCCAGGCGGCAAAGCCGATGGTCCTTCAGGGAGTTCGTTCCGGATCGCCTCGCCGTTACAAGCGGCTCCTAATCCAGCCGCGTTCGCTGCTGCATCAAGGCGATTGCGAGCACCGCCAGCAGAAAAACAGTGATCGGCACTCCGTGAACGAGGATTGCCGAAGCGGCACGCCCCCGCAGCGTCGCGTCGCGCGCGGCCCGAACAAAATGGGTCAGCGGGAAGATCTCGCCAAGCCGTTGCGCCCAGACTGGCAGCGTCGAAAAGGGGTATAGAAATCCGGACAGCAACATGGCCGGCAAATAGAAGGCGACAGCGCCTTGAAGCGCCGCCAACTGAGTCCGCGCGCGTGCCGCCAGCGCCTGCCCAAGGACCAAATGCGCGGCGGCGAACAGAGGGAACAAGACGAGGAATGCGGGCAGGCTCCCGCGTACCGGCAAAGCGAACAGCCAGACGCCGGCGACAAGCACAATGAGCCCCTGCAAAGACCCGATGACCGCAAGCGGCGCGACTTTACCCAGCAGTAGTGGCAGTCGTCCGACCGGCAGGGCCGCGAGCGCTTCCCATGTCCCAAGCTCGCGCTCACGCGCCAGGCTGAGCGCGCCGAGCATCAACATGCTGATCATCATTATGGTGCCAATCAGGGCAGGCACGAACGCCCAGTCCGGTCGGGCGGAAGAGTTGAAGAGTCGCTCGAAACGCAGGCGCGGACCATAGTCTGCGACGTCATTTCGCGCGGCGAGAGCATGCCAGTAGATCGCCTCGACTTTCGCCTCGGCGGTGGCGGAAAGACTGGGATCCGTCGCGTCGATGACTGTTCGAACCGGTTGGAATGCGCTGGTTGGGAGTTCAATTCCGATCACCGCCTTGCCGGCGCGCACCATCTCTTCAGCCTTGCCGGGTGCAAGATCGCTCCCGACGATTCGGAACTGGGCGGCATGAGCTAGCCGAGCGACATCGCCACGAGCGGAAACGGGTCCGGCGATCGCCACCGCCACGTCGGCGGCTGACGGCTTGATCGCGTAGCCGAATAACAGGATTTGCAGCGCGGGCACGACCAAGAGCAGAGTAAAGCTGGTTGGTGAGCGCAACAGACGGAGCAACTCAACTTTCGCAACAGCGAGTGTGATACGGATTGGCGCCATCAGCTCCGCGCCCTCGCCAGACGGAGAACGGCATCCTCAAGATCACTTGCTCCCGAGGCTTCGACAAGATCCGAGGGGGTCATCGGTCCTTCCGCGACCCCGCCCGCATAGTGGAGAACGCTCTGGCAGTTTCCCGCCTCGGCCAGATCGTGCGTGCTGACGATGACGATATGTCCGGCGGCCGCGAATTCGCCGAGCCATCTCCAGATCGCTCGCCGGGTGGCGACATCGAGTCCGGCCGTCGGCTCATCGAGCAACAGCAGCGCCGGAGCGCCGAGCGTGACCGCGGCAAATTGCGCGCGCCGCGCCCAGCCGCCGGACAGGCGATCGAAGCGGGTGGCCAGCACGCTGTTTAGTTCATAGCGATCCGCTGTCCGCGCGATCACGTCCGATCGATTTGGCAGGCCCAGCACCGCGGCGTGAAAGGCGAGATTCTCGGCGACGCTTAGTTCAGGATAAAGTGACAACCGCTGGCTCATATAGCCGATGGTTCGTCGAAGTGCGGTGTTTGGCCGACTGATGTCGTGATCGAAGACGCGCCCTTCGCCGGCGTCCGGTCGCACCAGGCCGGCAAGCATCCTGAGCGTCGTTGTCTTTCCACCGCCATTGGCGCCGACCAGACCAAGCATCGCGCCCGGCTCAAGCATAAAGTCCACATCGCGGACGACCCAGGTGCCGCCATAACGTTTGCCGAGCCCTTTGACCGCGACGGTCCCAGCTTCCAGGTCAGCCGGTCTCATGCACGAATCCCCCGAACATATATTTTGTCGCCTCGGCCCCGAGAGCGAGTGTCAGCGTGCCCGCGGCCAGGCGGCGTGCGCGCAGTTCGGCGAGCGCAATCCAGATCGCGGCGGAGCCTGTGTTTCCGATGCGATCGGCGTTCACGAAGAACCGGTCTTCTGGCAGCCCCAGATACCCGGCCAGCTGGGAACCAATCCTACCGCTCGCCTGATGCGGTATGATCCAGTCAGCGCGCCCGATTTCGAAGCCGCGACCGAGGGCAGCCTGAACACCGGCGTCGAACAGTTCGACGCCATCGCGCAACACCGACGCGAAATCATGCTCGAAGATGAGTGGACCGGCATTTCCGGTACCAGACCGGTCAGACCCACCCTCGCGCATCTGTAGGCCCGGACGCCGATGAAGGCCAAGGGCACCGTACCAGGCAGCGTGTAGCTTATCCGTGCCTGTGCCGGCGGGCCCAAGAATGACCGCGCCCGCCCCGTCCCCCATCTGCACGAGGTTCACGATCTGGCCGGATTGGCCCTCAAATCCTTCAAGGTCGAAAAAGACCGACCCTGTTTCCGATCCGACGATTGCCACCGGGCGGGCGCCGGGCTGAGCCAATAAGCCAAAGGCGATCATCAACGCGTTGGCAAAGCCCGTGCATGCCTGTCGCAGCTCGATATGAGGTCCGGCATAGCCGAGTATGTCGGCAGCAAAGGATATATTGGAGGGCAATGGCTGCGCGGGTGTGGCCGTGTGTGCGATCAGATAGCCGAGATCGGCTACCCCGAGGCCGGCATCGCGAAGCGCGACATCGACCGCCCGCGCGGCAAGAGCTGGATTGCCCGCCCTTTCAGCCTGAGTGTCTATCCGGGCGGTCCAGGTGCGGCTGATATGCCGCGTGCGGACGCGCATTCGGTGAGCGATGGACAGGGCCAAGGTTCGTTGACGCCCGGCGATCCCGGCTTGGCCGAGCAGCGTTTCGGTCGCCACGGCCGATCCGGGAAATGCCGCTCCCGTTCCCAGGAGGGCCAGTTCCCCCTGTGATTGCCAGGCCTGATCGGAGAATCTGCTCACGCGCGGTACAGCGCGGCTGGGAGTTGGGAGACGTCCGTCTGGAGCCAGCGAGGATCGAACGACAATGCATCGAACGCGTCGGCCACTTCTAGGAGCAACGCCCCCAGCCGTTCGCGCACCATGCTGCCGACAACTTGGAGGCTGACATCGCTGGTCCGCGAAATGGCGAGTTCGCGCGTTATCCGGACGTGGCACGCTTCGTCGCGGGCTATCCTCCGCAGAACGGGCGCCAGCACTCCGTCCGCGGCGAGCGGCGTGCCCGGCCGAAGCAGCCTCGACAAAAGCAAGCAGACCGCGGAATCCAACGCCGCGATGCGAGCAAGGCGAATGGCGGCGTCGCCCTGACCGAGCTCGAGGTGAAACCGTCGCGACATCGCGCGTATTCGGGTCTGGTCCGGAGGCGCAGGCAGTCCCGCCGCCATTGCCTGAATCAAACCGTCGTGCACCTGCTCCTCGGCCGCTACGCGACGCAGCGCTTTAGCCGCTTCCCCATCTTCGCCATCGGCCAAATCGTTAAAGGCCAGCCCGGCAGCCTCTTCCCCGCATCCGAGGATTGGCAAGAGCTCTGCCAGTGCACGAGCCGCCTTTTTGGGAAGGGCACCGCAGATCGGTGCGACAAAGACGGTCCGGGCGGGCGTGAAACACCTGAGGCTCGGCGATATCGCGCGTAAATCCATCGCCAAGGCCACTTCGTCATCCATGGCAATGAGTTCGTTCGCGCACGCGTTGGCGTTACAAAGGCCAGGTGCGATGGTCGTTTTCGAATTCTCGCCGTGCCCGACACTCCTGCGCGAGCGTCCCATATAACGGCTTGCGGAAGTGCGTTCTGACGCTCTCCAATGGACGATCCGTTACAGCGTATTCACGACGGGGCGCCATGAAAAAGCGTTTTCGCGGGCGGTATGGCCTTGCTGATACCGCCCTGGTGCACGCGCCGACCACCGCTTCGACGCGTGTCCGTCTCATGCCGATATTTACGCGGCGTTGCGCCAGCGGGCGATGTCCTGAAGAACAAGATTTTCGTGAATCTTCTCGTCGAGGCGCGATTTGAGGACATCGCCGATGCTCAGGATGCCGACCAACACACCGTCGCTCACCACTGGCACGTGTCGCGCCCGATGGTGCGTCATCACGGAGGTTATGTCGATGAGCGTGTCCTCGGGACGGGCAACCAGCGGCTGGTTCACCATCACCTCGCGGACGGTGTGACGATGGGCCTCGGCGCCCCAACGTACCAATGCGGCAGTGATCTCGCGCTCGGAGATGAGCCCACTCAGCGCTCCCGCCGGCCCCTCGACGACGAGCGCGCCGACGCGCGACGACGCCATGAGGCCCGCCGCTGCCGATATGGTGGCCGTCTCGATGATCTGGTGAATATCCGCACTTTTGGATTTGAGGACGTCGCTGACGAGCATGACACTTACTCTCACTGGAGGAGGCCAACCGGTTCGGATGGGCCTGTATGAGATACGATCCGCGCGCTCCGCCGGTTACACAGACCGTGTCCCAGACGACGGATTCCGGTCATGTCACGCTCCGGTCCTTTTGGGATGCATGACCGCTGCGTCAAATGAGACACGCCGAGGCCACCCAATCGCGTTCGATGCCATCTCCGCTTGTTCGCCTCTGCCGGGTCGCGTCACGAGCCAGACCGTCGGCGGCCTGGGTGATCCGCTTGCGCGAGAAGCGCGACACCCTCGGCAGCGCTCCAGTCGATGGCGCGCGTCACCCGCTTCACCTCGCCGCCTCTGGCGTCCAGCACCACCGAGTAGGGCATGCCAAGTGCGCCATAGTCCTCCACCTCGCGGAGCGATGCAAACGCGAGGCGCAGATGAGGATAGCGCTTCCCGAAGGCGGCCCGGCCAACCGCTGGGTTTTCGTCGACTGATACCGCGATAACGGCCAACCGCCCGGGGCGGCCTTCTGCGAGCCGCTCGAGACTTGCCAGTTCCGCGCGGCAGGGCACGCACCAGCTCGCCCAGAAATTGACGATGGCCGGGCGTCCGTGGAGCGCCGCGAGGCCGATGGCACTACCGCCATCGACCTGCAATGCCGGAAACTGCCCGCTCGCGGCGGGCGCGGCGACGCGGGCGCCCGCATCTCCAGCAGCAGTCAGGGCGGCGATGGCGAGAGCCATCACCGTCACCAAACGCCTCGCGACTGGATGCCGCGCAGGTGTCACGTCGCTCATTGCGCCTTGTCTTTGACCGTCGGCCAGTTGTGTTCGGCGCGAGCGATTGTTCCAGGTACGTCCTTGTCAAAGATAGCCTGGGCCTTGTCGCTGTAGTTCACGTAGAGCTTGCCACCGACGACTCGGCCCGTCTCCGGGTCGGCATCGACCTTCTCGCCAAACGACGTTCCGACCGCGCAGAAGCCACCGAACTGAGGAACATATTTCGCGGGGTCGGCGAGGAACGTGCGGCGATGCGCTTCGCTCGCGAACAGATAGCGCGCGCCGTTGAACGTCGTCGAGATCGCATCGACACCCTTCATCGGCTTCCCCGTTTCGAAATAGGCGACCGGATCGAACCCGCGTAGCGCCAGGCCGGCCTGATCGACGTTCACCGCCGAAGTCGAACCGGGGACCGCGGCCAGCGCGACCGTCGGGGTCAGTGCGGCCACTGGCGCACTCATGATTAGCAGGGCAGCGGCGAGCCGCCGGTAGTCGATGCGCAACATTCAAGTTCTCCCATGAGCCGATGCCCTAGGCGGGCAACTGCACGGTTCGATGGGCGCGGACCTTCGGTTACAGAACACTGGCCGGCGTCGCGAGAAAATCCCATCGCGCTTGTAACCGGACGGCGCCGCGGGTCGAAGACATAGCGATCGAACGAATTGGGGGCGACATGAAGAGACTGATCGTGCTGTCCGCGTTGCTGGGCGCAGCGGCCGTGCCGGCCGTCTCCCAGACGGTGCAGGCACCTACGATGGGCGCGATGTCGGCGACCGAGGTCGGCATCGAGCCCATGATGCGCCTCGCCACGCCGCTCTACGCCAGGCTGGCGCTCGCCAACGAGTTGCGCACGATCGAGGCGGCGCGATACGCGGCGGGGAGCGCGGGCTCGAGCGCGACCCGGGCGATGGCGACGGACATGCTTTGTGAGCATCTGGCCGCGTTGCGGGACCTGTCCGGGATTCCAGCCGCCAAATTGGAGCTCAAATTGGCTCGCGCGTCAGCCGCCCATGACCTCGCCGGCGTGCGGAAGGGCGCGGCCGGTGGCTTGGCCGAGGTTCAACTTGACTGGCAGCGACACGCCTGGGCACTCCATTCAGGTTACGCTGTCGACGGAAAGGATCCCGCGCTTCGCAACTTCGCACGCTTCGCGGTGATGCGGGCCGAGAGCGATCTGCGCCGCCTGCCAATGCGGCCCATGAAGTATTGATGGGAGTGCGAGCGAGATGATCGAGAAAGCGGAGATGATGACGAGCGATGTCGAGGAGATTGACAAGGGCGCGTCGCTGGCTGGCGCCTTGGTGTACCGGCACCGGCTGCCGACGCGGTTGTGGCACTGGACCAACGCCGTCACGATCATCGTGATGCTGATGAGCGGCTTGATGATCTCCAACGCCCACCCCCATCTCTACTGGGGAGAATACGGCGCGAACCTCGATCATGCATGGTTCCATCCGCCGCACTTCCCCGGCTGGGCGACGATACCCTCGACCTACAACCTGGCGCTCGCCCGCCACTGGCACCTGTTCTTCGCCTGGATTTTCGCGTTTGGCCTGCTGGCCTTCATGCTCGTCAGCCTGGTCAACCGCCACATCCAGCGGGACCTGACGCTGACCCGCGCCGAGCTCGCGCCGGCGCACCTGTGGCAGGACATCAAGGATCACGCCCGGCTGAAGTTCCCGACCGGCCGCGAGGCGCTCCGCTTCAACATATTGCAGAAGATTACCTACATCGGCGTCGTCTTCGTCGTGCTTCCACTCCTGATCGTGACGGGGCTCAGCCTCTCCCCTGGCTTCAACGCCGTGATGCACTGGCCGCTCGATCTGATGGGCGGACGGTCCTCAGCGCGGTCGATCCATTTCATCTGCGCCGGGCTGATAGCGGCGTTCATCGTCCTGCACTTGACGCTGGTGCTGCTCGCAGGGCCCTATAACGAGATACGCTCCATGATAACAGGACGGTTCCGCGTTCCGCCCGACCCGGTCGAGATGCCGCAACGGAGCCTTGAGCTGTCGGAGGAGATGTCGTGAGCGGCCTCGTTACGCGTCGTGAGCTGGTGTCCGGCCTCGCCATCGGTGCAGGCGGCTTGCTGTCCGGCTGCGACAGGCTCGGGGAGAACCCCGGCTTTCGCGCACTGTTGAAGTCCGGCGAGCACGGAAACTACGCCGTCCAGCGCCTGTTGCAGGATCGGACGGCGCTTGCCGAGGAGTTCGCGCCTAGCCAGCGTTCGCCAGTATTCCGGGCGAACGGAACGCGGATGCCAGGTGGCGACGACTATGCCCGCCACCTCGCCGCCGGGTTCGCCGACTGGCGCCTCGTCGTGGACGGCGCGGTGGCTCGGCCGCAGTCGCTCACGATGGGCGAGGTCAAGGGGATGCCCGCGCGTCACCAGATTACGCGCCACGATTGCGTTGAGGGATGGAGCGCGATCGCCAAATGGACCGGCGTTCCGCTGAAGCTGCTGCTTGACCGGGCGGGCGTCAGCCGGGAGGCGCGCTTTGTAGTGCTCCACTGCGCTGATCCGCAGTCGAACGGCACGATGTATTATGAGTCGATCGACTTGCTCGATGCCTATCACCCCCAGACCATCCTCGCCTGGGCGATCAACGATCTGCTGCTTCCCGTTCAGAACGGCGCGCCGCTCAGGCTGCGGGTCGAGCGCCAGCTCGGCTACAAGCAAGCGAAGTACGTCCAGCGGATCGAGGCGGTGACCAGTCTCGCCGGCATCTACGGCGGCGGCGGCGGCTACTGGGAGGACGCGGCGGGATACGAATGGTACGCGGGCCTGTAGGTTCCTCGATATAGACCTGATCGCATTGCCGAGCGGGCCGCGCCATATCTCGACCGCGGGCGTGATCCGGCGACCGGGGTTCCCGAGCACGCAAACCGTAACGTACCGGCACCAGACTGCCGTAAACCATGACGATACCCTGCCCATTGCGCGGACAAGACGGCGAATGATCCGAAACGGCTGCGATCCTCGCTGCGAGGTCCGACCAACCGTTTGACAGGCCGGGCCAATCTGGGAAGGAAGGTCGCCCGGGAGATAATAGCTCCAGCGGTCGCCGTGGGAAGCGTCTTTAAGGGGCAGAAAAGGACGAATCGCGAGGATCGGCGGTTGGGAAACGCCCTTGCGATCGGTTCGGGTCTGTATGCCGCAACTGGCAATTGCGGACGCGTTCGTTGACGCGGTTCGCGAGGCAGGTGACGACGACGAGCTCCTGACTCTGCTCACAGATTTCTGCGACGCATTCAACATCCGGTACTTCGCCCTTGTGCATCATATCGACTTCGGCCTTGACCAGGGGCCGGCGATCAGATTGCACAATTATCCCGGACCCTGGCAGCAATGGTTCGACGAGAACCGGCTTGGCCGATCCGATCCGATCCACCGGGCGAGCGAGCTGACCTGCGCCGGGTTTCGGTGGTCGACGGTAAGGGATCTGATTGAGCTGACCGCGACGGATCACGCCATCTTCGCCCAGGCCCGTATCGTCGGAATCGGCGACGGTTTCACGATTCCCGCCCATGTACCTGGCGAATTCACCGGCTCGATCTCCTTCGCCATGGATCTCGGCCGGCCATTCCCGCGCGCGCTCGAATCGATCGTGCAGGCGCTTGGTGCAAGCGCCTTCCAGGCGGCGCGACGGCTAACCGGGGTGCGCCGCATCTGGCCGCTCCCGAGACTGCCCATCACCAGCCGCCAGCGCGACTGCGTGCGCTGGTCGAGCCGTGGCAAGAGCGACTGGGAGACCTCGCGGATTCTCGACATCAGCAAGGAAACGGTGATCCAGCATCTGAAACAGGCGCGCCGCCGCTACGGCGTCAGCAACAAGGTCGAGCTTTCGGTCAGGGCCTTGCATGACGGCCTGGTCGCCTTCTCGGAGCTTGGCGGGCGGCGCTAGCCATCCCCGAGTCCTTGGTTTCAGGGTCTTCATAGCAGCTTCGAGACGCCCAAGACTATCGCGCGCCTCGAGCCGGCCCAGCTCGTCGACGCCGAGAAGGTCATGATCATCGGCATTCACATGGGCATCGGCCGCATGCCGCCGCGCCGCCTTCGCCCGATCTTTCAACAGGTTGCGCGCAATCTGCCGCAGATAGACGGTTGGCCGCAGGATTGATCCGGAATGGCGCAGGTCGATGCGCGACAGGCGCAGAAACGCCTCCTGGACAAGGTCACGGGCATCCTCAGGGCTGGCGCGATAGCGGGTGAAGAAGCGGACGAGCGCATGCTGCTCATTGCGATAGAGAACATCGAGCTCCATCGTCGTCGGCAGCACCGAGCCCGGCTGCGGCTCAGGCCCAGCGTCATCCGCGCGCGGCGCCTGCCGGGTCACGACGCCGGCCCCCGGCGCAGACAGCAACGCGCCTCCCGTCCCCACACCCAATTCCGTCTCCAGGACGCAACCGCGCAGTCCATGAACCGCCTCCAGACAGCGAGGCGGACCCGGCTCGAAGCCGGGCAGTGAGAACAGGCATGAGAAACACCTGCGCCGACGCCTTTAGCCGCGAACGGCCTGGACATGCTCGGCTTCGCTCAGCCGCGAGGCCGCATGGGCCTCGGCATCGTCTCCGTGCGTGGCGATCAGCATGATCGCCAGCGCCTTGAACTCCCAGGAAGCGACAGGCATCAGCCTCTCCCGTACCGATGTGCTGCATCAGGTGCAGCCGGCTCGCAGCATATCGCGCTCCTCCTCACCGCCTATGACCAATTTACGGGTTCGTCATCAACCGGGGTTGCATCCATTTTGGGGAAGCGCCCTGTCTTGCGCTGAGCCAGTGAGGGGCTGAAAAGGCTATGAAGATCAGATCGCTTGCCGCCATCGCTGCCTGCAGCCTCGCCCTCCTGCCCACGCCGGGCCTCGCCTGGGGCGCCCAGGGCCATATCCTGATTGCGGCGATCGCGCGTGCGCGCCTGTCGCCGGAGACGGTGGCAAAGGTCGATGCGATATTGGCCCAGGATCACGACACGCTGACCGCGCCCGACATGCTGTCGCGGTGACCTGGGCCGATGCCTGGCGCGGCGCCGGCCACCGCGAGACCGCTGAGTGGCATTTCGTCGATATCGAGCTCGACCATCCCGACATGGACGCGGCCTGCTATGGCCATCCGGCTTCGGCAGTCCCGGCGAGCGCCGGCCCAGAAAAGGATTGCATCATCGACCGGGTCACCGCCTTCGCCACCGAGCTCGGCGCGCCCGACACGCCTCCCGCGGAACGGATCCTCGCGCTCAAATATGTGCTGCATTTCGTCGGCGACCTGCATCAGCCGCTGCACGCCGCCGACAATCACGACCATGGCGGAAACTGCGTGCCGCTGGCGCTCGGTGGCCCGCGCACAGCCAATCTGCATTCTTATTGGGACACAGTCGTGGTCGGCGAGCTCGGCCCCGATGCCCGGTCGATCCTCGTCAAGCTTCAGTCGGATATCATGCCCGATCGCGCCGCTGCCTGGTCGAGGGGCGATTTCGCCGCCTGGACGAAGGAAGCGAACGCCGTCGCGGTGCAGACCGCCTATTCGTTCAGGACGCCGCCACGCTGCGAGAGCAATGCCGTCCCGCTCGAGCTGCCGGCTCGCTATGATGCGGCCGCGCAGACGGCTGCATCGCTGCAGCTCGAAAGGGCGGGCGTCCGCCTTGCCGTGGTCCTGGAACGCGCCCTCGGCCCGCTCTCCCTGTCCCAGCTCATGCCGTCACCGACCGGTTGACCTGATCGGAATTGACCGGCGGACTAGACTAATCGTCGATCTCGTCTGACCCCAACATCCTCGGGAGGAGAGCCGGAAAATCGCAAGGTAGCTGGATCAATAATCCTTTGAATAGCGCAGGTTGAGCGCGGAGCCGTTCGAGCCGCCGGTCTGGCTCAGGATGCTGAGCGCCTTCGACAGGGCGATCTGGAGCTGGGTGGCGGTATAGCCGCGGGTGTCAGTGACGATCTCCACGTAGATATTCTTGGAGATATATTTGCCGGCGGCGACGGCTGTACCGCGGCCGGTCGCCTCGTCCGCACCCAATATCTCGAGACGGTCGACGCCAGTCGCGGAGCGCAGCTTGCCGAGCGGATTCAGCCCGCCGCCGCTCGAGCCGCGCAGCGTGTTGAGCGCCGCCGCGAGCTGGATCGCCTGAGTGGGCGTCAGCGAGGTGATCGAGTCGCCGAACAGGATCCGCGACAGCAGCTCGTCCTGCGGCAAGCTGGGCGAAGACGTCAGGCTGATCTGGGGATTCAGCGCGCGCCCAGCGATATTGATCGTGATCGCCGTGCCCGACAGAGTCGCGGTTGCTGTCATCGACAAGATCGGGTTCGATACCTGACCACCGTCGAAATGGATCACGCTGGTCGGATCGAGATCGAAGCGTTTGCCGGCAAAGCTGTAGGTGCCGCGGACGAGATCGACATCGCCGACCACCTCGGGCGCTGCCGAAGTGCCGTGCACCCGGAGATCGGCACTCCACTCGCTCTCAAGCCCCATGCCGCTGACGAACAGGCGGTTGTCGCCGCGAATGCGCAGATCGAGCTTGAACAGCCCTGGCGGGGATGCCGCGGCGGCCTGCTGGGCCGCCTGGGCGCGGGTGGTGCCCTTGCGCCGCACGCCCTGAAGCTCGCGAATCTCGGCCGCGCCCTGACGGACGATCGCATAGCGGATCTCGGGCAGGCGCAGATCGCCCGAGATGGATGCCCCGTTCGCCTTGTTGTTCGCAATCGCCAGCGTGCCGGAGACGGTCGCGCTGAGCGCATCGCTGCGCGCGAGCTGCGCCTTGTCGAGCGTCGCGCTGACATCGATCGGAAAGCCGGAATCGGCCGCGAAACCGACACTGCCATGCGCCGAAACGGTGCCGCTGCCGGCGCGCCCGCTGAACTCGGCAATCTCGAGCCGGTCATTGGTGAAGCGGCCATTGAGCCGGATTGCGGTGATCCGCGTTCCATAGGTTTCATTGTCATAGGACAGCGCATTGGCGCGGATCACGCCGGTCACTTGCGGGCTGGAGAGGCGGCCGGAGAAGTCGGCAGCGATCCCGATCGGGCCCGACAGCTGCTGGTCGGCGATCCCCGCAAGGCTCCACAGGACATCGGCCGGGCCATTATAGCGGATGCCGCCGCCAAGCGGCGCATTGATGAGGGCGCTGGTCCAGGCGCCGCCGCCGATCGGTTGCAGCCGGAGCTGGGCGCGTCCGATCACGGCGCCGCCGCGGCGGATCAGCGCGGCGAGCGTGCCGCCTTCGGGGCGCAGCGTACCGAGCGCAGAGATGTCGACGGGCGTCGAGACGATCGCTGCGCCCGAGCGGGTGAAGCCATGCACGTCGACCCTGAGATCGGCGCGCGGCACGCCTGCTCCGGCCTGAACGAAATCGAGGCTGCCGGTCGCGCGACCGCCGACACCAGCGCCGGCGGCGAAGCTGTTGAGGATCGCGAGATCGATATTGTCGAAGCGCGACTGGAGCTCGAGCGTCGTGCCGTAACGGCCAGCGACCCGCATCTGCCCCTGCGGCGTGACGATCGCGACCGGCAGCAAGGTGTAACTGCCGTTCGCCGCCCGGATCGTCGCCGGCTGGGCGAGATGGAAGGGAATGGCGCCGACCTGGCCCTGCGCCGCCACGCGGTAGAGGTCAGGCGACAGGAGGCCATTGGCGGCGACCCGGAAGGACGTGCCGCTGTCACCGTTGGCGACGAGCTCGGCAGTGCCTCGCCCGCCGCGATAATTGATCTTGGCGCGCGCTGTCTGAAGGACGAACGCACCCTGCCTCACCCCGGCGAGCTGGATGTCGGCCACGATCTCGGGCGTGCGCGGATAGAGCGTCGCGGTCGCCTCGATGATCGCGCGGTCGATCACCAGCCCTGCCTGACCGGGAATATGCGCCGCGTTGGCGCGGGCCGAAACCTGGGAACGCTGCACCGAGCCGACCGCGGCCAGGGTCACCATACCGGTCACGCCCGACCCATTGGCGGTGAGGCTGCCGATGAACGGTCCGGACGGGCTTTGCCTGACGAGGCCGGCGAACTGAATGCCGGCAAAATGCGCCTTGCGCACATCGATGGTCAACGGGCCACCGCCGGTGCGCACCAGGATATCGGCATCGAACGGCCCATAAGGCGAGCCGCCATGGGCGGTGACCGCATAGCCGGCGCCGGTGCCGCGCACGACCGCCTCCACATCGGTAAGCTGGACGCCGACATTGGGGCGGCTCGCGCGCAGCTTGACGAGGGGCCGGTCGACGCTGCCCGACACGGTGACCGCGAGCGGACCATATTGCGCCGAGTTGCCCTGGGCAGTGAAAGCGATGCTGCCGTCGGGCCGGTAGCTGCCCTGGCCTCCCACAAGATGGAAGCTTGGCGCCGCCACGCGCAGATTGCGGATTACCGCCACGCCTTTGGGATCATAGCCGATATCACCGGTGACGATGGTCCGTCCGCCGAGGAAGTTCGCCGCGCTGGCATTGTCGATCCGCACCGTCATGAGCCCGAAATGGCCCTGCAGCCCGAAGCCGCCCGATGCTGCCGTCACCAGTTTCACGTCGGTCGTCAGGTTGATGATCCCGACCCCCTGGATCCGGTAATTATTGACCCGTCCCTTCAGCCCGCCGCGATAGATACCCGTCGACAGGTCAGCGACGATAATGGCGGTCGCGTCGATCTGCGGCGAGCGGATGCGCAGATTGTCGGAGAGGATGGTGTGGCCATTGACGGCAAGATCGCCATTGATCGCGACATTGGTCAGCAGGCCGCCCGCCGCCGCGTTGAGGCCGGTGACCCGCGCGATGCGGGCAGCGACCGGGATCAGGATCCGGTCCGCGTTCACCTGGGCGCGGCCTTCGGCATACAGGCCCTGCACGACCGTATTGTCGAAACCAAGCGCTGCTGCCGAGAGCTTATAGTCGACCACAGGCCGAGCGAAGGCGCCGTCGAGCCGCAGCGATGCGTGCAGGTCGCGCCCGTTTAGGTTCGGCGCGATCGAGCCTGGAGCGAGCAATTGTGCATCGACCTGCACGCCGCCGAAGCGGCTGCTCGCGAAATCGAGCAGGCCGTTGGCGGTGACGGCGAGCGCGTCGGAGCGGAGCGACAGATGCGTGTCGGCACGTCGCTGCGCGAGGCTCGTGGTCAGATCGACGAGCAGCCCCGGCGCCGTCAGCCGCGCGACCGGCCCGGCCATGATCAGCCCGGGATGCAACGGACCCTTGACGGCGAAGGTGCCGCTCTTCGCGTTCAAGACGAGGTCGGCAAGAGGCCGGCCGCCGAGCATTGCCTGGGCCCTGCCCTGCCAGCCCGACCAGCTGCCGCGCCCGGCGATCTGCGCCGTCAGCGGCTGGCTGAGCCCGGCCATGCCCGCGACGATGCCACCGGTCGGCGCGGCGAGCCGCGCATCGAGTATTAGCCGGTCCTTGTCGGGCACTGCGTCGAGCGTCAGGGCAAGCCTGTCGCCGGCATCGAGCGCAGCAGCGTTGGCGTGGATCTGGGCTCGGCCGTCGGCGATATGCGCATCGCCATCGAGCGTCATCATCCGGCGCGTGCCGGTGACCGGCGCGCCGAGCACGAGCTTCTCGATTTTGAGGCTGCCGATATCCACGTCCAGATCGGGCAAGGTCGGCGCATTGGGATCGCTCGGCACCGGCTTTAGGGCGGGCAGTCGGGCGAGCGTGACAAGCGGCGCGCTTGCCGAACGGATATCGACATGGCTGCGGGCATAGGCGAACGGCCGCCAGTCGAGATCGACCTGTGGCGCGGTCGCGAAGACGCCCTTGGGGTCACTGATCTTCAGGTCGCGCAGGGTGAGCTTGCCGTAGAGCGAGCCGTCGAGCCGGCCGATCTCGATTTTCAGGCCCGATGCGGTCTGGTAGCCTGACAGGCGGCCGACGAGAAAGCGGCGGCCGGGATCCGTGTTGAGCGCGAGCAACGCCAGGGCGACGAGCAGCAGCAGGCCTGCAACGGCGATGCCGATCCATTTCGCGATGCGCCAGCCAAGCGGCGGGCGCGTCGTTACGACCAGGGTTTCGCTCTCGCCGGCCATCAAAAGGCCTGCCCGATCGAGATATAGATGGCGACCTTGGGCTCGCCCTTACGGCGCCCGATCGGGGTCGCGACGTCCAGCCTCAGCGGTCCGAAATTGGTGTAATAGCGCCCGCCGATGCCGGCGCCGTAGCGCAGGTCAGTGAATTGCGGTGCGGTCGAGGCATAAGCCTGGCCGGCATCGATGAAGGGTACGATGCCGTAATTGCCGAAGCGATAGCGCAGCTCGGCTGCTGCCTCGACCAGGCTGCGGCCGCCGATCGGATCATTGTTCGGGTCGCGCGGGCCGAGCTCCTGAAAGCCATAGCCGCGGACCGATCCACCGCCACCCGAATAGAGCCGCCGCGACGGCGCGATCGCGTCGCGCGGCGCACCGGCGATCGAGGCGGCGCGGACCCGGCCGGCCAGCACCAGGCTGCTCGACAGCGAATAATAGGCGCTGCCGTCGATCTGGCCGCGGATATAACGGTAGTTGCTGCCCTGGGTCTGCTCAGTCTCCGGGCTGAGCCGGACCAGCGCGCGAAAGCCCCTGGTCGGGTTGAGCAGATTGTCGGTGCTGTCGAAGCCGAGCTGGCCGTTGACGCCGCCGATCGCGTAATTCTGATAGTCGCGCTTGCCGAGCGCCGGCTGATAGGCGTTCTCACGCGTGCCGAGCAGCTCGAAGCCATAGGCCCAGGTCCATTTCTTTTGCCAGATTGGCGTGGAATCCAGCGAGATGCGGCCGCTCAGGCCGAGGGTCAGCGCCTTGTATGCCTGAAAATCCTGACGGTCGGCCGACAGCGACAGCAGCACTGTCTTGTCGCGCCGGCCGGCATCGGCGCGGCGGAAGACCGCGGTCGCGCCCTGCTCCTGGGTGCCGGCGATCAAAGAGAAGGCAAGCGAACCTTCGGGCGGAAAGAGGTTGCGATGTGTCCAGCTTGCATCGAGCCTGATCCCCTGGCCCGTCGAATAGCCGGCGGTAGCGGCGAGCCGGCGCGGCTTGCCGGCATTCTGGGTGACGACGAGATCGACCTGCTCGGTGCCGTCGGGCGCGATGACGCCGGTGCGGGCCGGATCGATCGCGATGCTATTGAACAGGCCGGTCGCGACCAGCGCCTCGCGCAGATCATTGACCTGGCGCTCGTCATAAAGCTCGCCGGGCTTGAAGCGGGCGAGCACGCCCACATGATGGGCATCGAAGGCGAGCTTGCCCTTGGTCGAATAGGTACCGAAGGAGGAGCGCGGCCCCGGATCGACTGGCAGCGTATAGTCGCCGACCAGGGTGGCGCCATCGAGCACCACGTCGCGCTCGCCGACCTTGACGAAGGGATAACCCTGCTGCGGCAGCTTGAGCGCGATGCCCGCTTCGGCCGCCTCGATCGCCGGTGCCACAATCGGGTCTCCGGTGCGCAGTTGGAGCGCCGCGCGCACCAGGCCCGATGGGACGGTATCGGGTCCGTCGATCGCGATCGTGCCGAGGCTGTAGCGCCCGCCCGGTACGACGGTGATGGTCGCGACGGACTGGCCCGGCCGACCGGCATCAGGCTCGACCCGAGATGACGCGATCGCATCGTAATAACCCTCAGAGCGCAGCAGGCGTAGCGCGAGCGCCTCGTCCTCGCGCGCCCGCGCCGTGATTACCGCGCCGTTCGCGCCTTTGCCATGGCCCTGTTCGAGATCGGAGAGCGACTTGAACCGTCCCTCGAGGCCGACCGGCTGCAGGCCCTCGATCTTCACTGAATAACGCACCTCGGGCGCGGTATCGGCTACTTCCGCCTTGGTCGCGGCCGGCGTTTCGACATCGAAGGTCGCGAGCGGCGGCAGGGGTTCGGTAAGCGCCGGATCGGCGGCGGCAGGCGCCGTCGCTACTGGCACCGGCGGCGCTGCCTGGGTCGCCGGCGCGGGTATTGGCTGAGCGGGCGGAAGCACATCGATCGTCTCGATCGGCGCGAGCGGCGCGGTCAGGGCGGGATTGATCGGCGGCAGCGCCTTTTCGAACTGGGAATCGGGGATGATCGCATCATCCGCGACCGGGGCCTGTTTTTCAGCCTGGCCCCTGGCTTGGGCGCGCGCCTTTTGCAGCGGATCGGGCACACGCTGGGCCGAGGCGGAGGTAGCAACCGCACAGGCCATCAACACGGGAAGGAGGCAGCGCGCCGCTTTCAGGGGAAATTCCAGGGTAGAGGGAGCGGGCTCGCCCGGCGCCATTAGGCGAGTCCGGAGCCATGCGCCATGATCGAGCGCAAGCGCGGGATTATCGATTCTCAATCGTTGGCGCCGAGCGATGACAGATCGGCCGGCTTCGGTGTCCCCGCGCGTCTTCAAGAGTGACTCCCCGGATCTGGCCTGTCGCGTGTCAGCCATGCCAGGCCACCACCCGAGGCGAGCAGCGCGACGCCGAGCCCTGCGCGGCCCTGCCGCCGGAGCATCATCAGGCCGCCGGTCACCAGGAGCGATGGCCCGACCGTCACCTTGCCCAGGCCGGCAGCACCGCCAAGGCGCAACGCGGCCCGAGATATCAGCAGGTCCTTGCCGGGGTTCGGCCGGCGCGGCGGATCGGACGGCGGCCCGACCAGTGGCGATGCGCCCGCAAGGGCCGGCTGGATTTGATCGCCTGTGGCGATCGAATCGGCCATGGTGGCGCCGCGTTCGCCGATCGGTTGCAGTGCGGTTGTGTCCTCAACAGACTGCCGCTCGAGCTCGGAGTTGAGCTCGGCTCCCAACAGCAGCACATAGGAGGAAAGATAGAGCCAGGTCAGCAGGACGACGACGGCCCCGAGCGAGCCATAGGTCGCATCATAACTGCCGAAATGCGAGACATAGGCGCCGAAACCGAGCCCCACCACGACCCAGAGGATACCGGACACGAACGAACCCGGCGTCAGCCACATCCAGCGGGCATGGTCGCGGTTCGGGCCATAGCGGTACAGGGTCGCCGCCATGGCAGCCCCGACACAGGTCAGTAGCAGGTGGCCAAGCAGCTTGATGGGGACCAGCAGGACATGCGGGAGGCCGGAGGCAAGCCAGTCAAGATGGCCCACCCCGGCGATCGTCACGATCGCCGCGATCACGCCCGCCACGCCGAGCAGCGTCATGATCAGTGAGCGCAGCGTGAGCGCGAGGAGGCTGCGCCGCTCGGTCTCCTCATAGGCGATGTTGAGCGCCATCAGGATCGCGCCTGCTGCGTTCATGCCGCCGTAAAGCGAGATGGCGAGCGCGATCAGCAGGCCGAGGCCTTTCTTGTCAGCCGACGTCGTCACGACATTGAGCAATTGCTTGCCGATCAGCTCGGCGGCCTCGGCGGGCATGACGGTTGCAAGCGCATGGATGTTGGCAACGACCGTGGCGACATCGGCGATCAGGCCGTAGCTCATGACGATCGCACCGAGCAGCGGCACCGTCGCGAGGAAGCAGTAGAAGGAAACCCCGGCGGAAATCAGTCCGATATTGTCGTTGTTCGCCTCGGTCCATGTCCGCGCGAGAGCGTGTCTCCACCCTTTGGCCGGGATTGCCCATGGGCCGCGCGCGAACAGGCTTGGCGGCTTATAGACGTTCTCCCTTGATCCGTCGTCGCGGATTGGGCCGCGCCGTGCGGCCCGGATATCAAGTCTGTCCCCTGTCATCGTGTCCCTGGGTCGCCAGCCTCATGGGAGATGGTCAACTTCGACTAAGACGATCAGGAAGGGCTTTTGATCCTGCCTTCATGGCGTTTGAGGCAACTGGGTCAGGCGTTTCGCGAACCGCTGGTCTCGCAATCCTTATTTGCCTTCGGTTTCAGGCAGCGCAGCCGGCCACGCATCGGCCTCGATCAGCGGGCGCCGCTCCAACTCCCCGGCGCTCAGCCGACAGGCGACCCCCTTTTCTGAAAGATGAAGCTCCTCCGGGCGCAGTGCGTGAAGGCGCTCACCGACTCCGCCCACCCCACCCTCGCTCACGACAATATATGCAATGCCCGTATCCGAGCAGCGCAGCATCGCTTCGACGACGATCCCGATCGCAACTCCCTCGCTGCCGATCAGTCGTGCGCCGGCAAGCGAGCCGGCGGCATAGAGAGTCGGGACGCACGCCGCCGCGCTCCGCGCGGTCGCAGCCTGCCCGCCGTCCTGGTAGCGCGCCTGACGCCCGAGCCAGCGCCAGATACCGACGAAGTTCACCAATGTGAGGAAGCCGTTTGTTAGCAGAAGATTTGGCTGGCCAGTCGTGACCGCGACGGTCGACCAGGCGGCCGAGCCGACCGTGAAGATAACGAAGCCCCATCCAGTGACGCGCGCCCCGAGATTGGCGGCGGTCATCATCGCGGCGATCATCGTCGCCGCTGGCGCGATCCAACCCGCTGCCTGCTCCATGCGGCCGCTCCTAAGCACGCCGCGCGGTGCGACGTTGATGTTCGAGTTCGGGTAACCCCGGGGAAGACGCGCCAACGCTCTACATGCCGATTCGGATGCGAATGTTCGAAATCCGTGGGCCCATCATGTCAGCAGAGGTGACTGACGCTATAGGCTGCCGCTCTGATCCTGATCGTACGACAGCAGAGCTTCATGCCGAACAGCCGCGCCAGCACGCTGGTAAAGGCAAGGCCCAACCCGATCCTGACGATGCGCAACGGGCGTGAGAGCGATGACACTGCGAGAAGCCTTTCAACGTGAGCGAGCAGCCAGGCTTTGTACGGGGATCACTCGTCGTGTCCTTAGCGGTGCGATAGCCTGCAAAACCACAATCACGTTTGTTCGGAATCTCACTTGGGCTGAGATGGCATTCGCGTCGCGATTTCCGTTACCGAAGCCGGACACTCATTCACGCTTGGCCAGGCGCCTGGATCTGGGCCGATCGCTGAATGTCGGATCAGTGGCGGAGACAATGAGACAGCGGTCGCTGTTCGCTCGCGGGGAGCGAGGCCCGCATCCAACCGGCCTTATAGCTTCCAACGATGTCAGGAGCGGCAAAAAACGTGATTTGGCGCAATCAGCCTGCGCGGAATATTATCCGAGACGCGCCAGCCTCGAATCATATGCGGGGTGTGATACCGATGAAAACTGCCCTCCGCACCACACTGTCAATTCCGCTGCGCTCATCGGCTTCGCAAATAGATAGCCTTGCGCAAGGCTGCAGCCCAACGCCTGCAACGCAATCAACTGCCCATCCGTCTCAACGCCCTCGATGATCAACTCTAGCTGCAGCGTGCGGCATAGGCCCACGATCGCCGCCACAATATTGCGGCCGGATGGCTTGTTGATGTCCGAGACGAAACTTCTGTCGATCTTTACTTTATCAAGCGGAAGCTGACGCAAATAGCTGAGGCTGGAATATCCCGTTCCAAAATCGTCGAGCGCGACGCGGATACCTAGCTCTCGCAGCGCGCAGATCCCCGTCACTGCCGCATAATAATCACTCATGACCGCAGTCTCGGTCAGTTCGAACGTGATCCGCTTGGGATCTACGGTTGACGTCTTGATAAGGTCGAGCACCTTCGCGATTGTACCTGGAGATACAATATCATGGGCAGACAAATTGAACGACAGCCCAATTGATTCGGGCAGCGTAGCGAAATCAGCGAGCGCCTTGCCCAATAGGCTCAGGGTGATCGATTGGATCATCCCCAGCCGCTCGGCGGTAACAATGAAGCGCTCCGGGCTGACGTCGCCCAAGGTCGGGCTTCGCCACCGCCCGAGCGCCTCGACCGCCGTCACGACGTAAGTTCGCGTGCACAAAATAGGCTGGTAGACAACGTAGAGCTCCGCCACGAGATCTGCTTTCCGGAGCGCCGCCTCAAGTGCGCGATCGGAGCGGATGCGTGTCTCGTGCTCGAGCGAAAAAAGCGAACAGCTCCCGACAGAGGCCGATTTTGCATGGTATAGCGCGTAATCCGAGCGGTCGAACAGCTCGTGAACGGTCGCGCCAGCCTCTGGAAAAGTGGCAAAACCGCCCGAGCAACCGATCGTGACACTGTGGTCGTCCACTTCGAACGGTCGACCGAGAGCTTCACAAATCGCGGCACCAAAACTCTGGACGTCCGTGATATCGGCAGGAATAATCAGCCCGAATTCGTCTCCGCCGAGGCGAGCGACGACAGTCCCCGAGTTCAGGTTGTGCGACAACCTGTCGCCAACGGCGGCCAGAACGCGATCTCCCAGTGCATGGCCGAACGTGTCATTGACCGGCTTGAATCGATCTAGGTCCAACACGCCGACCGAGAGGCAGGAGCCACTCTCCTTCGCGCTTGCGAGGCGGCGCCCAAGCTCGCTGAAGAAGAAGCGCCGATTGGGCAGTCCGGTCAGCGCGTCTGTATTTGCGAGCCGCGCGTTCTCCGCGCTGAGCAGTTCCGTCTCCCTTTGCTTCGCGGCGACCGCAGCGGTTGCAATTATTGACGTCTTGAAGCTCATAAAGCTGTTGTACAGTACGCGGATCATCACCGTGGTGACCAACAGAATATTGAACGCCATGGCTGTAAAGACGGCATTCCCCCGCGATACGTAATAAAGGAGATATGGCAACGTCACGACCAAAGTTCCGATCGTTGCTGCTTGCGGGAGCTCGACGAAACAGAAGATGCAGCCGATGACTGTCACCGCGACGAATAAAGCGATATGCCCGTGCTCAGCGGTGCCGCCATATTGATCGAGCAGCAGCGACCATATGAGAAATCCACTGCCGAGGACGGCGGAGAGGTAGATCGTCCGATGCAATTGACGACGAGCCGCGTGGTGTTCGTCAGGCTCGAGGTTGCTGGCGCCCATCCAATAGACGACTCGCCAGGCGCAGACGACCCCAAGCACACTGCTGAAGCCAATAGTGAGCCACTTTGGCGCGACGCTCCAATGCGTGTAGGTCACGGCCGACGTGTTGACGAAGATCAACGTGTACAACAGCGGCATCTGCCGCTTCAGTGCGCCATATTGCGCAACCAATACCTCCGGCTCGGTTGGGAGCGCCAGCCAACTCTTCCAGACCGCAGCGTTCCAACCGACCTTCGACATGTGGAAGTCATACAGAACAGGCAGTTAATGTCCCGTAACCGGCGTTTTTCAGATATTTGCCTCCGGCCACCTGACGGGCGGCAGCTTACCAGTTCTTCCGAGGCACTGTAGAATGTCTGAAACTAGGGCCCGCAGTTGCCGTCATAATTCAGACGAACGAACGTCCACTTAGTCCCTTTGGGCGCCCAAGAAGCAGCCAGTCCGTTCTTCACCGATCGCCGTCCTGATGTGAAAACGTTTCCGCCCTCGGAGGTGCCCGCTGTACAAATCAACGAAGTCGCGCCGCACGTGCAACTCGGTGATCTGGCGTTCTCCGTTCCTAGATGTTTGGTCCCGGGATTTGGTGGGTCGGGTCTGATATGAATCGCTTGGGTTCGAGAGTCCACGCTTTGCAGATGGCTTCGTAGGGTGTGAGGCCCCTGAGGGTTTTGAGCCTGCGGCCGAAA